>ULPW01037821.1_pt1 | contig 21533 bp, 23 predicted proteins | sample 1953871 | NCBI WGS metagenome assembly ULPW01 (sample SAMEA4835639, study PRJEB28245) | human gut metagenome | biome: gut microbiome; material: fecal sample | place: Denmark | collected 2008 | reverse complement strand
GGCGAGCTGATGCTGACCTATGCCATTGTTAACACTCTTACGGAGTTTCCGGAAATTAAGAGAGTACAAATCCTAGTAGAGGGCAAGCCTGTGGTAAGCTTTAGCGGCCACATGGATTTGACAGACCCTTTAACTAGAAATAAGACACTTTTGTAAACAAAACAGCCCTTTCAGCTAGCTTTTAGTTGGAAGGGCTGAAGGTCTATTCTTAAAAGATTTATTTTTTGAGAAAAATAGACTATTCGTTACAAGAATGGAGATGGACATGGAATTTTATTTGCAGGATAGCTATGCAACCGAGCATCTAGGCCAGCTTGTAGGCCGTGCTGCTCAGGGTGGTGACGTAATCTGCCTCACTGGTGACCTTGGTGCAGGCAAAACACTTTTCAGCCGTGGTGTGGCTACAGCACTTGGTGTAGCAGCATCCGATGTAAACAGTCCTACCTTTGCGATAATGAATGTTTATCAAGGGGATAAGCTGGAAATACATCATTTTGACCTTTATCGCTTAAGCAGAGAGGAAGAGCTTGAGGATATTGGCTTTGATGAATATGTTTATGGTGATGATGTAGTAACTTTGATTGAATGGGCAGAGCTGTTTCCTCAGAAGCTGCCTGATGAATATTTGCAGGTTAAGCTGCTTTTGGAGGGCGCAGGACGCAAGGCCAAGCTGATGGCCAAGGGTGAGCGCTATGAGCAGCTGCTGCGGGAGGTGGAGCGAGAGTGCTGACTTTAGCTATGGACACAGCAACTAAGGTATGTACCGTTGCCCTGTGTCGTGATGGAGAGCTTTTAGCTGAATATAATATTAATATGGGTATGACCCATTCTGAGGGCCTTTTACCTCAAATTCAGCAGCTTTTGGACCGTACTGGTGTAAAAAAGAACGAAATTGAGCTGCTGGCAGTAAGCATGGGCCCAGGCTCCTTTACAGGACTGCGCATTGGCCTGGCTACTGCCGAGGCCATGGCCTATAGCTGGCAATGCTATCTGCATGGCGTGGATACCTTAAAGGCAATGGCCTATAATATTCCTGTTGATGGCGTGGTGCTGTCCCCTGTTTTAGATGCACAAAAGGGCAACTATTATCAGGCTATCTATAAATGGGAAAAAGGCCAGCTAAAGGAGCTGGAGCCTGTGGCAGTTGTAAGCAAGGATGAGCTGTTTGAGCGTTTGGCGCTGCAGGGCTGTCCTTCCATTATCCTAGGTGAGTGCAAGCGCTTAGAAAAAACAGAGCTGCCTGAGTGGGTAAGCCTGGCAACTAAGGCGCTGCGTATGCCAAGGGCATCCTCTGTAGGCTTTTTAGCTGAGGATGAATTTGACGCAGATTGTGATAAGAAAATTTTTGGCCTAGAGCCGTACTATATTAGAAGATCAGAGGCGGAGGAGCTTTGGGAGAAGAAACAACAGCAACAACAATAACTTTTCGTAGCATGGCTGCAGCGGATATTTCTGCTATAGTAAAAATGGAGGCCGAGGCTTTTTATGATGCCTGGAGTGCCACCATGCTGCTGAATGAGATTAATAACGAGCTTACCACTTATTTGGTGATGGAGCTTGAGGGAAAGGTTATAGGCTACTGCGGCTTTTGGCTGGTGGCAGGCGAGGCACAGATTACCCGTGTTGCCGTTACTGAGGAGCAGCGTGGACAGGGCTTTGGCACCCGTCTGACTGCAGCTCTTATTAATAAGGCCTGGGAGCTGGGGGCAGAGGCAATTACCCTAGAGGTCCGCGAAAGCAATTTAGCGGCTCAAAGAGCATATCTGACCTGTGGCTTTGCTAGCGAGGGGATTCGTCCTAATTACTACGAGGATAACCATGAAAATGCCGTAATTATGTGGCTGTATAAAGAGGGAGCACATGAGTAAGGATATTTATATTTTAGGAATAGAAAGCAGCTGTGATGAAACTGCTGCTGCTGTGGTGAAAAATGGCAGAGAGGTTTTAAGCAACATTATTTCCTCTCAAATAGTTATTCACCGTAAATTTGGTGGTGTAGTGCCCGAGATTGCTTCTCGTAAGCATATTGAAAACATTATGCCTGTTATTGATGAAGCATTGACTCAGGCCAATGTATCCTTAGACCAGATTGACGCTGTGGCTGTAACCTATGGTCCTGGTCTTGTTGGTGCACTTTTAGTTGGTCTGTCCGCAGCTAAGTCCTTGGCATGGGCAACGGACAAGCCCCTTATTGGTGTTAACCATTTGGAGGGCCACGTTTTTGCTAACTTTTTGACTGATAAGGAGCTGGAGCCTCCCTTTATGGCACTTGTTGTCAGTGGCGGTCATACTGCTCTTCTTAAGGTAACTGGCTATAATAGCTTTGAAATGCTGGGCCAAACCCGTGACGATGCTGCAGGCGAAGCCTTTGATAAAATTGCCCGCGTTATGGGTCTGCCCTATCCCGGTGGTCCCGAGATTGAAAAGCTGGCTTTGGACGGCAATCCTCATGCTATCGAGTTTCCTGTTGCTAAGCTGGATGCACCCTATGAATTCAGCTTTAGCGGCTTAAAATCTGCTGTAATCAACTATTTGCACAATCAGCAGGCAGGACGTGAGGTAAACCGTGCTGACGTAGCGGCGTCCTTCCAGCATGCTGTAGTGGATGCACTGGTGCGTAAGGCAGAGGTTGCCATGAAGGATACAGGCTATAAGAAGATTGTACTGGCAGGCGGGGTGTCTGCCAACAAGACATTGCAGAATACATTGGCTGAGGCAATGGAAAAAATGGGCTGCCAGCTGGTACACCCAACGTCCATTCTTTGTACTGATAATGCTGTAATGATTGCCTGCCGTGGCTACTTTATGTATCAGGCTGGCATGAGAAGTCCACTGGACTTAAACGCTGTTCCTTCGTTAAGTTTATGTAAAATAAATGTCCAATAGAGTGCATAACTCTGTGGATAATGTGGATAACTAGTGGGAAATACCCCAAAAAAGCACTTTTAACAAAGTTTAAGCCTGTGGATAAGCAGGTGGATAATGTGGATAAAGCAGTGGATTTCTTCCACAGTCCTGTGGAAAATACATTGTAGAACGGAATGAGGAAAACATGCTGAGCAATTTAACTGCAGAACAACGTAATACTTTACAAACAATGCAGCCTATTTTAGGCCTGGCAGCGGATATTGCTCACGCCTCCATTACTATTTATCTGCAGGCGGAGGATAAACGCTTCTATAATATCTATAAGCAGGTACGCCCTCGTACTCAGGTTGGCAGTGTTCAGCCAGATATGACAGGACGCCGCATCCGTACTGTGGAGGAGCCTATTGTTAGCCGCTGCCTGCAAAGCGGACTGCCTGTGGATGGCAAAAAGGAGCTTGTTTTAGGTACCCTTTACGGCTTTAAGGTTTATCCGCTGAAGGACGGGGCAGGAAGGACCTTTGCTGCCCTTAGCTTTGATGGTGCCCGTTTAGACGATATTATAGTAGCTCAGTCCTTTGAGCTTTTATGTAATTTACGTCGTTCTGTAGAGGATAATTCTTTATATAGCCGTTTGTCCCCAACGGACGGATTAATGGTAGTGGATGCCAATAAGCTGATTATTGCTGCCAATAGAGCAGCCAAGCATATTTTCCAATCCATGGATGTGAGGGGACTGATTGGCAGCCGTACTAACGACCGTAATGTTAATTGGCCTTTAGTAGGCATGGTTATCGACACAGGCACGGCTGAGGGTAAGGAGTTTAATGTTCACGGACGTATTCTTTCCATGCGTGTTCTGCCAGTGGTGGAGCGTCCTAGAGGCGGCTGCGCCATCGTTATTATTAGTGACATTACGGAGCTGCGTAAAAAGGATGAAGAGCTTTTAATTAAGTCCGTAGTCATCAAGGAAATACACCACCGTGTAAAAAATAACCTGCAAACTATAACCAGCCTTTTGCGGCTACAGGCGCGCAGGACTCAAAGTGAAGAAACCAAGCTGGTACTGCGTGATTGCATTGGTCGTGTCAGCAGTATCGCCATCGTCCATGAGTATTTGTCTCAGCAGGATAGTGGTCTGATTGATGTAGGCAAGGTGGCCAAGGGTATTTATCAGGCTATTTTAAGCAGTATGCTAAATCCTGACTTTAAGCTGGAGGCTGAGTTTTTTGCGGACCAGCTGCAGTTACCTTCAGAAAAGGCCACCAGCATTGCCCTAATCTTAAACGAGCTGCTGCAAAACATCATTGAGCATGCCTTTGAGGGCAAAATGCAGGGACGCTTAGAGGTTAGCTTTACAGAAAAAAGTGATGCCTATTATTTGACAATTACTGATGACGGTATTGGTATTCCTGCTGATTTTGACATCAGTCAAAGCAAAAGCTTGGGACTGAAGATTATTAGGACCTTGGCAGAATCTGATTTACATGGTAGCTTTACTTTAAAGAACAGACCTGAGGGCGGAGCTGTAGCTCAGGTGATTATTCCGAAGGCAGGTGGACAATAATGCTGCAAAAGCTGAATATACTTATTGCTGATGACGAAGCGCTAATTCGTCTGGATCTGCGGGAAATGCTTAGCGACGCCGGTCATCATATTGTAGGCGAAGCGGCGGACGGAGCGCAGGCCGTAAAGATGGCTCGAGAGCTGAAGCCTGACTTTATTATTATGGATGTTAAAATGCCTAATATGGACGGCTTAGAGGCTGCTGCCATTATTGGTGAGGAAAACCTTGCACCAGTATTGCTTTTAACTGCCTATAGTCAGCAGGACATTGTAGAAAAGGCCAGTAAGGCAGGTGTAAGCGCCTATTTGGTTAAGCCTGTACGTGAGGAGCAGCTGTTCCCTGCAATGGAAATTGCTGCCAGTTGCTTTAATGAGCTACAGGAGCTGAATAAGGAGCTGTTAGATCTTAAGGACAGCCTGGAAACCCGCAAGCTAGTGGACCGCGCTAAGGGCATTTTGATGACCGCTCACAAAATCTCCGAGCAGGACGCCTATCGCAAAATGCAGCAGTACAGCATGGCTAAACGTATTACTCTCAAAGCCCTTGCTGAAAGTATCATCAAGGCTGCAGAGAAGAGGTAAAAATGTCTAAATTTAAGATTGTTATTGAAGAAACCATTGTACAGGAATTTGAAATAGAAGCAAAAAATGAGCAGGACGCTTTAGTATTAGCACAGCAGAAGTACGATGAGTGCGAATTGGTGTTAGACCAAGCGGACGTACAGCATAAGCAAATAGCTGTTGTAACAGACAAAGGTTGTTCTGAATGGGTTGAGTTTTAAATTTATGTATTTGGAATTTTATAAAGCAGTCTGTTGCCTATTATAACGGACGGTGTTAAAATAAGGGCATAAACATCTTCCTAGGAGAAGTTGCTAGGTTGATTATAAAATAAAAAGATTAAGCAGTACTTGTTACTATTATTTGTGGTAGTGAGTGCTGCTTTTTGTCATTTTTAGGGGGCGATTATTCAAATTTAAGCATTGTTAGTATATAACGATAAAAATGATTAAGAAAGGTGAAGCATATTGGAAAATGTGATACAAAATTGTTATGATAAGGAGCTACTGAGGTCAGAAATTCAAAAGCTGTGTTTGATGGACGATATGCTTATGAAAAAGGCTTTTGACGGTTGTAATGAGTGTAGTCAAGTGCTCTTGCAAGTAATTCTGAATAATGCTACACTTATGGTAGAGAAAACAAAAACTCAGCATTTGTTTAATAGCATTGATGGCCACTCTGTAATATTGGATATATATGCAGTAGACACAGATGGCAAGCACTATGATGTTGAGATTCAGAAGGCAAAAAAGGGCTCATCGGTAAAGAGGGCTCGTTATTATAGTGCTATGTTGGATAGTAATATACTACCTAAAGGTTCAGATTATGAGAAACTAGGAGAAACGTACATCATTTTCATAACAGAACAGGATGTATGGGGCGAAAATAAGCCTCTTTATAACATTGAAAGATGCCTAGTACCAGAAGGAAAACAGATAAATGACGGAGCACACATTATATATGTAAATGCTTCTATTAAAAATGAAACGCCTTTAGGGAAATTGATGAGCGACATGTTTTGTAATTCGCCTGAGAATATGCATTATAAAGAATTAGCAGATAGAGTAGAATTTTTTAAGAGTAAGGAAGGAGGTATTGACCTTATGTGTGAATTGAGCGAAAAACTGATTAGATTTGGTAAAGAACAGGGTATAAAAGAAGGCATTAAAGAAGGTATTAAAGAAGGGATTAAAGAAGGGATAAAAGAAGGTGAAGCTTCTGGCGCACGAAAGAAAAGCATTCAAATTGCCAAGGCACTACTTCTTAAGAAAAACTCTATTGAGGATGTTGCTGAGGTGACTGGCTTAACTTACGCTGAAGTAGAAAAGCTGGCACATGAGCTGTAAGAAAGTTAAATTCTATTATGCTATGGTTACTAACATGATGTATTAACTAGTTTAAAGCAGTCTGCACTACGCAGGCTGCTTTTGAGTTTTTTAGGCATAAAAAAGACAGAACCCTTTTGCAAGGATTCTGTCAGATTTGTTATTTTTTTACTTCACCATATCCAAATATACTAATCCACTGAGCAATAATTCTTTCTCTGTTCATAGTTAGGTATTTGGTGATTTGTCTTATTTCTCTATCTGGAATTTGGCTGTTGTTGTTGGCTAATTCCACTCCAGAGCTTGTAATCCAAAATTTTGTTGCGTTTATTGTTTGTTTTCCTTTAGAAACATGGATGTGTATTGGTTCGTTGGTTTCATTTGCCCAAAAGTAGAATACATATCCTAAAAATGCTGCTACTATTTTAGGCAATTTTGGATTCCCCCTTTGCCATTTCCCATATCAATAACAAATTATCATTAGCAAAGGATTCAATCCAAAATAGTTCTTCTTCTGAGAAACCATAGGATTTGATGATTGTTTTGTCAGGCATGATGATTTCAGCAAAGTCAAAGCCATTGTCATTGGGTCGCTCAAACCTTATACAAATATATTCTTTATATTGTTCCTCAATAACATCACTAGATGTAACTGTAATATTATTGAACATGCAGTAGTAGTGTTTGTTAGTGCACATATTTTATCTCCTTTCTATGATATATTGGCATACCATAATTATATAGCACTTAGATAATTCAAGCAATGATTTGTGTTTGAACAGTTTTTGTAATTAAACGACCTTATTATTACCAGTAGAAATGATGTTATATATTTGAACGCTAACTTGAAAAAAATCCTATTGTTTTTTTAGGTGCAGCATAAACAATACTTTTTTGACTACTTTTCTAAATTTTGCTTATAAATCTCCTTATTTCCATACCTATTATTACAAATTGGTGTATTTTTTATAGATTTGGAGACCTGTTTTGCATTTAAAGTACAGTAAATGATAGTTTTAGAGCTTTATTTATTTGACTTTTAACTCTTTAAAGCAATTTTGAGAAGCGTAAAAATGGCATTCGATAGTGCAATTTTGCCATTCACAGGTTCAAAAATGGCATTCAAGATAGCAAAATTTACCTTCGTAACTGCAATTTTGCCGTTCGTTATGAAAATTTAAGAAAAATTTGTAAAATATATGGTCAAAGGTATTGCATTTTTCTGGAATATGGATATAATAAGAATTGTAATTAGCACTCGGATATAAAGAGTGCTAACAATATTGTTTGCTCTCACATTTTATACATAAGAAAGGGGTTTTCATAATGTTGAAACCGTTAGCTGACCACGTAGTAGTAGAACCCGTTATTAAAGAAGAAAAAACTGAATTTGGCATTTATCTGCCTGATACTGCATCTAAAGAAAAACCGGTACAAGGCTTGGTTGTAGCTGTTGGCCGTGGCAAATATGAAAATGGCGTTCTGGTTCAACCGGAAGTAAAAGTTGGCGATGAAGTAATTTTCGCTAAATATTGTGGCGCTGAGGTTAAACACGATGGCAAGGATTATCTGATTCTGAGCGAACGTGACCTGCTGGCTGTAATCGAAAAATAATTTAGCAAGCTGACTGCTGCTAAGGCAGCAACTGATATATTAAATTTAACTGATATAAGGAGCGATATAAAATGGCTAAACAAATCCTGTTCAACGAAGAAGCTCGTCGTAGTCTGGAGCGTGGCGTAAACGCACTGGCTGATGCTGTAAAAGTAACCCTTGGTCCTAAAGGCCGTAACGTAGTATTAGAAAAGAAATATGGTGCTCCCACCATCACCAACGACGGTGTAACCATTGCTCGTGACATCGAGCTGGAAGATCCCTTTGAAAACATGGGTGCTCAACTGGTTAAAGAGGTTTCCATCAAAACCAACGATGTTGCTGGCGATGGCACCACCACTGCAACCGTTCTGGCACAAGCTATGATTAACGAAGGTATGCGTAACGTAGCTGCTGGTGCTAACCCCATGGTTCTGAAAAAAGGCATCAAAAAAGCAGTAGATGTTTTGGTTGAAGAGCTGCAAGCTGTTTCTCAAAAGGTTGAAACCAAGGCTGCTAAAGCACAAGTTGCTTCCATCTCCGCTGCTGACGAAGAAATTGGCAACCTGATTGCAGACGCTATGGAAAAGGTTGGCGATGACGGCGTTATCACCGTTGAAGAATCCAAAACCATGGAAACCTGCCTGGAAACTGTAGAAGGTATGCAATTTGACCGTGGCTACATCTCCCCCTACATGGCTACTGACGCTGAAAAAATGGAAGCTGTTATGAATAACCCCATGGTATTCATCACCGATAGAAAAATCACCATGATTCAAGACATTATGCCTGTACTGGAAAAAGTAGTACAAGCTGGTCGTGAACTGCTGATTATTGCTGAAGATATTGAAGGCGAAGCACTGGCAACCCTGGTTGTTAACAAGCTGCGTGGTACCTTCAAGGCTGTAGCTGTTAAAGCTCCTGGCTTTGGTGACCGTCGTAAAGCAATGCTGCAAGACATCGCTATCCTGACCGGTGCTACCGTAATCAGCGAAGAAGTTGGCCGTAAGCTGGACAGCGCAACCGTTGCTGACCTGGGCCAAGCTGGTCAAGTTCGTGTAACTAAAGAAATGACCACCATCGTTGATGGTCAAGGCGACAAAGACGTTATTGCTGCTCGCGTTGCTCAAATCCGTGCACAAATTCCGGAAACCACTTCCGAATTCGATAAAGAAAAACTGCAAGAGCGTTTGGCTAAACTGGCTGGCGGCGTAGCTGTAATCAAAGTTGGTGCTGCTACCGAGGTTGAGCTGAAAGAAAAGAAACTGCGCATTGAAGACGCTCTGAACGCAACTCGTGCTGCTGTTGCAGAAGGCATTGTAGCTGGTGGCGGTACTGCACTTCTGCAAGTACAACCTGCTCTGGCTAAAATCAAAGCTGTTGGCGACGAAAAAACTGGCGTAGAAATCGTTAAACGTGCTATCGAAGAGCCTGTTCGCCAAATCGCTTACAATGCTGGTCTGGAAGGCGCTGTTATCGTTGACACTATCAAACGCAGCCGCAAGGGTGTAGGCTTCAACGCACTGACCGAAAAATATGTTGATATGATTGCAGAAGGCATCGTTGACCCGACTAAGGTTACCAGAAGTGCACTGCAAAACGCAGCAAGCATCGCAGCACTGGTTCTGACCACTGAATCCATTGTAGCTGATAAACCGGCTCCGGAAGCTGCTGCTCCTGCTATGCCTCCTATGGGCGGCATGCCTGGCATGATGTAATCTGCCAATAAAATGAAATAAGGCGTACTTGAGGCGCCTCCATCAAATCCCCTGCAGAGAAATCTGTAGGGGATTTTTTATTTGTCAAAAAGCTTTGTTACAAATTTTGTATAATGAATTTAAGTGATTTGATATAGGAAATTTGCTAAATTAGTAAAAAAACATAGGAAATAATAAGTTGTGTTAGAAGAAATTATATAGTATAATCAATCAAGAACAGTAATAAAATAAATAGAAATAAGTACACAAATAAGAATTAATCTTGCAAGTGGTAATGCTTAAGCTTTTAGCATTAAAAATAGGTGGAAGAACTATTTTTAAGAAATGTGCTGAATATTGATGGCAGATTATAATTAAACGCTACAGGATATGAAATACCGATGCTTTACATAGATTTTACATTAGTTTAAGCTTGCGTTAATCTTGGACTGTTAATATTAATAAAGAGAGTAAATATAATGCTTGCATTATTTATGAAAGGGACGACGATTATGAAGAAGACTATTTTGACATTTGTTCTTGGTATAGCGGTGGTATTTTCTGCAGTGAACTACGTTAAGACTAATTATGCCGTAGAGGATTTTACTAAAGAAATTATTAGCGATGTAGCCGATGGCACCGTTATTTGCAACAAGGTTATAAAGGTGTCTTCCGCAACGGAGGGCAAAAAAAATCCGGTGTGCATAATTTGCAAGGATGGTGAAGCTTTAGCACCAGAAACACTGAAGCAATATGATCGTGATGTAATTGTGTGCCATATTTCTTCTAAAAATAACGACGTCTTTGATAATCTTTTAATAGGCTTGGCTGAAACATTTAAGCCAGCGCCTGCATACGCCTCAGAGGTGAAGAAATAAAACCTGATGTAATAGGACAGACGTATTGTTATTGCGGTGAACATATAGTAGAATTCACGGCAGAATAATACGCTATTTGGCGGATATACATTGGTATAGTTGATTGCTATAGGTAATCAGTGTGTAGAATGCATTGTAATCAATAATAACTTTGCATTAGATTTCAAGGATAATTATAATAAATTATCATAACAGAATAAGCTAGCTTGCAATGATTTAAGGCCTTAATAAAGCACTTATAATATGCATGATTTTCACAATAACCCCTGTAGAAGCATCTATAGGGGTTTTATTATTGATTAAATCACAAATAGAATATAAAACAAATAGAAATAATTATTGATAATGATTCAATAATTAGAGTGAAAATAATAAAAATAGCTCTTGCATTGAAGGTGGATAAGATGCTATAATAACACATAACGTAATGAGATATATTACTATTAAAGTTGGGTGATATATCTTAAAAATATTGAAAACAATTATCAATAGGGAATTTGGTGCGAATCAAAAACTGTACCGCAACTGTGATGGGAGCAAGCTTGTCATAATCCTCTAGCAAAGGGACAAGGGTGCAATGAACTAAGTCAGGGCGCTGTTGATAAGGACTTCCGTAGGCTTGCGTGTATGAGCTGTATGACGGATGCAGTAGGTAGGACTACTTGCGTTATTGTACAGGTGCACCAGCTTTCTCGGACATGGCATGGACTGCAGCTGTAGCAGTCCTTTTTTATTGCATAAATCATGGCCCGGAAGAAAAACACAGGTAAAAAACATAAGGAGTGTGTCTGAATGAAATTTGTAAACAAAAAACTTGCAACTGCTTGCATTCTTTCTGTAATGTGCGCAGGCTTTGCCTCTCTTGGTTATGCAGCTGAAGAAAAAACTCAAAAAGAAGAAATCCAATCCTTTGCTCTGGACGAATATGTAGTAACTGCAAACCGTACCGAGCAAACCATCTTTAATGCAAACGCAAACATCAGCGTAGTAACAAGTGCTGATATTGAAAGAATGCATTATGATACTTTAGATAAAGCACTGACTGCTGTACCTGGCGTACAGTTCCAAAATTATAGCGGTGGTATGATGAATGCTAACGTTAGCACCCCTGTTCGTATCAATGGTTCCAAAAACGTATTGATTCTTGTTGACGGTGTGCGTTTGACTCCGTTAGGTGGTGGCGCTGGTTCTGTAAATCCTAATTTCTTGAATAATATGGATAATGTAGAGCGTATTGAGGTACTGAAGGGTGCTGCAGGCGTTTTATATGGCAGTGACGCTGCAGGTGGTGTTATCAATATTATTACTAAAAAAGATGGCGAAAGCAAAACTACTTTAAAAGCTACTACTGGCAGTTTTGGTAAGGAAGCTTATCATTTCTCTAATAAAGGTACAGAAGGCGTAGTTTCTTGGAATGTATACTACGATAAAGACCAAAAGGGTAACTTTGAGGATGGTAACGGCACAGAAATTGAAAATAAGTGGGATTCTCATGCTGCTGGCTTCGATATGTCTGCACAAATCAATGATAAGCAATCTTTAACTTTAAAATATGATGAGAGCAGTGCCGACTTTAGTGCAATTAATCTGAAATTCTATCAAGGAAAACCGCAACGTGGTGAAGTATATATGCAGGATCTTGTTATGTCCCATAAGTGGAACTTTGATGATAACACTACTAATGTTTTGACATACAAGAGTGGTCGCAGTCTCACTTCTTGGCAGACTACAGACTGGAAAAATAATTGGAGCACAGTTCAGGGACCAGCATATAAAACTAGAACTGTAACTGACCAATTTACAAAGGTGTTTGATGATAAACATACTGTAATTGTGGGTGCTGACTTCGATAAGACTATTTTTGGTAAGTGGAACAAGAGCACTGATATAAATGATGCCAATGTAACATGGGGTGACTTTTTGAAGAATCAGTCCTATTATATCCAAGAAAAATGGACCTTTGATGACAAATGGAACTCTACTATAGGTTTACGTTATGATATCGCCGAAGCTAATAAAGATGGCAAGTCTAAGGATATGGATAAGAACTTGTCTAAGAGTTTGAATATTGCTCATAAATTTGATGATAGAAATAACATCTATGTGTCCTATGATGAGTATTTTATTATTCCTACTGCTGATCAGCTGTTTAGCCCCGAGTATGGCGATGAAAACCTTGAGCCTGCTAAGGGTAAAAATTATAGCATCGGTTATAATCATATTATTGATGATAATAATAACTTGTCTATGCACGCATTTAGAAGAAAAGCGGATGTTACTATTGGCTTGACTGGTGATGCTACTGCTTCTCAATATTCTAACTATAAAAATTCCAAGGATGTCGGTTTTGATATTCAATATAACAAACGCTTTGATTCTCGTTGGGATGCCTATGTAGGTTATTCTTTCCTGAAGCATGAGTCTGATGCTAATTATTGGGTTGATACTCTGAAACTCGGTTATTTGCCACGCCACTCTGTTACTATGGGCGTTAACTACTCTTATGATAAATGGGATATCGGCCTGACTGGTCGTGGATTCTTGAGTCGTGACGATGCTCAAGCTGCAGGTTCTGAAAATGATAGCATGTACAAAATGAATTGGCCTAATAATCACTATTGGATTTTCAATATCGCAGCAAACTATCAGGCTACTAAAAATGTTAAGGTATTTGCAGCAGTTAACAATATTTTCGATACCTTGTATGCAGAAAGTATGGTTCAAGGCGCATATGCTCAACCTGGTGATTACTACGCTATGCCCGGTCGCAGCTTTGTTGCTGGTGTAGAGGTTTCCTTCTAAAATAATATTGCGCACAATGCGGTACATTTGATAATTGAATAAAGCATTATAAGCTTGGCTTCTTCAAGAGGCAACAACTGATTTTAAGAGCAGTAGTACAGAGATGTATTACTGCTCTTTTTAATATAGGACATCTCAGTTAGCTACGCTGACAGCCGGTCCAGACCGTCCTCTCTTGGCCTACGGCCAATTCACCTTGTCCCCTTAAAAGGGGAGCCTTACGTTCGAATGCACTTAAGCCTCTCCTTTTAAGGAGAGGTGGCATTGCCGTAGGCAATGACGGAGAGGTAGAGCGGGTGGCAACGCCGTCAGGGTGTTTACGGAGATGTGGAGCATAGAAAGGAGAAGTTTATATGCATGTCGAAAGAAATAAAAGTATAGTTCCCAATGCAAAAAGATTACGAAAGGCGATGACAAAACAAGAGAGAAAATTATGGTATGAGTTTTTACGATATCATGAACTAAAATGGTATAAACAACGTATAATAGGAAGTTATATTGCTGATTTTTATTGTTCTTCTGCACGTTTGGTTATAGAGCTTGATGGTTCACAGCATTATACAGAAGATGGTCTTGAGTATGATAGGATTAGGGAACGATATATAAACGCTAATAACATAAAGATAATTAGATTTACCAATTTCGATGTTGATAATAATTTTGATGGTGTGTGTTATAAAATAGATTTGGAAGTTTTTAAAGATAGATAAAACATCTCAGTCTGTTCGCTACGCTGACAGCCGGTCCAGACCGCCCTCTCTTGGACTACGGCCAATTCGCCTTGTCCCCTTAAAAGGGGAGCCTTACGTTCGAATGTACTTAAGCCTCTCCTTTTAAGGAGAGGTGGCATTGCCGTGGGCAATGACGGAGAGGTAGAGCGTGAAAAGGTGATGTTATTGTCGATAATATTGTAAAATGGTAAAATAAAAGAGAAGAGATTTTACGGCTCGCACGTAATATATGTAAATGCAGAAAAACGCAACACAGTAACGCCTTTGGGACGGCTGATGCATGACTTTTTCTGTAAGACAGCAGGCGATATGTTGAGTAGTAAATTGTCTGCTAAGGTTGGCTATATGAAGGATGAAGGAGGCGTTGGCAAGATGTGTGAATTAATGCAAAAGTTGGCTGATAAGGAAGTTCATGAGGATAGAATCGCAACTGCTAAAATATTGTTGGAATCTGGGTCAGATATTGAGTTAATCGTGAAGAGTACAAGGCTGTCTCGTGAAGAAGTAGAAGAGCTGGCAAAACGTATTGCGTAGGTGTAAAATATGACCATGTGTGAATTGATGCAAAAGCTGGCTGATAAGGAAGCTGAGGAAAGAGTTCATAGTGATAGAAAGCAAAATGCAGAAAGAATGTTAAGAGCAGGAGCAACAGTTGACTTTGTTGTTCTAGGTACGCAGCTTTCTAAAGAAGAAGTAGAAGAGCTAGCAAAACGTATTGCTTAAACTCAAAAACTCTCCCTTCGCATCTACTGCGAGGGAGAGTTTTACTTTTATCTACGTTATTTACTTAGGCCACGCTGCTACCCAGGGGGTTGCCTGGTCCCAGCTGCTGAAGAGCTTGGCGTCGAACCACATGTAGAAGAATTTTTGTGCGTTTTCTACGTTGTAGCCGTCTTGGACATGGTCTGCAAGGTCAAAGGAGTCGGCCATGATGAGAACGTCATCACCGGTGTAGTCCGTTCCCATGGTGTCATAGCCTATGATGACGCGGTAGTGACCGCCCCATTCTACGTTTTCGACGATGATGGGAATACCCTTATGAAGGTGCTGCTGTACAAACCAAAGAAAATCCTTGTAGTTTTTGGGACTGGTATTATTAGCCGAGCTTTCTACATTCCAGCCAAGGTGTTCAAAATATTTGACAACGCCTTTGATGGTGGTGCCGTTATATTGACTGGTGCTCATAATTTTGGCAATTTCCATTTCTGTATGAGGACATTGTCCTAATGCGTGCTCTACCACCATGGCAGCTGCGACAGGAGCACAGGTGTAGCCTGTTTTTTGCTGCATGGTTTTGAAATTGCTTAGGATAACTAGATTTTTATTAGATTTAATATTATAAAAATCTGGTGCAGCAAAGTAGACGGAGTTTTTTACATCGTGCTTACCCTCAAATTGGTAGGCGCCGCCAGTAGGATGCTCGTTGGAGCTGGTTGTTGGTGCTGTAAATTGCTGAATAAGATAATTTACACCTGCAATTACAATAAAGGCGCATAGTATGACGATTAAATATCTTTTCATTTTTCACTTCCTGTTTTATTGGCTCTCTGCAGATGCTTTTTAGCGGCCTGCAGCAGGGCCTCTTTTTTGTTGAGCAGATTACCTGCCTGGACGCGCTCTAAAAGGTAGGGCAGCATGTAGCGGATTTGCTCACGTGGCATTATTTCCATCAGTTCTTTGCCGCTAACATTAAGGTCACTGGTGCCCACTGGCATTAATGTTCTTGCTAGCTCTACTGTTTGCTCTCCTAATTGTCTGCCTTCCAGCATTAATTGTTCGTTATGGCGGGCGTGGGTTGCACCCATATCTGCTAAAAATACCTCTACTAGCTGTGCATAGGCCTCAACCATTTCCTGCTGCTTGCTAAATTGTCCACTTGTGGCTTCGCTGCGAATCCAACGGAGCAGTGTTTTTTGACCTGTAAGCAGCATAGGAGCAAAGTGCATATGCTGTGCTACAAGCCATACTACTAGTTTAATGAATTTGGGCGGATATTGCAGTCTTGTTAAAATTTCCTTGCCCATAACGGCACTTACGGCCTCGTGACCAGGGTCACTGGGCTGTCCGTTTTTCATAATGCGGACGTTTTCTAAGCCTTTGCCAAGGTCGTGTATTACTAAGGCCCAACGTATAGCCAGCTCTTTTGGCGCTGTATCAATGGCTAATAGTGTGTGCTCAAAAACATCATAGCAATGGTACTTGGGGTTTTGTGGCAAGCCTACCTGATGACGCAGCTCTGGCAGGATGGGGACATCCTTATAGGTACCGTTAGATTTTACTCTGCAGCTCATATCACTCAGTCCTGTGGCTACTAAAAGCATTAAGCCATGGCCTGCGTTGTCAGAAAGCAGCAGCTTATCAAGCTCAGTACGTACACGCTCTAGAGATAAATCATGGCAGCGTTCTATAGGCATTTTATAATTTTGCTTTAGGTAATAGGGGGTTCCCTCCATACCAAAGGCTGGTAAAACATCGTCCTCCTGGACATAGGTAAAGCCAAGCTGTGCTACAAAGCGGCAGGCACGAAGCATTCTTAGGCCATCCTCCTCATAACGCTTAGAGGATGGACCAACAGTACGCAGGACCTTGTTTTTTAAATCTTTTTGACCGCCAAAATAGTCATAAACCTTACCACGTAAATCCATGGCCATGGCGTTAATGGTAAAGTCACGTCTGCTTAAATCATCCTCTAATTTATCACAGTACCAAATTTTTTCAGGCCTATGAGCATCGCCTTCGCCATAGCGTTCGCCACGGAAGGTGGTTACCTCAGTAGGTACACCATCAAGGACTATGACTACACAGCCAAAATTATTGCCTAAGTTATCTACTGTAAACCAGTTCTTTTGCTGGCATAGCGCCAAAACCTGCTCGGGATGAGCATTGGTGGTAATGTCATAATCTCCGGGAGTGAGGTTAAGTAGTAAATCACGCACTGCTCCGCCTACAAGATAGGCTTCAAAGCCTGCGTCCTCAAGAGCGGCCAATATTTTTTTACTATAGGGTGGTATTCTGTCTAAAAGGCTCATGGGTACTCCTTTCTGCGGCTTACTCAAAGTCCATACCATCATCCTTTAGCTGATATTCTACATTGATACCAAAGTATTCCCATAAAAGCTCCTTTAGCTCGGCGCCATTACGGATACGATAGCGGTATTTGACTCTGCCGCCTAAATAGAATTTGAGATAATTGCTGCGAATAGTAATATTACAGTCTTCGCGGAAAATAGATAAATTTTTATTTTTGTTAAAGGGTGAGTCTGGATGGGCATCACACCAAAAGGCTGCCATTTGAAAGTCCTTTTCAAGCTGCTGCTCCTCTGTAAAGCCAAGCATACGCTTCCACGGCTTGCCCTTTTCCTTTTGCCACAGCAGCCAGCCCCAAAATTCGTCCTTAGTGTATTTATATTGACTGATGCCATCACTTTGAATTTTATTCTCTATCAGCTCTAAGGGGATGCGTGGGCTTTCACTATTGACGCCTACATCCGTTACGTAGCGTGTACCATTAATATTAACGCACATGGTGCGATGACGGCGCAGCTGGTAGGTTTTGATTTTATCAATAAAGCGTCCTGCATAGCTTACTACATCATAGCCAAGGGATTCTAGCAGCCAATTGTAAAGGCCGTTCAGCTCAAAGCAGATGCCGCCACGATTATGCAGAATCATTTTATTAAACATATCCTCGTGGTCAAGGGATGTAATCCTGCCATTAAGGCAGTCAAAGTTTTCATAGGGTATAAATTTTAAATGAGCATCCTGCAGCTTTTTTAGGGTTTCTAAATCAGCAGCAGGCTGCAAATTTTCTAGCTGCAGCTTGTGCAGATATTGCTGAATCTGCAAAGGTGTCATGGGTTTGCTATAAAGCTTCATCTAATTCAATTCTCCAATAAATAATAGCTTTCCTAAAGCTTATATCCTCTATTGTAGCACGTTGGTTGTCTAAAGTGAAGTAAGGTAGAATGACTATAAAGAAATATTATTTTCGTTAATTATATAATGCTTAAAAAATAAAAATAATGTCAATACATAATAGCGTTTTGCAAGGCTGAGGGGCTGTGGCTTATGCCTATGGTTAATAGGTGGATACGTAAAGCTGTAAAGCACAGGCTTAGTGGATTGGTTGACAATATTATGGTTGGGTAGCAAGCTGGAGTGCACGCAAAAAAAGACTGCCGTTTGTATGGCAGTCTTTCATATATGTATGCTTTTGGTTGCTGCAGCTAAAAGCTTAGGCAAATATGTTTATTTTAGCAGTTCCTGCGCAACTAAATGTCCCATTTCAGCAGTGGATACCTTTTTCAAGCCTTCAGTATATAAATCAGGGGTGCGGTAGCCCTGCTCCATGACAGAGTCAACAGCAGCTTCAATAGCGTCTGCTGCAGCATTTTGGTTCAGGGAATAGCGGAGCATCATGGCGGCACTGAGGATGGTTGCCAAAGGATTGGCAATGCCAAGGCCTGCAATGTCTGGCGCACTGCCGTGGATGGGCTCGTACATGCCTGTGCCGTCGCCAAGGCTGGCACTGGGCAAAAGTCCAATGCTGCCTGCAATGGTGCTAGCTTCGTCGCTTAAGATATCGCCAAAGATATTGTTTGTTAGGATAACATCAAACTGCTTAGGGTTCAGCACCAGCTGCATAGCACAATTATCTACATAGAAGTTGTTCAGCTCTACCTCAGGATAATCCTTGGCCTGCATTTCCGCAACAATCTTGCGCCACATACGACTGGAGCCTAAAACATTGGCCTTATCAACGCTTGTTACCTTGCCACGACGCTTTTTAGCAGCCTCAAAGGCGAAGCGGGCAATACGCTCTACCTCAGGACGGGTGTACAGCTCAATGTCGCTAGCTTCTTCTACGCCGTTTGCATTGATATGAGCTTCGGTGTGCTGGCCAAAATAAATGCCACCAGTCAGCTCACGAACGATTAAAAGGTCTGCGCCTTCAGCACGTTCAGCCTTTAAGGGAGAAAGGTGAGCCGTATATTTGGAAACGGTCATAGGACGCAGGTTGCAGTACAGTCCCAGTGCCTTACGAATACCTAAAAGTCCCTTTTCTGGACGAAGCTCAGGGGCAACATTATCCCATTTAGGTCCGCCAACAGCACCTAAGAGCACTGCATCTGCAGCTTTAGCAGAGGCAATAGTAGCTTCTGGCAGGGGTACGCCTGTGGCATCAATGGCACAGCCACCAATGAGCTGCTTGTCGTATTCAATATTGAAGTTAAATTTTTGGGCTGCTGCGTCTAAAACCTCAACTGCAGCGTCAATTATCTCTACACCGATGCCGTCACCGGGAAGCAGGGTAATCTTCATTATGCGTTCTCTCCTTTAATATAGTTAATCAGTCCGCCGCAGTCCGCAATTTTCTGGATAAATTCTGGCAGCGGCTTGCAGGTAATGGTAATGTTTTTATTAATGATGTGGATGCTGCCCTTTTGCATATCCACATCTATTTCATCGCCGTCTTGGATTTTTTCTACATCAGGGCCAATTTCCAAAACAGGCAGGCCAATGTTAATGGCGTTGCGGTAGAAGATACGGGCAAAGCTATCGGCAATAATGCATTTAACGCCCTTTACCTTTAGTACTACAGGTGCGTGCTCTCTAGAAGAGCCACAGCCAAAGTTTTTGCCTGCTACGATAAAGTCACCCTTTTGGACGTTAGCAGCAAAGCTTATGGTCTGACTTTCCTTGGCATCCTCCATAGCGTGCTCTGCTAATTCAGTAAAATCAGCAATATTCAAATATCTTGCGGGAATAATAACATCTGTGTCTATATGATCGCCGTAGCGCCAAACCTTGCTCATTGCATTACCTCCTCAGGGCTGGTGATATAGCCTGTGATTGCGCTGGCAGCCGCAGTGTAGGGGCTGGCCAGATAAACCTCGCTGTCTACGTGGCCCATGCGGCCGCGGAAGTTACGGTTGGTGGTGGAAACAGCTTTTTCGCCTGCTGCCAAAATACCCATGTAGCCACCAAGGCAGGGACCGCAGGTGGGCGTGGAAACGGCAGCGCCAGCATCAATAAAGGTATCAATATAGCCTAAGCCCATTGCTTCCTTATAAATTTCCTGTGTTGCGGGAATGACAATCATGCGGACATGGTCGCAAACCTTGTGACCCTTCATGATTTCCGCAGCCTGAGCCAAATCCTCCAGGCGTCCATTGGTGCAGGAGCCAATAACAACCTGGTCAATTTTAATATTATGGCCTTCCTTAGCGGGATGGGTGTTTTCGGGCAGATGGGGATAGGCCACAACAGGCATCAGCTCATCTAGCTTAATGTCGATGACTTTGGTATATTCCGCGTCTGCATCAGGAGTAACAGCCTCCCAAGGTCTATCAACGCCACGTGCCTTTAAAAAATCTATAGTTTTTTCGTCTACGGGGAAGATGCCGTTTTTAGCACCTGCTTCAATAGCCATGTTACAGATGGTAAGGCGGTCCGCCATAGACAGCTGGTTGATACCGTCACCAAAAAACTCTAGGCTTTGGTAGCGTGCACCATCAACGCCAATCATACCAATTATGGTCAGGATAATATCCTTGCCACGGACAAAGCGGGGCAGGGTACCAGTCAGGTTAACCCTGATAGCGGAGGGAACCTTAAACCAAGTAGTGCCACTGGCCATAGCTGCGCCAATGTCAGTTTGTCCCATGCCCGTGCTGAGGGCATTGAGGGCGCCATAGGTACAGGTGTGGGAGTCAGCACCGATGATGATTTCGCCGGGAGCAACCAGGCCTGCATCTGGCAGCAGTGCGTGCTCAATACCCATACGACCTACCTCAAAGTAATTCTTTATCTGGTGCTGACGAGCAAAGTCGCGCATACGCTTGCACATAGTTGCAGACTTAATGTCCTTGCAGGGAGAAAAATGGTCAGGAACAAGAGCAATCTTGTTTTTATCAAAAACAGGCTTGCCGATTTTTTCAAATTCAGTAATGGCGGGCGGTCCGGTAATATCGTTGGCCAAAACCAAATCAACCTGAGAAATCAGCAAATCGCCGGCGCTTACACTAGCTTTGCCTGCATGCTTAGCAAGAATTTTTTCAGTCATTGTCATACCCATAGGTTACATCCTCCAATATATTGAAATTCAGCTACAGGTATAAGAAAAGCCCCTACCTGCGCTGTGCAGATAGGGGCGAAGAATCGCGGTACCACCCTAAATTATACTTCATTGTTTCCGAAGGTGCTTCGGAGGCGTAACGCTGCCCTGCGTCCGCTCCTAAAGCTTCAGAGCGGCGGCTCTGGGGTGAGCATCTTTGTCTGCTGCATTACGGCTCGCACCAACCGCCGTTTCTCTGAAAAGCTATGGCAGATAAATTTTCCCCTTCGTTGCCTTTAGTACATATTAATTTAACATTTGAGGCTTGTGTTTTCTCTATTATGGCGATAAGTGTACAGTTTGTCAAGTAAAAAGTAAAATAAAGTCATAAAATCACAGAAAATAAATTTAATGTATTTTTACAGAGGAAAATGTATCCGTAAAAAGCATTTTGACAG
>ULPW01072212.1_pt1 | contig 22707 bp, 20 predicted proteins | sample 1953871 | NCBI WGS metagenome assembly ULPW01 (sample SAMEA4835639, study PRJEB28245) | human gut metagenome | biome: gut microbiome; material: fecal sample | place: Denmark | collected 2008 | reverse complement strand
TTTTGGCCGTTTCTTGACCTTTCATCAGTCGTGTAGCTCGCAACCCTCCTTCTTCAAGGTCCAAAACGCCTCAAAAATTAAGGCAAATCTTGAATTTCATAAAAGTTCAGACGACTTCAATATCTGATTGGGGCAGTATGCGTTTGGCGCTTCAGTGGGCTATGGAAATAGGCCCAAATACCCTGAAAAAAGGCTGTTGCACAAAAAAACTTCGCATTTTTTGCATGAAAACGTAAAAAAGTGGGGAAAAAATTTGTCACGTTCCAAAAAACTTGTACTTTTGCACTCGCAATTCGGGATGTAGCTCAGTCCGGTTAGAGTACGCGTCTGGGGGGCGTGTGGTCGCTGGTTCGAATCCAGTCATCCCGACTGCTTATTTACTACGCTTTTGTGTTGGTTTTTCAGCATGAAAGCGTTTTTTTTTTGCTTGCTTGTACGGTTCGTAGTGGTTTTAACAAAATTCTGAATAAAGCTAAAACACAGCCGTTGGCGTTTTGCCCGATTTCGGAGCGAAACGAGCGTTTCGGAAATCAAGGTTGCTGATTTTCTGAAAGCACTGATTATCAGTAACTCCAAATTTGTTCGCACTGGCTCGGAACTAATTTGAACAAGCTCGGAACTAATTTGCATTAGCTCGGAACTAAATCGAACAACCTCGGAACTAATTTCAAGAATCTCGGAATAAATTTTCGCGAGGGGCAACTTTGTGTCCCAACCAACCTAAATTTGGTGAAGCATCAGACTTTGATTTTTGAAGAATTTTCACTTTAAAGCCTGCTGGGCTGTTAACATTTTCGTCGAAGGTTCAAAAAAAACTGCTGCAATCCGGCGAACCGGAGAGCAGCAGTCGAGTTGAGTTAAGTGTGCGAATACAGGCTAAATTATTCACCTGCAGAGATTGCACCCGAGGGGCAAACATCAGCGCAAGTACCGCAGTCAACGCAAACGTTGGGGTCGATTGAGTACTTTTCGCCTTCAGAGATGGCGCCAGAGGGGCATTCATCGATGCAAGTGCCGCATGCGATGCATTCGTCGCTAATTACGTAAGCCATAATTGTAAGTAATTAAAAGATGGTTATTGATGAGTTATTGTCCGTGCTTCTTCACTGGCAGCTCCATGCGGTGGCAAGGAACAGCGTGCAGAACGCGGTAGCAAAGGTAGTGCAAATCGAACGCTCTGCCAAAGAAAATTTGAATTTTCTTTGGCAGAGCTGAGATGCCGCCTACCTTGTACGCAGTCAAAGGTAGTGCAAATCGAACGCTGTGTGTCTATGAAAATTTGAATTTTCTTTGGCAGAGCTGAGATGCCGCCTACCTTGTACGCAGTCAAAGGTAGTGCAAATCGAACGCTGTGTGTCTATTCAAAATGCACCTTATGAAAAAAAATGTAACTTTGCATACAATAAAACATACCACATCTCCGTTAAGTATCTTGATATTTACTCACCCAAACATTTTTTCAGCATGCGCCCCATCCGTTTACTTCTGACAGTAGTTATGGCGTGCCTGACTTTAGCGGCAGGCGCGCAGCAACGACGTGTGCAGCATAAACCCTTTATTGACGAACGACGGTTTCACTACGGATTCTTTGTGGGAGCGCACGACCAAAGCCTGAATCTGGAGAACAACGGATATACCGACCCGGCAACCGGAAAACAGTGGCTGGCGCAAACTGACCGTACGAACTTCGGATTTTCGGTAGGCGTGCTGGGCGAATGGAAAATGAACCGATACCTGGCCGTCAGAGTCATGCCCTCGCTCCACTTCGGTTCAAAGCATATTACATTTCGCGAACTCACCACGGGCGATGAGGAAAGTCAGGACATGAAATCGTGCTACATTGGCGTACCCGTAAACCTCAAAGTGGCAGCACCGCGATTCAACAATTACCGGCCATACGTCGTAGCCGGTGTAGCTCCGATGTACGACCTTACCACCGGTAAGCACAGCAAACTGAAAACCAAGCCCTTCAACCTGATGTTGGAAGCCGGTATGGGCTGCGATGTGTATTTGCCCTTCTTTAAACTGATTCCCGAACTCAAATTCTGTTTCGGCTTGACCAATGTGCTACAAAAAAACCGCAAAGACCTCACCGACTCCTCGCAACTGATTTACACGCAAAGTGTTGACAAAGCCACCATCGGCATGGTGGTGCTATCGTTTTACTTTGAGTGACCGATACATATAGACATAAAACATAATCCGCATTTTTTTTGCATACAAAAAAAGCCCGGTGTACTCCGTAAAACGAAGAGTACACCGGGCTTTCCCATTGTAAAATCAATGATTTATTCACTTTATGATGGGTCAGTAGTAAAAAGGTGTGGGGGTAGTAGCATAGGGGTGAGGAAAAATGTTACTGTTTCGTACGTTTTGATAATCGGTATGAGATAAAATGTTATATCCCGATTTCATTTTTTTTCGTGTGTGGAAAATGCGCGTGAAAGCCCATGGATAAAGGGCTGAATGCCGATTTTGGGGTGTGGAAAACTTTCGAGGTGCGATATTAGAGGGCCAAAAAATTTGGATTTGGCGGTGTACATGTTGTATCTTTGCACCCAGAATGGCAGGTTGCTTACCAACCTGGAATGATGAAAAAACAAATAGCTCTTATTGATTCAGCGTTCTTTGACATTTTGATACAAAAGAAAGTAAGGCAGGTAGGCCTGTCTGAAACCCAGGATGCGTCGTTGAGTTTTACTACGCGTTTTTGCGACTGAAAACTTTAATGTTTACGTTGAATGGCACTTTGAATAGAAACCACTGCGATAGTGTGAGAGGTCGGTAAATACAAAAGTAGGAGATAAACACTTACGATTAGTATTTATCTCCTACACGATTCGTATATCTATGTAAGTAAGCAAAGGCCGTTTTGCGTCAGCCCGAAATCAGAGGACAGTTATTCAGTGCGCAGCCTGTCGACCATTTCGCGGGCTGCCCGTTGCGGCGCACCGGGTTCGCCCAGCAAGGCAATCATTTCATCGTAGCCCTTGAGCATACGTTCGCGGCCTTCGGCACCCGGCAGAATTTGCTGCAAGTGTCGGCGCACGTTGTCGGGCGTCATGTCGGCGGCAACGAGTTCGGGCACCACTTCGCGATTGACAATCAGGTTTACGAGCGAAATGTACGGCACTTTCAAGAAATACGGTCGCAACAGGTTGACCACCCGGCCGCCGCTCATGCGGTAACACACCACTTGCGGCACGCGGAACAAGGCCGCTTCGAGCGTGGCTGTGCCGCTGGTGACGAGTGCCGCTGTGGCATGATGCAACAGTTCGTAGGTACGGCCGTTCACCACTTCGACACGTTCGGCAGACACATTACTTTCGGCAATCAGCCGGTCGTAAAACTCGCGCGGCATCGAGGGAGCCTGAGCCACAACTACCTTGTAGTCTGACAAAGGAGCGACGGCACTGAGCATGCGGCTGAGGTTGTCGGTGATTTCCTGACGGCGCGATCCGGGGAGTAAAGCCAGCACAGGCTGTTGCGCGATGGGGGCAGTGTGAGCAGACAGGTAGGCCGATACCTCATCGACCGAGGGATTGCCCACATAGCTGATGGGGTAGTGGTGCTTGTCTTCGAAAAACGGGACTTCGAAGGGAAGAATGGAGAACAAACGGTCGACGTTTTGGCGAATGGCGTGGATGCGGTGCTCTTTCCATGCCCAGATTTTGGGCGAAATGTAGTAGAACACCGGACAGATGTTGTGCTTTTTGACGAACTGAGCCATTTTGAGGTTAAAGCCGGGATAGTCGATGAGTATCACCACGTCGGGTTGCCACTGCACAATGCTTTGGCGACACAGCTTCATGCCGCGCAAAATGGTGGGAAGGTGCAGGGCTACTTGTACAAAACCCATGTAGGCCAAATCGCGATAGTGTACCAGCAATTCGCCCCCTACGGCTTGCATCTGCTCGCCGCCGAAATAGCGAAATTGCGCTGCAGTATCTATTTGTTTCAGGGCTTGCATCAAGTGGGCAGCGTGAAGGTCGCCACTGGCTTCGCCTGCAATCAGAAAGTATTTCATTGAGGTGTGAAATGTTGAAGGTGGTTCAAAAAAACAACTTTTTGGGAGCCTGTTTTAATTGAGGGTTTCCGTTTAAATATAGCCCCGAAATTTTGCCCGGCTCGGTGTGTTTGGAAAAAGAAGGGATGAGCCTATCAGCACTATCTGCCCCCGGTGATACAGGCTGTGAATGCCGGAAAATGTTTGCGCAACACGGCATAGAGCCCTAAGCCAAGGGCCACAATCAGTAGCGGAATGAGCACATAGCCCGCCAGTAGCTGCGCTTCGCCAAGCGGCGACCACAGACGCACCCAGCACTTTATGGCCAGCGTCATGGGCATGCCGTGATAAGCAAATACGAAGAACGAGGCTGAGGCTAAAAACGGGTTGACGCGCAAGGTGTGGCGCGACAGTGCGTGTGCCGTCCAGCCCATCGTGGCAGCTGCGCCCAAGGCTACCCCTACGTTTTGCAGAAAGAACCAGTCGGTTTGTTGCGCCTTCCACAGCAAGGTGTTGAGCGCGAGCATCGTCAGGTAAGTGAGGAGCAGGAGGCGGCGGTGGCGGCGGAACCCGGGGGTGAAGGGTATGCCTTCAATGCTGTAGTAGGCACCCCAGGAGAAGAAGAAAAAGGCAGTAATGCTGAGGCCGGGAACAGCATACCAACCATTGAAAACCCACAGCAGGCCGAACAGACCGACCACCGTCCAGCGCAAACGGCGGAGGAGCAGATGGAGCAGGGGTGAGAGGAGCATGACGACGAATAAATCGCGGATGAACCAAAACTGGTAGCACACGGGACGGCCGTCGCGGTGGCTCCAAAACAAATTCAGCCAGTCAGTACAGTGGTAATCGGTTACCGCTTTGTTTTGTCCCGAGGTTAGTTCGGGCATACATTGTTGCGCCAAAAACAGCAGCAGAAACACGGCCGCATTCCAGAACAGGTAGGGGACAAGCAGACTGTGGACGCGCTTCTTGATTTTCTGACCATAAACCGCCAGACTGAATGGCGTGCTGCGGTAAAAAAACAGATAACCCGACATGAAATAGAACAAAGGCACAGCTATGCGGGCTATTTCGGTGCTGACTATGTGTTGGCAGAGCGCGAACACGGGAAACCGGGCCGTTTCGGTCAGCAGGTGTCCGTTGACCACAACATGGTCCAATCGTGTGTGTATCAGTACCACAGCCACAATGAGCGGAAAGCGCAGGAAGCGGATGGTTCTGGACTGTATGTCTTCTTCTTTTTCCAATGTTTCTTTCAATGCTTTATATTTTAGAGCCACCTCGTAAGGTGTTGTAAAGCGATGGGGGCACAGCCGTATGGCTCGTTTGCGTTGCTTAGCGAATTTTTATTTCGCAATGGTCGAGGCTTTCGATAATGGCCAGACTTTCGACGTGAATGCCTGCAGCCCGCAGTTCATCGCCGCCGTGCTGAAAGGCCTTTTCGATGAGGAATCCCATGCCGACGAGTTCGGCACCGGCCTGCTTTACGAGGTCCATAATGCCTTTGGCCGCATTGCCGTTGGCAAGGAAATCATCAATAAACAGCACCTTGTCGCCAGGCTGCAAATAGTCGCTGCTGACGCACACATCGTAGGAACGCTGCTTGGTGAACGAGTAGACCTGTGTGCGCAACATGCGTTCCATGGTGCTGGGCGTTTTCTTTTTGGCAAACACCACAGGCAGTTCGAGCAAATAGCCCACCATAATGGCCGGTGCAATGCCACTGGCCTCGACGGTAATGATTTTATTGATGTCAGTTCGGGCAAAGCGACGCACAAATTCCACGGCCATCGACTTCATCAGAATGGGGTCCATCTGGTGGTTGATGAAATTGTCGACTTTCAGAATGCCGCCTTCAAAACATTTGCCATCGCGCAAGATTCTTTCTTTTAAGGCTTTCATAATAGTTTATGCAAGCAGGCGTTCTGCATGGTTTGAGTATATGAAGTACTCAGAAACGATTTTGAACGCCTGTCAATGAGTAGGTTTTTGTGAAATGATAAGTAGGGTGGAAAATTATGTACATCCACTTAATCGGCAAAAGTAAGCATTTTACATGAAAATTATGCTCATTAACAGAGAATAGGGTTGAAACAAAAAAATAATTGAAAAAAACAAAGGCACAATGCGCCATTATTACTAAATTTGTAACAACATAGCCCATACGCATCTTTCGCAGTATGAGCAAAAGTATGGGCTCATTGCCCTGCAAACCGAGGCAGCTGTTTACGCCTTACGGCACGCCGGAGGTCACTTCGGCCATCTGTCGAATATTTGCCAGTTATTTGTCAGATATTTGTCAGATATGGCTGGTTTGCAATCATTCAGAACCTATCATTAGTAAATAACGCACACCCAAATATTCATTCCTCATGCAAACAAACTCCAAAGCGCTCTCTCCTCAAGAGCAGAAAGACGAGGAGATGATAAATGCCGCATTCCAACATTTGCTCGACACTTATCTGGCTTCGAACCACCGCCGGAAGGTAGACCTCATCACCAAAGCCTTTCATTTTGCCAAAGAGGCTCACAAGGGTGTGCGCCGCCGATCGGGCGAACCCTACATTCTGCATCCCATTGCCGTGGCACAGATTGCCTGCGGCGAAATCGGGCTAGGGTCCACTTCAATCTGCGCCGCACTGCTGCACGATGTGGAGGAGGATACTGACTATACGAACGAAGACCTTTGCAACCTGTTCGGACAGAAAATTGCCAATATCGTTGAGGGTGTGACCAAAATATCGGGTGGTGTGTTTGGCGACCGTGCCTCGCTGCAGGCCGAAACCTTCAAAAAATTGCTGCTCATGATGAGCGACGACATTCGTGTAATCCTCATCAAAATATCCGACCGCTTGCACAACATGCGCACGCTCTCGAGTATGCTGCCTTCGAAGCAATACAAAATTGCCGGCGAAACGCTCTACATCTTTGCGCCCATTGCCGACCGCCTGGGACTGAGCAAAATAAAAACGGAACTCGAGAACCTGAGCTTTAAATACGAACACCCCGAGGAATACGCTTCGGTGCTGGCTAAGCTCGATGAATCGAGTATGGAGCGCAACGACATTATCGACCAGTTTACGCCTCCCATCTGCCAGAAACTCGATGCGCTCGGCATCAATTACAACATCAAGGCACGCATTAAAAGTCCGTATTCCATTTGGATGAAAATGCAGAACAAGCATATCCCCTTCGAGGAAGTGTTCGACATTTTGGCCATCCGCATAGTGTTCGTGCCTTCTGACCGTAGTAAAGAAAAGGATGAGTGCTTCCGCATTTACTCAGCCCTGACCGAAATATACAAACCGCACCCCACGCGCTTCCGTGACTGGCTGTCGAACCCCAAGACAAACGGTTACCAGGCTCTGCACAACACTTTTATGTCGAAACAAGGCAAGTGGATTGAGGTGCAGATACGTTCCGACCGCATGGACGACATTGCCGAAGTGGGCTTTGCGGCGCATTGGAAGTATAAAGATAAGAATGCCGAGTACGACGAAAACGAACTCGACCACTGGCTGAACTCGATCAAGGAAATTCTTGACGACCCGCAGCCCGATACGCTCGACCTTCTCGACAATATCAAGCTCAACCTCTATGCTTCGGAAATCATGGTGTTTACGCCGAAGGGCGAAATGAAAACCATGCCGAAAGGGTCGACCGTACTCGACTTTGCATTCAGCATTCACTCCTTCTTGGGCTCACACTGCTTCGGTGCCAAGGTGAACCACCGGTTGGTGCCCCTGAGCTATTTGCTGCGCAGTGGCGACCAGGTGGAGATTCTGACTTCGCGCAATCAGCGCGTGCAAACCGACTGGCTGAAATTTGCAACCACAGCCAAGGCGCGTGCCAAGATTCAGGCCATTCTGCGACGCGAAAGCCGCGAAAAACAGCGACGGGGCGAGGAAATGCTGCGCGACTTCCTGCTGCGCAATAACTTTATGCTCGACGGGGGCATCATCGACAAGGCACGACGCATTTTCCACGAACAGTCGGTCGAGGAAATGTTTTTCAACATTGGCGACGAAAAGGATTTGCTCGACGACAACTTGTTGGCCGCCCTGCGCAACAAGGGCACGAGCAAGGGCTGGCGACGCTTCGTTCCCTTCATCGGCAAATCGGACGAAAAAGACGAAGTGCAGGTGGAGAACACAGCCTTAGACCCCGACTGGGTGAAAAAGCTGAACCGCAAGGAGGTGCTGGTGCTCAACGAAGAAGTGCTGCGCAAGTGCGTGTTCTCAACTTGCTGCCAACCCATTCCGGGCGACGACGTGCTGGGCTACATCACCGACGATGGCGAACTGCACTTGCACAAGCGTAACTGTGAAACGGCTGTGAAACTGAAAACACGCTATGGCAACAACCTCATAGCTTGCCGCTGGGACACCCACAAGGTGACGTTGCACGATGTGAAAATTCAGTTGCGAGGCATCGATTCGCAAAACGTGCTTTACTCCATTGCCGAAGTGCTACACACGCTGACGCACTTTAATGTGAAGCGCATACAGCTCGACACCGACGACGGCATTTTCGAAGGTTACATGATAATCTCGGTTTACGACACAGCCGATGTCGTTACGGTTTGCGACAAGCTCCGTGCGCTCGAAAATGTGGAAGAAGCCGTGCGCGTGTAAATCAATCGCGGCAACCGCCCATACATTTTTTCCCTATTATCTACAAAAAGTGCTGCACAACGCATCTACTCCCGGTTGGAGTGTGCGATGTGCAGCATTTTTTTGTGAATGAAAAATGGGCATCCGTCGTTCTACGTCGGCCACTGTCGGGCATTGTCAGTCGCTGTCGGGCATTGTCAGCCACTATCAGCTATTGTCGACCATTCTACATTTCGCAGCGCAACCCGATGGCCAGCGACAGCGTTTTACTCCACGGATAATGCCGATTTGTAATTTTTGAAATCAAATACAAGTCGCAGGTGCTGATTTCGTAGTAAAGCGACATCGCCTGCAAAAAGATGCGTCGGCTGTGCGGAATGTTGTAGCGTAAACGCTGTCCCACGAAAATGTTGGTGCGCACCTTCGTCGAAAAACCGTAATAATCCTTCGGATAGCGGTCGGGCTGATTTTTCCAAAAGTCATCGCCCGAAATCGTGTTGAAGAACAAGCCCGTGGTGAGCGGTTCCACCGTCCAGCGCGAGCCCAACACACAGTGCCAGGGCACATAGCGCTGCTTCAGCGTAAAAGTGCTTTTGGCAGTTTCCGTTTTATATTTTGGCAAAAAACCCACCAATAGTTCCGTTTCCCAATGGTCACCCCGTCCGTAGTGCCATCCCAAGCCCGCACTCAGCAGGCCGATGCTGCCCGCGTATTGCAGGCACGACTGGTTTGGAATCAGTTTGGCCCACCCCTTGATGCGTTTTCGGCGGTGCCGTTCGTAGCGCGAAAGCACAGGGCGCGTATCGGCCGTATCCAAATTCTCGCGCAGCAGCAAATTGTCCGCCTCGAAGTATCGCCGCGCCTCCGCGCTGTCAATCATACCCAGCCGCGCAGCCAAACGGCGCACCAGCGAATCGGGCAAACTGACAACAGTACCCGAATCAAGGCGAACGACAGAAACCGCCGTGTCGCGTTTGCCGGCAGTATCGGTTGTGCAAAGGAAACGTGTTTGGTCAGGGCAAGCATTTTGCGCCCTACAAGCAGAAATCACTCCAATCAAGCCCCATGTCAGGCAGCACAGGGCCGTTCGAACACCCAGCATTCTGCGGTGCGTAAGTTTAATATGTAACCACTTCATGCTTGTAGCCTCCCTCCTCAGTTAATGTAAACACCACATATTCGCGTTTCTTAGCCGCTCCGCATTCATAGTACAGCACCCCGTCGCCAAACAGGTCATTACACTGCGTGGTATGTCCGTGTCCGCACATGCAAAAAGTCAAGCCCGGATACTGCTTGATTTCGTACTGGAACAAGTGCGACACATTGTTGTTGAACTGTTCAGAAGTAGGCTGAGCGTGCATGGCCACAATCGTACGGCACACACTGTCGGGCACCGCATTGCGGTCGGTGCTGATATAGCCAAAGTCGGGTACCGCCGTAGAATAGTCATATTCAAAGGCATTCGTATTGATGCACAGAAAATGCGTATCTCCGGCATTGAACGAAAAGTTCGGGTCGCCAAACATCCATCTGAACGTATCGGCCCCCGTTCCCAGACAGTCGTGATTGCCCAGCAGCACCACATACGGCACTTTGAGTTTTTCGAGAATGTCGCGTTGCTGTTCAAACTCCTTTGTCACGCCAAAGTCCGACAAGTCGCCACAGTGCACCACAAAGTCGATGTCGGTGCGAGCATTGATACTCTTCACCGCCTCGTACGTTTCGTCGTACCACCGTTGTGTATCGCTAATCAGCACAAATTTCAGGGCCTTTTTTCCGGCACACGCCTGCTCAATGCGCGTCATGTTTCGTGCATTGATATCGTGCGTACCATCCAAACGAGCATCGTAAGGATGGTAATCTATGATGTCGCACGCTGACAGCATCAGCGTGGCCAAAAAGGAAACTACATTTCTTATCATCGTTTTCATACAGCAAATGTAATGATTTAAAATTGGACGATGCCATCTTAAAATTACATTTTTCAGAGCCATGCGAATTTTTCTCATTCAAACACACAAAGTTGCCGGTGTGCCAATACATGAAAAGCTACTCCATGTCAATATTCCGCAACTTCAGTCGCAAAACCAAGGGGTAACTTCCAATCGCGCGCATGGGTTTCAGACAGGCCTTCCTGCCTTACTTTCTGTTGTAGCAAAATGTCAAAGAACGCTGAATCAATAAGAGCTATTTGTTTTTTCATCATTCCAGGTTGGTAAGCAACCTGCCATTCTGGGTGCAAAGATACAATCTCATTACCCCGAAATCCAAATTTTTTTGGCATCTGATATCGCACCTCGATTTCTTCGAACCGCTAAAAAATAGGCGTAACCTCTTTATTATCAGTTATTTCAGAGCCTGTTTTACTCACTCAAAAAAAATGAAATAGGGATATACCATTTTATCCCACTCCGATTGTCAAAACGTACAAAGTGCAAACGTTTTATACACACGTTTACCTTCGTTTAATTGTATACTTCATGTGGCCGTTCCAGAAAAAAACGAGTGTTGCGGCAAATGAAAGGCAAAGAGTCATTTACCGCAGCACTCGGTATGTATCAAGTCAAGAAGTAAAAACAACGGTCAGCACCGTTGGGTTTCTCAGAACACAGATTTCAATTTCTCCATCAGTTCTACAGCCGTAACGTCAAGCTGCGTAGGCGTAATGGCAATGTAGCCGTGGTTCAAAGCCCAATGGTCAGTATCCTCGGCCTCAGGTTCAAAGTCCACATTCTCACCCACCAGCCAATAGTAAGGCTTACCCCAGGGATGTTCGCGTCGCTGCACCTCCTTTTGCCAGCGCGAATGCGCCATGCGACACACCTTCACCCCCTTAAACTGCGGTGTGTTTGGGAAGTTGATGTTCAAGCAAGTGAAAGGCGGCAGTCCCGTTTCGAGCGTTTTCAGCGTAAAGTCCACCAAATACGGAGCCAGCGGACTGAAGTCAGCATTCATGCTGTGGTTGCACAGCGAAAATGCCACCGACGGATAGCCCTGCAGTGCGCCCTCAATAGCCACCCCCATGGTGCCCGAATAGTGCGCATTGACCGACGAGTTGTCGCCATGGTTGATACCACCGATAACCAAGTCGGGCTTACGGTCGGGAAACACGTTGAGTGCCATTTTCACACAGTCGACGGGCGTGCCCGAACAAGCACAAACCGTCAGCCCCTCTTCCTCGCGCAGCACGCGGAAAGTGAGCGGATGTTCCGAAGTAATCGAACAGCTGAAGCCCGAGCGAGCCGAGTCGGGCGCCATAACCAAAAGGTCGGCATGCGGGCGCAGCGTTTCGATCAAAAAGTTGATGCCCGGAGCCTGCACACCGTCATCGTTTGAAATAAGCAGTAAGGGACGCATATACAATAATTTAGTTGGTCTGAAAAAAAAGAAGTAAATGCTTGCAGCAGAGCATGCTTCAACGATGTAAAACAAAGCATGGCACCCCCGACCGCAAGAGGCAAATACAGAAGCAAAAGTACGAAAAAACACTTAGACTTAGCTTATTCGCCGATTTATTCTTAACTTTGCCCATGCAAAAACGGCCGTAGCCACAGCCAATAATGCAAAACGGCAAGCACCGCCCTGAATCAGTGCAGTGCAGCCGCTGATACACACAGAATAGCATACCCAAACTAAAATATGAGCAAAATCATTGCTTTAGCAAATCAAAAAGGTGGGGTGGGTAAAACAACCACCTCGATGAATTTGGCCGCATCGTTGGCCACGCTCGAAAAACGAGTGCTCCTGATTGATGCCGACTCGCAGGCCAATGCCTCGTCGGGGCTGGGGGTAGACCTGAGCCAGGTGGAGTATTCCATTTATGAATGCGTGATCAATGGCGTTGACATTCATGAGGCTATTTATACCACCGATATTGACCGCCTCGACGTTGTGCCCTCAAACATCAATTTGGTAGGAGCCGAAGTCGAAATGCTGAACTTTGAGGGTCGCGAGCGCATTATCCGCAAGATGCTGGCGCCGCTCGATAATGAATACGACTATATCCTGATTGACTGTTCGCCCTCGCTCGGACTCATAACCGTCAACGCACTGACAGCCGCCGACTCGGTTATCATTCCCGTACAATGCGAATATTTTGCACTCGAAGGTATTTCTAAACTGTTGAATACCATTAAGATTGTAAAGAAAAAGCTGAATCCCGAACTCGAAATCGAAGGTTTCCTGCTGACGATGTACGACAGCCGTCTGCGCCTGGCTAACCAAATTTACGACGAAGTGAAGCGACACTTTCAGGAATTGGTGTTCAAAACCGTGATTCAGCGCAACGTAAAACTTTCCGAAGCCCCGAGTCACGGCCTACCCGCCATACTTTACGATGCCGACTCAACCGGAGCCAAGAACCACCTGGCCCTGGCCAAGGAAATCATCAGCAAAAACGAAAAATAACCGGATACCTTTAAGTCATTGAAATGTCTGCACATAAGAAATTCCCAGCCCTCGGACGCGGCCTTGACGCACTGATTTCGACCCAAGATGAAGTGCACACGGGCGGTTCGTCGAGCATCAACGAAGTGCCTTTGTTTAAAATCATGGCCAACCCCAATCAGCCCCGTCGCGAATTCGACGCCGACGCATTGCAGGAACTGGCCGAAAGCATACGGCAAATAGGCATTATTCAGCCTATTACGCTGAGGCTGATGGACGACGGCAAATACCAGATTATTGCAGGCGAACGTCGATGGAGGGCATCGCAAATGGCCGGACTTTCTTCCATTCCGGCCTACGTACGCACGGCCGACGACGAAAACATGATGCAGATGGCACTGGTCGAAAACATCCAGCGCGAAGACCTCAATGCCATCGAAATTGCACTGGCCTATCAGCACCTCATCGAACAGTACGGGCTGACGCAGGACAAACTGTCGGAAAAAGTAGGGAAAAACCGCGCAACTATTGCCAACTACCTACGCTTGCTCAAACTCCCTGCACAAGTGCAAATGGCCTTGCAAAACAAAGAAGTGGACCAAGGGCACGCACGCGCACTGCTCGGACTCGACCAACCCTCGTTGCAGCTGAAACTCTACAACGAAATCAAAGAAAAAGGATACTCTGTAAGGCAGGTTGAAGAAATGGTCAAGGCGCTTAACAGCGGCGAAACGCTGAAAAGCGGACGACACATGCTGAAAAATGCCACCAAACGACTGCCCGAAGAATACACCGAACTCAGAAACCGCATCTCGGACGTGTTCGGTACCAAGGTGCAAATGACCTGTTCGCAACAAGGCAAAGGCAAAATTTCCATTGCCTTTGCCACAGAAGAGGAACTGGAACACATCATTGCACTCATTGATAAGATAAAGTAAACTCACTTATTTCAACGAATGACATTGCAAACCCTACGGCAATGGCTGCTGTGCGGACTGACGTTCTGCCTGCATTCTACTACCATTCAAGCTAATCCACACACAGAAGTCGAAGCCTTCACTGAGGTTTCGGCTTTACCCATTTTAATGTTCGATGTGGAAAATGACGCGAATGAAGCAGCACCGCACGACACGCTGCGAACTGCCGCCTTGCCCCTGCAAGTTGGCGTTGACTCTGTCGGGCAACCTGCCGATACCGCGAAAATCAGCCAAATGGCCGACTCGCTCAGCACAAAAACTAAAAAAACGGACTTTGCCCGAAAGCAATTCCGCCCCGACCCGCAGCGTGCCCTCTGGCTTTCGCTCGTGCTGCCGGGTGCCGGACAAATCTACAACCGCAAGTACTGGAAACTGCCCTTTGTATATGGCGGTTTCTTGGGCTGTGCCTACGCCCTGATGTGGAACCAGCAAATGTATAAAGACTACTCGCAGGCCTATCTCGACATCATGGACGACGACCCGAACACCAACTCCTTTTTGGAAATGCTGCCACCGCGCTACGACATCACCGGACGCGAAGAGCAGTTTAAGCGCGTGTTCAAACGCAAAAAAGACTTTTACCGCCGCTATCGCGACCTCAGCGCCTTCTGCTTCGTAGGCGTGTATCTGCTTTCGGTGGTCGATGCTTACGTCGATGCACAACTCTCAGAGTTCGACATCACCCCCGACCTTTCCATGAGTGTCGAACCGGCAGTCATGAGCGTCAAGCCCTCGTCGCTTGGCGGTCCGCGTCAGGGAACGGCCTACGGCGTAGGATGCAGTCTTCGATTTTAAAAGATAAATTGCCCGACAAAATCAACCGGTTGCGGCGCAAAGCCCCGACCGCTTACATCACACAAGCTCAATCTGCATTTCATAGATGAAACGTATCACAACCATATTACTATCACTTGCAGCCGGCATTTTCAGTGCCACAGCGCAAACCGACGTCACAGAAATTACGGTCAACGACGAACAAAGCGGACGCGAAGAAGTTATTCAGCTGCCCGAAGGTATGACCGCTGCCTACGATTCGTTGCTCAACGAATGGATGGCTAAAAAATATCTTTATCCCGACACCACCTGTGTCGACCCCGATGTAAACCCCACCTACGCTCCCGAAGTGTATCAGGAACGCCTGCGTCGCTTGCCCGTAGTGATGGATATGCCCTACAGCAGTGTGGTGCAAAAGTTTATCGACCAGTATAGCGGTCGCCTGCGTCGCTCCGTGTCGTATATGCTCGGTGCCGGCAACTTTTATGTACCCATTTTCGAGGAAGCACTCGACTATTACAGCCTGCCCCTCGAACTGAAATATCTGCCCGTCATTGAATCGGCCCTCGAACCCAAGGCCAAGAGCCATGCAGGAGCCGTAGGTCTGTGGCAGTTCATGACCTCGACCGCCAAACGCTACGATTTGAAAATCAACAGCCTTATCGACGAACGTCAGGACCCCCACAAGTCGACCTGGGCTGCCGCACGCTATTTGCGCGACCTTTACGCCATTTTCGGCGACTGGACCCTGGTGATTGCAGCCTATAACTGCGGACCGAACAACGTAAAAAAGGCCATCAGCCGTGCCGACGGTGCCCGCGATTACTGGGCTATTTATCCCTATTTGCCTCGCGAAACCCGAGGCTATGTGCCCGCATTCATTGCAGCCAACTACATCATGAATTATTACTGCGAGCACAACATCTGCCCCATGAAAACCAGGTTGCCCATCAGCACCGACACCGTTACTGTGACGCGCGACTTGCACATGCAGCAGATTGCCGACCTCTGCCAAATCGACAAGGAAGCCATTCGTGCGCTCAATCCGCAGTATCGCACCGACGTCATTCCCGGTTCGAGCGGTCCCATGAGCGTATGCCTGCCCATCGAAACCATCAGCTCGTTCCTGGCCTATAAAGATTCGATTTACAACTATCGCGCCGACGAACTGCTGACCCGCCGTACCACCGTAGCAGTCAACGAAGCCGCGGTTGCTCCCCGCACCACCTCGCGCTATTCCGGCTCATCGCGTTCGGCCCGCACTTCGCGTTCGCGCAAGGCCAAGAGTCGCCAGCGCAGCAAGTCGGTTACGGTACGTCGCGGCGACACCCTCAGCGACATTGCACGCCGCAACGGAACCACCGTCAAGAAGCTCCGCCAACTCAACGGCATCAAGGGTTCGCTCATTAACCAAGGTAAAAAAATCCGCGTGCGCTAATAGTAGCTCCGCTTCTTTTTTCATAGAAGAGATAAATCTCCAAATCAAATCTTCGTCAGAAAAGTTTAGACGACTTCATATACGTGCCATAACGGCCCTGAATGAAAGAGTGCTTTGTCTGTTCATACGCAGATAAAGCACTCTTTTGTTGTTTGTGTCGCCTACCGCCCACCGTCACCATCCGTTACCTCCGCTTCCGGCATGCAGTTCTGTTGCCACAGCGTTCGTTGGCCGAATCACCTTAATAGGGTAAAAATGTCTGATATTATGGAATGCTTTTCTTATTTTCAAATTTTTAGGGCACGTCGGGTAGCAGTCCAATGAAAAATTCACTATCTTCGCCATAGAAGCAGTTGGCGAAGGAAATCCTGCTGCATTTCGTAAAGCAACCTTCCTCCTTTCTTCTTCTTCTTTATTGAACCTTTACGCCCTTCCATAAAATTGCTATTGAAAATGGAAACACAGCCTAATAACAATTATTGCATCATACTTGCCGGTGGCGTGGGACGTCGGCTCTGGCCCGCCAGCAGCAAAAACATGCCCAAACAATTCATCGACTTTTTTGGTACCGGCAGCACCCTGCTGCAACAAACCTTTGAGCGTTTTGCCCGTTTCATATCGCTCGACCATATCTTTGTGTCGACCTACGAGGGCTACGTGGATTTGGTAAAACAGCAGTTGCCCACGTTGCCGGTTGAAAACATATTGCCCGAACCCGTACAGCTCAACACGGCTCCGGCAGCCATTTGGGGCACCTGGCACGCCGTGCTGGCCAATGCCGATGCCAATGTGGTGGTGACTCCTGCCGACCAACTGATTCTGCATACCGACCGCTTCGAACATCAAGTGCTGCAAGGCCTTGATTACGTAGCAACGCACCCCGAGCTTTTGGCCATGGGTGTGCGCCCCACGCGACCCAATCCGGCCTATGGCTACATTCAGATGGGCGAACCCGTCGAAGGTGAACATTTACACCGCGTGCAGTCGTTTACCGAAAAACCGGAATACGAATATGCCAAAATGTTTATGGACAGCGGCGAATTTTTGTGGAACACAGGCATATTCATGTGGAATGCCCAAACCATGGGCGACTGCCTGACCAAACGTTCGGGTCGCCCCTCGCAAAGTGTCGAAATTCTGGCGCGTCAAATGGTTACGATTGCCGAAGAAGTGGAGTATGTGCGTTCATGCTTTACAGAGCGGATGCCCCGCCAAGTCGACCTTTTTGTGCTTGAACAGTGCGAAAACGTGGTGGTGCGTGAGTGCGATTTTGGCTGGGCCGACATAGGCTGCTGGCCCGAACTGCGCGAAGCCAGCCACAAGGATGCCGACGGCAATGCCGTGAGCGGCGATGCCAAGGTGATGTTTTCGGGCACGCAGCGCACCATTGTGCGTTTGCCCGAAAAACTGAAAGCCGTGATTGTGGGGCTCGACAATTACTTGGTGACCGAAAACGAAGGTGTACTGATGATTTGCCCCAATTCCGACCCCGACCTCGTGCGCCGCATCATTACCGAAGCCCAAATGAACTTCAGCATAGCACCCGAGAATTAAGCGATAATGCTGATGTAGAAGCGCCTCTACTTGTTTGTTTACATATTTAAAACCGCCCAAGCGTTTGAAATGACGAACGATTGGGCGGTGTTGATTTGCAGTTCACGTTGTAAAAACGTAAAAACTGAAAGAGGTTTAGTGAATGGCTGAAAGAATGTTAGCCAATCCGTCGGCAGCCTGTTGTAAGGGTTTGGCCACCATACCCTTCATGAAAAAGTTAACTTCGGCTCCCACGGTGACACGCATTTTGCATCCGGTTTCGCCACTCGGAAGCAGCTGAATCCATACGTAAATGGGCACGGGCGAATTTTCTGAAGCCAACTTCAAGCACTTCGGCTCATCGCGTTCAACGATGCGCAGCGAAATTTTGCCCATAGGCGAATTGATGTGCAGTGCATCTGCTTCGCACTCCACGCCTTGTGCATACTGTTGCAGCATGGCCAATTTGTCGGCCGGCACCTGCTCGCCGACTTTTTCGAGTACGGCAGGGTCGTTCAGGCGGTCTTTAATCACGTTCAGACTGCTGAGGTCAGAAAAACGGTTGTACGCTTCGGCCTGAGGCAAAGAAAGATATTTTACTTCACTTTCGAATTTTGATACAGACATATAATATATAATAAGTATAGATTAGTAAAAAACGTCAGTAAGCCGAAACGGGCACCTTGGGAATACCCCTTGTGCGTTCCGTTGTAGGCCTAGGCGTGCAAGGCATTGGTTGCAGCATCAGCATGTTTGGCCGCCAAATTACCCATTCTTGCATTGACAGAGCAAAGATACGGCATTTACGGCAAACGACGAGCAGTGTGGGGCGAAAAGAGCGAAAAAGTGTGCCAATTCCCCTCGTAAAACGGGCAAAAACGAGGAAAATAGGCAAAAAAACCAATTTTTGAATAAAAAAATCACGAAAATACTTGCAGTGTAAAATATAATGCTTATCTTTGCACTCGCTAAAACGAAATGAAGGAAATACAAAGTACTTCGTATCAAAAGCATGCGGAAATAGCTCAGTTGGTAGAGCACAACCTTGCCAAGGTTGGGGTCGCGAGTTCGAGTCTCGTTTTCCGCTCCAAGCCGAAGCGAAGTCTATATGACACCGCATTTTCGGGCAGACAAATCTTATCAAATATAACATACTGGAGAGGTGGCGGAATTGGTAGACGCGCTACTTTGAGGGGGTAGTGTCAATTGCGACGTGGGAGTTCGAGTCTCCTCCTCTTCACTTGTTTATTTGCGGAAATAGCTCAGTTGGTAGAGCACAACCTTGCCAAGGTTGGGGTCGCGAGTTCGAGTCTCGTTTTCCGCTCCAAGGTCGCTCGAATGGTGGAATGGTAGACACGAAGGACTTAAAATCCTTTGGGCAGAAATGTCCGTGCGAGTTCGAGTCTCGCTTCGAGCACTGATTTTCCGAAACAGTTTTTTCGCTGTTTCGGATTTTTTTTTGAAGAAAATGTATTAACTTCCCCTAATTTAGTTACTTTTGTATCGGTTTAGTATAGCAGACAAAACCCAAAGTAACCTTACTATGTTGTAAACTATGCAGTTTGTATCATTGTGTATAAACTTCCCGGCTGCATTACTCCATGAACAGACAACCTTTGAGAAGTTGGTTGTCAATAATTAAGCAGCTTTTGCATCGGCTATACGGCAGATAAAGATGAAATGTATTTCTTTTTATGGCTTGAAGCATGCACTTTTGTTAATGCTTTCTTTTTTGTCATTTCAAGCACAAGCACAACGTTTGTTTAGCCCGACCGGCAATCATTACGACAAGTCGAAGCGTATGGTGGTTGATCAGGCCAAAATCGGGGCTATGTATGAACTTCAATTTCGGAAGGACTCAACCAAAGTCAATGATTACACCAAAGCACAAACCGTTTTGATGATTTCAGACAAATATTTGCTGTTCGGTGATTATAACCGGCTGGTGTTTGATTCAATCAATGATTACATGGCCGAAAGTAAACGGAATGCCCGTAACCGGCAAGCGTATGTCCAATGGCAAGAAGCCATAGGAAAGTGGACATACTTTTTTGTAACACTGACCGACTTGGCGAAACAGCAGACTACAGTTCAGACTTACGATGTGCTTCGAAGCTATGAATATACTTATGCCACACCGAAAATGTCGTGGAATTTGGAAGCTGGCGATACGCTCATTCAAGGACGAAAATGCCAAAAAGCAACCTGCACTTTTTCCGGAAGAAATTATGTGGCTTGGTACACCGAATCTATTCCCCTGCCGTACGGCCCTTATTTATTTGCAGGATTGCCCGGCTTGATTATGGAGATTTACGACACTGGCCGGAATTGGATTTTTACGAACAATGGTTTTGGTACAATGCCGAATCATGCTTCGATGTATATATATAAAAAGGAGTATATACAAGACCTTATTGTAACGAGTCGCGAAAAAGCACTGACGGGCTACCGCAATGATATTGAAGATTTCGATAATCTGAGCATTGAACTTTTCAAGGTTAAAGTAGAACGAAACGGAAAAATGGTGCCCCCCGAAGCCAATAACCCGAAGCGTCCGAGCAATATGCTCGAACTCGTTTGGTAAGTAGGTGTACAATATTGTTTTTACATTTGCACCATCCTTATAGTGCTGTAGCACGGTGTTCTGTGCCGGGCTGTGTGACAACCTAATTTTGAGCACCTGCTTATTAACGTTGTGATGGTTGGGCAAACACCCAGTAAAACAGAATCCATATTTTTTGGTTATGAATGTTGAAGATTTGCATTTGAAAACCTCTGAATCTTATCGTTTGGCGGTAGTTCACTCAATGAAACTTATACTTAGCAATGCTTTGCTCTTGTTAGCGGTCTTTTCTGCTCAGGCACAGCATGTTGTAAGTGCAGATGGTATAGACCATTACAATAAGACGAAACGCTGGGTTGTGGATAAAGCCAATTTGGACATATTTTACCAGATTAAATTTCTCACAGATTCAACCAAGACGAATGATGTGCAAGAAGGGCAGACGGTTTTAAGGCTATCTGACAAATATGCCTTGTTTACCGACTATTATAGAATTGTGCATGACTCTATCAATGACCTCTGTGCCGAAAGTCGGAAAAATGCAGAAAAGTATCAAGCTGCATGGGACTCTCTATCCGCTAAACGCTGTTATTTGCTCCAGTTCCTTTCACTTGTCAATTTTGAAAAGTCTGTGGCTACTGTTCAGTGGCGAGTTCTACGAAGATATCAATACGAGCAACCCATTCCAAACTTTCAGTGGAGATTGGAAAAAGGCGATACGGTTATTTTCAACAAACCCTGTAAAAAAGCCACTTGTTCGTATGCCGGTCGAAACTATGTGGCATGGTATACCGACGAAATCAATCTGCCCCATGGCCCATATATCTTCGGCGGCCTTCCCGGATTGATTATGTATCTTCATGACACTCAATATCATTGGGTGTTTACTTGCAATGGTATTGAAAAGGCTACGAAGTTGCGCGATATGTATTTGTACAAAGACAAACGTTACCAAAAGACAACTCGCGAGAAAGCCCTTTCTGCTTGTAAGAATGAGTGGGAAGATTATATGAATTTAGCCGTAGATGAATTGGAAATGACCATTGACGGAAAGAAACCCGCGAAAAACTTTCCACGTCGTAGCAGTAATTTTTTGGAATTGGAATGGTAAGAACAAAGGTGAACTACTGCTAAACTAAAGATTTAGCGGTTTCAGCGATTTCAATATTTCCTCTCTTTTTGTGCAACACTCAAATTATTGAGATTTACTGGAATTTGTGTGAAATACACATGTGTTTCGTACGTTTTGAAAATAAAAATATACTTTTGTCATAGTTGTTCACCAATTTGTCAAATCGGTTCAACTAATAACGGAGTTTTGATTATTGTATAAAAACAGTTGTGGTATCGGCTCTACGGCCTTAGACGATGAATCATTTAATCAAACGAATTATTTGCAAAGGTTTGCTTGGCCTGGTGGGCGTAAGTTCATTGCAAGCGCAAACCCTATTCAGTCCAGACGGCGGAATGGATCATTTCCAAAAGACACAACGGTTGGTTTTGGATAACGCAAAGTTAGACGTGCTTTACCGGTTGAAATATCTGGAAGATTCAACCAAAATCCAAAACTACACAGAGGCGCAAACCGTGTTGAGGCTGTCGGACCGCTATGCCTTGTTCACCGAATATTACAAGATTGCGCTGGATTCTATCAACGACTTGTGTGCCGAGAGTAAGAAAAATGCTCGTAAATACCAAAAGGATTGGGAAGAATCCTGCAAGAAGTGCTGTCTGGTTATGAACTTCCGTTGTGCCATAAACTTAGAAAAGGCGGTTGCCACCGTGCAGCGAAGAGGCATACGCAATTACCAGTACGAACAGCCTTTACCCGATTGTCAATGGAATTTGGTGGAAGGTGATACCCTAATCCTTGACAAGCCCTGCAAAAAAGCAATCGGCTCGTATGCCGGACGCAATTATGTGGCATGGTACGCTGAATCAGTCAACATGCCTTATGGCCCTTATTTGTTCGGCGGACTTCCGGGACTGATTATGTACCTACACGACACTAAATACAATTGGGTGTTTACCTGCAACGGCAAAGAAAAGGCTACGAAACTGCGAAGCATGTATCTGTACAAAAATAAAGACATCATCCAAACCACTCGCGAAAAAGCACTGACCGCCTGCAAGAACGAGGAAGAGAATTTCATGAATTTGGCAATCGATGAATGGGGAGTCGAAGTCAATGGCAAAAAGCCGGAGGCAAATTATCCACAAAGCCCTTGCAATATGATGGAACAACAATGGTAAAAATCATACATATATTATGCTTTCTGATCCTGTTTCCTATATCCGTATGGGCACAGAAAACAGTCTTTGTTTTTAAGGGAACAATTACCCGTTCTGGCGAAAATGGCATAGTCAATGTGCTGTGTAAGGCATTGAATGCCAAGGATTCGTTGCTGGCATAC
>ULPW01077828.1_pt1 | contig 23434 bp, 16 predicted proteins | sample 1953871 | NCBI WGS metagenome assembly ULPW01 (sample SAMEA4835639, study PRJEB28245) | human gut metagenome | biome: gut microbiome; material: fecal sample | place: Denmark | collected 2008 | reverse complement strand
GCAGCAAAAGGAGGAAACTACTCCGCAGCAGGAAGAAACTACTACTTCTGAATCAACCTTCGCTCTGAGCAACGACAGTGTAGTTCCCGTCGACACGCTCATGCCTTCGAAAAAGGATGAACCGCAAACCGACGAACCCAAGCAGGATGAACCTCAGCAAAATGAGCCTCAGCAGGAAGAAACGGTTCCGGTACAGTAAAACGCACCACCACATACATTTCATAGTTCACGACATAGAGTACTGACTTCTATCCGGTTATTTGCAGCCTGATAGAAGTCAGTTTTTTCGTATATTGTTGAATGCCTCAACATATATTCCACACCTCTGAATACACCTTTCTCTACAACTCCCCTATGAAAAAGAAGAGGAACAGAACGCACCCATAAGCATGGGGCTCAGACAGGCCTATCTGCCTTACTTTCTGTGGTAACACAAAGTCAAAGAACGCTTAATTGCTTAATAGGTATTTTTGGTTTTTCATTCGTGAAGGCTAAAATTCTATCGAACGCATATACCCCTATATGCTCACAGCAACGAAAAAGCCTTGGTTCAAAACAGCTATTTGCTGCCGAACCAAGGCTTATCATTTATTGCGCATCAGTAACGAAGCAGAATGATCAAAGTTTATTCAGCTTTGTCCAAAACTTCGTATTTTGAATGTTTGCTCTTGAATTCAGGAACCAAATCCTTCATGCGTTTCACAATCTGCATATCGGTTTCTTGAATGCTCGAAGCAACGAGGGAATCAATGTGGTCAGACACTTCAGTATAATCATACTCGCGTACCTGAGCAATCTTAATTTTAGGATGGAAAGTCGGTTTCGTCGTTTCCTCTTCGTTAAGCACCTCTTCGTAGAGTTTCTCACCGTCGCGTAAGCCGGTGAACTTAATTTCCACGTCCTTGGCACCGCTCAACTGAATCATGCGCTTGGCAAGGTCAACGATGCGAACCGGTTTACCCATATCGAACACAAAGATTTCGCCACCATTACCCATGGTTCCTGCTTCAAGCACAAGCTTGCAGGCTTCAGGAATGAGCATGAAGAAGCGGATGATGTCCTTGTGCGTTACCGTAACCGGACCACCGCGACGAATCTGTTCGCGGAACAAAGGAATTACCGATCCGTTTGAACCCAGCACATTACCGAAACGCGTGGTAACAAACTGCGTAACGCCCTTGATTTTACCATCCTTAATGGCTTTGTCGAGACTTTGCACGTAGATTTCGCAAATACGCTTGGAACATCCCATTACGTTCGTCGGATTCACGGCTTTATCGGTCGAAACCATCACGAACTTCTTCGTGCCGTATTTCACCGCCAAGTCGGCAATGACACGCGTTCCGTCGATATTGTTGCGCACGCTTTCGCCCGGATTATTCTCCATCATGGGCACATGCTTGTAAGCTGCGGCATGGAACACATAATCAGGACGGTAAATGTCGAAAAGTTCTTCCATGCGTTCCTTCATGCAAATATCGCTCACGATGGTTTCGGCTTCGACATTGGGCCATTGGCGAGCCATCATCAGGCGGATATCATGCAGCGGAGTTTCGGCCTGGTCAATAAGTACCAGACGTTTCGGACGGAACTGGGCAACCTGGCGTACAATTTCGCTACCGATACTACCAGCAGCACCTGTAACGAGAATCGTATTACCGGTAAGTTGCTTTTCAACAACATTCAAGTCGATTTCAATTTTATCGCGCGGCAGCAAGTCTTCAATGTCCACTTCCTTGAGCTGACGGTGGTCAAGGTCGTCCTTGCCGTTCCATTCCTGCATTCCCGAGAACATAAAGATGTGAATACCGGCATCCATCAGTTTTTCCACGATATCAGGATTATTGCGGATAGACTCATTTTTGAGCGGCGAAACCAGCAACGATTTCACACCGCGGCTCTGCATGATGCTTATAAGGTTTTCATCGTTGGGAAAAATGGGGGAACCCATCAACCGGCGGCCTTGAATGTCCATGTCGCCATCATCGGCCACAAAACCTTTGATAACGTAAGTGTGTTGGCTATCGCGGTGAAGCATACTATTGGCAATAGCCACACCGCCTTCTTTCACACCGTAAATGAATACGCGCTTGCTCTTTTTATTCTTACGTGCATTGTCATACATATACTTGACCAATGCGCGAAGCAACCACATCAAGCACGTTGCCATCAATGCCGAAAGGCCTAAATCCTTCATGCGGATGGCAAAAATCCAGGAGTCGGAATTCAAACCGTATTTGGCTACCACCGTAAGTCCCAAGCCCAAAAGCATGGCAAACGTAATGCGGTGTAAGTCATTAAACGATGAATAGCGCAAAACGCCCGAATAGGTATGAAAAGCTGCAAAACCCACTACATAAAAAAGCAAGTAAACTGCAAATGCCGCACTTAAAGGAACAATGTCCTGTGCCGTTGTCACTGCTCCATTGTTAAGGGCATACACGAAAATGTCTGAAAAGAATACTATCAAACAATCGAGTGCGAAAACACACCAGTATGGCAGTGCGTCTTTCGAAAAATACCAATTCGAAATTTTTGAAATCATGAGTTTGTATTAATTAGTTTCCTGCTTTGCGGCGAGGCTGATACATGGCCCATGCAGCAGCCCCGCAGTAAAACTTTTTTTTAATTATAACCGCGACCATAGCTGTAGCCGTAGCGATAACCGTAGCGATAGCCATAACGGCCATTCAGTTTTTCGGTACCATTAAGCACAATGCTTACGTTCTTGAAACGTTTCGAATGGTAAATACGTTCAAGTTCGGGCAACATCGTGCGGTCAAGCAGTCCGGCACGAACCACAAAGAGCGTGCGGTCTACCTGCTTTTCGATGATTTGCGTATCAGCCACAATTTCGATAGGCGGACAGTCGATAAACACATAGTCGAAATGGTCACGCACAGCCTCGATCAATGTAGCGAAACGGCCATTGTCCAACAATTCGGTGGGGTTCGGCGGAATGATGCCAACCGGTATCACGCTCAAGCCTTCGAATTTATCCGACTGCACCACAGCATCCTGCCAATTCTCGACATTGCCGTTCAAATAGTTGCTCAAGCCCACTTTCGGTGCGTCGAAATAAGTTGAAAGCGTTGTGTGGCGCATATCACCGTCGATAAGGAGCACCTTCTTGCCTTTGAGTGCAAACGAAACAGCCATGTTTACTGTAATGAATGACTTTCCGCTGCCAGGATTAAAGGAAGTGACAAGTAACACTTGACTCTTCGGGCCATCGGGTTTCGACATAAAATTAATATTCGAACGCAACACGCGGAATGCCTCGTTGATTACGTTGCGATTGCCTTCTTCCACCACCATGGTCTTCGTCGTTTTATTCCGACGACCAAACAAGCGGCGGTGCGTATCGCCATACAAGGGAATTTCGCCGACAATGGGCACATTCAATCCTTCCAAATCCTTTCGGCCGCGCACCTTATTATTCATCGTCATCATCAGATAAATCAGTCCGGCGGGCACAGCCAGTCCCAAGGCAAATGCCACCAGCAAAATCATGGGCTTGCGGGGCGAAGTGGGGAACACACTGCCGCGCGGCGGTGTAATGATGCGCGTGTTGTAGGCAGCAAAGGCTTTCGACAGTTCGTTTTCTTCGCGTTTCTGCAGCAAATAAATGTAGAGCGACTCCTTCACCTTTTGCTGACGTTCCACCGAAAGCAAATATTTAGCCTGATTCGGATTCGAAGCCAACTGTCCCGTTGTTGTGCGCTCCTGTTTCCGGTAGCTTTCAATCTGCGTATTGAGCGAAGCAATGTGATTATTCAGCGACTCGTAAATGGCCTGATGCATATTTTTCAGCGAACGGCCCATGTCGGCAGCCACCGGACTTTCCTTGCTACTATTGGCAATCAGACGGTTGCGTTCAAGCACCATGCTGTTGTATTCAGTAATCAGGTTTTCCACATTCACGTTGGCAAGTCCCGAATTCGAAGGCAATGTCTGGTCCGACGATTTTTGCTGCAATTCATTCAGCACAAACTGTGCCATAGCTCTCTGGTTATTGAGCGTAAGCAGCGTTGTCTGGTTATTCAGAGCCTGCGTCATATACATGTTCGAAGCCTGCTGTACGTCGGGCAGCAAATTCCGGCTTTTATACGACGAAATGTTGTTGTCGACATGTCCCAAATCTGCTTCAATCACAGCCAAACGCTCACTGATAAACTGCGAAGTGCTTTCGGCCACCAGGTTGCGGTCCTGCACCCACTGTTCGTTATACACAGTGATAAGCGTGTTAAGAATGTCCTCAGCCTTTTTGGGTGATTCGTCCTTGATACTCAAATCCACCACGGTCGATTCCTTTGAATTGAGCGAAATGCTAAGCTGGCTCAGGTAGGCATCAGCCAGAAGGTTTGGTTGGGTATGAAAAAAGTGGATTTCTTCTCCTACGTATTCCTTGCCAAAATGCTTCGTACAACTCAACGTTACATTGCCACATGCCGTGTGTACGGTAGCATTAAAATTACCTTTGAACCTTCCTTCAATTTCTTTTCCATCCAGCTTACAATGGGTGATTTCGAACTGCGAATCTGAAACCAGATTCACCACGAACGAAACTGCATGTGTTGCGTTTTGATTAAACGTAACAGCTATCGGACTGTCCTGATACAGATTGACCGTACGCAAGCCACGTCTCACGCTGTACACATTGTTCAACCCAAGTCGTTTCACCACTTCTGTCATGATAACAGGCGACTGCATCGTGATGATTTCATTGTTAATATTGGTGTTCGTACGCAAAATGCCGATATTCGACAATTCACTCGAAACACCTCCCGACATGGAACTGCTGTTCTTTGCATCTTCCTTTACCAGTACCGAAGCATTGCGTGTGTAAACAACGGGTGCACTCATCAAATACACCACAGCTACTACCAACGCAACGACCAGCGAAAGCAAAAACCAGTACCAGCGGGTTATACACATTGACCACAAATCAGTCAAACCGATTGTAGTTTCAACATCAGCATCTGACTGAACAGGCTGATTAACAGGTGAGTTCGTTTCTCTCATAAATTAAAGGTGTAAGGCTGTTTATTTCGTATAGTTTGTAGGATGCGGTTCGGCCAAACTGAATAACAAAAGCGTTTTCACATTGTCTGGCTCTCACCTTTCGCTACATTCGACATGTTAACTAAGTTCAGCGCTCTGTTTTGAGTTATTTTCTTAAAGCGTTTCACCAAATTGCCCAACGAAGATGCTGTCGCGATTTGATTCTCGTCAGCAATCATACGGTCCAGCAATTCTACATCATGTCGAATACGAGTCTGGGCCTCATACCCTCCCGGAACATGCTCAAAAACGCACTGATTCTGAGCATCCCAAGCTTCAACCGGCAACAAAATACGTGCCGAAAACTCGAACCTGCGGTTGTGGCCGTAATATATACGGTAATATATACTGCCACGATCCTCATGCTGTTTACTCCTTTCGAAACGAACTTTTACAGATGGCATACTACTTATGAATATTGAAGGGCAAACAACACTGCTCTGAGTAAAGCATAACCGAAAACCAATGTTCATAAGGTTTCTTGTTTTTATAAACCAATACTCATCAATGGTTAAAGCCATCCTATTCACCAGAAATAGTGCCAACCCATAAATAATACAAAGAACGCAACCAAACCCTGATAGTTTAGTTTGCCTTCTTCTAATCTACATCACACCCGTGTATCCCACAAGAACACACAAATGATCATCGAGCAGCATCGTTTCAAGCATTCCCACCGGCCAAACATCCTTGTATTTTATAAGGAAAACCCAATGAGAACTGACTACGATGAAATGGGAGAAAAAACAGAAACTCTTTCTACCAATGCCATCAAACCTGTTTGAACACACATGAACATTCCTCTTCTGATTGATGTAAAACAGACTCAAACTGCACACTTATCACAGAGAATAAGGCATAACGACCTGCATACATCAAAAAACAGAGGAATATGCTGACAACGAGAAGAAAAATAAAATCAAACCAGTCAAATAAAAACCGACTAAAATTTCGCACGATACAATCCGTTTCCTTTTAAATAATATGTATGTATAATTGTACGAAACAAATTTGATTACACGTTATTTTTTCAACTCATTTCAGTCCACCGCTTTCGAACAAAGCAACTTTATGTGAGCGTTACAAAATCCACACAGGCTATTGAATAACCATCAACTGTCAACAGCATCACGGCACCCAAAGCTATAGTCTGCTCTCGAAGTTCAAAACAAAAGAAGCCAACAGCAAATCAAGTTCCATTCCTTTGGCTCATCCTTGTTCGCAAACTCCTATGAAACGCAGTTTATTGCAAAATACACACCGAAAAATCACCTTTTCCAATGCATACCATGACATGCAAACTACTACGCAACAGCAATTAAGTACCAACCATTTCGAAGCCAACGCGACCCTATCAGTCCATAGCTCCGCTACGATATACATACTATAATCACGTAGCAAAATTACTAACTTTTGACTATTTTCCCAAGACTTTATGTCTTTTTTTTGAAACATCCCGTATTTTGAGCCAATGAATACGCCATATCTATATTCCTATAGTAACTGCTTTGTAAACGAGTGCTAAACCAATATTTACACCCCCAAAAGTCACAAACAAAAAAGCTACACCCCATGCCTGCACTCCCCAAAAACCTGCTGGCAATGTGGCTCATTTAGAACAATGCGTAAATGCAAAAAATAGCTTTTACTTGACAAAACAGCAATTACAACCATCAAATTAAACCTTTTTGTCTGAAAATAGTCATAAAACAAACGACTAATGTTGCACCTCTGAGCCAAAATGCCTAACTTGCGCCCTGTAATCCGGTAATTAGCCGGTAAACACCGCCCTGGAATTCCGTTTCCAATAGATTACTTTTCAAGAAGTATGGAACAATTCCTTCGCATTCCCCACCCTCTTTCGGCTCTTCGCAGGAACAAGCCTCCGGCAAACCCGAAGCCGACAACCGATCCCGAAGCTGACAACCGATTATAACATTAATTACATATATAAAAACGACATCTATGAAACGCTTAAAACTTTTTGTACCTCTGGCCATCGCCTTATTGATGACGGGCTGTGTATCGAAAAAGCAGTATGCCGACATGCAAGCCAAGTATCAGACGCTGCAATCAGAAAACGCAAGTTTGCAGCGCGACCTCAACGACAAACAGGTTAGCCTGGCCGAATGCAACTCTAATTCAAAGAGCCTGGCCGAACGCTTGGCCGATGAACAGGCACGCAACAAGGAAATGCGCGAGGCTTACAGCCAGTTGCAGAACTCATACCAGAGCAACGTACAGGCAGGCAACGTAAACATTTCAAAACTCGTTGACGAAATCAACGCTTCGAACAAGTTTATCAAGCAGCTCGTTGATGCCAAGAGCAAGAGCGACTCACTCAACCAAGCACTCACCAACAAACTCACCCGTTCACTCTCACGCGAAGAAATGAACGACGTCGACGTACAGGTGCTCAAGGGTGTAGTTTACATTTCACTTGCCGACAACATGCTCTACAAGAGCGGTAGCTACGAAATTGGCGACCGCGCCGGCGAAACACTTTCAAAAATCGCCAAAATCATCAGCGACTACAAAGACTACGACGTACTCGTTGAAGGTAACACCGACAATGTGCCCATCAAGCAGAAGAACATCCGTAACAACTGGGACCTCTCTACCCTCCGTGCCTCATCTGTCGTACAGGCCCTGCAAAACGAGTATGGTGTTGACCCCAAGCGTCTGACCGCTGCCGGACGTGGCGAATACAACCCCGTGGCCAACAACAGCACCGAAAAGGGTAAACAGCGCAACCGCCGCACCCAAATCATCATCACGCCGAAACTCGACCAGTTCATGGACCTCATCGACGAAGCTCCCGAACAGCAAAAGAACTAACGTATAACCTACGTATAAACGCCCAAGAGCCGACCTCATTTTCATAGTGAAGGTCGGCTCTTTTTTTTTGAACGCCCAATGCCATGTAGCATTCCGTCATACGCATTTACCAGCCAATGTACACCACCAAACAGGCAAATCAACTTTTTACTTTACCAAAATGCGCTTCGTTTCAAAAAATAATTGTACATTTGCAACCGCTATACTACAAATCGGCCCCGTAGCTTAGCTGAATAGAGCGTCAGATTCCGGTTCTGAAGGTCTTGGGTTTGAATCCCAACGGGGTCACCACATGTTACACGCGGAAATTCTCACACCCGGGAATTTCCGCTTTTTCTTTTTCACATCGGGCTGTTTACAGGCCGCGTCCCACTCACAGCGCCACATACAGCTCACATCCCCACTCTTTGTCATGGCACAAAAATTCATCATCACCGCCCAAGGGCATTTCCGCCTGGGCGACGTCCGACTACACAAACACCTGCTCGAACCCGGCGACACTTGCTACGGTGGCGGATTCTACCAAATTGACCACCTCAGCAACCGCCTGCTGCTCGACGGTGCGTCCTACGACTACGGCCGCCCGCTCTGGGACCGCCTCATCTACCGCCAAACCCCACTGAAGGTGCCCGAAGCTTACCGCGGTATGCAAATCGTGTATCACCCCGAAGATCAATTTGCCGACGACCTTGTCATCACCCACGAACTCCCCATCGAATACGTCTAACCCGTCCCCTCATTTCCCCGACAGATGCACACCCTCTCGCCTACCCTACGCACCTACATCGAAGCGCACATCATTCCGCTTTACGACACCTTCGACCCGGCACACCAGCGCAACCACGTACTAAGCGTCATCGACCGCAGCATGGCATTGGCCGCACATTACGACGTCAACCCCGACATGGTCTATACCATTGCCGCCTACCACGACACCGGCCTCAGCCGCGACCGCCAAACGCACCACCTCGTTTCGGGCCACATCCTGCGCAGCGACCATGCGCTGCAGCAATGGTTCGATGCCGAACAAATTGAAGTGATGGCCGAGGCCGTCGAGGACCACCGCGCCTCGAACGCACACGAGCCGCGCAGCATTTACGGCAAAATCGTAGCCGAAGCCGACCGTCTCATCGACCCCTACACCATTCTATCGCGCGCCCTGCTCTTCGGCCTTTCGCACCACCCCGAATTAAACGAACAAGCGCAAATTGCCCGAGCTGCTCACCACCTCATCGAAAAATATGGCGACAACGGCTATCTCAAACTCTGGATTCCCGAATCGCCCAATCATCAACGGCTGCAGGAAGTCAGGTCACTCCTCAACACCCCAGCCCAACTCCGGCAAACACTCCAGCAAATTTACACCGAACTCACGGCCGCATCATCCACCCCACAACCCTCAACCTGCGAAACATCAAACTAACATTCCTCCCCCACCTTCCACCTAAAGAAAGCACACAGCCCCGGCAAACGAAGATACAAGTTTTCATTTGCCGGGACTGTGTGCTTTTCGTCACTTCGCATTTGTACTGCTTACAGCACTCATGTTCAGACATGTAAAGGGCATATAGACTGAACAACCTACTGCTCAAAACACCTACTTTAAGGAATAAGCATTTTCATGCAATACAGATTACTTGGTTACTACGTTGTACAGATCCTGATAAGTCTTGACTACACTGTAGACTACCTCGCCTGTACTGATAGTGGCAAAATGACGGCGGGCGCATTCAATCTTGGCATCTTCAGAACCTCGCAGTTGAGATACTTCAATATCGTTGCCTTTTGTTTCTGCTACGAAGTAAACGTGCTTCACACTGCCTTCACGGAACGCAACAGCCCAGTCGGGATTGTACTTGCCCATCGGGGTATTGATATAGAAACCATTGGGTAGTTTGGAATACACCACCACATCATCCTCCTGTTCCAGCGATTCTGCAAACGACTTTTCAATGCCTTCACTATCTACCACCACCAAATCATACAGCGACTTTTCGCTTTCAATGGCGTTCTTTCCAAGCACACCACGTAAGGTAGCTTCTTCGAAGATATCCGATTCAAACGTATTTTCCCGTTTTTCGTACTTGATATGCTGAATCAGAGAAAGTGCCTTGCAGTCGTTGATGATACGTCCGGTCTTGATGATGAACTCTTCCGGATTGAGTTTGAACTCAAGAAACTTGCCTGGTTCAATCCTCTGAAGGATGGTTACAATGGTACGACGGGTCAGACCGGTTATTTGCACCAAATCACCAATCAAGTCATATTTTACGCCGCTGCCTACCGCCTCGCTCACCCGAATGGTGCGTACCTTGGCAGCAGACATGGCAGCACCGGCTTCCAATTCTTCCTTATCGCGAATACTTTCCATCGAACCGCTTTCAACGATGATGCGGATTTCTGAAACGTTCAGATGGTCGTTGATTTCCTTGACCGCCTTATCAATCAGCTTGGTGGTATCGAAGTTCACCTGATAGTAGGTGCGCACATTGATGCGCTTCCACAATTCCTGCCATTCCTTCTTCTGGAAGTTGGTTGGATTAAAGGTGGCTTCCTTCTTTCTGTTGCCGTTTTCGGGTTTGTAGTCATCCGGATTGAACACCTTGTCGAGTTGCTTGACGATAAATGACTTCATCGCATTCATCTCGCCAAAATTCAAAGTGCCGTTCTTCTTTTCGTCAAAGAACTTTTGGGTCAATTTACCTTTCTTAATATAGTCTCGCTTAATCAGTTCCTCATGAATGATAGAGGCTTGTTCGGTCGTCACCTTAATCAGTTTGCCATCCTCGGTTTGTGTAGTCACATCCGCAAACAGGGTAGCCGTAACCACTACCGGACGGCTGTCGCAAGCTTCTGCAATTTCGGTCTGCAGTTTCTTGGCAAAGTCGTCATAGCTTTCGCTGGCAATGACGGTCAACACATTCGTGTTAAACACGGCATCACCCAACACATCGGCATCCTGGCGTTCACCTTTGTCATTCACACAAAGACGCATACCGCGTCCCACTTCCTGACGCTTCTTGATTTCGTTAGAAGTATCTTTCAGCGTACAAATCTGGAACACATTGGGGTTATCCCAACCTTCCTTCAAGGCCGAGTGCGAAAAGATGAAACGTACCGGACAATCCTGACTCAGCAGACGCTCTTTATCCTTCATAATCAGGTTGAAGCCTCGTTCTTCATTTTGGCCCTCCTTCCTAGTACCAGATTCCACAATTCTCCCTTTTCCATCGACAGAGAAGTAGCCATCGTGAATGTTTTCACACGCATTACGATAGTCAGACAAGAAACGGGTGTATTCGCCATCCGTAAAGGTTGGCATAAATTCCTGCAAAGCTCGCTGGTATTCCTCCTCAAATATTTGGGCATACTTTCCTTTCTCTGCTCCGTCCTTGTCATAGATACGGTAATTCTCTACATGGTCAATAAAGAACAACGACAGCACCTTGATATGCTTGGGAAACAGTTGGCGTTCCCGTTCCAAATGCGTCTTAATTGTTTCACGAATTTGCATACGGCGCACCAAATCTTCGTTGGCAGCTCCCACCATTTCTCCCTCTTGCAGTGTCAAGCCGTTCAGGAAATGAATTGTGCCGGTCAAGCCATCAATGCGGTTTATCACATAGTTGTCATCGTATTCATGCAGTCCGCCGCTCTGTTCTTTCAAGTTGAAATGTTCATCTACCAGACGCAGCACTTGGCGCGTACCGTTGGCCGTTTTTACGTCAAACCCGATACGGGCTCTTGGATTTCCCTTGCTGATAACAATTTCATCCAGAAATACATAACCGTTGGTTGCTGTAGACCCCACTTGGTGTACGCCACGCACTTCTACCTTCTTCACCAGTTTCTTGTTGAAGGCATCGATGGCATCAAGACGGAACACGAGGTTATAGATGTCATCTTTGCGGTGCGTAGCACTGTAAAGCAGTTTGAAGAGCGGATGAAAGAGCTCGATACCCTTACGGGTGGCATTCTTCTTGTCTGTTCCCAACACACTCTGCGGCTCGTCGATAATCAGGATAGGGTTGGTCTTAGCCAAAATATCAATCGGTCGGCGAGAACCGAATTCATCGCGACGGGAGAAGATGATACGGGCTGCAGCATCACCCTTACGGCCTTCCTGGTTCTTCTCTTCATTCAACGAAGCATTGAAAGCCTGGGTGTTAATCACCATCACATGGATACCATTGTCTTGTGCAAAACCGTCGATTTTTGAAAGTTGCTTGGAGTCATAGACAAAGTACTGCATGCGCTTGCCATACTCCGTAGCAAAGTGCTCGGCCATGCTTTCAAAACTCTTGAACACGCCTTCACGAATCGCAATGCTGGGCACCACGATGATGAACTTCGACCAACCATAAAGGCGGTTCAGTTCAAACATCGTCTTGATATAGGTATAGGTTTTACCTGTACCGGTTTCCATTTCAATGGTCAGCGTCAATCCTTCGCCCTGCAGCTGTTCAATCGGCTTCAAGCCCTGGGCCATTTGAATGCTGCGGACATTGTCGCAAAGGCTGTCGCGGCTCAAGGCTATCGGAGCGTTTCCAAACCCTTCCACTTCAAACAATCCACGGTTTGTTCCTTGGTCCATCAGGAAGCTATCCAAGCCTTCGCTTTTAGGCTGCCCCAAAAAGACGTCGGTCACACATTTGGCTGCTTCGGCCTGAAAGCGTTGATGCTTATATTTTATTTTCACGATTTGCCTCCTTTCTTGCCCTTATCACTAATTGCTTTGATGGCGGCCAGATAATCCTGTTCCACATCGCTGAGCGTACGTTGCTTGTATTTTCTATATTCCGTGGTGGCATGCTCCATGGCTTCCAGATGAGATATCTTTCCTCCATCCTGCAACAGCTGTTCACCGGTAGAAGTGAGTATGCGGTCCAGGTACTTTGCCCAATCGTCCATGGTCATCGGTACTTCTTTTTCGGCTTGCCGTTCGGCAAAGTCCAGATACCCCGAAACCAACTGTCCCATGGCACGGAGTTCTTTCTCATCCAGATAATTCTTTGCCGTACGGGCTTCCGCCAAGGTTGGCTGATTACCCCTAAAGGTAAACAATCCCATAAAGTCTTTTTCCGAGTCGGCACGCTCCACGATGAGTTCGGCGGCGGTGTGTCCGTGTATGGCATAGTGAATCTTGTTTTGCACCTTCTTGAAAAACTCCTGCGACACCGATGCACGAGGGTCATAGTCAATGCTCGTGGCGTAGATTTCCAACACCTGCCGATAGAACACCTTCTCTGTGGCGCGAATATCGCGGATGCGTTCTATCAGTTCTTTCCAATAACCGCCTCCGCCCAATTTCTTCAGCCGTTCGTCATCCATCGTAAAACCTTTGGTGATGTATTCCTTCAGCCGCTGAGTGGCCCATTGGCGAAAGCGAGTAGCGATGATGGAGCGCACGCGATAACCCAAGGCGATAATCATATCGAGGTTGTAGTAAGGGATTTCCCGGCTCACCATGCGCTCACCTTCCTGGCGAACTTGTCGGAATTTCCGACAGGTTGCCTCTTCCTGCAATTCTCCCTCTTCATAGATATGTCTGATGTGTTCTACCACATTCGTTCTGGAGGTCTGATACAGTTCGCACATCTGTGCCTGCGTCAGCCAAAGTGTTTCCTCTTCCAACTTCACATCTATCTTGGTTAGGCCATCCGCACCTGTATAGATGAGTATCTTATTGTTTTGCTCTTCCATTTCTTTCTTTTTAAATCACTTTGATATTCTTGAAGGCCTCATCGTCCGCCCAATCCAGCAACTGCTTGAACTGCTCGTAGATGTTGATTTTCTGGGCATCGTCGGTGAAGCAGGAGTCGCGGAACAGGATGCGCAGCGGCATCTTGTCGGCCATTGTTTGAATCACTTTGTCGGTAATAGGCTCTGAGAAGCAAGCCACCAAGTCGCCTTCGTTCACCGTGTAAACCGTACAACCATTCACTTGCTCGGTAGTCATCGGCATATCCAACTGCACGCCCCAGGCTAACATCGAGCCGAAGAGCAAGTCTAAATCTGTTCTATCTGCCTTGATATTATCCACAAACAGTCCCAACATGTCTTGGTCGTATTCCTTCGGCGACTTCTTCACTTCCAGATAGTTGCTTTCGTCCAAACGGAAGACGCGGAAACCGGTGTCGAGATGCTGAGTCGTCAAAGGATTTTCTTCCTTGATTTTCTTTCCGGCACGGCGGATGCGTTCCTTTCCTATTTCAGGAATTGTATTATAATCTTGATTTTTCTTGGTGTCACTTACTTCTTCAGGTAACTGCACCATTATAAATCGACAATGTGAGTCTTTCTCTGCGTTGGTTTTCATTAAAGCATGTGCTGTGGAGGCTGAACCTGAAAAGAAATCCAAAACGATAGAGTCATCATTCAGGTTAGCTAGTGTAATTAAACGCTGCATCAGTCTTACAGGCTTTGGGCCATCAAACACACCTTTATCTCCGAATAGTTTAATTACTTCTTGAGCTCCTTCTTGACTATGTCCCACATCCTTATAGAAAAGTATTGAGGTAGGAGCCATTCCATCAAACTTTAATTCATGAAGAAATCGTTTAATACGAGGAGTACCATTACCATCTGCACCAAACCATATTCGGTTGTCCTGAAGTCTCTCAGCAAAAGCTTTTGCTGAGAGCCTCCAGCAGCGTCCTGCTGGAGGCTCAACTATTCTTCCGGAAGGAAGCGTGATGGGATAATCACCTGAGGGAGAATATGTTTTTACTGTCAAATTATCTGATTGCCAAACGCCTCTCGGATCATTATCTGGATTTGAATAACGCGCATTTGCTTCCTCTGTACGCGGCAGACGTCCTATCGTAAAATTATCAATGGATTTGGCATACATGACAATATAATCATGACTATTAGATATGTATTTGGCATCATTTTTAGGTGAAAAGGCTCTTTCCCATACTAATGTAGAGAGATAATTACCCTCCCCAAACACCTCATCACAGATGTTACGCAAATTGCGCACCTCATTATCATCAATCGAAATAAAAATCACCCCATCCTCCGTCAGCAGCGACCGAGCCACCAACAAACGAGGGTAAATCATCGAGCACCAGTCCGAATGAAACTTACCATTCGAATCCGTGTTCTTCCGATAGCGCAAGCCCAATTCGTCCACATTCCCTGCTTCCAAATCCTCCTCAGCTTCCGTGCGCGCAAAGTCATCGTTATACACAAAGTCGTTACCCGTGTTGTAAGGCGGGTCGATGTAAATCATTTTTACCCCCCCCATATAGGATTTCTGCAACAACTTTAGCACTTCCAAGTTGTCGCCTTCAATATACAGGTTCTTGGTGTTATTCCAATCCACCGAATCCTCCACCACCGGGCGCAGGGTCTTGTCCGTAGGGCGAGCTGCTTCTGCTTTGGCAGCTTGTTTACCCACCCACGTAAACTGGTAGCTTTCGCCCCCTTCTTCCTTTACGGCATCGCCCAACAAGGCACGCAAAGCGTCGAAATTTACCTTACGAGCAATTTCGCCCGTCTTGGCATCACGAGCTTCGGTAAATACAGAAGGCGCAATCTGATAGAGTGCCTCCATATTCAACTGCGTACCCGAAGCAGAATTCAACTCCAAGTGACCGATTATCTCTGAACTCATAATTATTGCTTTTTTGTTTGTTGTTGTTTCAATTTGTTTATTTCTTCCTGCAAAGATACCCATTCACGCTTTAATACGCGCGCCTCTGCATTCAGTTGTACCTGTCGGTTGAATTGCTTCTCCGCTCGCACCTTCTTTTGCAGGGCTTCAATGCTCCGCTGCTTTTGTGCCAATTGCTTTTGCAACTCAATCAGACGTTTGGTATCGTCAGCCGTGCGCGTACGGAAACCGGAAATCTGTCCGGCAAACGATTCGTAAACCTTGTCAAGGTTCGTTCCTTCCAACTGAAGGGAAAGTGCCTCAGCCGAGCACCAATCCGTGCGGAAGGTTTTCAGTATACGAAAAGTACCCTTGGCTGCATCCAGCCATTCCTTGTAGTTCAACAAAAGGCGGCACTCCCCGGCATATTGCAGCACAAAGAGCACATGACGCGGCAGCTGCCGGTCGATGGCCGTGAACACATCATCCGGCACCTCCTTGGCTTTCAGCAGCACATGAAACACTGTGATTTCGTGTACCGTCTTGCCGTCCTCCACATTCAACGTAGAGGGAGCCAACTTTGCCAACCAAACGATACGTTCCACATCCTCTACAAAATGTTGGCGCAAAAGGGCATTTATTTCCAGATTCCGGTAGAAGGCCGTTTTCGGAACAATCTGGTTTACTTGGGTGGCCTCTGGAAAGTGTAAATCAATCATAGGCCTCAACGGATGATTAAAAAGGTGATCAATTCAAAGTCGTCCAGTCCCTTGATTTCGCCGCGTAGAGCCGTGGTTTCTCCTAACGAAAACAAACTGTCGATGTCGCTATGGGTCTTCACTTCCAGAATGCTGTCAATGGCGTTCTGCAACAAGGCACTGTACTTATCCATTTTGCGTCCATCTGCCGTTTCCTTGTTCAGGGCAGCACAAAGCAACGGGTCATATTCGTTCTTGTTTTTGCAAGCATGACGCATTGCATCCAGCAACTGCTTGGGGTGCAGATAGTCGCAAACCACGTCGCCTGCTTCTGACAAATACACCATGTAGAACGGGTGCAACAGATTCTTCCGGTCGATATTGACCGCATGGCTACGGTTCTTCAGAATGAAAATAACGCCCGGCTGTATCAGAGCAGTATGTTCAACCACCGCACTCATTCCCAAGGGAGCATGCTCAATATCGGGATGGTCCTTCAGGTAAGCCAGGAGGTCCAAACGAAATTCGTTCAAACCCAAGTCCATAATGTTGATGCCGGTGTCCATTTCCTCAATGTCAACGACTGATTGCTGCAACTGACGCAACTGATTACGTCGGTATTCCAAGTCGCCTTTTTCATTGGCACTAAGCAGGTTATCGTCGCCGGTAGAAGTCAGAACGGTAGCCTTCATACGGCTTTCTACACGACCTTTCAGCTTGATGTAGTCGTCCAGTTCCATATCCGGCCAATAGTTCACCAACTGGATTTGCCGGTTGTGTGAGCCGATACGGTCAATACGGCCGAAGCGCTGAATGATACGCACCGGATTCCAGTGAATATCGTAATTGATTAAGTAGTCACAATCCTGCAGGTTCTGACCTTCAGAAATACAGTCAGTGGCAATGAGTACATCAATTTCTTCGGTAGCTTTCGGGTACAGACTCGCTCTATCCTTAGAAACCGGCGAGAACCAAGTCAATACGTTGTTGAAGGAGAGCGGAAACTTGGGAATGGTGCACCGTCCCTCCGTAGTACCTGTAATCAAGGCTACATTCAAGCCGCATTCCTGCTTGATGCGAGCGGCCAATTCCGTGTACAAATAGTCGGCAGTATCGGCAAAAGCCGTAAAAATCAGTACCTTTTTGTTGCCTTCGTTGAGGGGGTGACTGAATTTTTGTTTCAAGTCCTCAATCAGCATCTGCAACTTTGCATCGTGCCGGGGAGTGATGTCCTTTAAAAGCAAAAGCAGCAAATTCAACTTTTCCAAATCGGCTTTCAAATCCTTACGCCAGGACACATAATCCATGTCACGCAAACTGATTTTCGACTTGCGCGTGGCAAATACATCCGCCTCGCTATCTGCCATATCCCAGTCCTCGGAAAACTCGGCAACCATCATCAAGCTTTCGGAATGAGTCGATTCATAGCGATTGATAGCTTCAATCGTTTCGTTGATATATTCGCAGATACGCGTTAAGGTAAGCCGGAAGGAATTGACGCTACTTTCCAATCGCTTCAGCAGATTGGTAGCCATCAACTTACGCAATCCTTTTTCTCGTCCGTCAATAGACAAGTGGCCATTGCCTTCGTAGTCGATGGTGTAATCTCCACGTACGCTCTCAAACAGATAAAGCGAAGGCGTATAGATGGAAAGGTTCAGTTCGTTGAGTTGTTCGGCAATATCCTTGAAATTGATGACATGATTCAAATCTGTCAGCTTTGGCCGCCGGGAAACAGGTGTCAGACGGGCCGGAAAATCGCCTATATCCTTCGTGTCGTAATACTTCATGATATGACTGCGGCTGCGGGCTATGGTGACTGCATCCAGCAGTTGGAAAAAGTCGAAACTCAATTCATTCAAGAGTCTTTCGGTGGTACGTTCCTTAACATCCAGTTTGGCCCAACGGTTATAGACCGTTTGCGCATTACGGAACACCTCATCGATGCTGCGTTCCATATCCAGCGCCGCATTGATGTTTTCCACTTTCCCCTCGTAAGCCAGCTGCAGCTGATTTTTCAAGTCGTTGAAACGGTTGTTCACAGGTGTAGCACTCAGCATCAGCACCTTGGTCTTGACCCCTTGACGAATCACCCGGTTCATCAGACGCTGGTAGCGGTTTTCTTTGCGGTCGGTATCGTCCTCTTGTCCTTCTTCCTCATCTATATTTCCTCCATTCCGGAAATTGTGGCTTTCATCAATCACAATCAGGTCATAATTTCCCCAATTGATGTGCGCTAAATCCAACCCGTTGCTTTGCCCTTTGTCGCGTGATAAATCGGAATGGAAAAGGATGTCATAACGCAGACGGTCGGCCGCTATCGGGTTGTTCTTATAATTTGCCCGGAACGTCTGCCAGTTGTCATTCAACTTCTTCGGGCATAACACCAAGACAGACTTGTTTCGATTTTCGTAGTACTTCACAACAGCCAAGGCCGTGAAGGTCTTTCCCAAACCTACGCTATCTGCCAAAATACAGCCGTTATATTTCTCCAGCTTATTGATGATAGCCAGTGCCGCATCTCGTTGGAAATTGTAGAGTTTACTCCAAATAACACTGTTCTTGAAACCGGTACGTTCATTCGGAAGCACGTCTTCTGAAATATCCTCCAGAAACTCATTGAAGATATGGTAGAGTGTAATGAAGTAGATGTATTCAGGTGCATTCTCCTGATATACCGTTTCGATGTATTCAAGTACGCGCTGGGTAACATCTTCAAACTTCTCGTCATTGTCCCATTGCTCATTGAAAATACGAAGATAAGCATCGGCTGTAGGAGAAGACAATACGTTGACCACATTGTACATTTCATTACCACGCTCGCAACCCAACTGCGCAGTAGTAAATTCATTGAACGGTACATACACGTGCTGGTCTTCATCTTCTGCATGCAGGAAACCACCCATCTGTTCTAAGGAAGCATTGGAGCGGAACTGTACCTTTTTACGAATCCAGGCCGCACATTCTTTGGCAATCGCTTTTTGTGACAACTGATTGCGCAGCCGCACTTCGAAATCTGTTCCGTAAAGATTCCGTTCGCGATTGAGTTTCGGTATGTAATACTCCCGTTTTTCCTTCTTGGTTTTTTCCTTTATAAAAGTAGGCGAAGTAAAGATAAAACGCAACTCATCTATTTCCTCCAATTCTTTCTTCAAAGCTTCAAAGGCATAAATGGAAAAGGATGCCGCTGCAATGGATATACGGCTGTGACTTGAAAGTCGTGCCTTCAAATCATCTGCTACAAGTTCATTGACGTTATTGATTAGTTTGGGTTGCTCCATGATTCAATGCTATGCTGTCTATGGTTATTCGAAATGCGTTACTCCTTCAAAGGCCAAAGCAGGTCTTTTATTTCCACATCAAGAACCTGTGCTATTTTGCGCAACATCTCAAGGGAAGGCTGAGAGGTATTTGTACACCATTCAAATGTAAAAATAATTATGAACACCTACTTATCTTTTTTCCATTGTGAACTTTATTAGGACTTTAGGCAAAGTTAAATGATAATATTCATCAAACCGAAAATATCAAAGAGAAACACAGTAAAAAATTAGCGAATTACATAAATTTCTTTCACATCAGTTCAAAACAGACGATTCAAACATACTGAAGTCGTCTAAACTTTTCTGACGAAGATTTGATTTGGAGATTTATCTCTTCTAAATTCAATCTTCACCTTTCTTTTTGGCCGTTTTTTGACCTTTCATCAGTCGTGTAGCTCGCTACACTCCTTCTGCAAGGCTCAAAAACGCCTCAAAAATTAAGGCAAATCTTGAATTTCATAAAAGTTCAGACGACTTCACTATCACAAGAATGTCACTACCCAATGATGGATAAAATGTAAAAATAATTTTGAGCACCTACTTAGGAAAATTAGTGCCAACTATATTGATGCCAATTCCAAGTTTGTTGCACCTATGACGATTTTAGCATATATCTTAATAGAGACAAAATTTAATAGCTCGATTAAAGGTTCGTTGAAAAGCAAAATAAGCGTATGCACTGCCGTTTTTTGCGAAGTTTCAAAAGTGCTGATTATCAGCAATTCCAAGATTATCAAAACTAGCTCGGAACTAATTTCAACTAGCTCGGAACTAATTCAAACTAGGTCGGAACTAATTTCAACAATCGGGGAGTAAATTTTTGAGAACAAAGAACCTCGTGAATTAAACGGCTGAAAACGAAGGTATTTGGTGGAGCTTATTTTAATCTTATATGTGGGAGGTAAACTTTACTAAGGTAACAAAAAGCAGAACGCTATGTTTCGACACACAGTCGGACATAGCGTTCTGCTTTTTGTTATTTGGGTTTATCCTATTGATAATTCTGCGAAATCAGTTGTTTCAGAATTGTTCACAATCAATTACTGCAATTATTTTTCAATTTTACAACGCGATTTTCCAGGCTTTTTTACCGCTGCGCACAATGTAAATACCTTCGGTTGGCATTTTTCCTTGTGAACAACGCTTACCTGTGATTTCGTAAAGTTCAACATCCTTGTCATTTCCGTTCCACACGAAACGTCCATTCTTCACTTCCAACTTTGAAGGGTCGGTCTTAACCGTTTCGATTCCCTCAACGATTCCCTCAACTGTAGCATCCGTCAGCACTGCCGCATAAAGGCAGCCCACATCAGTCGTATTCGTACCGTTACCCCAATTCAGAATTTGGTAATTTCTCGATTTTTCGCTTTGGTTCATTTGCGAAGTGCCACAAGTCACGCTAAACAGACAGTTCATGATACCATTTGTTTTCAGCACCCATCCCTCTGCAGGTCGTTCAGCCGATGTGTGCAGTTGCAAAGCCGGTCGTTGCACAGCACAAGGTGTCAGATACGATTTATCTTCACGGTTCACAATGTCGTAACCATCGCCCTCAGGACGTTTCACGAATTTCCATTGCGAATCCGCACCCATAGCTTCAGTTTTGCCAATCAGACCGTTGCCTACCCCCGTCGACGTAGCACAGCGCGATTCGCGTTGTGGAGTAAGCAATCGATACCAGAAGCAAGTGTCGGCACTTGTTTTGGGCTGACGCAATTCATCAAGATGCTGCGAAAACTGTTTGGCCACTTCAGGTTGTGCTTCAATCAAGTTTTCAGTTTCGTATCGCGAAATGCTGATATCGTAGAGTTGCGGTTTCTTCGAGTAGCCAGTTTCGATACCCGTTTGTCCCTGTTTAGCCGCCCCATTGCTTGGTTCTATGTATTTCCATTGACTCGTGCGCACCGACACTGTATGGTCCTGCGCCATTTCAGCTACAAACGGAGCTGGTTCGTCGCTGCGACCCAGCCACGTTTCAAGTTGGTCACGGCTGTCGGGTGCAGCCCCCAAAGGCAATTGAGCACCCACAAGTTGAGCCATCGAAGCCACCAGGTCGATGTGCGAAACCAACGCATCACTCACTTTACCCTGTTTGATAGCTGCCGGCCAATTCACAATAAACGGCACCGCCGTTCCGGCCTCGAACGCGCTGTATTTACCCCCACGCCACGGTCCGCCGGGTTTATGGTCGCCCGCCAGTTCGCGTGCCTGATCCTGATATCCATCGTCGAGCACCGGTCCATTATCGCTAGTAATCACAATCAACGTATTTTCGTCAAGATTCAGTCGTCGTAGAGTTTCCATCACCTGTCCCACCGTGTAATCGAACTGCATGATAGCCTCACCACGAAGTCCCATTACACTTTTACCACGGAATCGTTCGTGCGGATAGCGCGGCACATGCACATCGTTCGTACACAAATATAGGAAAAATGGGGTATCAGCATTTCGTTCGATAAACCGAATAGCAGAAGCCGCAATCGAGTCTGCGATGTCTTCGTCGCGCCACAACGCCTTTCCTCCTCCCTTCATGTATCCAATGCGTCCAATGCCGTTAACGATAGCCTGATTATGTCCGTGACTCGATTTCAGTTTTGTGAGCAGTTCGGGGTTATCCTTTCCGGTAGGTTCGCCGGCAAAATTTTTGCTATAGCTCACCGATATGGGTGCCGAAGAGTCATAATCTTTCACCACTCCGTTTTCAATATACACACAGGGCACACGGTCGGCCGTAGCAGCCATGACGCAGTAATAGTCGAAACCGATGTCGTCGAGTCCCATATCAAGTTTTTCGTTCCAGTTCTGTTTGCCCGTCTTGCTTCCCAGTCCCAGATGCCACTTGCCTACAGCCCCTGTAGTATAGCCACAACTCTTGAACATATCGGCCAACGTATACTGTTCCGGACGTATAATCATGCCGGCATCACCCGTAGCAATGTCAGTTCCTGGTCGACGGAAGCAATATTCGCCCGTAAGCATCGAGTAGCGCGAAGGCGTACTAGTTGATGCCACCGCATGCGCATCAGTAAAACGCACACCGTGTTGAGCCAATCCGTCAACGTTTGGCGTTTCCACCCGCGTTGCGCCATAGCAAGACAAGTCGCCATAGCCCAAATCATCGGCTACCAAAAAAATAACATTAGGTTGTGATTGGGCTGTTTGCCCCAAAGCCGGCAACAGAGAAAAGCTGCCCAATCCGGCCAAAACGAACGTTTTGTGATTCATAAAATATTAAATTTAGGTATTTACCTGACCTGAATTCAAACTGACAATGCAACAGTGTCGAATTCATTGTTAGTTAATAATTTATATTTTTCCTTTGGGGTCATGTAACCCAATCTTTTTCTCGGTCTTGAGTTTAAGATGTTTTGAACGCGCATTACCTGTTCATTGGTTATGTCCCTAAAGTCCGTACCCTTCGGGAAGTATTGCCTAATCAAACCATTGCTGTTTTCATTGGCTTCTCTTTCCCACGAGTGGTATGGTTTTGCAAAGTAAACAAAAATATTTAGTTTACGTGCAATTTCTTCGTGAGAACTAAATTCTTTTCCATTATCTGCCGTTATTGTATGTATTTGGTCTCTAAAAGGTTCCAAGGCATCGATGGCAGCTTTAGTTAGCGGGCTGGCATCTTTCCCGCTAAGTAGTCTTATCCATACTAGTCCAGTTACCCTGTCGTTTATAGTTAATAGTGCTCCTTTGTGATTCTTTCCAATGACTGTGTCAATTTCCAAATCACCAAAACGTACTTTCTTGTCTACTATCGTAGGACGCTTGTCTATGTCCACGCGGTTTTTGATAAAACCACGTCCATTAGTCAATGCACCTCTCTTCTTATGGCGTCTTCCCCGTCTTCTTAAATGCTTGTATAACGTATCCATCCCATCTACCCCATTCTTTTATATCAAAAA
>ULPW01056596.1_pt1 | contig 24261 bp, 7 predicted proteins | sample 1953871 | NCBI WGS metagenome assembly ULPW01 (sample SAMEA4835639, study PRJEB28245) | human gut metagenome | biome: gut microbiome; material: fecal sample | place: Denmark | collected 2008 | reverse complement strand
TCCTTGAACTCGATGTCCATGTTCGTCAGCATCGGACGGAACTTGGTGAGGTAACGGATGTTGAAGTGTACCTTCTCTACGCATTTGCCGACCGTCTGCCAGCCCTGGAGCATATTCCAAAAGTCTGCCACCTCGGAACTTTCCTTGGCCAGTTCATTCTGGTTGCGCATGCCACTGATGCAGGTCTCCAGTATCTGGGTGTAGTTGAACGGCAGGTTCAGCACGGTTTCCAGCGTACGGAAAGCAGCCAGCGGAATCACCCAGTTGCCAAAGATACGGTCGTGAATCTGTTCATCCTCCATCCGGATGGCCAGCTCGTTCTTGGTGATGCTGTAGAGGGTTGCGAAGTTCTTCTCAAAGAGGTCACGGTATTTGAGAATCTCCAGGGTCAAATGGGTCAGACCTAAATTGCAGATGGCCTGCAGCTCTTCGTAGTGCTTCTTTTCCAGTATGCTGAAACTGGTCTTGGAATATTCCAGAAATAGTACACGGGTATAGAGCGCCATGTCCTGAGTAGGCTTTTCTTGACCGCAGATGACTACTCCGGTCGTCACAATGGTCTGGGTGGCCATGCCGTCCGTCTGGGTGTTCTTCTTGGTCTGTCCACCGCCGCCCCAAAGTCCCTTGAGAAAGGCAATCTTCCGGATGTCGAGATCATTCTTGTATTCGTCAAACACGACAAGAATATTTACAGCCTGGGAAACCCGGTCGTTCATGGCCGGAACGGAAGCCACACCCATATTGGGCGGTTCCACATCGTGCAGGAAGAAAGCCTCCAGACTGGTAGCCAGCGTGGTCTTACCCGTACCTTTCTCACCGAACAGGTTCAGGATGGGGAAATGCCGGGTCTTCCGGTACACGATGTCACGGAAGAGGGTTGCAAGCAGATAACCAAAGGCTACCCGGGCATTGTTGCCGAAAACCATGGTCAGCTTTTCTACATAGTCGTAGAGCAAGGCTCCGCTTTTGTTGGTATGCACCATCAGGCGCTCAAATTGGAAAATTTCCGTGTTGTCGCGGTAAATCTTCGATGTGGCCGGAATGTAGTAGGCATTGTTCTGGTTGTCGGTGATGATGCCCATGTCATCCACTTCATGGAACTCGCCGTCCTGAACAATGCCGTTACCGAAGGCGAAGAACTCCTTGCTTTCGTTCCAGCCCAACTTGCGGATGCGTTCGGCAGTTCGGGTGCGGGCATAAAGGAATTCCTTGACATTGTTGAGCTTTTCAATCTTTCCCAACCATAGGAAATTGCCGCAAGAACCAATCTTCTGTTGGAAGTTGGCAATGGATACCAGGTCGGATTCCTTCAATTCCACCATGCAGGTTTCACGGAACGAATTGGTGAGCCGGAACAGACGGACACCATTGCTCTCGTCATGGATGTGGAAGAGGGGTTCCATCACGAAGTTGGAGAGACGGATGGGGTCTTCATCATCTTTCCCCATACAGAAATAGCAGTTGTTGCGGACGAAAAGTCCAACCTGTCGGAGTGCATCCGTTTCTTCCTGCTTCCGGTCCATGGTTGGTGTGCGGCTGTTCTTTTTGGATTCGTTCCGTACCTGCTCTACGGCACTCCGCCACAGCCGGGTCTTGCCGTGGATCTTTCCCAACTGTTCGATACACTTGGTATAGACCATCTGGTCTTTGACATAGCGCAACAGTCCGGCAATCCGACTGACACATTGCCCTTCTTCGGCGAGTGAATCTACTTGGACAAACAGCTTCTCCGCCATCCAGACAATGAAATACTTTTCCTTCAGGTTGCGGTAGATGTCCATGTCCAGAATGTAGCTGTCTGCATCATTCTTGACAAGTACTTCCCTTTGAGCGTCCTTTGGTATGGTTCCTTCATATTTTTCCTGCAGTTCTTCTTCCGTCAGTTCTAGCAAACCGAACGGCAATTCTCGGACGGTGACGTTGAATCCTTTCTGTATGGCCAAGGCACCATTTTCCATGACCGCCTTGAAACCAGGTCCGTAAGGACTGCCTTTGGACAGATCCGTATCGGGAATGAAACACAAAGAGTTGGTGTAATGCTTCAATATCTCAAACTGGTTCTCGTTCCAGGCTGTTCCGAGGGTGGCCACCGTATTCTCCAATCCGATGGACTGCAGGCGCAGCACATCCGGCGCTCCTTCCACAATAATGAAGTTGGCCGCGTCACGCAGACGGAAAGCCCGGTCAATGCCGAACAAGGTTTCTCCCTTGGTATAGAGCAGGCTGGTGATGGAGTTGATGTATTTGGGCGCTTTGGGGTTGCTACCGATATACCGGGCCGTATAAGCGATGATGCGTCCCCATTTGTTCCGGATGGGAATCATGATACGTTCACGGAACATCGGATAGAGTCTGCCTTCCTCGTTTTTCTGGAGCATCCCCAGCTCAATCAAGAACTCTTCGTTCAGTGACTGCTGACGGCAATAGTCCATGAACGCAAGACTTTCCCGTGGTGCATAACCGATACCTGCTTCTGCACAGAAGTTCTCCGGCCATCGGTTGTAGGCATACTCCCGGGCATGGCGGCTGTCGTCATTGACGGACACGCGCAGATGGTCTGTAAAGAAGGTCTGTACCTTTTCCAATACGGCATACAGGGAATCCTTATGTGCCTGCTTTGTCTTGTCGGCATCCGAACGCTCTTCGTCGTATTGGTCCTCCATCAGGATGTTGAACTTCTCGGCCAGCAAGCGGACCGCCTGCTGGAAGTTCAGGTTCTCCTTTTCCATAATAAAGGAGATGCCGTCACCGCCCCGGTTGCAGCCGAAGCAGTGATAGAGGTTCTTGTTTAGGTTGATGGAGAAGGAGGGCGTGTTTTCGCTATGGAACGGACAGAGCCCTTTCATGCTGGTACGTCCGTCCTTGGCCAGTTTGACGTACTGCCCCACAATGGTCTCGATGGGAAGTTCCCTGACCTTGTCTATGGTGGACTCGCTGATCATAGCATGCGGAGTTTAAGCCAGCAGTCCAAAATGGACTGGCCGGAATATTTCAGACGGCGGGAAGTGACCGGATTGATGGGCTGTATGTAGCCGTTCATCCGATATTTACGCAATGTCTTGTAGCAGACACCCAGTTCCGCACAAGCTCTTTTTACTGAATAGACTCCCAAAGGATCTACTATTGGCTTTGATTCTATCATATCTTTCTACTTTTTGGATATACCAATGGCCTATGAGAATGGGGTACACCAGATTTGTGTGGTATTCTCATTACATATTCAAATTGATAAAATCCAGTTCCTACTATTATGGTTTGTCTCCCTATAATGAATTAAGTGGCTATACTCTGGGAGGATGACGAGGTTAAGTATAGTCGCTGTCGTTTTTAATCTAGTCTTTTTTATCTTGCTTACGTACTTGTCTAGTTCTTACTTGAACTTTTTTAAAGTAGTCTTGAGTGGTCCGCTGGAGAAGTCTAAGGTCTGCAGTTCTGTATTCTAACTTGCCTGGTCGTTTGCACGGTTCAACCTTTCCTTCTTTTCGCCAGCGTTCAACATTACGTCTGCCAAATAATCTCCAGGCCTTGTTTTGACTGATGTATTCAGGGTCATCGTGGGTGGATTGAATCATGTTGGCAATTCTAGCTGCTAGGTCATTGGCGAACTCTTCGTATGGAATCATTCGGTCCGAGAATTCTAGAACATTCATAGGACTCAGGTTTACTCTACGAAACTCGTGTAACCATAATCGTGTGGGTCTCCCGATTTGTTCTGGTTTTGAACTGTCGGTTGAGAATCATTCCCAGTTCGGAAGCTTGTGTTCGAACACTTTTCATCTTTTCGATGGGGAACTCCATGCTTTCGCCTACTTCAAGAGAAACGAGCGCAGGACGAATTTTTGTAGAAATTTCATTCATAAAACTTTGATGTTTGATGTTTAATGTTTAACTTTGCCCCATGGTTATGGGTTTGTACACCGCAAATTAAATGATTTATGTTTATATAACCAATAAATGTTTGATGTTTTTTTGAGCTTCAATTAAAAATTTCGTTCGGATGCTATGAGTATAGGAATAAAACATGTTCATATAGGCAGGGAGATTGATAAACGACGTCTAGAGCTAGGTATCAGTAAATCAGAGCTTGGGCGGCGTATTCATGTACCCCAGCAGCACATCAACCGCATTCTGGAGAAAGAAACCATCGACACAGGCAAACTTATAGATATAAGTGTAGCCTTGGAGAAGAATTTCTTTGATCTGTATGCTTCCGATACGCACAACGTATCTGCATATTTAGCAGCAGTGTCCATTCATGGAGATGCCAATAATATGATTGGCGAATCGGAAGTGGCGAGTGAGCTGTCCCAAACGAAAGTTGTTTTGGAGGAAAAAGACAAGACCATTCAAGTTCTAACTGACGAGATCAAACGTCTGGAGGAATCACTTGAGGATAAAACACTCATCATATCCTTCTATAAGGAGAAGGTGGGTGAACCCATAAAGAAATAACCATAGTATTAACCATAGTTGCCTAGTCTGGAGAGATTGGTAGAGCTTGTAGTGAGTACAAGATTTTAGTGAAGAAATTGATTTGAGTTGCAGAGTCAGATCTTGCCATCAAAGTGTAAGCATCTGATAGTTAAGCCAACTTTTCAACGATGCCTTTAAGCCATGATGGAAAATCCATCAAACTTTAAGCTTTAAATAAACATTCGCTTACACTCCGCTTACAACGATAGTGTTAGCAGTTGAATATCAAAGCTATATTAGAGTGGCGCAGGCCGCCGTTGAGGAATAATTCATTCAACTTTAAATCATTCAATAAACTTCCGCTTACACTGGGCTTACACCCAAAAGCGAAGTGAATGATTTTCAGCACTATATTAGTGTGGCGCAAGCTGCTGTAGAAGGATAATAAGATAAGCCCTCGTAACTAACGAGTTAGGCGGTAAGTCTCTGATAATAAAGAGACTTGCCGCCTAAATTGTTTTTGGTAGGTCTGCACGTTCTGCATGATTATCGTGCAGAATGTGTAGGGTTTGCTTACCAAAACTTACACCAAATCGGCATGATGCGCTTACCAATGCTTACACATGATTTTTGAATAACAAAAAATACAGAGACAATGGCAATGTTTAAACCAGTAATCAGGAGACCGCGCAAAGACGGTTTCTTCCAAGTGTACATTCGGGTGATGCAGAACCGCAAGCCTGGATACATCAAGACCGACAAGGTTGTCACGAAAGACTATCTCGACAAGAACAATGACATCACCGACCCTTTCGTGAACGAGTATTGCATGAGGCGCATACTCCGTTTCACAGAACTGCTCAACCGTGTGGATAGTTCAAAGTGGACGGTCAAGCAGATAATCGAGTATGTGACCAAGGAGGACGAGGACTTGTGCTTCTCTGACTATGCTGCACTTCACATAGACCGTATGATTGACAATGGACAGGTGCGGAACGCCAAGAACTACAAGCTGGCGTTGCAGCACATGGAGCGGTTTGCAGGGACAACGAGGGTGATGTTCGGGCAACTCACTTCCACTTTCGTGAACCTGTGGGTGCAGTCGTTGGAACAGACGCACAGGGCAAAGGAGATGTACCCGGTATGCATGAGGCAGGTGTTTCGTGCTGCCGTGGCGGAATACAACGACTACGACAACGGAGTTATCCGCATCAAGACGAACCCTTGGGGCAAGGTGAAGATACCACAGGCTGACCGCACGGCAAAGATTGCCATCAGCCCGGAGGAGTGCCGCGTGTTCTTCGCTGCCCCATTGCCCGAGACGAAAATGATTGATCCATTGCCCGAGATTGGGCGTGACGTGTCGAAGATGATACTTTGCCTTGCAGGTATCAACACGGTTGACCTCTTCGAGATGAAGAAAGAGAACTACCGAAACGGCTGCTTGTGCTACAACAGAGCCAAGACGAAAAAGACGCGCACCGATGATGCGTACATCGAAATGAGGGTTGAGCCGGTGATACAGCCGTTGATGGAGAAATACTTGGCAGAGCCTAACGACCCTTACCTGTTCCGTTTCCACAAGCGGTTTTGCGACAGCGACTCTTTCTGTGCAGGTGTGAACAACGGCATCAAGCAGATTTGCAGGAGTCTGGGCATCCCCAAGGAAAAACAATACAGGGCGTACACATTCCGCCACACTTGGGGAACGGTGGCACAGAACGACTGCGGAGCGACCATTGACGAGGTGGCTTTTGCCATGAACCACTCGCACGGACGCACCATCACGCGCGGCTACATCAAGCTGGACTTCTCCCCTGCATGGGAACTGAACGCAAAAGTGATTGACTTCATCTTCTTCAGCACGGCAAAGAGCAAGCAGGGCTTGGCGCACGATGTGGAAGAACGCAAGGACACGATGTTCCGCATTGCGCCAAAGTACATGATTTATGCAAGGGCGTACTACCGTGGCGAGGTACTGGCCGAGGTGAGCGACATCGGCTTCAGCAACATTGACGAGATAATATCACGGCTGGCGGCGAAGCTGCCGGACAGCATCCCGGAAAGATGTGCAGTTCAATTCAGAATTAAAAACGTTGACACGGAACGTGAGGCGGTGTATGAACGCACCAAAGGTAAGGGCTTTTAATTTTTGTCCGGCTTTGCAATTGCAAGGTCGGACATTTTCATTTGTAGTATCTCAGAAAGTAAAAAAAGAACTTCAAACTCGAAGTCTTTTTGTCGTCGTTGTTGTCGTATATTATACGACGTAAGGAGTATAATATATATCTATATTCCTTTATCCTTTATGTTTATATAACATTCGTTATATCTATACGCGCGCGCGAGGAAAACCCCATAGGGGATATTATTTGTGTCGAGTTTTCTTCTTTTTAGAAACCCCTAAGGGGTTTCTAAAATAACCCCATAGGGGTTTTTATTCGTTGCAACGGCTTGAATATCAACGGATAACAGCTTTTTAAGTTTTTCGCCTTTTGTCGTCGTTCATTAGGGTTTAAGCATGTTCACTACAATTCGTTTCAGTAGAGTTTTCTGTTTTAAGTCGTTGATAACGTGGAAATTTATGTAGTTGTTGAGGGGTTTATTTACGGTTGATTTTCATGCAGTTTCAAAAACGGGTAAGGGGTTTTATAAATAACCCCTTAGGGGTTTCTAAGATAACCCCTAAGGGGTTATTATTGAAGAGCATGAAAACAAAAACGACCCATCCTCACGGACAGGTCGAAGCCTAAAAAAAACTATGAGTAAACAAAATGAGTCGGTCTAAAAGTAGATGAAATAGAGAATGGCTTAATCGTCCTCTTTGGCGGCATCAGCGCAAGCAAGGGACAAGGATTCTATCTTAAGACAAGGATTCTACGTTAAGACAACGTATTAGCCATCATATTGATGTGATGGGTGGTTGATGAGATGAAACAAAAGATATACGATGGGTGCAAAGGTACTTGGTTAATTTTGTGGCAGCATTATTAACATTGAAATATCATTCACATGAGTTTAGTAGGAGGAATTATATCAGGTGGTGTATTGGGCCTTGGTGGTTCCATCTTTGGCGGAGCGAAGGCTTCGCAGGCTATTCGTAAGCAAAAGAAGCGTATACGGGCGAAGCAGCAGGATAATCAGAATTGGTTTGATAGGCGGTATAATGAAGATGCTACGCAACGTGCTGATGCGCAACGGATGTTGACGAGATTGCAGGAGAATATTAAGAATCGCAATCAGGCGGCGCAGGGGCAGGCGGCTATGATGGGAGGAACGGATGAGGCGCTGGCGGCTACGAAACAGCAGAACAATGAGGCGCTGGCGGATGCGGCTTCGCAAATTGTGGCGAATGCGGATGCGCGAAAGGATCAAATTGAGCAGCAGTATCGCGAGCGTAAGGACCGATTGGACGACCAAATGGCGAACTTGCAGATTCAGCAAGCTACGGAAGTGGGAAAGGCTGTGCAAGGGGTGGCTGACGCTGGGGCTAACATTGCATCGGCATTTTAAGAATACAAATACTGAAAACAGATTAGACGATGACGGACGAACAAGAGAATAAGCCGAAGGGGGCGTTTATACCTGCGGGGAACGAGCCACAGCAGACGACCGGGAACGAGCCGAAGCAGACGGCAGCACCATCGGAGCCGGAACCCGTGAAGGGCACTTTGGCCCATGCCACACAAGCACCGGCACCAGCGGATGAGCCGATAAAGGGCACGCTGGCCCATGCGAACCAACCAACACCGCTGCCTACGCCTACGGTGCAGCCACAACAGATTAAGCCGACTGTGGTGCCTACGGCTGACGATTCAGCCGATAAGCCTACGCGGACTACTGCTTTCGACGAGAGTATTCGGCAAATTCAGGCGGAAATTGACAGACGTGCGCCTGAGACGGAGGAGCAGCGGAAGAAGCGCGAACGCATGGAGCGGTCGAAGAAGGTTATCGGGGTTGTGTCGGACGGATTGCGCGCGCTGGGCAATTTGCTTTTCACAGCTAAGGGTGCGCCTTCGATGTATGACCCGAACAGTTCGATGATCAAGGTTGCGGACAAAAAGGCTAAGGAGGCGGAAGCTAAGCGCGATATTAAAGACAAGGAACGGCTGGCCATGCTGGATCGACTTGGCAATATGAAACTTGAACGCGATAAGTTTAACATGAACGCTGACGAACTGAAGCAGCGCATGAAGTTGGCCAATGAGAAGGCGCAGCGAGAGGTGATAGAACACCTGTGGCTCGAAGAACTGCAGCCTGACAAAGTTCGCGAACAGAAGGGTAAGGCAGGTAAAGCAGAGGCTGATGCTAAATATGCTGACAAGATTGCTAAAGCCAAACTCAACAATCTGAATAAACAGGGTAAAGTATACGATTCGCAGGTTCGCAGAAATAATGCGCAGACGAACGCGGTGATTAAGAACGCGCGAGGGGAATATGAGGTTCAGGATATGTTCGGCAATACACATTATTTCACAAAAGCTGATGCAGCTGAAATGTTTGCCAGACGAAACGGGACTTGGCAAGACCAAAGTAGAACTATTACGGAAACTGATAAGACTGATAAGACCGATAAACCCGGGCTTGGCGGTACAACGGAAACAACCACAAAAACTACTACGCGTAAGGTTTTGGTTGGTGGATACCCGAAGTTCGTGCAGAAACCGAAACCTAAGAATAAAGCCTACGAGGATTTGGATTGAAATATATTAAAAGACTAATAGTATGCCAATAGATAATACTAAACTCAAGCAGTTGTATGACACGCTGAAGCAGGGTGGGTATAAAAACGATTACAACAATTTCCGTACGAAGTTTCTTGGGAACGAGAATTATCCGTACCGACAGAAAGTGTTTAATCTGCTTTCGGAAAATGGCGAAGACTACGGTTCATCGTATGGTGAGTTTATGCAACGCATGCAGGTGGCGAAGCCTACAGCAGCAGCTTCCGCCGCACCTAAGCAGCCGCAGCAGATTGACACGCTTTCGACGATTCAGAGTGCGCGCGATACGATATTTAATCCGAAGGCTGCGGTGCAGCCGGGCGGAAAGGTTGCACAACAGGCTGTCAAGGACGAGCAAACTCAGGATGATGCAGCTACTAAACCATTTGACGTGAACCAGGCGAATGCGTTTGTGGTGGAGAATATGCGGCTGCAGAACGAGGCTGCTCAACGTCAGCATGAGAATGTGAATGGCTATTTGCAACAGACTGCCGGTCAGTTTGGTAAGAACGCTACGCGACTGGGGTTCAAAGGGCAATCGAACCTTGGGCTTCCTTTAGCTCCGAAAAATCAAGACGGCGCATTTATAGACGCATTGGGCCGCGAATATGAGAACGAAACCGAAGCGAGACTTGCGCAGACGGGGGCGCAGCATGCGCGCGAAGCACTGACTGAGGCGAACATGCAGCACAATGACCCCAAAAATTACTTGCTGGAGCAGAAGGCGCGCATTGAGAAGGAACTCAATGCACGTTCTTCGCAGTTGGAAAGAGCGACCGATAGGATTCCTTCCTTCGCGACGGGTGTTGCCGGTAACGCTATGACGCAGGCTGCTGCAAGACTTACCGATAAGTTGCAGGACACGAAGTACAAAGCACTTACGATGCAGCTTGACAAGGTGAATCAGGCACTCGATACGCTGGACGAGGCAGAACATGCTAAGGCGTCGGATCAATGGATTGCGGATAGCGGCAACTGGATAGAGCGAGCCGGAAAAGGTGTTCTTTCGTTTGGTTCAGCTACTGGGCGTTCATTTAAAAGACAGGCTTCGAAATTGTCGAACTGGGACTTTGGTTTTTCGGACCTTGCCGGTGGATTGGCTATATTTGATGCCGTTGACAAGGCGGACAAAGGGGGTGTGGAGGCACTTTCGCCCGAACAGCGAAAGATGCTCGACCTCTATGCGTACAACAACCATATTCAGGGCGAGAACAAAGAACACTTGGGTTGGGGAAACACGGCAGGTACGGTAACGGCTCAGGCTTTGCCGTTTATGCTCGAAATGGCACTCAACCCGGCATCAGGTGTGGGTAAGTTTGCTGCGCAGCGCAAGGCCATGCAGTGGGCGGTTAAAAAATACGGCAAGGAAAAGCTCAAACAATTAGCCAAACGTTACCTGTTGGCGAAAGCCGGTACGCGTATTGCTGGCGATTGGCTGGGGGCTGCTACCATGTCGGCTACTACGGGACAGGCACGGGTGGCTGCCGATGCTGTGCAGCGCAGAATCGGTGAAGTGGAAACTGACATTGATAACTTTGGACGCGTAACCTATGGCGGACATAAGAATGGTGTGGACTGGGGCGAGGCCTTCGGCAAGGCATTCCTGTCAAACACCATTGAAAATCAGACCGAAATGGCTGGCTATTACTTCGGCATTATCGGGAAGGCCTTTTCGAAGGGCGGACAAAAGGCCCTTGATAAGATTGGCTTGGGTTTTGTCAATGACTTTATGCGCAATGTGTCATCGACCAAAGTAGCCAAGGCCGTTACTGATTTTGAAAATGCCACCCATTGGAATGGTACTACCGGTGAATACCTTGAAGAGGTGCTGGCTAATGTTGAAAATGCCTTGATGGTGGGCGATAGTACCTTTGACACCGACAAGGATACCGGTGTATTCAACGTGGATAAGAACATCGAGACCTTCCTTTCGGTGGCCGTGATGGGTGGTTTCTTCGCTGCCGTCAAAACCGCTTCGTACACTGCACCCAAGAAACGCGCCCTGAATGAAATGGCAGACATCGGTCGGCAGATTGATGGCATGTTGGGCAACAACAATGCCGCCCTGGAGCAGTGGGGCACGTGGCGCAACACCTTTATTAACGGAACGGACGAAGAGAAGAAGCAGACTTTGCGCGAGGTGATGGACAACCAACAGTTGCCCATGGGTTTCCGTATGGCCTTTTTGGAATACACGAAGGCTGCGCAGAAGTACCACGGCATTGCGCAAGCTGAGCAGAAGCGAGCTGAGGAGGGGACGCTGGACCCGATTGGACAGGCACTTGACCAGGCATTTGAAGAAGGCTACGGTACAACTGAACCGACTGAGCGACAGAAGGCATACCGCAGACTGAACGAAATACGTTCACAGGTGGCGCAGCTGCTGGAACTGGAAGAAGGCGAAGATTTGGACGAAGCCATGGGCAATGACCCGATTGGCTATATTCACACCTTGGAGGAGCAAGGGTTTACGTCCGAGCAGATTCAACCCGTGTTGGACTATGCCAACGCGCAAGCCACCTACGAAGGCATGATGCAGCAGCGCGAGGACCGCGCGAACGAACAAGTCGATGCCGTGAAACGTGAGGTACGACAGATTATGCACCGACAGACGGGTCAGATTCAGAAAGCGACACTTGATGGTGGCGAACGCGAGGTGTATGTGCTGAACGGTAAGGTGGTGTTGTATCCTGACGGTACCGGGGTAGATAAGCAGGAGTCGGACGATGTGCTGTATGTGCAAGATGTGCAGACGGGCGAACTCTTTACGATTGCGCCTAATCGTATCAGTGAATTGGCTGAGGCTACTGACCCACAGGCAGTAATTGCTGAACGTGAAGAAGAGATAGCTGCTGCTATGAATCAGGAAATTGAGCAGGAAGAAGGTGCTGAGGGTGGAACCGCTGCACCCGAAACAGCAGGTGTGGTCGCACCGCAGGGAGGCGTTTCAGCAACGCAACAGCAACAGATTGCACCCACTTACGAAATCGGCAGCCGCTTTACTTTGGACTTGCCGAATGGCTCAGCTGTGAATGGCGTGGTTCTTCAAGTGACACCGGATGGCGTGGAAGTGCAGACCGATAGTCCGGTGAATGGGCGATTTGTGCAAGTGTTCCCGACTGATGAGTTCGATGGAATGCTCAGTTCGGTGCGCGATGAAGCGGATGAAGTGATTTGGAGTAGAGAGGTTGCTGGGCCTGTTGATGTTGAGGAAGAAAATCAAAATGATGCTGCAGCAAATGGTCAGCAAAGAGAAATGCAGGGCAATGGCATTCCGGTAGATGCTAAGACGGGAGAGCCCGTGTATGAGGCCGTGGCTCCTGATGTGGCTTGGGACGCGATTGTGCAAGAAGCCGAAGGTGATGAGGCTATGGCTATGCAGGTGGTGACTGACATGGTGGCCGACATGGAAGCCAAGGTACAGAAGGCGAAAAAGGCAAAGGTGCGCGCCGGTAGTACCGTAAGAGAAAGACTGGAAGCACAGAAGAAGCACAAACGACGGATTGAGGAAGCCGAGGCGCAGCTTGAAGCGTGGAGACGCATTGCAGCGGTGAAGGCTGAACGCATTGCAGCAGCAGAGCGTGCGAAGATTGAGGCGGCACAGCAGAGAGAAGTGACGCAGGACGATGAAACAGAGGTGCCTGACTTTGTGTTTGATAAGCCCGAAAATGCACGAGAACGCGGCTACCGCATGCAGAACGGACAGCGCGCAGACCGTCAGGAACCCATTGCTGCAGCCGTGGGTAAAGAAGTGAGCGTGAAATTTACCAACAAAGTTTCACAGCCTGTACGTGTGGCGGTTGTGGATGCAAGAAGTTTGCAACCCAGCCATCAGAACGGTCAGCCGAACGTGCTGCACTTTTTGCCCGAGGCACAGCCGAAGAAGCGTACCGACCACGAGAGCGTGCATGCAGCCGAACAAATGGCCGCCCAGATGAACCCCGAAGAAATCACTTCGAGCGTTACAGCTTACACGGGTGCTCCTTCGGTAAACGCACGTGGCGAGGTTATTCAGGGCAACAACCGCACGGCAGCCCTTAAGCGCATGTGGCAAGGCTATCCTGAACAGGCAGCCGCCTACAAGCAGTATTTGATGGATCATGCCTCTGAATACGGACTGAATCCCGAAGACATTGCAGCTATGGAGCAGCCTGTGCTGGTTAATTTGATGGACGTGACGGACGAACAGGCTATTGAACTTGGACAATATGATGTGAAGGACACGGAAAGCGGAGGCACGGAACGCATCAAGCCTCGCAATGTGTCGCAGAAGATGGGAGACAAGGCGGAACGCTTTGCCTCAATCCTCCTGCGCACCACGGACGAAGATGCGAGTGTGTCGCAACTGATTGATGAGCATGCTGTTGAGACGCTGAAATGGCTGGAAGCACAGCATTACATTTCGCCCACGCAATACCGCTCAGCCTTCAATGCAGAAGGTGAGGTGACTACGGAGGCGAAGAACGATTTGCGTGGCATACTTTATCAGGCTGTTTTCAAGAATGGTTCGGAACGTCTTGAAGATATGTTCAATGCGCTACCAACTAAGGCTCAGCGTGCGATACTTGCTACGGCTTACCGCGACTTTTCTACGCCCGAATCCGAAAAGATGCTGCCCGAAATTCAGAACAGCATTGTGGCTTTCTACGAACTTTCGCAAGATGCGGCTTTTGCTAACGCCAAGAACTTCGAGGAGGCGCGAAAGGCAACCATGGCATGGCTGCAGCAAATGCAATTTGATTTTTCGACGGGGCAGTCAGTATCACGTGAGGGTAAATATACTAATTTTGCCCTTACGCTGGCTGCTATGTACAAGGTGCAGACGCAAACGGCTATTCAGCAGACGTTTAACGAAATGTTCGATTTGCTGCAAGGCCGTCAGCAACTCGATTTATTATTTAACAACCCTAATCCTAACAACACACCGCGCACACTGGCTGAGGCTATTCGCGAGGTGCTAAACATTGAATACGATGGAACAAATGGAAGCCATGCTCTGGGTGGCAACAATGAGACGCGCACAACAGGGCGACAAGGAAGCGCAAGAGATGATAGCGCAGGAGGAACAGATGCGCCAGGAAATGCAGCTGCCGACGCTGAGGGAGGAACTGTACAGACTGACAATGAGCGAGGAAGACAGAGAAATTTACGACATACTCCAAGACGAGAAAAGAATAATTTATCGAAGACCGAAGAATTAAAGTTTTCTGAAGAACTAGATCAAAACGGTCATCCATTCATACTATCGTCTGATGGAACTACTGTATTTGGCGAAATTACCAAAAACAGCGGTTTAACAGCCGCACCTATAAAATTGAATGAAGGCTTTAACAAAACAGATGAAGAAGGTAACAACATTGGTTATGGCTTGCTTCACATACAGGCCGGACATGGGCAACAAATATTGGAAGCCGGTTACCCGTCAGTGCAAAAGTTTGTTGAAGATGTGTGCCGAAACTATAAGGAAATCCGTATTGGACGAAATAGAAAGAGCAACCAAACATATATGCTGCTTGAGTTGCATGACGAAAAGCATAAGTGTACGTTGTATGTAGAGCTATCTCACGATGGCACTTATTGGAATGTGAATAGCGGTGGTATATTCAGAAATAAATATACGGATAAAAACGATATTGTTTGGCCCGAACCCACAGTTGGGAGCAATGCAAACACCGACACTGCTGAAGTTGCTAACAATCCGACCGAGGTCGCAAAGGGTGAAACTGTTGACAGAGGCGGGAATTCTTCCCAACCAATATCTTCTGAGAGCAAAGATACGCCTCAAAATTCAGCTGTGCAAACTTCTGGCCAAGAAAATGCAGAAACTTCGCTGCAGTCGGAAGTTACACGTGCAGAACAGCAGACGAATGCGGAGCCTACTGAGGGACAGAAGGAAGCCGGGAATTACAAGAAGGGACGTGTGAAGGTAGGGCCGTTTGATGTAGTCATCGAACAGCCCCGCGGTTCTGTGCGCTCAGGTGTAGATGCCAACGGCAAGGCTTGGGAAACGACGATGCAAAATACCTACGGCTACTTTGGCGGTACGAAGGGCGTGGATGGTGATGCGATTGACGTGTTCCTTGGAAACGACCTTGACGGCTGGGACGGCACAACGGTGTTTGTGGTGGACCAATACAACCCCGACGGCTCGTTTGATGAACACAAGGTGATGCTGGGCTTCAACTCGCAGGAGGAAGCCGAGGCAGCTTACTTTGCCAACTATGAGGCTGACTGGGCGAAGACACACCGCACGGAGGTTACAGCCGTTCCGCTCGCTGATTTCACCGAGTGGGTGAAGAGCAGCAAGCGCAAGACGAAGGCGTTTGCCGAGTACAAGGTGGCGCAACGCAATGCCGAAATCGACGCACACAACGCACAGAACGAGCAGCTTGCCGAGCAGCTTTTCAGCATGGCAAAGGAAGCCGAAACGGAAAAGGACTTTTTTGACCGTGCAGCATCGCTCTTTGAGGTGACGGGCTATGAATCTGACTTGCGCGACATTTACAATGGTGTGAAAAGTGGCGAAATTGCCAATGCGCGTGCGCTGTCGTTTTATACGAATGCTACGTTGAAGCCTGTTAAGGCAGGTGTTAAGATAAAAGCCCCCAAGAGTGAGCAGAAGGCAGAAGCACCGCGTCAATCAGGTTACGAGCGGAAGCATTGGCATGCAGACAGTTCGCTGGAAGAGATGTTGGCACGTGAAAAGTACTTGCAGAATGCGATGAGTTTCGGCACAAAGGAAATGGCCGAGGTGTTCCCTATGGCCGAGGAGTGGCAACGAGATAGGGAAGAACTAAAGGCGAAGTATGGCGACGACCTCAAAAATGCACTGCCCAATGATGTGAAAAATGCTTTCCTCAAAAAGCATAGAAACACATTTGCGAACCAAACAGCCTTGAATGACGAATTGTATGAGCTTCGCAGTGCTATCATTTCCCACAAAGAAAAGGCTGCATCACGAGCCGAAGCTGCAGCCAAGGAACAGAAAGCGGAGGAGGCAAACAAACGGTTTGGCGATTTTCTCAATGGCAAAACACCTCTGCGAAGAGCTTCTATCGTGAAAGCACTTACACGTGTTTCGAACTTTGGCAAAGAGGGTAGCATGACGATGGCGCAATTCATCGAGAAACACGTGGCAGAGGGTACGCTTGAATTAAGAACAAAGGAAGTGGACAAACTGCAAGGACCTTCGCGCAGACAGCTTAACCGCATGGACGCAAGCCAACAGGCTCAGGCTGAGAATCGTGTGAAACAAGCAGGAAAGAAAACGGAATATCTTATCAACGGATTTGTAGCCAACAAAACGGCTTACGAATACGCGGAACACCTATTGGCTACGAAAAATGGTAAAGCAGGCGAGAAGGCGCGTAAGCATGCTGCACAGCCTGGTGCTCCGGCAGTTTCAACGCAAGAGGCCACGCTTCGCGATGCGCTCGTTGACGTGGCTCAGCAAAGCGGTTTGGAAGTGGTTGTGGACGAGAAGGCGCAGCAGGTGCTGGACGAGGTGAACGGAAGGGCAAGAACTATGGCTTTTGGTGAGGAATACGATTATGATAGATATCCCGAAGGTCGCGTTGAGCCTAATATTGCTGATAAGTATGTACATATTGAGCGTGCAAAGCTCGATCATGGATTTGCCAATTTCAATGAAGCCAAGGAATGGGCTAAGAGCCACATTGTGCGTACCTTGGATAACGAAGAAAGTGGTGGTAAGGGAAATGTAAAAATCAGTTCTACTGCTGTCAATAAATACCTTTCTGAGAGTGCTGTTGCCAAAAGTGATAGCAAGGATGTGCATTTGGCTGTGCTTAAGAAACTTCCCGAAATTATTCATGATAGTGTGGACGTAGAAACAACTCCTGACTTTAAGAATGGAGTTAGAAAAGTTGGGAATGAAATCAACAAGAACGTACTCATCCACCGCTGTTATGGGGCAGTTGAAATAAACGGAAACATTTACAGGGTAAAGATTACGCTGAAGGAGTATAAAGATGCTGTAAGAGATAATAAAGCCTATTCGTATGAGGCTACAAAAATAGAGTTGCTCGCAGGAACTTTAGTTGGTAGAGATATATCTAGCAACCCCGGTACGAACAACTCTATATCTGTTGCAAAATTACTGAAAGATGTTGAGATGTCCTACAGGCCGGGTGTTAAAGTTCTTGAAGAGAGCGCAAAGCAGCGTGCAAGACTTCGCGAGCACCGCTATTTCCGCACCCCCGGCGGCGAGGCCTACGGCTTTACGGTTGATGGTAAAATTTACCTTGACCCACGCATTGCCACTGCTGAAACGCCCATTCACGAATACGCTCACCTTTGGGCAGACATGATACGCAATGTAAACGCAGAGGCATGGAATGACATTGTGGGTCTGATGAAAGCCACCCCCATTTGGGAGGAGGTAAGAGGTTTGTACCCTGAACTGAAGACCGATGATGAGATAGCCGACGAAGTGCTTGCCCACTATTCAGGCCGACGCGGTGCCGAACGTTTGCGCGAGGCACAGCAGCAGGCAGCGACTGATACGGGGAAGAGTGTGTTTGAACGTGCTGCAGCTGTGGCTGCCATTGAGCGCGTGAAGCAGGCTTTGGCAAAGTTCTGGCAGTCGGTAGCCGAACTCTTCCATATTCGTTTCACGAGTGCCGAAGAGGTGGCCGACCGCGTGCTGGCGGATATGCTGAATGGGGTGAACCCGAACAAAGTGCGAAACAGCAGTTCTGTAAATGTAGCGGAATTTGCAGCCAAGCATCATTTAAATCAGAATGACATTAAAAAGTATGCTGACTCTATGAGATCCGGCAGTTTGGGTGGAGCAAGCTATGCTTTCAAGAGCATCAAACGAAGTGTTTATTTGGCAAACGAGGGTTTGTCGTTGGGTCAATTTGCGAAAGTGTTTAAACCTATTAAAAATGAACTGTTCAGCAACTTTGGCAACGTAGAAGAATTGCGTGAAGAACATGTGCAGGAAGCGTTAAACAACCGCAATGTCATGGAGGCTGCACGCAAGCGCGAGGAAGCGGAAAAAGAAGCCGAAAGAAAACGGCTGGAGGTGTTCGAACAGATGTCTGATGAAGCACTGGATAAAGCGTATATGGAAGCTGTTCGCAACAACGATGAACAGCGCATGAGAGACCTTGTGAATGAAGCAGCAAGACGGAAAGGCTATCAGTCAACAGACGAGTTCAGAATGTCCCACCGTGCCCCTTCGTATGACGAGGACGGAACAGACAAAAGCCTGATAGATGTTGCCAACAATAAAGACAACATACGCGACAGCCTGGAGGAGCAATTCCGCATGAACCATGACCGCAACAGAGAAGAGAGCGTCGCAGCCATCAGACAAGCCCTGCAAGAGATAGAGCAAGGGAAGAATCCAACTGTTACAATCTACAGAGCCGTTCCAAAATCATTGAAAGAGGGAAGTGTGAGAAATGGCGATTGGGTAACGCTATCAGAGGCGTATGCCAAGCAACATGGGCGACATGCTTTGAATGGCGATTACCGAATCATGAAAGAGAATGTTCCGGCAGCAAACCTCTATTGGGACGGGAATGACATTAACGAGTGGGGATATGACGATAAGCGTGACTATAAATATAAGGATACAAGGAATAACCGCAAGCTGAACGACCTGATAGTGCGAGATGACAAGGGAGCGATAATTCCTTTGTCGAAACGATTCAATACGCGCAAAAAAGATGTTCGTTTCCAGTTCGTCGGCCAACAAGGTGCAGCAGCTCTTGACAAGGCGGAAGAAGCCACTACGCGCCTTGATAACTTAGGCGTGGCACGCGAGATGGAACGTCAGGAGAAAGACGCGAAGGCTATCAAGTTGGCTACCGGTTGGGAGCGTGGTGGTGACGGTAAGTGGCGGTATGAGGTGCAGGACTTCGACGTAGATGTAAATGGTACAGCCCGACGCAATCACCTGAACGAAAGACTGCCGTGGGGTAAGGAATACGATGCACTGTTAGACAAAGTATTTGATGGCGAAACGCTTACAGAAGCCGAGAACGCGAGACTTGATGAACTCATGTCTTTGTCCGAAGAACTGCAAAACAGCTACGAAGAACTTGAAACGCGCTATCTGGACGATTACGTGAAAGACCGCTCGCTCTTTGATGCTTATCCCGAGCTGAAGCAAGTGCGCGTGGAGATGTTCAACGACCCGACATCGGGTGTGGGCGCAACGTGGTATAATGAGTCTAAGCTAATCCGCATTAACGAGGCCAAACTAGAAAATAATTCCTTGCAGTCACTCCTTGCCCACGAGGTTCAGCACGCTATTCAGCACATTGAAGGTTTTGCGATGGGTGGGAACAGCACAACCTATCGCGAACACCTTGCAGGTTTTAGAGAGAAGTATGAAGCGTGGTCTGTTATTGATGAATTTGAAGACAAGAGCAAAGAACTTGGCGATGATGCGCGACCGATAGATGTTTACAACGCTTTGGTTAGAGAATATCAGTCGTTGGGTTTGGAGTTTGGTGATGGCTTTGCACCCAGTCGTGAAGCTTTTGACAAAGGTTTTAATCTTTGGACACGAGGCTATGACAACGAGGGCTATGAAGATGCTTATAATGAATATCAACGACTTATGGGCAAATTTGGATCAGGGGAATATAACAACCGATACGACCAGCTCGCCGGTGAGGTTGAAGCGCGTAACGTGCAGAATCGACTTCACATGACCCCCGAAGAGCGCCGTCAGTCGTTGGCGGAAGAAACCGAAGATGTGGCACGCGAAGACCAGATTTTCATTATGGAGAATGTGGGGAAGGCTGATAGCTTAGGCGATAGTGCCTCTTTTGATGAGCATCAGAATGAAGACTTGAAAGCGGTGAATGAACGGTTTAATGAAAAAATTCTAAGCCTTCGTGATAACCCGAATCAAAAAAATCGTGTTGTTAGTTTAGGCAGGGCAGGGCATATTCTTCAGTTAGGGGAAATAGCTGATGCTGAAATAATTCTGGAGTACGACAAGCTTGTAAGAAAATCAAAAGAACAATACAAAAACGATCATCCGTTTGATGTTGATGATATTCTGAATCTTCCATTGTATATCAATGACCCTATTGCTATCTTTAAAGAAACCAATAAAGTGGGAAATAGTAGTCAGGTGATTCTTACGGAACTGAAGAAGAATGGTAGCAACTTTATTGTTGTAGTTAAAGCTGTCGAAAAGAAAAGAAAAGGAGGCATCGTATTGGTTGTAAATAACGTAACAACCCTATTCCCCAAAGAGGCAAAAGGTATAATATATTGGCTTAATCAGAAAAAGGCCACCTATGTAAACAGAGAAAAAGCTCTTCGCTTTATCGAGGCACTTCAGAACCATTCTGAAACCAAGATAAATAGCAAAGAGCTTGAAGATGCTGCAAAGGTAGTTGAAAATTCCGAAACTTCCCAAGGTTTAGCGGAAAATAATTTCCGTGAAGGTAAGGGGGAACTTTCCGACGATATGCTGAGCTATCTGAACGACCCGATGGCGCAGATGATGGGTAAGCCGCGCGGAACGAAGAAGCAACGGGCGCAATTTGCGGAACGCGAAAGAGGCAGAATGCAAGCGCACGCGGAGAAGTTGGTGGAACGTTTGCATTTGACGAACGTGGAAATCGTGACGGACGCTTCGCAGCTTGATGGCAAGCAGCGCACGGCCAAAGGCTTCTATAATAAGCGGACGGGGAAGATAACGATTGTGCTGCCGAATCATGCCAGTACGGCCGACGTGGAGCAGACCCTGCTGCACGAGGCGGTGGCTCACTACGGATTGCGTCAGCTGTTTGGCGAGCACTTCGATGACTTCCTCGATATGGTTTACCGCAATGCCGAGGAAGGCATTCGCAGAAAGATAGCCGAAGCATCAGCCAAACACGGGTGGAACGTGCGCACGGCTACTGAGGAATATTTGGCAGACCTTGCCGAACGCACCGACTTTGAGCATGCCTCGCCGCAGTGGTGGGCGAAAATCAAGGGTTTCTTCCTGGATATGCTCCGCGGATTGGGCTTTGAAGCCATGGACGGCCAGACGCTGACGGACAACGAACTCCGCTATGTGCTTTGGCGCAGCTATGAGAACCTGACGGAACCCGGTAAATATCCGACCTTCATTGCCGAGGCACGCGATGTGGCGAAACAGCACGCGCTGCAAGTAGGCCGATTTGCACCGACCGAAACAGTCGGCAGCCGTGTGGCCGAGAACGAAGCGTTGAGCGAGGAAGAAATGTCAGAAATTCTGTTCCGCGACGGCAATGACTATCAGTACACGCAAGCCCTTGCCCGCGACCGCTACGAAAGGCGCATCAAATCGGGCATGTATCAAACGCAAGAAGCCCTTCAGGATAGTATGCTCGGACTACGCACCGCTATGGAGAGTATTCTTGAAGCCGAAGGCCGAAAGGGCGTTTACATTGAAGACATTGACGGTTTTGAGAACGCCTATTTAGGCGAGAACCGCCTATCGTCTGTGAACCAAGCCGAGGCCGAAAAATTTTCACGCGAAGTGTTTGCCCCCATGCTCGAAGAAGTCAGTAAGTTGGCACCGACAGCCGATGAACGCGCGAAACTGATAGACTACCTGTTTGCGAAGCACGGACTGGAGCGCAACGAAGTGATGGCCCGCAGAGCCGCGGCCAAAGAAGCACGCAAGGAGTTTGAGAAAGAACTGCGCACAGCCGCACGCGCGGTAGCCAAAGACCCGCTTGACCAAGATGCGGAAGATGCATTGGACGACGTGAAGCAACGCATGCAGGAGAGAGAAGATGCACTCTACAGCGAAAACAGACAGAAGACGGACTATGCAGGACTTACTACGCTGACAGGCAAAGAAGCTGTGGCAGATGCAGAACTCATGGCCCATGACATGGTAGATGCCTACGAGAACGCCCACGATACGAACGCCCTTTGGGACGCTATCAACACCGTGACGCAGGGGACGCTGAAGAAATCGTTTGATACCGGCATGATAAGTCGCGACACGTATGATGATATTCGCTCGATGTATCAGTTCTACATACCCCTCCGCGGTTTTGACGAACGCACGTCGAATGAAGAATACTCCTACTTAGGCGGCACTGAAAGCGTGTTTACCAGTCCCATCAAAACCGCTAAGGGCCGACGCAGCAAGGCTGATGACCCCTTTGCCTACATGCAGATGATGGCAGAGAGTGCCATTGCCCAAGGCAACCGAAACCAGCTTGTGAAGCAGAAGTTGCTGAACTTTGCTTTGAACCACCCGAGTGACCTTATCAGCGTGAGTGAACTCTGGCTCCGCCGTGACCCGATTACAGACCAGTGGAGCGTGGTGCAACCCGGAGACCTGCCCGGTACGGACAAACTTGAAGATAGCGACACAGCCGAGATGGTGAGCCAGAAGATGGAGCAGTTTGAACAGGTGATGCAGCAACTCAAGGTTCAGAACCCCGATGACTTTGTACGCCAGAAAGACCGCCCCGATATACCCTACCGCGTAGTCAATGCCCGCGAAATGCAGCAACATCAAGTGATGGTGAAACGTAACGGCAAGACCTATGTGCTGACTATCAACGGCAATCCGCGTGCAGCACAAGCCGTGAACGGACTGACGAATCCGAATAACGATATGTCGGGCGCGATTGGAGTAATGGCTCGGTCGGTTGAAAGTGCTAACCGCTGGCTGTCAAGTGTCTATACCACGCGAAATCCAGACTTCGTGCTGAGCAACTTAGTACGCGATGGCCTTTACTCTAACACAATGGTTTGGCTGAAAGAAGATGCGAGCTATGCGCTGAGTTATAACTGGAATTATGCCGTACGAACCAATCCGCTCAAGATGATACGCTTGTACAACCGATTGATGAAGGGTAAACTGGATTTGTCCGACCCCACCGAAATGCTGTTCCGTCAGTTCATTGAGAACGGCGGCGAAACGGGCTACACCGCCATGCGAGACCTTGAGGCCCACAAGACGCAAATCAAGAAAGAACTGAGGAATCTTACCACCAACTTCTCCATTCGTAAGGCATGGCGCGCGATTTTCGACGTGCTCGACCTGTTCAACCGAGCTGCCGAGAATAGTGCCCGTTTTGCCGCCTTCATCACCTCGCGCGAAGCAGGGAGAACTTTGGACCGCAGCATTTACGATGCTAAGGAAATCAGCGTGAACTTCAATAAGAAGGGAACAGGTGCTAAATTCTTGGATAGTTATGGAGCCCAGGTTAAAAACGATATTCGAGATTTATCGTGGAAAAATCCCAATTTGTTGAAGCTGACGAAAGATGTTGCAATCTATCAGATTGTTTTCTCGTCCGGTGTAGGCCGCAGTTTCTTCGCCTTTTGGAACGCCGCCATTCAAGGTTCTACGAACTTCGGTCGTGTGGTGAAGCGACACCCGAAAAAAGCATTGACAGCCATGGCCATTATGTTTGCTTTAGGACTTGCCAATGCCATGGTAGGCGCGTCGGGCGATGATGACGATGATGCCGAAGAAGGAAACGGCTACTTTGACCACCCCTCCAATACCCGTCGCAGCAACCTGATGTTGCGCATAAACGGCAAGAGTTGGGCAAGCATTCCGCTACCTGTAGAATACCGAGCCGTTTACGGCATGGGCGAACTGTTGGGCAGCGTGATGAGCGGCAAGGAACGCTACACGAACCAGGAACTGGCTCACGAAGTGCTTTGTCAAGTCAGTCAAGTGCTTCCGTTGGACGTAGTAGGCGAAGGAAGCGGTGCGTTTGTTCCCACTTTTGCTAAACCAGCATTCGAAGTTTTAACGAACGAATCGTGGACGGGCCTTCCGATTTACAAGCAGACAGCCTACAACGAGCGAGACCCAGCATACACCAAGGCTTACAGCAATACCAATAAGCAACTGGTGGGTATGAGTAAAATGCTCAACGAGCTGTCGGGCGGTGATAGTCAGAAGAGTGGTTGGCTAGATGTGGTGAACCCCGCCGTTGTGGAACACTTAGGTCGCGGTTATTTGGGCGGCTATTTCAACCTTGTAGACAAACTGGTTAAAACGGGTGAGACCGTTGTGGGTTCGCGCGAATACGACCCCAGCAATCTGCTCATTGTGAACCGCTTTGTGAAATCGGGCAGCGAACGTACCGCTTATCGAGCCATCAACAATCGCTATTATCAA
>ULPW01006833.1_pt1 | contig 32197 bp, 28 predicted proteins | sample 1953871 | NCBI WGS metagenome assembly ULPW01 (sample SAMEA4835639, study PRJEB28245) | human gut metagenome | biome: gut microbiome; material: fecal sample | place: Denmark | collected 2008 | reverse complement strand
TATACAAAGCACATATTGAACAATACTGCCAAAATCAGCGCCGATAGTATAAGTGCCAGTTTGCTTTTCCCCCTTGCATACCAGCAGGCAAAAGACAATAATGGAGAAACAGCTGTAAATCCAAACCAAATCACCGCATAACTTCTTGGAAAAAAACCTGCAATATAGTTTGAATACAAATAGTAACTTGCAACCATACCAATAAAGAATGCAAAAACATTAATGCTTGCTCTTATTGCAGAATTGCTATAAATAGAAATACACAGTGCAATCAATACCCAGATTGCAAAACGTCCAAGGAAATTATGAACATCTAATGCTCCATCTATTGCCATAAGCACACTGGGAAGTTCAGCTTGACGAAAATCCAAAAATTTTGAAAAAGTCCCCAAAGCTATTCCAAGGAACAATACAGCTATAGTATTTATAATTTTTCTATTATTAGATATTGGTTTTTCTACATTCCTGATATCATTCAAAAACTTTATCATAATTACCCTCACAATTTTCGATTTCTCAGTTTCAAAAATTGGAAGTTATGGCTTTAACTTTTTCCAAATAATCAGTTTTAGGATAATACATACGACCACCACAACGACCACCATGGCACCATCCAACAGTAACTCTGTGTACCACGGTGCAGACTGCATGGCATATAAATTTGGATAAGTTTTAAAGTGCCAGAACTTATAAATTCCGTACCCAATAAAAACTCCTATGAATGAACCAATAACGATGTTTAAAAAACAATTTAATTTTCTCAGCATGGCAGTGCACCCCTTTCCAAATTACGATTTGTTAAGCTATCTATATAATATACAATATCATCGCTCTCTGATTATTACAATACCGACCGCCCTCGTTAGTTTTCAGGTCTAACGAAAGTGGTCGGTACATAAAAAAGCATTATTATTTTATTCCGCTGCTTCCATAAAGTAAATTCGGGAGGAAAAATCCGGGAACAGTCGGGTGTCGGAATTATATCCGGTTCCGGCGAAAGCGGGTTTCAGGGCAATACCCGCACGCATCAGGGTATCTCCGTAAGCAGTCAGTTCTTCTTTTTCCCCATCCATATTTACAAATCGCGAAAGAATCTCCTGTAATGCAGATCCCTGCTTGATATGAACCGGAGAAACGGTGTTCACAAGGTCTCCGAAGTCCTTCAGATTGTATTTGATATTCCTGCCGTAGAAATGATATTTCACATCCGGAAGTAACCCCACCGGTCGATAAAAGTCATGGGACTGGTTCGGAACTGCCAGACGCCGGAAGAACAGCCCCACTGCTCTTCTGCCATCCGGGGACACGCAGGTCCAGGATAAGGTTTCCGAGTCAGAATCCTCGTTTTCTGTTCCACGGTAAAAGGTTCCAAACTGGAAAACATCCCGCCATTTTTTATAAAGTGTAATCTGTTCCCGGATTGCGTTGAGATCACTTCCGGACAGATCCTTTAAATTGCATTCATATCCTAAGACGCCGAAGGAAGCTACCTGAAAACGGGTTTCAAGGGGTGTGATTCTTAAGGTCTGATGATTTGGACAGGATGATACATGTGCTGTAAATACCGATAAGGGATATCCATAGCTGTAACTGTTCTGAATCCCGGTACGGCACAGTGCGTCCGTATTATCGCTTGCCCAGATCTGCGGGAAATAACTTAATATTCCCAGATCAAAACGATTTCCACCTGAACTGCAGCCTTCAAACAAAATCTCAGGGAAACGTGTGGTAAGTTCATCCATAATGTGATAAAGCCCCAGCACATAACGATGTGCAGTCTCTCCCTGTTTCGCAGCCGGCAGATAAGGGGAATAAATATCACTGAAATTGCGGTTCATATCCCACTTCACATAACGGATGTCTCCGGAGGAAAATACCTTCGTCATGGAATCTATTACATATTGTTGTACTTCGGGATTGCACAGATCCAAAAGGCGCTGATTACGTCCCTCGGAGTGGGGATGTCCCGGAATCATCATTGCCCAGTCGGGATGTTTTTGATAGAGACGGCTGTTTTCACTGATCATCTCCGGCTCAACCCAGAGACCGAAATCCATCCCCAGAGCTTTGATTTTTTTACTGAGGGAAGCAATTCCTCCGGGCAACTTCTTCGGATCCGGTTCCCAGTCTCCCAGTGAGGAAGTGTCATCGTTTCGTCGAAAGAACCACCCGTCATCCATGACAAACAGTTCGATGCCAACATCTGCTCCCGCTTTTGCCAGCTGTACAAGCTTTCTCTCATCAATCTTAAAATAACAGGCTTCCCAGCTGTTTAACAGAACCGGACGAGGTATTCTCTTCCACACTCCCCGCACAATATGCTCTCTGATAAAGGAATGTAACTGTCGGCTGAGTCCGCCATACCCCTTCGAAGAATAACTTAAAACAGCCTCCGGTGTATCAAAGTGCGCTTCCGGAGTCAGCTCCCAGGAAAAACTTTGTGGATTGATGCCACTTACAAAGCGCAGTTTCCCATAAGAGTCTTTCTCAAGGGCTTCATAATGATTTCCACTGTAGATCAGATTGCAGCCGATACAGGAGCCAAAAGTCTCACAGGTGTTCTTATGTCCCAGGATCATAAAAGGATTCGAACGGTTCGAAGAGGTTCCTGTATAAGAAGCATTTACAAATTTGCCGGAACGTAAGGAAATCTGTTCTCTGTGCATTTCTCTTGCCCAGGCGCCGCTGAAATGAGTGATCATGGAATAATCCTCTGTCAGATCTAATTGTGCGCTGAGGCATCGATTCAAGGTGACAGATGCGTCACTATGATTGATCAGCCGTGCACTCCTGGTAATGACATCACATTCATCGAATACGGTATAAAACAGCTGCAACTCCAAATGATTCGTAACATCCTGCAAAATAATCTGAAGGCATTCTGCAGAATCAGTTTCCGCTTCTGAATAACTGTGAGGGAGTCCGGAATCCTGCAGGCACTGTTCTCTTCCCTTTAAAGTAATAACTTCATAGGAATCAAAAGTAAAGTCAGAGGTGACACTTCCGTCAGCAAACCTGACTTCTAAAAAGGGTTCCCGGATATCTCCCTTTCCCAACGTACCAACCTCCAAACAAACATCTTCCATGGAGATCTGCGGATGTTCCCTGTCGTAGGTACAGGTGTTTCCCGGAGCGAAGGCTCTCTGTATGACAAGGGGCGCACAGGAGGAAGGATCCTGTGAATCCACAGTGATCCGCTCCCCGTAATACAGATGTTCTAAATGTCCGGTCTCCATGACCCACATTCCGTAAGTTGTGTGGGCTGTCTGTAAAAAGAACCATGGTCTTGTATCGGAATCTTTTACAATCTGAATCATGCTTTAAGCCTCCTGAATCTCTTTTAATCGTTCCTCGGTCAGTTGATATTTCTTATGAAAGAAAATGACACCGATGACAAGGAGCAGAATGGGGAACAGTGTCATCGTCATACGAAGTCCCACCACAGAACTTCCGGAAGCTCCTGCAGCTGCCACAGCATCGCTGGTATCAGAGCTTAAGTTGCAGAGGTTCAGGCACAGAGATGCCACTAACGCAGCAATACCGGAAGCCAGTTTTACCACGAAGGTCTGCATGGAGAAAATGACACTCTCGTCTCTGCGATGATTTTTCCATTGACCGTAATCTACGGTATTGGCTAAAAATACGGTGGTCAGTACGGTCAGCATACCATTGGCGGCAAAGATCAGGAAGCCGGGAAGGAACAGTAAAAACACAGTACTCATATTCGTAAAACATAAAAGAAGCAATACAGCATATCCGGTAATTGCCATCAGGAAGCTGACATAGAAGATCCGGATGGTACTCATAAACTTACGAAATAACGGGAACAGAAGCATCATGGCGAGAATCTGTACCGCTCCACCGAAGGTGTTGAATAGTGTATAGGAATTATACCAGGTATCTCCGCCAAAATCGTATTTGAAGAAATAAATTACCAGGTTGGAGGTGGTATAGACCGCGCAGTTGATCAGTACAATGGTAATTACCACTGCCATCGCCTGATCGTTCTGAATTAACGCCTTGAACATCTGGCCGATGGAAGGTGCGTCCACATCTACCGTAGATTTTTCCTTAATATTAATACAGGTAATGGCAATAAATATCACGAACAGCACAGCAATGATCAGGGTGAACCGGGAAAATCCGACCCGCTCTTCTCCTCCGCCCAGGGCATTGACGCAGAGCATGGTGATCACGGTGATAATGGCAGAGCCGACACCGGCGCAGGAACGTCCCAGCGTAGACAATCCTTCACGCTCTTTTCCACTGTGAGTAAATGCCGGTATCATGGACCAGAAGGGAATATCCATCATGGTATAGGTCACGCCCCAGAGAATGTAAGTGACTGCCGCATAAGCTACCAGTCCATTGCCATCCAGTGCAGGCGGTGCCGAGAACATCAGATACAGAACAACAGCATTGGTTACTGTGCCGATCATCAGCCAGGGGCGGAACTTCCCCCACCTGGTTCTGGTCTTTGCCACGATGACACCCATGAAGGGATCGTTAAACGCATCGAATACTCTTGCAACCAGCAGAATGATACCCATGGCTACGGCGTTCACGCCTAAAATATCCTGATAATAATACAAAATATAGCTGGCAGACAGCATGTATACCATATCCTTGCCTACCGCCCCCAGTCCATAAGAAAATTTTTCTTTTCCACTTAAACCCATAATGTAACCCTGATCCTTTCTTTTGAAATCCTTTGAAATCTAACGCTCAAATGAAACCATTAAATCATAATCTGAAAAGGTATCCGTATTTCCCCTGCCGTCTGTGACTGCAACAGCAAAGCTCCCCGACCGGATCTTCCCGTACTCTTAACATAAGTTCCACCCATGCCTCCCTGTAAAGCAATGGTGTCAGGTCCGATGATGGAGATGTCACCTTCCGTAATCAGACGAACCGGCTCCTGATAAAAGGGAAGCACATTTCCATGGTCATCCACTGCACGGATCCGCACCAGTGCCACATCATAGCTGTGCTGTTCCGTCAGAATGGTATGATCCGCTTCTGCTTCCAACCGGATTTCGCGAACCGGTTCTTTGGTGACGGATTTTACGACTTTGCCGTCTTTGATAGCGTCAAACCGGTATATGGTAGCCGTACCGCCCCAGTCACCGATGTACTTTGTATACAGCCTGGTCACTTCCGCAAAATCGATATGATAGATCAGAAGCAGTTTTAAAGCTGTAAGATATAATCTCTTTGGAATGTGGTTCAGGCTTCCTCGCGCTACGAGATTCATGGCATCCGTGATCTCCTTTGCATGTTTCGGACGGAATCTTTCGTTCTGTGCAAAAGAATCTCCGATAAAATCATCGATCAGGATGGGACCATGCTTTAAGTGCTTATAAGGTGACATTTCCGGCAGATATTCCTTGATAAAACGGTCATTTTTGTACATCTTCACGCTGTCTGCATTGGACAGAATGTAGATGTTGCCGCGGTTACAGCCGGGATGCTCTCCGATATCCATGGAGGAAGTGATCTCCAATACAGGAGTCTGTTCCTGCTCACAGGCATAGATATTTGCTGCCAGCTTCGGATTCCGGAACATATCCATGACACCATGATAACAGATCCGGTCACCGCTTCCGAAGTCTTTGTGAGTATTGTAGTCAAACATGCACCAGCCGAAGCTTCCGGCGATATCGGGCTGACCTGCCACGGCATCCAGTACATTGGCATGGCGGATCGCATGCTCACTGCGGCGCTCTTCGTTGTCGAAGGACTTCGTGGGATACATATGCCCGTTGTACTCACTGATCAGATAAGGCTTCTCCATATCTGAGGTGACCTTTTTCTTAGGATCACAGCCGGGCATTTCACCGTCGTGCAGAAAATCATTATACGTATAGACATCTTCTAACAGATGACTTTTTTTCATGGCGCGGACACCACCGGTAGGTCTCGTGGGATCCAGCTTATGTGCCACGGCATTGGTTTTTTCGTAAAAGGCATCGTCATCCGGTGACTCATTGATGCGTATTCCCCATAAAATGATGGAGGGATGATTACGGTACTGACGGATCATGTCTTCGGCATTTGCCACAGCCTGTGCTTTCCAGGAATCATCACCGATATGCTGCCAGCCGGGGAATTCCGTAAATACTAAAAGTCCCAGCTCATCACAGCGCTCTAAAAAATAATGGCTCTGGGGATAATGGGAAGTCCTTACGGCATTTAAACCCAACTCCTTTTTCAGAAGATCTGCATCCAGCTTCTGCATGCTCTCCGGCATGGCATATCCTACGTAAGGGTAGCTCTGGTGGCGGTTTAAACCGCGGATCCGCACCTTCCTGCCATTGAGGTAAAAACCGTCCTTTTTAAATACTGCTTCCCGGATACCAAACGTGGTCTTAGTCTCATCCAGGAGCGTATTGTCCTGATATAGCTGTGTCTTTAAAATATAGAGATTAGCTTCTTCGGTGTCCCATAACAGAGGAGCGTTAATGGTTGCCGTGAGTGAGAGCTCCTTGTCGCAGGAAGCATCCGCAGAAACAGTCTGCTCGCACAAAAGACTCCAGGATTCCTGCACGGCTGCGGTGCTTTTCGGCATGTAGTACTGTCGGATGGTCACGTTCTCATCGCTTGCAGTAAGTGTGATCTCAGAGGTGATCTGCGCTGTCACAGGAGACGATCTGAAATCTATCGCTGTATGGACGAAGATATCCGAAAGGGAGACTTTTTCCTTCACTTCCAGCCGGACATCCCGGTAGATACCGCCATAGGTCATATAATCGATCACATAGCCAAAGGGCGGAACGTTTAAATTCTCTCTGCTGTCTAAGCGGATACAGAGCAGATTATCCTGTCCATAGAGGACATTGTCCGTTAAATCTACGGTAAATGCAGTGTAACCGCAGTGATGCTCTCCCACCTTTTTCCCGTTACAAAATACAGTACTGTCATGGGCAGCTCCCTCAAAAGTAAGCAGGATCTGTTTTCCCTGCCAGTCCTTTGGAATCAGGAGATGGCGCCTGTATCCGCTGACCATCTGGTAGAGGGATTCGTCAAAATAATGAAACGGGGTTTCCTTACAGGTATGCGGCAGACGTACCGGCTGCAGCATGTTTTCCGGATATTCCGGTGCCATTAAACTGTCCTCAAACTGTTCAGTGAACAGCCAGTCGTCGTTTAAGTAAAGTCTATGTGTCATAAGTTCATCTCCCTTTTTGTCTGCGTATTTACTGCCTCTGTGTGATTCCGTACATGAGAATATTTACGACCTCGTTTAAGGCGTCCACGTAAGTCAGATGATTCTGTGCGAGGATATCTCTTTGGAAAAACTGCTCAATGGAGGCTTCCAGCATCATTTTCACAAGACAGATGGGAACCGGGCGGATACTGCCCTCTGCCATGCCTGTCTCGATCAGCTGGATCGTAGGCTCCCAGCCGGTCTCTAAGCGAAGCTCCACTTTATGGTAGATCTTAGGATATTTGTCCCGTAGGGAATAGAGCTTTCTGAGGTCAATATTCTGATAGCCTTCCGGCAGGACGCCTAAGATGCGCTGCAGCTTTTCGATGGTTCCCAGCGCAGAATCCGTCAGGATCATCTGCTCGCTTTCCTTGATCGAATCAAAAATATAATCTACCATGGCAAGAAACAATGCTTCCTTATCGTCATAGACGGTGTAAATGGTCTTTTTGCTGATGGAAAGTTCCTTTGCCAGGTCATCCATCGTGAACTTCAGCCCTTTCCGGTCGAAGACACGAAGGGTGGCATCCAAAATGTTTTTTTGCAGAGCATCTGTGGTATCCATAGGTGTTCCTCCGTCTTTAGATAAGAATTATCATATATTTCCTTGGAAACGCAAATACAAAAATTAGTTTCCTTTGATACAAGAGTAGCATTTTGCAGGGGAATATTCAAGAAACGTTTTTACTAAAAAGAGTTTCCTGAAATTGTGAAATATAACAAAAAACCAGCCAAACGAGTGTTGACTGGTTTATAAGCAGGTTCTTATATTTTTTTCCATTGTTCTGCCAGGGTGGGATGGGACTTTTTACGGGTGATTTCCACCAGACCAAGTGGTGTCATATCCACGATCCGGGGATACTGAGGATCCTGTGCGGTCAGCGTTTTCAGGTATTTCAGCAGTTTCTGACGATTTTCTTTTTCTGACATATTGATGAAGTCTACGATAATGATACCGGACAGATTCCGCAGACGCAACTGCCTTGCAACCTCTTCTGCCGCTTCGGCATTGACCTGATAATAGGTCTCTTCTCCCATCTTCTTAGATTCATTTTTGCCGGAATTGACATCGATGACTGTCATGGCTTCCGTGGGCTCAATGACCAGATATCCGCCGCATTTTAACCATACTCTTGTATCCAGTGCCTCATCCATTCCCCGTTCGAGAGAATATAAAAGACGCAGGGAAATGGTAGGATCATCATACAACCGGAGGTTCTTCTGCTGTAAAAGCGGATGACTGCTTTCAGAAAGCTTGTGGAAGATCTCAGGGTCATCCGTAAGGACTTCACTGTATTCCGATGGATCTGCCAACTGTTCCAATGCCTCGTAGATGGCTTCAGAAGGCGCAAGAAGACAGGTAAGGCATACTTTATGGATTGCCTGATTTAAAAGGCTCTGAAGGGCTTCAGATGCGCTCTCAGGGGTGGCTCCGTTTTTAACAAGCTGTTGCTTCATCCGGGAAGGATCTGTGGTAACGGAAGCCCGCTTTGTCTTCTGGGCATCTCTGGTGACCATGACCACCAGTTCATCTCCGGCTTTTAAGCTTCCGTCCGGCTGTCTGTTGGTTAGATGTGCCGTACCTGCTTCCCGCATTGGCAGAAAGCATAGTTCCCCGGGGGCAATCTCCACGAAGCAGGCATCGATGTTTTTCGCCACATTCTGTATTTTTCCAAGGTAGATTCCACCAAGCTTACTGGCATTCGAACGAAGCACCCGCACAGCGGCAATTCCGCCGGAGTTCACAAGTAATGCCACATTTTTATCCCGAAGCTTCGTAAAGATCATTTTCCCGGTAGTACAGTCCGTGCTCTTACGGATCTCATTTATTTCTTTTTCTCTTGCCGGTCTGCCGCCGGTGAGACTGCGGCTCATTCGCTATCTCCGGAAGCCGCTTTGTAAGCTTCTTCGCTGTCATAACCGATGGCGTCTAAGGGAAGCAGTTCTCCGGCATCGCTTCTTAAATAGGTCTCTTCTCTGTTGACCATAAGGGCATTCTCAGGGAGGGGGTCTCCATTTTCCGCAAATAATGCCTCCACTACCTGAATGGGCTTGATATTGCCGGCGCTGGATGCATCTACCAACAGATACAGGCTGTTACCATCCACGGCTTTCAGCTCATAGATGCCTTCTTTTAAATTGATTTCCCGGCTGCCTTTTTTGGTCTCCTTGGTGATCAGGATCTCGTCCTTTTTAAGGAAGCGTTCCACAGCAGCTGCCAGATCAAAATGAGGACCTCTGCCCTCCCGGAAGGTTACGGTATATCCGGCGGCAGCCACACTTGCCATGGCATTGCCCGCCTTATCCGGCAGGATCTTCACGGAAGTGATCTCAATGCCGGGTACAGATGCGGCATTGAGCCGAGTCTTAACATCCTCGCAGGAAGTCAGGGAATGTACTTCCAGATCCATATATTCTCCGTTGCTGGTCAGTCCCACGCCTAAGGGTGCGGCGAAGGACATGATCTGATGGGGGCTGAAGCCTCCGGTATAGGCTACGTCCAGTTCTGCTCTGCGGTTGGCTTTCTGGAAAAAACGCATTACATCCAGATGGCCGATAAAACGTACCGGTCCGTATTTTTTGAATTTAATTCTTAATTTCATAATTTCTGTCAGATTTCTATGCGGTCTTTCTTGAAAGACCTGCAATTCCCTTTCTTCTTATTCTTCAACATTCAATAACGTGCCATAAGGGTGTGTCTCGTACGATCAGTCTCTGGACTCTATGCAGATACCGCAGCCGAATCTGGCGGCACCGCAGCCCTGACATGCCTGTTTGCAGTTCGGGGAGATCGTTTCGTTTTTCGCCTTCTGCCATTCTCTCTCCAGGAAAGAACGGGAGACACCGCAGTCCAGGAAATCCCAGGGCAGGATCTCATCCAAGGGTCGTTCTCTATGGGAATAGAAATCCGGATCCAGACCGCAGGCAGCGAAGGCTTCCATCCAGACATCATTGTGGAAGTATTCGCTCCAGGCATCGTAGAAGCAGCCCTTGTGATAAACATATAAAAGCACCTGGGACAATCTCCTGTCGCCTCTTGCCAGCACACCTTCTAAGACGCTGACATCCGCTTCGTGCCAGTTGTACTTGATACTCTTCTGGTTCAACTGTTCGGAGATGGCTTTTCTGGTCAGATATGCCTTTTCCACGAATTCTTCCTTGGTACACTGGGGTGCCCACTGGAATGGAGTAAAGGGCTTCGGTACGAAGAAGGAAGTACTGGTAACGATCTGTACTCTGCCGTTGACACGTTTCTCCTTCGGGACCGTATCAAAGAAGGTGGCTGCGATCTTATTGGACAGTTCAGCGATGCCGCGGATATCCTCCTCGGTTTCGGTGGGATGTCCCAGCATGAAATACAGCTTGACTCTGGTCCAGCCGCCCTCGAAAGCCAGCGCGGAACCATGCAGGATCACTTCTTCCGTCAATCCTTTATTGATGACATCACGCAGTCTCTGGCTGCCGGCCTCCGGTGCGAAGGTCAGACTGGATTTTTTCACATCCTGCACCTTACTCATGACATCCAGGGAAAAGGCATCGATACGTAAGGACGGCAGGGAGATATTGATATGTCTCTTGTTGCATTCTTCCATCAGGAAATCAATCAGTTCCGGTAGTTTGCTGTAATCACTGGAGCTTAAGGAGCTTAAGGAGATCTCCTCGTGACCGGTATTTTTCAGCATCTCCATGGCGTATTTTTTCAATACTTCCACGTCACGCTCTCTGACCGGACGATACAGCTGCCCAGCCTGGCAGAAACGGCATCCGCGGATACAGCCTCTCTGAATCTCTAAGACCACTCTGTCCTGTGTGACCTTAATGTAAGGTACCACGGGCTTCATGGGATAAAAGCTGTCGGTCATATCCGTCACCAGTTCCTTGCGGATCGTAGCGGAAATCCCCTCTTCGGTCGGTCGGAAGGAAGCGATGGTGCCGTCCTCATGATAAGTAGTTTCATAGAATCTTGGAACATACATGCCGGGCAGCTTCGCAGCACGGCGTAAGAATTCTTCTCTTCCCACCTTCTCTTCTCTGCACTTTTTATACAGATCGATCAGTGGACGATACTGGGTCTCGCCTTCACCGATATAGAAGATATCGAAAAAGTCTGCAATGGGTTCCGGATTATAGGTGCAGGGACCGCCACCGATGACAATGGGACAATCATCCCCACGTTCCTTTGCAAGCAGCGGGATCTTCGCCAGATCCAGGACCTGTAAAATATTCGTATAACACATTTCGTACTGGATGGTAATTCCAAGAAAATCAAAATCCTTTACCGGATCCTGGCTCTCCAGAGCAAACAGAGGGATATTTTCCTTACGCATGATGGCATCTAAATCCACCCAGGGAGAATAGACTCTCTCACACCAGACATCGTCCCAGGAGTTGAGCATGCCGTACAGGATCTGAATGCCCAGATGGGACATGCCGATCTCGTAGACATCGGGGAAGCACATACAAAAACGGACATCAATGTTATTTAGGTCCTTCACCACCGCGTTCACTTCGTTGCCGATGTAACGGGCAGGTTTCTCAATCTTCATCAGAATATCATCGCTTAATGCTAATTTTTCGTTCATAATTACCTCAAATGATTATTATAATGATCTCTCTCAAATTGCTAATAACTATTCAATACATCATTATACCTTAAAAAAAACAGTTCTGCCAGTACCAAAAGGTACATAAATATGAACTGCAAAGCATGGTCATGTAGGGAGGGATATTTTTGGAAACATTGGATGATAAGAATACAGCACAACTGCTGCAGCAAATGCGCAGACAGACAGAAATAAGGCCGGAGCAGGAAGAATCCAGTGGTTCCGGTAGTTCTCATACCGGGACTTTCAGAATCCGTCTTGCTCTGGCCGGAGTATTACTGCTTACAGTGATATTGCTTGATCGGGAAAATAAAAGCTTTGCCGGTCTGTCCATGGATCAGGTGCTGTCTTACGTTACGGAGGTAGATTACGGAACATATATCGAGACCTGGATGGAAAATGCGGTTAACGATTTGCAAGCTCTGTAGTGATTTCTTCCCAGGTGACATCTTTTTCTGCCATCAGGACCATCATATGATACAGGAAATCACTGATCTCATATTTGACCTCATTGGGGTTGGGATTTTTGGCAGCGATCACAATCTCAGTCGCCTCCTCGCCCAGTTTCTTGAGAATCTTGTCAATGCCCTTGTCGAACAGGTAATTGGTATAGGAACCCTCCTTGGGGTGGACCTTGCGATCCTTGATCACATCGAATACTTCCTCGAATACCTGTAAGGGGTTGCTGCTTTCTTCGTAATCCTTTTTTGTGATCTCGTTAAAGAAACAGCTCTTGCTGCCGGTATGACAGGCAGCACCGATCTGTGATACCTTAGCAAGGATTGTGTCCATATCACAGTCAGCCACCAGTTCCTTCACATACTGGTAATGTCCGCTGGTCAGTCCCTTCAGCCATAGTTCCTGTCTGCTTCTGCTGTAGTAAGTCATTTTACCAAGCTTCAGAGTCTGTGCATAAGCTTCCTCATTCATGTAAGCCATCATCAGAACTTCCTGAGTACGGTAATCCTGCACGATAACAGGTACCATGCCGTCACTGTTTTTCTTGAAATCTTCCCACTTGTAAGCAGCCTGGAAGGATTCAATGGGAATATCATTTTCCCGGCACAGATCCTTCAGGGCAACGATTTCTTTCACATTGTCATTGATGGTATTACCGGTGACGCCACATACATTTTCATATGCGAAGATCTCCAGCAGCTTGTTCAGTGCTACCTGATTGATCTGCACAAAAAAGGGAAGGGACAGAATACTCTGCGTCTCTCGGATCTGGTGAGGATTCATCAGAATCATGGCAGAGATATACTTTTCAATTTTATCTTTATGTAATTCCAAAACGGCGGGATCATTATAGGAGATCAGTATCTTTTCCTTGCCAAATTTCAGGGAGACTTCCTCCGTGATCTCAATATTACTCTCTTTCTCATAGTCGAGAACCGCTTTTTTACATCCGGCATAAAGTAATTTCTTAATGTCCTCCATGCGCTTTACATTGCCGGCACCGATGACATCCACTTCCGCTTTGGCGCAGATTTCCTTGATGATGTCCAACGCTGCCTCATGCTCGGCGTCTCCTTCGGACATATCGAATACGATCAATTCATCTGCATTGTGTTCACAATAATAATCTGCCAGACGTACCGGGTCGGTATCCACGATGGTGGTATCCATAAGATTTCTTACCGCATGCTCATGATATAAATAAATACAGGGAACAAATTTCTTGATGATCATAGTAATCCTCGCGTTTTCTATGCCTGCAGGGTACGGATCACAGGCACGTATTTTTTACAGACTTCCTTTGGTACTTAATACATCCGTTACCTTCGGATTATAGGAAACGGCCTGATCCAGTGCTTTGGCAAATGCCTTGAATATTGCCTCGATCATGTGATGATTGTTACCGGAGGACAACATTTTGATATGTAGATTCATTCCGGCACTATAAGATACAGCATAGAAAAATTCCTTCACCAGCTCGGTATCCAACTCGCCTACCTTGGGCACTGTGAATTCACATTCAAAATTAAGGTAAGGGCGACCGCTTAAGTCAACGGCACACAAGGCAAGCACTTCATCCATGGGCAGGATAAAATAACCGTAACGGTTGATTCCCTTCTTATCTCCCACTGCTTTTTTGATGGCTTCGCCTAAGACGATACCGGTATCCTCCACCGTATGGTGGCCGTCCACCTGTAAGTCTCCCTTTACCTTGCAGTCCAGATCAAAAAAGCCGTGTCTCGCAAAGCCATCCAGCATATGGTCAAAAAATCCGATGCCGGTAGACAGATCTGCTTTTCCACTGCCGTCCAGTTTTAAGGTGACGGCAATGTCAGTCTCTTTTGTTGCACGGGTCACAGTTGCAATTCGTTCCATAATATCCGATGACTCCTTTCCCAAAGGAAACAGTTAATCTTCAAACCTTACTTTAATACTGTTTGCGTGTGCGGTCAAGCCTTCGCTTTTTGCAAAGGTCTCGATCTGGTTATGTACTTTCTCCAGAGCCTGTCTGGAATAAGAAATGATACTGGTCTTCTTGATGAAATCATCTACATTTACCGGTGAGAAAAATCTTGCGGTACCGTTGGTAGGCAGGATGTGGTTCGGACCTGCAAAATAATCTCCTAAAGGCTCGGAAGCATACTCTCCTAAGAAAATGGCACCGGCGTTGCGGATACGTGTCATGGTGTCGAACGGATTCTTTGTAATGATCTCCAAGTGCTCAGAAGCAATGGCATTAGCCGCATCAATGGCATCTTCCATACTTTCAGCCAGTAATATATATCCGTAGTTATCCAGTGATTTCTGAATAATGGGCGCACGTTCCAGTACTTTCACAAAACCATCCACCTCTTCAGATACCTTCTCGGCAAGCTCCTTAGAAGTCGTGATCAGGATGGCACTTGCAAGCTCGTCATGCTCTGCCTGGGACAGAAGATCTGCCGCAACGTATCTGGGAGTTGCGGTCTCATCCGCCAGCACCAGAATTTCACTTGGGCCGGCAATGGAATCAATGCTGACATAGCCGTACACTGCTTTTTTGGCAAGTGCTACGAAAATATTACCGGGGCCGGTGATCTTGTCTACCTTCGGAACAGACGCTGTGCCGAAAGCCATGGCAGCGATGGCCTGTGCTCCGCCAACCTTATAGATGGTATCCACACCGGCGATATCAGCAGCTACCAGAGTTCCGGGATTGACTTTACCGTCTTTTCCGGGAGGGGTGGTCATAATGATCTCATCTACACCGGCTACTTTCGCAGGGATCACATTCATCAATACACTGGAAGGATAAGCGGCTTTTCCGCCGGGAACATAGACACCCGCCCTCTCAATGGCGGTGATCTTCATACCTAAGATAGTACCGTCGGGCTTGGCATCGAACCAGCTGTTACGAAGCTGTTTCTGGTGAAAAGCGCGGATATTCTCTGCGGATTGACGGATCACATCGATCAGGTTTTCATCCATCTGCGTATAAGCCTCCGCAATCTCCTCCTTCGTGACACGAATGTTTTCTGCGGTTAAAGTAAACTTATCGAACTGCAGGGTATAATCGAATAAAGCCTTGTCACCCTCGGCACGAACTCTGTCAATGATCTGATTCACGGTGCTTTCGTACTGAGAGTAGTTATTCGGACTTCTCTTTAAGAGGTCGTTCAAAATACTCTGTTTTGATTCTTTATCCAATGCTACGATTCTCATAACGGTACTCTCCTAATCAATATGCTGTGATTTATCTGCTCTATTTTCTGATTAATCTGGTTACAACTGTATTTTTAACTGCTCGCGGATTGCCCCCACCAGTTTGCGGATACGGTCGGCTTCCATCTGCATGCTTACCGGATTGACAATCATGCGGGCGGACAAAGGACATACCTCTTCCAAAACTTCCAAACCGTTTTCTTTTAAGGTGGAACCGGTCTCCACAATATCCACAATGACATCTGACAGCTCTACCAGAGGACCTAACTCCACAGAGCCATTTAACTTGATAATGTCTACTGTCTGATGCTTTTTATTATAAAAATATTCTCTGGCGATATTAGGGTATTTGCTGGCTACCCGGATCCTCTCATGATGCTTTAAAAGTTCTCCTGCGGAAGCGGGACCGCAGACACACATACGGCATTTGCCAAAACCAAGATCCAGGACTTCGTAGACATTACGATTTTCTTCCAAAATCGTATCTTTACCGACCACACCGATATCCGCAGCACCGTATTCGACATAAGTGGGAACATCGGGGCTTTTAGCCAGGAAAAAGCGCAATTTGTATTCTTCATTGACAAATATCAGCTTTCTGGTGTCTTTATCTTTCATTTCGTCGCAGGTAATACCGATCTGCTCGAAAAGTTCCAGTGTCTTTTTGGCAAGTCTGCCCTTTCCCAGAGCAAACGTAAGATATCTTTCTTCACTCATTACTGGTCTGCCTCCTCGTTCTCGGTGATTTCGGGGGAAAGTACGGTGGGAATGCCTTCTTTACGTAATTTTGCAGCCTCAGCAAGCTTTACCAGATAATCCGTCTCGTCTCCTGCCCGGTAATACATAATTTTGCCGGAAGCGGGAACATCAATAACTACTTTCTGACGAGATAAAGCCTCCAGCAGATCATCAATAACGATGACAAAACCGATGGCTGCCGTATCTTTACCGAACTTTCTAAGCAGGTTGTCATAACGACCGCCTTTTACCACGGCATCACCGATGCCATATGTATAAGCCTTAAAAACAACACCGGTATAATACTGATATTTGCTCAGCATTCCGAGATCAAAGGTAATATATTCCGCTACACTGTATTGCTCCAGGCGTTTTTTTAATTTCTCGAGTCTTGCGATCGCCTGTAAGGAACGTTCATTTTTCACCAGTGATTTGGCATCCTCCAGAGATTCTATGTTTTCAAACATATCCGCAAGCTTTAATAATATGCTGTGATAAGGTTCCGGAATCTGCTTCTGTTCCAGAAGTTCCTGCGCAGCGAAAAAATTCTTGCCGGAGATGCAGGAACGGAGTTCTTTTTCCGTATCTTCATCCAGACCTGCTTCTTCACAGAGGCCACGGAAATAGTCCACTTCTCCTATGGTTACCTGAAATCTTGTCAGTCCTGTGCTCTTCAGCGCTTCGATCACCATACTGATGACTTCCGCATCTGCCTCCACCGAAGGATCACCGATGAGTTCCGCTCCCATTTGGGTCACTTCTTTTAATTTCCCCTGTAGATTGGATGTGTTGGTGAAGGTATTGCCGTTATAACTGAAGCGAAGAGGAACCTTCTCTTCCATGAAATATTTGGCTGCACAACGGGCAATGGACGGGGTAAAGTCCGGTCTCAGCACCAATGTATTTCCTTCCTTGTCAAAAAACTTATAAAGCTCCTTGCTGGGCGTGGTTCCAATCTCCTTGGAAAATACATCGAAAAATTCAATGGAGGGTGTCTGAATATCTTCATATCCAAAACAATGAATAGCATTCTGCAGCTTCTGCTCCACAGCCAGTTTCCTGGCATATTCTTTTCCGTAAATATCCCGGACACCTTCCGGGGTATGTAAAAGTCTGTTGTTCATAATAACATCCTCTGCTTTATATGCTTTTATATACTTTAGTAAGCTAACGTGCTACCATAGTAGTATGTGAAACTATTTGTAGTATACTAGGTGGCTTCTCTGATGTCAAGAAATTTATTCTTCCCGATCTTCCAGATCTTTTTTCAAAATGTCCAGATAGGGAACCAGAATTCCCTGATGCTTCGGAAGAACATATTCCGGATTTAATTCTTCGAACCGAAAGCTTTTCCGACCGCCTTCCTGTGCTCTGTCCCAGAAAAACCGGAGCATTTCATAAGGCAGATAGTATAGCAGGTCCTTATGACTGTAGAAAATCAGGAAAAAAGCAATGCCACCCTGTTTTTCAAACTGCCGCATAAATTCTACCTGGTGAGGATGAATATTCTGCAGGGAAAAAGTATCCACGGCACATTCCTTGGCATCAAAGCATACAGGGATTCCCTGCACGGCACCGATGTAGTCTACGGTACTCTTCTGTTCGAAAAAAGCCAGTGTGATCTGCCGGCTGTTTTTATCCATTTTGATGGGGGTAATGGGAGTAGGAATCTTCTGTATCAACGCCAGTCCGGCCTCCGCGTATTTTTCATTAGTACGGTTGACCATGTCTTCCAGTGTGGATCCCCGGAGTCCTCTCGTATTCCATGTTGCCATTTGTTAGGGCTCCTTTCTAACAGGCACTGTCAGGAGCCAGATTCAGAGCCTGTAAGATTTCTGCAAATTTATGGGGAAGTGGTGCGGTAAAAGTCTGTCCGCTTACTTTGGCAAGAGGTCCTTCTGCCTCTTTCGGAAAACAGATCCTTCCGGCATGCAGAAGCTGATGATGCAGAGAGTATTCCGACTGCATTCTCCTGTTTAATTTGTTGTCTCCGTATTTGGTATCTCCTAACAACGGATGCCCGGTGCCGGCCAGGTGGGCACGGATCTGGTGTGTCTTGCCGGTGACCAGTTCTACGGTTAACAACGTGAAATCTCCTGCCACGGCATTTGGCATATAAATGGTACGGATATAGGAAGCCTCAGCGGGAGCCTCCGACGGATCAGCATAAACCTTTACGGTATTGGTACTTTCCTCTTTATACAGATAACCCTCCAGGGTACTCTCCTGTAGAATTTTGCCCTTGCAGATTGTCTGATAATATTTTTTTACCGTACGATCCTTGATGATACGGCTGAGAGCCTGGGAACCGGATAACGTCTTACCACATAATACGATTCCGCTGGTATTGCGGTCCAGGCGGTTACAGACAGATGGATGAAAAGTGGCGAGATCGGCCTCAGTGATGGCATCCGTAGCCAGCAGATGTCCGATCAGCCATTCATTCAGGGATAGATCCTCCGGTTTCGCCTTCTGCGTCAGAACCCCGGCGGGTTTATTCAGCAACAGAATATCTTCATCCTCATAGAGAACACTGATATCCTTTAGGGAACGGTAAGCTTTACGGTAGTCAGAAGTGGTTTCTCTATTCTCGGTGCCGGACAGCGAGGCAAACGTTTCCTCCGAGAAAAAGCATTTTATCTCGTCTCCTTGGGCAAGAATTTCTTTTCCTTCTGCTTTTTTCCCATTCAATGTAATATTTTTTTTGCGTAACATCTTATATAAAAATCCGGTACCGGCGTTTGGAAATGCTTTTTTCAGAAATTTGTCCAGACGTTGGCCATCCTGATTTTTACCTATGGTGAGTTGCTGCATAAAAATCCCTCTTTTCAAAAGTATTTTACAGAGATACGCTTTTTAATGTCTGACAGATTCCGCCTGTCAGTTCCGGCTGTGCGGGAAGGTCTTTTAACTGTTCACATCTCTTCAGATACTTGTCAAGATCATGAAAAATTTTCACAGTGACTTCTCTGTAATTATCCTTTTTCAGGATATCCTGAATGTGTTTATAAAAAGCCTGTTCTGCGAACTTCGGATCGGACGTGTATCCGCAGAGAGTGTTGCCGCAGATGGTCATGTGATGAATCACATAATTTTTCTCATAGGAGGTAAACACCATATCATAGAGTCCGGTAAGGCCGTCGGTATGTGCGGCAATCTGCGCAGCATCCTGTTCGTTACATCCCTTATAGCGTAAGAACATAAACATCTCCACCAGACTTTTGCATGCCGGAAGACATCCCAGTACCGCTACGATGGTCAGAAGATTCTCCCGACTGCCGGTAGTGACCCATCCGGCAATAAACAGAGACAGGGAAATGGCAAAATAAAGCACCGTTCGTAAAATTTCATAATTTTTCTGGGTGCGGAGATATCCGCTGGTCCCTTTGTAGGCATCTGTGGAAAACATTCTTTTGAATTGCATTAAAATTTACTCCTTTATTCGTAAGTGTTTGATTTCTTCTTCAGTCAACGCCCGGTAATCTCCTCTGGAAAGAGCAGGATCCAGGGACAGCGAGCCGAAACGGATACGCTCTAAAGTAAGTACCTGATTACCTATGGCCTGCAACATGCGTTTTACCTGATGGAAGCGACCCTCGTGAATGGTCAGCAACAGGTCTCCGTCTTCGGTAAGTACGGCTTTCGCCGGAGACGTCGGTTTGTCGTCTCCGATTTCAAGACCGGATTCCAGACGGTGGATATCTTCTGCGGAAAGCGGCTTTTCCGGCCTTACACGATATGTTTTATCCACATGCTTTTTCGGCGACAACAGATCATGGGCCAGAGCGCCGTCATTGGTTAAGAGCAACAACCCGGTAGTATCTTTATCCAGACGTCCTACCGGGAACAGCTCCTTCTGCTCCGGTACCGTCAGGAGACTCACCACGGTGGGTGCAGTATTGTCATTGGTGGCGGATACGACACCCTCCGGTTTATTTAACATGTAATAGACATATTTTTGATAATGGATTTCTTTCCCCTGACAAATGACAATGTCGGTATCTTCATTGACCTTTGTCTCCGGCTTTTTGACTATCTGACCGTTTATCGCCACTTGTCCCTTTTTGATGTATTCCTTTACCTGGCTTCTGGTGCCTATATTATTATCACATAAAAATTTATCCAATCGCATGGACACTGATCTCTTTCTTAAGACTTAAAATTCTTTTTCCGGCATATAGTATACAAACTCTGCAAGGCAGTCTGCTATGAAAAAAATATCCGGAATCTGTTTTTTTGTTGTAATGACCTGCTGCATCCTGACACATTCTTCCTTAAGTCTTGCATATGCTGCCTTGGGCCTGGAACTTTGGTATGAAAAAATGGTGCCGGTGCTTCTTCCGTTTATGATCCTGTCGGGAACATTGATCCGCATGGGCCTGGTAAACAGTCTGATCCGACCGGTATACCCTTTGTTTGAAAAAATATTTCGTCTGTCCAGACCTGGAATCTATGTGATCCTGATGGGATTTCTGTGCGGATTTCCCATGGGAGCCCGTACCATTGCTGATTTTCGCGACAGACAGGAACTTTCTGTAACGGAAGGACAATATCTGCTGTCCTTCTGTAACAATCTTGGACCGGTATATTTTCTTGGATTTGTTCTGCCTCTGCTGCACCGGGAATCAATCCTGCCCTATTTATTCGGAATGTATGGTATTCCACTTGGGTACGGTATCCTTCTGCGTTATACAGTATATCGCAGGAAAATTCCGATGTCACAGACAATTTTCACAGTGTCAGCCGGTGGAACACCTGTTATGCCGTTGTTGGAAGCATTGGATGAAGCAGTGTATGCTGCCGGCAGAAATATTTTACAGCTGGGAGGTTATATGATCTTCTTCAATCTGCTGAATCTGCTACCGGGGATCTTTCTTCCGGATGGTCGTGTCTGTGCTCCGCTTTTGGAGATCAGCGGAGGGTTAAGCATATTGGGGGATCGATGGCCTCTTTATACGTTATTGCTGCTACCTGCAGGAGGACTTTGCTGCCTGGCCCAGACCGGAAGCTGTATCCGAAATACCGGTTTATCTCTGACCGGATATTTTTTTCATAAACTGTTTCTTACCGGACTTACAGCACTTTATTATCTGGGATGGTTCCTGTTGCGCCCGGACACATTTCTGCGCTGAGCCTTCCGTCTGCGTTTCCGGTGCCTGCTCTGTTGGATCTGATACAGTAGAAAGACCATCAGAAGCAATACCCCCAGAACGATACATATGACCAGGAACACTCCGAAATTTACTTCCTTTTTGCCTTCAGAGGATGCTCCTGTATTCCCGGCTGCATCAGCCATGGTGATCACCGAACCGTAAGCGTCGGTCACCTGGGTTTCCGATATGCGGGAAGCCGCTGCCTCTTCTGCAGCCAGGCTTTCCTGTCTTGCTTCTTCCGCAGCCTTCTCCTGATCGACAAAAGGCTTGGCAAAAGTAATCGGTTCACTTTCGGTAAACAGATCCGCCTGGTTATATCCACGCACCGTGATTACCGGGGTTTCTCCCTTAGTGAAGGACAGGGAAAAGGTAAAAGTATCTGGATAAGTGCCAGCCATGATATCCAGATCCGGCCAGGGGATCAGTTCGGAATAAGTCTTCCCTCCATCGGTACTGTAATCATAATACATCATGGGACAATCGTAGTCCGTCGCGGTCACTTCCAATGTGACCTCTCCGGTGTCGTAATCCGCATTTTGCAATGTCAGTACACAGACATCCGGTTCGGTCTGATCACGGATCGTAGCGGGAAGAATGGATTGCAGAGATACTTCCGGAAGATTATTCGCTTCATTGCTGTAATCTACCCCCAGACTTGTGCTGGATAATCCAAAATATCTGGCAACGGATAATGCATCCTCTCTGCCGAAACGTTTCCAATCCTCTTCGGTCTGGCAATAAGGGGTATCACGACTTTCGTCGACATGACAGTGCTCAATGATAGCGGAAGGAATTGATCGGGCGGTGCACTCCCGGATGATTCCGTAATAATCGTCTCCACTATTTTTTAATTTTGTCTTGACGCCGCGGAGGAACAGTCCCATATCTTTCATCTGCTGCATCTGTTCCCAGCCGAATTGATAGCCGTAGGCATTGTATGGCTGTACGGAAGAGATCCATACTTCGGAACCGAACAGGTCATGATCCACGGATGCATTGTAATGAATACTGAATAAAAAATCCGCATTCCGCTCTTCAGCGAACTGTGCCCGGTCTGCCAGAGAAAGATTGACATCTTCCGTATGGGTCAGGTAGACATCCACATTATCATATTTCAGTAATTCTTCATACATTGCCATGGCGGTAACCATGGTCATTTTCTTCTCCTGGACAATACCTTCCAGGGTTCCTTCATTTTCACCACCGTGTCCGGGATCGATGACAATGGTAACCCTCTCTCCGGTCTCCTGTGCTCTCGGAGCCGCAGCAGCTTCCAGCGAACTGCAAAAAAAACAGGCTGTGACAAGACTGACCGTACAGATCATTGTCCTGACAAACAGCCTTTTTTGTTTTTTACTAACTTTCATTATGTCAATTCCTTTATTTTTAAAAAACCAGCTTTCAGCAGAAAACTGGTTTTATGATTACATTACATTTAAATCATCACTGGCCTTGTCAGCGTTGTCTATACCCTCTAAGTCTTCATCTACCGGATGGAGTTCACTACGGTTAGACTGGATAATATCCCGATACTGATTCAGATTGCCGATCAGGGTATCATAATTGGAACTGGCCTGCTGTGTGGAAGCGGATATGATATTTTCCAGATGAGCCAGCATATCATCCATATACTGCATTGCCTGGGATTTTAATTCATTGGCTTCAATGGTGGCATTGTCCAAAATCTCCTGTGCCTGTTTACTGGCCATGGTGACCACCTCGTTGGCCTGGGCATATGCCTGCTGCATAATTTCATGTTCATTGATCAGTTCGTTGGTATGAACGGTTGCTTCATTGATCAGAGCTTCTGCCTTGGCCTTGGCATCGTTCAGAATTGCCTCTTTGTTGCTGATGATCTTCTGATAACGTTTGATCTCATCCGGTGTCTTCATGCGCAGTTCCCGCAACAATTCATCGATTTCATCCTTATTAACAATGATCTCGGTACTGGACATGAACTTAGGCTTACAGCTCTCGATATAATCTTCTATTTCGTCAATTAATTGTTCGATTCGACTGCTCATGAAACTCTCCTTATTTACACATTGCGATTGTCTGAAAGCTTTTTCTGACGATATTTTTCGTAAATCAGATCAGCTACAAAATCCGGAACACAGGGTGTGATGTCTCCGTCAAAGCTTGCAATCTGCTTGATGGCAGAGGAACTTAAATACGCGTATTCCAGACTGGTTGTTAAAAAAACAGTATCGATTTTGCCGTGGGAAAGCATCCGGTTGGTCTGGGCCATCTGCAGTTCGTACTCAAAATCCGTAATGGCACGCAATCCCCGCACAATGACATGCAGATCCTTTTCCTGTGCATAATCTACTAATAGGCCACTGAAACTGTCAATCTGCACATTAGGCAGATCTTTTGTGGCTTCTTCTAGTATCTTAACACGTTCCTCTACAGAAAACAACGGTGTCTTTTCTTTATTATTCAAAACACTGACAATTAAAACATCAAATATTTCCGAGGCCCGGCGGATGATATCCATATGTCCGTTGGTAATAGGATCAAAGCTTCCGGTATAAACAGCCCTTTTCATAAAGTCTCCGTTCTGCAATTATTTCCTGCGAAGAAATACATGCTTGTTGGTTTTGTATTTTTTTTCACGGGTTACTTCAAACCCAAGCTCCTCTACATAAGAAAAATCCGTATGCAGAGAGGCCTCCACGAGGATCAGTGTTTCCTCCGATACATATTTTGCATAACGCAGCTGTTCCAGAACTCTGCGTTCCTGCTCCTGATCGTAGGGTGGATCCATGAAGATGACATCCACGTGTTTTTCATAGATACCTGTCAGTCCTGCACAGGCATCCTGCTTTAATACGATAGCACGGTCTTTCATTTTCGTAAATGCCAGATTATCCTCGATACATGCTAATGCCTTCGGGGCATTTTCGATAAAATATGCTTTTCTGGCACCGCGGCTCAATGCCTCAATACCAATGCCGCCGCTGCCACTGAAAATATCCACGAACACACAGTCCGGAATATAAGTCTGCAGCATATTAAAAAGAGTTTCTTTGATCCGGTCGGTTGTGGGTCTGGTATCCATGCCCTCCGGGGTCTTTAACGGCAGACTTCTTGCGGTTCCTGCAATTACTCTCATATGTTTTCTTCTCCGTTTCTCTATACTCTGACCTTGGTTCCCTTGCTGTCACGCTTGCCGAGCTTCAGATTGTTTAAGACAAGTTCTTTTCCCTTGTATTCAATGGTGGTTTCCACGGCGTTTTTGGTGTAATACACATTTTCCACCAGATCGCCGTCGGATAATTTCATACCGCGGACACCGATGGCCCCTTTCTTTTTCTCAGGAATCTCATCTACAGCAAAACGAAGGAAAAATCCGCCCTTTGTCTGCAGCACAATGTTCCGCTGGTCCGTGAGTGCTGTTACACTTACGAGGGTATCTCCTTCCGCCAGTTTGGTGGCTGCAACCGTACGCTTGGTTACGTCAAACTCTCCGCCGTCCACTACTTTTAGCATGGATTCAGCAGTGGCGAAAATTACCTGACATAAGTTCAGTTCCTTCTGACTGGTGATATAGACCAGCTCTTCTTTGGCCTGACTGAAGTTACTTACATTATCGATAGGCACACCTTTGTCACGGAATTTGCCGTAAGGCAGATCCAGTACCTTGACGGTATGCATCTGACCGGTATTGGTAAACAGGCAGATACGTCCGGTGTTTTTACAGGTGAAGACGTATTTATTCTCTGCATCCGCGGCTTCTTTATTCCGTTCATAAGTAGACAGGTCGATGGTTTTTGCGTAACCAAAACGGTCCATCAGGAAGACTACGTCCATCTCTTCCAGTTCTTTTTCTTTATAAACAGCTTCCTGACCGTTCTCGATGACCGTCTTACGGGGATGGCTGTATTCCTTTTTGAATCCATCCAGTTCATTCATGATGACCTGTGCCATGGAATCTCTGCGGTCCAGTATGTCTTCGTAGCGATAGATATTCGCCATGGTCTCTTCGTGCTCGTTTATCAATGCTTCCAGTTCCAGACCGATCAGCTTATACAGACGCATCTCTAAGATAGCGTTCGCCTGTTTCTCGGTGAACATCAGCTGGGCTGCCATGATCTTTGATTCTTTGGACTTGAACTTGATCCCGTCCACCTTGCCTTCTACGAGGCAGGCCTTCGCCATGGCTCGGTCTTTGGAACCACGTAAGATTTCAATGACAAGATCGATCACATTGCAGGCCTTGATCAGACCCTCCTGAATCTCCTTGCGCTCCATTTCTTTGGCAAGCAGATTGGTATATTTTCTGGTGGCTACTTCAAACTGGAAATCCACATTCGCCTTGATGATCTGCTTTAAGCCCATGGTCTCCGGTCTGCCGTTTGCAATAGCCAGCATGTTCACACCGAAGGTATCTTCCAGACGGGTTTTTTTATAAAGCATATTTACAAAGTTCTCGGGATCTGCATCCTTACGTAATTCAATTACGATACGAATGCCCTCCTTGGAGGACTGGTTGGAAATATCTACAATATCCTGGGTCTTCTTTGTCTCGGACAGAGCTGCTACATCGGATAAAAATTTTGCAATATTGGCTCCGATCATGGTATAGGGAATCTCAGTGATCACCACGTTGGTCTTGCCGGCTTTTCCTTTCTGGAATTCTACCTTGCCACGCAGCTTGATCTTACCGGTTCCGGTCTCGTAGATCTCTTCCAGTTCATCCTTATTAATAACGATACCACCTGTGGGAAAATCCGGTCCTTTCAGATAACGCATCAGTTCTTTTGTCGTGATCTCGTTATTCAGCATATACGCTTTTACAGCATCAATAACTTCACCCAGATTGTGAGGCGGAATGCTGGTCGCCATACCTACGGCAATACCCTCCGAGCCATTGACTAAAAGGTTGGGAATTTTTACGGGCAGTACGGAAGGTTCTTTTTCCGTTTCGTCAAAATTCGGTACAAAATCTACGACATCCTTATCCAGGTCAGCCAAAAATGCTTCCTGGGTGACTTTCTGAAGTCTTGCCTCGGTATAACGCATGGCAGCGGCTCCGTCTCCTTCGATGTTGCCGAAGTTGCCGTGACCGTCGATCAGAGGCATGCCCTTTTTGAAATCCTGGCTCATGACTACCAGTGCCTCATAGATGGAACTGTCACCGTGGGGATGATATTTACCCATGGTATCACCTACGATACGGGCACTTTTACGGTAGGGACGGTCATAGCGGATCCCCAACTCGTGCATATCGTAGAGAGTTCTACGCTGTACCGGCTTCAGACCGTCTCTGACATCCGGCAGGGCTCTGGCAATGATAACGCTCATGGCATAGTCGATGAAGGATTTCTGCATCTCCTCGGAGTATTCTGTTTTTATAATTCTGCTGTCGTCCATTTCTGGTCCTCGTCTTTCTGACATTACATTTCAGGATCTTATGATACTAGATGTCTAATTCCGCATCTGTAGCGTGATCGTAAATAAAGGCTTTTCTGGGTGGTACATCCGTACCCATGAGAAGCTCTGTCATCTCGGAAGCCATGCGTGCATCCTCAATCTCCACTAATTTTAACAGTCTGCGTTCCGGATCCAGTGTGGTCTCCCACAACTGTTCGGCATCCATCTCACCCAGACCTTTGTATCGTTGTAAGGTAAAGGGCCCTTTATGGGTCTTACGGTATTTTTCCAGTGCCTTGTCATCGTATAGATATTTTTCTTCTCCCTTGGAGGGCATTGCCTTGTATAAGGGAGGCATTGCTATGTACACATGCCCCTCGAAGATCAGGTCAGGCATGAAACGGTAAAATAAGGTAAGCAGCAATGTGGAAATATGGGCACCATCCACATCGGCATCCGCCATAATGATGATCTTGTCATAGCGCAGCTTGGTAATATCAAAATCATTACCGTAACCCTCGGAAAATCCGCAGCCGAATGCGTTGATCATGGTCTTGATCTCAGCATTTGCCAGAACCTTATCGATGCTGGCTTTCTCCACGTTCAGGATCTTACCGCGGATAGGCAGGATTGCCTGATACATACGGTTTCTTGCTGTCTTGGCACTGCCGCCCGCAGAATCACCCTCTACAATGAAAATTTCACATTTGGAAGGATCTCTGGACTCGCAGTTTGCCAGTTTTCCGTTGGAATCAAAGGAGAACTTCTGCTTTGTCAGCATATTGGTCTTCGCTTTTTCCTCGGTCTTACGGATCTTGGCTGCCTTTTCCGCACAGCCGATAATGCTTTTCAGGGTCTCTAAATTTCGGTCGAAAAATCTTACAATTTCTTCTCCGGTTACTTTTGCCACAACTTTTGCGGCATCCTGGTTGTCCAGCTTGGTCTTGGTCTGTCCTTCAAAACGGGGATCCGGATGCTTGATGGATACGACGGCAGTCATACCGTTACGAACATCCGCACCGGTAAAGTTGGCATCTTTTTCTTTTAAAATGTTCAACTCACGGGCATAGGTATTGATCACATTGGTGAACTGGGTCTTGAAACCCGTCAGGTGGGTACCGCCCTCGGAGTTGTAAATATTGTTACAAAAACCCAGGACATTTTCATGGAATTCATTTACATACTGAAATGCCACTTCCACAGAGATCCCGTCACTCTCACCGGAGAAATAGATCACATCATGAACCGTCTCTTTGGAACGGTTCATGTCTTTGATAAAGCCGATGATTCCCTCCGGCTCATGGAACGTGACTTTTTCAGGTTCTTCTTTTCTCTTATCTACAAAAATGATCGTAAGCTTCGGATTCAGATAAGCGGTCTCATGCAGACGACTCTTTACTTCATCTTCCTTGAAACGTGTTTTATCGAAGATAGTATCGTCCGGCAGAAAGTTAATGGTGGTACCGGTCTCCCTTGTCTTACCTACGATGGGAAGCAGACCGTCTACCAGATCCAGAACGGGATTCCCCCGTTCATAGCGGTCTTCGTAAATACAGCCACCGGTCTTGACTCTTACTGTCAGTCGTGTAGACAGAGCATTTACTACAGAGGAACCTACGCCGTGCAGACCGCCGCTGGTCTTATATGCGGAATTGTCGAACTTACCGCCGGCATGCAGAGTCGTAAATACCAGACGCTCCGCGCTGATCCCTTTTTCGTGCATACCCACGGGAATACCACGGCCGTTATCTTCCACGGTTGCGGAGCCGTCGGCTTCCAGTGTCACCTTTATCGTATCACAATATCCGGCCAGATGCTCGTCCACAGAGTTATCAACGATCTCGTAGATCAGATGATTCAGTCCCTTGGTGGAGACACTTCCGATATACATTCCGGGTCTTTTTCTTACCGCTTCCAGACCTTCCAGAACGGTAATACTTGACGCATCATAATTATTGTCTTTTGCCATGAAATGGAACTCCTTATCAACACATTATTGTCTTAAGTATACCATAGATTTTGTGTTTGGAAAAGTAAAAAATACAAGGGATGGGGGAAACAGATAAGATAATGAAAACTCCCGGAATACTACTTTCCGGGAGTAACAGAATCATTGAAAAATTACACATTGATTTTTTTACAGCATGCCAGTGCAAGGGAACCGGGGCCGATGTGGCAGGCAACGCTTAAGGACAGTGGATCGATATGAATATCGTAGCCGGGGAATTCCGCTTCTACCTCGGTGCGAAACTGCTCTGCTGCGGCTCTGTCGTGGGTATAAGCGATCTGCAGCCAGATGTGCTTATCCTCTGTCATGCCGCCGAAACGCTCGTTGATGTCCTTCTTAATAGCATTGATCATCATGGTCTTGCCCTGCGAAGCGGTTCGTGCCTTTGCGAAGGCATCCAGTTTTTCACCCTGAATGGTCAGTACCGGCTTCAGGCGAAGCATGGTACCGATGGCTGCCGCCGCCGGAGTGATCCGTCCACCTTTTTTCAGGTAATACAGAGTATCCAGCATAATATAGATACTGCTGTTGAATTTATCGTTTTCCAGAAATTCTTTGATCTCTGCCGCATTTTTACCGGCTGTTGCAAGCTGCAGGGCATCCAGTGCGGACTGACGCTGGGTGACGGAAATTCTCTGATTGTTCACGACCTGAACCTTGCCGTCATAATCTGCCGCAAAGGCCATGGCACTCTGACAGGAACCGGACAGACCGCTGCTCATGGGAATGTGTACGATCTCGTCATATTCCTGTAAAAGCTTGTCCCACAGGCTGGTGACACTGTCAGGAGACGGCTGGCTGGTGGCAATATTGGCACCGGATTTCAGCTTTTCATAGAACTGCTCCTGGGTCAGGTCAATATCTTCATAGTATGTGACTTCATCGATCATAAAAGGCATGGGCAGAACATGGATTCCGCGACGGGCTCCTTCTGCCTGTGTAATGCCGCTGTTACTGTCGGTTACAATTGCGATTTTTGACATTCTGGTATCTAAACCTTCCCTTTGCATAAATTAACATAAATTATCTGATCCTAAGTATAAAACTTTGAACATAAAAATAATTTTACTGTCAGATGGTCCGAAAGTCAACAACATTTACTGCGGTATGTTCTTTGAAATAGTTCACCAATGCCAGACTGTCGTCATCTGTCAGCTCCGGATCGGATACAAGCAACTGTTCCACGGCATCTGAAGCCTCTTTTAAAATATTTGCATCTGTATATATATCACCCAGTACAAATGCAAATTCACCACTCTGCCGGATGCCGAAGATATCTCCCGGACCTCGCAGTTTCAGATCCTCGGAAGCAATATGGAAACCGTCGTTGGAATGGTTCAGGATCTGTAATCGTTCCATGGTCTCTTTGGCTTCGGAAGTGCTGATAAAAATGCAATAGCTTTGGAATTCCCCACGTCCCACACGCCCACGCAGCTGATGCAGCTGTGCCAGACCGAAGCGCTCCGCATTCTCCACCATCATCACTGTGGCATTGGGAACATTGATGCCTACTTCAATTACCGTGGTGGAGACTAAGACATCGATCTCCTTAGCAGCGAACTCTTCCATAATACGGTTCTTATCTGCCGGGCGCATTTTCCCATGAAGATAAGCCACCTGTACGGAAGGAGGCAGAACTGCCCGGAGCTTCTCTGTATAATCCACTACATTCTCCAGGTCTTCCGATTCCCCTTCTTCCACCATAGGACAGATGACATAAGCCTGTCTGCCGGCAGCCACCTCTTTTGCGATAAATTCATAAGCCTTAGGTCGATAGGAAGTCCCTACAACACAGTTTTTGATCGGCAGACGATTCGCAGGAAGTTCATCAATGACAGAGACCTTCAGATCCCCATATAGGATAATGGCCAATGTCCTGGGAATCGGTGTAGCACTCATAACTAACACATGAGGCTCACTCCCTTTGGCGGCTAATGTCTCCCTCTGCCTTACACCAAAGCGGTGCTGCTCATCCGTCACTACCAGTGCCAGGGAAGAATATTCCACTTTTTCCTGGATCAGAGCATGGGTTCCGATGATCAGGTTAGCTTCTCCGGAAGCAATTTTCGCATAAGCCTCACGTTTTTCCTTCGCCGTCATAGAGCCTGTCAGAAGCACCGGACGGAAAGCAATTCCATATTTTTCTATATAGCCTGAAATGGTCTCAAAATGTTGGACTGCCAGTACTTCAGTAGGGGCCATCATTGCTCCCTGATAACCATTAGCCGCACACATGAGAAGTGCCAGCACTGCCAGAATCGTCTTACCGGAGCCGACATCTCCCTGAATCAGACGGTTCATGGCATAAGGACTTCCCATATCCTCCCTGAGCTCACCCCAGACTTTTTTTTGGGCTTTTGTCAGCGGGAACGGCAGCTGTTCTAAAAACCGCACTGTATCCGCAGTCTCGTACATGGGAAAATGGTTTTCTGTCTTCGCCGCCAATTCCTTATTTTTGCGAAGTACCAGTAAAAAGGAGAAGAATTCTTCGAATACCATACGGTTTCTGGCAGTTAACAGTTCCTCTCTGCTCTCAGGAAAATGCAGGGCATAGACAGCTTCCCTGTGGGAAAGCATGGGATATTTCTGTAATATCACCTGCGGCAGATATTCTTTTTCCGGTGGATAGTATTCCAGCGCCTGGGCTACGGATTTCTGTACGGTCTGATTGGTAAGGCCTTTGGTCAGGGCATATCGGGGCAGGAGGCGGCCTGATTTCTGAATGTATTCGTCCCAGGTAAACATCCGGGGCTGCTCCATGAACTTATGGGTACCCCGTTGCTGAACCAGGCCTCGGAACAGATAGAATCCACCGGGTTTTAATACTTTTTTTAAAAAAGGCATATTGAAAAAAGTAAGCTGGATGGAATCTCCGTTGTCATCCTTCAAAATGGCGTTGAGGATGGAGAGATTGCGGACTTTCTTCACATTGGGAATAGCGGTGATCTGACCGTAGACTGCCTGGACACTGCCGGGGGATGTCTCCCGAATGGATACCGGAGCATCATAAGTCTCATAATCCCTGGGATAATGGCGGATCAGATCGTCTACGGTATAGACATTGATCTTGCCGAACAGAGCCGCCGTCTTCTCTCCCACGCCTTTTATTCTGTTCACAGGAATTGCATCACTCATACCGGTCCCTCTTTTCTATACTAAATTGAGAGTTAGTGAAATAGTTGTTCTAAAATCCACGCAGAAAGGACTGCCTGCCCCAGACTCGGATGCCTGCTACGCCCGGGGGAGTAGTCCTTTTCTGCTGGGTTACTGCTTCCCTAAATGATTTTATAGAAGTCCTGTTGATTACTTTGGTGTAAACGACGTAATAATGACGTATTTTATACAAATAATTCTTAAAATCAAGATATTTTGTATTAAAATAGCTTGATTTTCTCATTTTACGAAAAAAATTACTTCCAAAGCATCCAAATCCCTTGTTTTTGTATTTTTT
>ULPW01076786.1_pt1 | contig 33145 bp, 38 predicted proteins | sample 1953871 | NCBI WGS metagenome assembly ULPW01 (sample SAMEA4835639, study PRJEB28245) | human gut metagenome | biome: gut microbiome; material: fecal sample | place: Denmark | collected 2008 | reverse complement strand
GTAACTGAAGCAGCAAAAAAATAATTTTCATACCTTCACTCTATGGTTGTTACAATACTTCTTCGGTTTATAAACTACACTAGAAGAGGTTATTTGCTAGCTAAGCTAAAAAGTTGGAAATATTGTTTTGTTGATAAACTTAATATAGCTTTTTAAGCATAAAAAAAGACGCTTGCCAGTAAATTTTCTGGCAGGCGTTTTTTAATCCCAACGTTTAAGCATGTCTTCGATGATTTCTTTTTTTGTTTTACGGCGTTTCTTTTCAAAATTGCGGAAGTTATTATCTCGGTGGTCAGTAGAATAATCTGCATAATCAAAATCATCATCGTTACGTTCGTAGCTGCGGTTGTAATCACCATGTCCGTCGTCAAAGAGTAAGGGAATGGTTGAGTCGGCAGCATAAGTATAGATATTTTGCTCCATAATTTGCCTCCTGTTTTTTCTTCTATTTTAGCATATAAATGGTATGAAGTGAATAGTGTAACTTTTGTACAGTTATAGCTATGCTAAAAGCAAGTAGGGTATGCTTTTGTTGCGCAAGATAGGGAAAAATGATAAGCTAAGGATAATGGAAAAGTGTAAAAATACTATAATTTATGGTTATGTGTACATTTTAAGCTAGATATTCAAAGGTTGGTGAGGCTTGCAATGAAAGCTAAGGAGATGGCAGCTTATGTACCATTGGTGCAGAAGTTAGCGGATACAGTAATAGGTTTTTTAGCTGATCAGGGACTGCGCTTTCCTGAAAATTATCCTATGCCTGAGCTGCGTCTATCCTTAGAAAGAAGAGTAAAGGTACATGGTATATATAACAAGCATAATGTGTTAGCTGAGCTTAGGCGTCTGCAGCATAGCTTTATAAAAGCAGATATAGCAGCATATCATAAATCATTGCTTAAAGCTTTTTTGGAAAAGCTGGCGTTGTTTTTAGATGGCCGTAGTATTGATGCTAGTGGTATAAAGGTCTGGCTACAGGTAGAACATGATTATTATCTGCTTGAGAAGGAAATAAATGTTATAGCTGATTTAAGCTTTAAATCAAGGCTATGGCAGCAGCTGGTGCGGTTGCTTGCTAAAGTAAAGGAGCTGGAGATTAAACAACAGCTAAGTGGTGTGTTCAGCAGTGAGGGCAGGATAACCTTATATATGAATAATATAGAAGCTATTTGCTACAAGCAGGGCTTGGATATGAAGGCATATTTGCAATCCGTCCTTGTTCATGAATATACCCATGCTTGTCATTATGCTGCATTTATGGAAGCAAGATTGACTGCTTCTGCAGATAAGGCTTTCTTGGATAAGGCTTTGCTGTGTTGGAGCGGCGTTTACCTTGGCAAGGGTAAGGTAGCAGTTGTTAAAGAAAGCCTGGCTCGTTATTTGCAGGTGCTATGGTGTCAGATAAATGAGCCTAAGCTGTCTATACAGCTTACAACTGGAGACTATGGAGAATATGTTATCCAACCTAATTGGCCCTATGCTGGTGCTCAGGGCATTGTAGCTCTTCCAAGACACGAAGCCAGACTGTTATTTCGTACAATATGGCAGGCCTCAATAATGGATTGGGAGCAGGCCTATGAGCTGCTAGGAGCAAGCATAAATAATATGAAATAAATATAGTTTTGGGCGTCATGGCGGCGTCAATAAATGATTTTGACTATACATCGTTAGGTGATAGAGACTGTGGGAGCGCATTTGTCCATGTCGTGAAAACTGTTAAATATTTCACATTTTTTAACAAAACCCGTAGAACCTAGACAGAGAGCCATTCTTGGTGTCGTTGGTCACTATGTCGGACACTATTTATTTCGGTAGTGAGAGGGTATTAATATACCGACTTGTGCCTTACGCCATCTATCAAATTCTTCTTTGTCTATGAGCCACCTACGACCACGTTTGAAGCCTTTTAGGATACCACTACGCACTAAAAGGTACACACGGTCTGGTTTCTGATATTTTAAGATTGTAGCGACCTCTTGAGCAGTATAATATAGCTCCGGGAGGTCGCTTTTGTTTTGTGTTAAAATAGCCATTTGTGCTGCACCTCGACACCCTTAATATCTGACCCACGGAGGTGGAGTTCGACACACAAAGCACGGTCGCTCTCGTAATTCCTTTGGATAGACAAGGGTAAATAAAATTGGTTGTCGTGTGTTCCGACACCAATACCGAGTTCCCAAGAGGGGACTAGGGGTTTCACAAGTGGTGTAAGGTCTATTTCTTGTGAGATTGTACAAGTATAATCAGTAGCACCACTAGTTTTACCAGTAGAGGTAGCAGCTTCTTTAGAATCGACATCACGAATGGGAACCTCTACTTTCTTGTTGTTAATAATAGCGGTGTAGTGTTGGTTAAGGACGGTGTCGGGAGAAGCAGGGTCAGCTTTGGGTTGTACAGTAATAGTGGACTGTTGTACAGCACCCACATCTGACCTAGGGATGGACTGCTCTTGGTGTCGACTACCTAAAAGGTAGCCTAAGCCTAGGCTAACGACACACATCAAGGTTATTCCTAAGTATTTCTTTATATCCACGACATACCTCCTAGACCTCTATCAGTATATTCAAGAATACTTGAGTAATCTTGAGAAAGTTTAAGAGAGGGGAGTAATCTGGGTTGTATGTCGGTAATAGAGTGTCGGTAAACCATAAGATGGTGAATAGAACCATTATGATGGTTACGACATACAGTAAGGTTGTCTTAAGTTTCATATTGAGTTCCTCCTTAAATGTAAAAAAAAAAGGTAATGGGAGATAGCTAGGAGGGAACTATCTTTATCCATTACCTTTGTTCTTTTTATTAGTTGTAGGTTATCTATATATTACCTTCTTAGAGGGATATTGGTAGTTGTTATCGGTTACCTATAGGTGACCTAAGTAACCCTACCTTGTCTATGTATATATTAAGTTTTCTTTTATTATCTTTTCTCCCTCTTCTTCTTATAGTGGCACAATTAGCAAATTGGTATATGTGGCACAATTGCATCTAAGTGAAAAAATGTTTAAGATAGCTCAAGTCAGAAAAGTCAAGAGGAGAACGCTTTTTTCCTTTAATTGTTGTAGGAGGTTCTTCGATATAAAGGATACCTCTATCCGGGTCAAGCCATTTCTCTAGTTCTTCCTCTAAGATTTCCTCCATTCCAATATCAGCATCACGGTCTAAAGATTCCAACCAGAACTTTACTGCCATAGCAAGGGCATCTAGTTTATCATCATGGGCTAAAGCACCACGTTCACGGCTTAAGCGTGTCATTTGGTACACTAAACTATACTGCTGCTCACGTTCATACACCTTATAGTCATTCACTAGGATAGAACGGTTAAAAATAAGCTTATGGCGAAGCATAACGGGTTCTAAGGTATCAATGATACGAGCTTCTTTCTGAGTAAAGTTCTTGACTTCCTCAATGGCACAAGGGTGAATACGGTTAAGCACGGGTTTGAATAACTGTGAAAACATACCGTCACCGAAGTTGGCTTCGATAACAATATCATTGACACCCCAAAATTTCGCTTTATTTGCAAGGGCAGTTAGGGTTTCGTCATTGTAGCCGTGTTTATAACCATCAATCTCCATAGCGAATAGGTAGCCGTTGAGATATTTAACAATAGCATAAGCAGTTTCGTCTTTACCACGACCAGAGGGGTCAATAGCCATAACTGTTCCACTATATGCTTTGGTTTCGGGGGAACGTGAAAGAGGACGATAGAAGTAGTCGCCCTTGAGAGCAACACAAGGAATATCACCAATACGTTGTCCACCACCATTAGCCCACGACCATTGCAGAGAGGTTTCTTTAATATCCAAGTCATCTACGATTAAATCAGCGACCTTAAGAGGGTATTTCTCTGCATCAGATAGAGCAGTGTTCAAAAGAAACTGTAATGCAAAACCAGCTTTACCATAAGATAGCTTTCTCTTAGCTATTTCTTCCTCACCGAACCTAGTGGGGTCTGTAGGACTTCCTGCAAAAGCTGCAGGTGATTCGTCATAAGGTTTAGCTAAGAAAGGTGCTAAGCGGTTGCCATATTCATTACGTTCCTTTTCGCTCTCTGGATAAACTACGGGGTAGATAATACAACCATAGCCACGGTTTTGGAGTTCATTGTATAACGACATCTCGCATTGAGGAGTACCAAGATAGATAATCTGACCACCGGGTTTGATAATAGCATCATACTCTTTAACGGCTTCTGATAGTTTATCCCTTTGCACTTGAGTGCCACTATTACCGGGTACTTCTACGTCATCAGAGATTAAGATGTCAGCACGGGAACCAGTAATCTGACCCGTGATACCTACGGACTTTACAGAGGGGCTAATATCAGCGATTGCAGGGGCGACATCGAAGAGGTTTTGAGTGTCACGATTTCCTAAAGATGGGTTAGGTATCAAATGTTCCAAGAAAGGCAACGTAAGGATAATACGTTTAATAAAGACGGCGTTAGCATCCGCACGGTCTTTAGAAGCCGACACCACCATTACTTTTAACTGTGGGTTTCTCCATAGTCGCCATACGGCATAAGCACAAGTGATAAAGGACTTAGCAACACCACGGAAGCCCTCTAGGATAAAACGGTCACTAGGAGGGTTCTGTAGTGTGTTAGCCATATCATATTGAATTGGTGTCGGAGCAGGTAAACCTATCATACGCCATACGATAAATAGGAACACACGGAAATCATCGTGTGCTTTTTGAATCTGTTCGTCTGTCCAGTTAATTGATATTCACCTCGCAGGGGAAGTCGGGAATTTCCTCGGTAGCTTTCTTTAAACGATTGAAACCCTCGGTTTCTGGAGTGGTCTGTAGTTTATTTTGAGACATAAACTTACGGACTTTCTCTAGGAACGCAGGGTTCTTTCTCATTTCGGGGTCGTTAAGACCGTCAAGAAGGGCTTGGACTTCCAAACGAGCCATTTCGTCAAGAATCTTGTCGTCAATTACCATCTTGCAGCGTACCCCCTAACATCAACGTGGACACCCCAGTCATATAGTCCAATACCATCAGCACCGCAGAGTTCAGCAATGTTTGCAAGCTCGCTAGGAGTAAGACCTTCTGGTGTCTGTACATCAGCAGCAGTACCAAAGATGTGTTGAGAATCAGACACACCGCCTACTTCCTCGTTGTGTTTAGGGCAACGATAAGCACAAGAGAGGACTAAGGGCTTGCCAATGTACTGTCTCATTTTCTCAAGTACGTGGACTAATCTAGGAGCTACACCAGCACCATTAGCCATACCACCACATCCACATTTACAAGCGAACTCGGTGGAGTCAAAGTGTTCAGATAGTTTCATAGGTTAAAACCTCCTTCTTATATTTATCAACATCATAGTCAAACTCTTTGATTAAACATTTTTCTAAATAAGCTACATAATCTTCATAAGTAACCATACGAGACCTTACGCTCCCATATTGTCTACCACTGTACGTAGCAGCATAGCTTTTAATTCCTTCATATTTAATCAAAGCGTTCTTATAGTCATATAGCAGTCTTTCTTTTCTATTAAGGATAACTTTGTCGATATTGACTACCTCCTTCATATAAAGAAATAGACCTCCCATTACGAGAGGTCTTTTGTTATTTATTAGTAGTTGTCTTGAGTGTTTTATATATCGTACAGACAATCTGCACCAAGATGTAGATAATGGTCATAATGTAGACCATATCTGATAATGGGACACCTAAGACACTCAATGTGCTCACGCCAACTGGTGGAGCGTTCTTGAGAATTTCAGAGTTCAGTTCGTTGTCCATAGGCGACATTACCATCCCATATAGTGATGGAGAGCACCAAAGGCGAAAGCTGCAACTACAGTTACCCAAAAGTATTTATTGGTTACAAATTCTTTCATTAGTTAATTTCCTCCGTTTCTTTTGTTATCTTAAATTTTTCTTCTAGTAAATGCATAGCTTCGTGAAGTTGAGCAAGGCTTTTGTGCGTGTAGACTTTCTTAGTCACACCGACACCAACGTGTCCTATCATCCTACGGATACACATATCATTAGCTCCGACATCATCCAAGATAGAAGCGAAGGTGTGTCGGCACTCGTGGATGGTATGTTTCATACCCAAAGCTTTCAAAGTTCGCATGTAACGATACCTAAAGCCTTTGTAGTCCATAGGTTGTCCATCAGACCTAGTAATTAAGTAGTGGTGTCCTTTAGAAATAAAGTAGTTGAATATCGGAATAATTTCTCTATGAATTGGAATAGGTCTATTAGTTCCTGCAACAGTTTTACTCTTGCGGACAATAAAATACTTTTCGTCCATAAAGACATCCTCAGCAGGTTTAATGCGAAGAAGCTCACTAATTCTTACACCAGTAAAGATTAACAAGAGTATCATTTTGATATTATCGTTATCGTTTTGGTGGCCGAGTAAGTATCTAATCTCATCATCGGTATAAATAACTTTCTCACGTACTGGCACGTTCTTACTCATTTCCAATAGTGGAGCGTAGTTCTTCTCGCAGAGTTCGTTACGTATAGCATATCTGTAAAGCTGACCACAGAGGTTCTTTATACGCTTTTGAGAATAGAAAGCAAGTCCATTAGTCCGCATAGTTGTGATTACAGTTTGCCAATCTATCCACTTTAAATCTAAGAAAGCTTTCTCTTTCATTTCTTGTGGTATCTTATTCCAAGCAAATTCATAAGCAAGGGAAGCATTATGGGTAATTCTAGTGTAGTGTTCGGAAGCCCATTTTTCCTTTAATTCTGCTAGAGTAATATCCGCTGCTAATGCGTTCCCTTTGAATTTACTCACAAGATAAGACCAGAAGCTTACCATAAGATGGTATTAAGAGCTTCCTCACTTTCTGCATTTTCAATCAGCAGTTTAAGCTGATAATATTTTTGATACACTTTTACTTGTTCATTACCTGCGGTCTGCAAGGCTTTTTCAAACATCTGTGGAGTGTGTACTGCAAACTCTTTCACAGAAGTATTACTTTTATCGACATAAACATTGTAAAGAGTAGTTCCTTCGATTTCTGCACGTTTTTGGGACATAGCAAAGTCAATCTGACTATCTTTATCGGTGTCATAGCCATAAAGTTTATCATCTTGTTGTACCCATACAATTTCGTAGAGTTCTTTTACATAAGCTTCCTTAATCTCAGCCATCTTAGCAGCCTTCAATTCTTCAAGAGTAGGTACATAAGGTGGTTTAGGATATACTCTGCCTTGTTTGTCGATAAGATGAATTTCACCTCTATTTCCTAAAAGCTTATTGAATGTTTCATAATCTACATTGAAGTAGCCTTTTTTAGTATATTCTTCAATTTCTTTTTGGGACATAGAAGTAGAAGAAAGAGTGTCTTGTCTAGTGCCGTCATCAGCAGGAAGCACTAGCCAAGTTTGTTTAGATGTAATTTGTTTAAACATAAGAGTTTCCTCCTTTTCTTATAAACCCAATGCAATGTAATATAAAGAGCCACTGTTTATTTTCCCAGAACAACAACAAAAAAGGATGCCGTTTCGTCGAGCGATACATAAAACGACAAAGATTTTCCTGAAACAGAAGTTACCTTAACTGAATTATAACCGGCGCTATTTGAACCGCCACTTTTGATGCCTGTAATAGCTGCATAACAAATCGACATTGCTAGTGGATAGGCAAAAGTATAGCTTTTGCCAGTTGCCGTTGTTCCCCACTGTAACGTTATTTGCCAATGGCAACAAAGTACAGAAACCCGCCACTTACGTAACTATTGCCCCAATGCCACGAAAAGGACGAGTTATTTACGCTTTTAACGCGGGAAGTATATTTCTCTCCATTGGAATTTAGACCTGACTGCCCAAGAACAACAGAATAAGGACTGACCGAAAAAGCTATCGGGAATGATGTCGTGCCACTTGAGGTAGCACTCGTTAATCCCCACTGTTTATTTGCAAACTGCCCACCACCAAATAGGTTTCGTATGTGACCCTATGGTTTTTATATATCCTTTCCCTGATGATATATAAGCTACGCAGACGTAACCTATTTCGTCATGATTTCCATAGGAAGCGTTTATATGAATTACAGAAGCTGACAAAGGTAAAGATATGACAGTAGCACCTTGAACACTGCTGTTATATCCCCACTGTAGAATTAACCCAAACCTAAACCGAATATATCCGTTCTGTTCAAGCAAATAATCTTGCACAACTAGGGACATTACCTTACTAGCTAAAAGTGCTTGCACCCACTCGGTTGTCGGAATGGTTTTATCGTTAGCATTATTCGGGGGAGTTACACCTTTAATGATACCAGTAAACACCGCAGTCATTAAAAATGTGGCAATATACTTCTTAATAGCCTGCAACACTTTTAATGGTGTCATCATCTTGGTGTCATCAGTACCTTCTTCGGCTTCGGTTTGACTAGCCTTAGCAGGAGTAACAGTAAGAGTATCGGAGCTTCCGTCACCTTTAGTAACTGTCAGATTACCATTACTCTGTGTGATACTAACAACAGGATTACCAACACTATCAGCAGCGGTTTTCGCTCTGTCAGCTTCTGTCTTTGCTCTGTTGGCTTCTGTGGTTGCTTTAGTAGCTTGTTGTGTCGCAGTAGTCGCAGAAGTACCTGCGTTGGTCTCAGAAGTTTTCGCTTTAGTTTCAGAAGCCTTTGCAGCACTTGCGGAAGCAGAAGCTTCGGAAGCCTTAGTAGTCGCAACAATCTCGGAAGCCTTAGCGTTCGTTTCGCTGACCTTAGCTTTATCAGCAGAAGTCTTAGCAGCTACTTCACTTGCCTTAGCATTTGTCTCACTTACCTTAGCAGCATCTTGGGAAGCCTTAGCAGCTACCTCAGAAGCTTTAGCGTTAATTTCAGACACCTTAGCAGCCTTAGCGGACACATCGGCTTCATTCGCTTTTGTAGTAGCAATTTGAGCTTGCTTAGTGGCTTCGTTTTTCAGCTCAGTATTTTCTTGTACAAAACCACCTTGTACAGTCTCCATATAGTGCTTTGTTACGACATCTTGGGGAGCAGTAGGGTCAAGGACGTTGGCAATCTTATGATTTCTACCTTCCCATTCAGAGGAATCATTTAGAACCATAGAATTAGTGGTAGTCCAGTCTTGTTGTTCCTCAATGATATGCAACTGCTGCACTTGAGATATGGTCATATCAGCAGCCTTAAGAACACTCGCATCTGCCCAAGATACCAAGCGGTCAGTAGAGGTTTCTCGGTAGATAACAATTATACTATCCTGCTTGGGTGGTGTGTCGAATCGAACCGTTCGGTTATCGACACTAAATTCAGTTACTGTTTTATCATCAATAGTAACCTTAACAAAGGACTTACGAAGGTAGTCAAAAGGAAAATCAAAGTTAGTTTGCGTACCATTACCTTTATAAGTCACAGTAGTTTTTAATATCTTAGATTTTTCAGTCAGTACAATCACTCCTTTACAAAAAGTAAAGACCGCCCTAAGACGGTCTTATTTATTTCCTTGGATATATTTGTACCCAAGAATTTTAGAATTAGCGTGTCGTTGAATTGCATTAATCTGTTTCTCTAAAGCCGTGATTTCTTTAGATTTCCTATCACCGCTAAGTTTAGGATTGTTCTTAATGACATTGATACGACTACGAATATCGTCAATCTCCTGCTTAGCACTATCAAGAGCTTTAAAGATAGCCCTAGACTTCTTATCTTTCTTCTTAGCGTACTTGCTATGAGCAGCGTAGAATACATCGGAACTACGGGTATTAGCGTTTTCCTTGTTGTAAGTAAAGCGACTTAAACCCGTCCAATGTTTTGTCGGGGTCTCGTTCTCTTTCAACAACATATCCATAAAACCTAAAGCAGTGCTACCCATAGAAGCGGTGATACCCTTAATACTGTTATCGACAAGCATCGGAGAAGTTCCCGTAGCACTACCGATACCTTTGGCGACCTCGGATGTATAAATGTTATACTGCTCTTCTGGTTCAAGATATTTCATATCGTGAGTATTGACAATATTTCGTTCCCTAAAGAATGAATAATTTGTTTGCCATTCAACGAGCTGCAGCACAATCGGAGGGGATAACGGAGGAAGTAAGGAATCTCTTAAGAAACCACTAGTTTCACTTAACACATTACTGCGGTCGTCATCATCAGCGATTACATCCAACATACGCTCAATTGTAGTACCGAAGAAGTAGCCCATAAGTTCGGGCTTAGGTAAGCGGTATATGACACCATTTACCTCAAAGTGCCAGTTACGGTTCTTTTCTTTAAGTGGTAAATCTTTATACCATTCTTTATCGTGGTTCTGTTGCCACAAGAAAAGAGTAGGGAGAGTTACGTACATAATACCGAAAGAAATAGTTTGAGCAGGGTGGTTGTGGAACATTCGGAAGAACTTAGAGATACCCTGTACTGTCGCATTAAAGAACGGGATATATTTATTCACGTGTCGTCCTAAAGTACCGCCACGACTAAAGTTAGTTGTAATATCTCTAGCCATAGAACCTGCTTCCATAGCACTATATCCTTGTCGCATAGCTCTTTGAAATTCTTGAAACCTTGGGTATAACTCTGCTCTTTCATTGTATTGGGTGAAAGCTTCAAATATGTGCTTTGAGCTTTCCCATACCTTAGAAGCAGGAGAGGGATTAGGGTTTGTTTTGTACCTCAAGGACTTAGAGATTTCAGAGCCTTCACGCAGTATGGTTGCAAAGGGGACACCTTGGGCTTCAAACATAGCTAACATTTCTTTGTCAGATTTCTTAAAGAACCCAGTCATTGCATCTTGTACGACATCAATATTACCTTTCTTAATACCCGTCTGTGAGAACATAACGGATGTCGGAATATCACGCAGGATGTTCCATATGGTAAAGAAAGGGGTCTGTGTCGCACCTGTACGGAGCATTGAAGCAGGGGTAGATAGAGCCTTGGTAATCATTCGGATAGCCATAGATGAGGTTTGAGGTTGTAAGAACTTCAAGGCATCATATAGACCCGGAGCTATTACCTGCCATTTTTGTTGCTTACCGTTTACCCATACTTCGATAATGTTGTCGGAAGCACTCTTGCCACCACCAGCTTTACCCATAAGTTCAGAACCTTCTTCAAGACTAGCTAATTTAACTAAAGCTTGACCTACTTTATTTCTTTCGCCATCCTCGATTAACTGCATTGTGGAATGATGCAGAGAAACTAAAGGGTCTTTAACGGGCTTGTCTGAACCTTTTTGACTTAAGGTACGGAAGAAATTATCTATATCGACATAACCAGAACTATAGCTACCATTACCGCTTGAGGTTTCGACACCCTTTGTAATGGCATTATCACGGAAGAAAGGTACATAATGAGGGTAATCTTGGGCACACTTCTTAGCAACATCTTTGTCAATAAAACCGAAGTGAACACCAAGGATAAGCATATTCTCTGTATAATCAGAAAGCAGGGAAGCTACCTCTTTAAATTCAGAGGGAGCATTATCGACTACCTCTATGGAATCTTTTCTTGAGCGTGGGGTTATATAGTCGTCAAGACCCTGCTCAATATTGAACTTTTCTTTTTCTTTCTGTTCTATGTAGAAAAGAATATCAGAAAGCCTTGACTCTATGATTATGTTGTTTTCAGCTAAAGGTTCTAATTCTTTAACGGCTTCATATAGTTTATTAAGTTCAGCTTCAATTGCTGCAACACGCTTAGCGTTCTGTACCTTAATAACCTCCAGACTGTGTAAAGAGATAGCATAAGCAGCAAAGGCTTCGTGCCAATCTTTGAAACCGTGAGCCTTAAGATAATCAGCATTGCTTTTCTCTTTAGCCATTCTTTCTAAAGGAGCATATACATCAGCCATAGTAACCTTGTTTAATTTAACACCCCATACCTTTTCCAAGGCAGATATAACGACATCAGAGGGGAGCTTCGACATACCTAACATCATTTGTATTCGTGCAGGTACATAACTCTTTAATGCAAGAGCAATTTCAGCAGGGTTGTCGGAAAATGCAATAGGTTTACCTATAGTTTTCTCAAAGTCCTTAATGATTCTTCGCAGACCAGCGGTATCATCTACAAAAGCTTCTTCTAAGTGGTCAAGAACAGTGGTAGCTTTTTCTACAAAGGGCGTCTTAACATCACCCTCCATAACAATAGAACCTCTAGCCCTCATTTCAGCACTTTGGTTATACCATTGACGAACCATATTGCAATAAGTATCAAACTGCTTCTTGAGCCTTGGGTTCTCCGCAAGAGCTGCTTCAAATTTCGCAGTGTATTCTGGGAAATTAGTTCGAGCTTCTGCAGGGTTTAAAGTATACTCTTTAGTAAACTCTGCGATGCCTTCACCACGAAGTTCCCTAGGGGAATACTCGCCATTTTTCCACTTAGAACCTGCATTGCCTATAAGTTCTTTATCTGCTCCTTCGATACCTAAAATATCGTCAAGACCGTGTCCGATTTCGTGGGACAATATGAGGAATGTCTGGTTGCCTTGAGAACGAACAAGTTTGGTGCGTGTTTCAAAGTAACCACCGACACCTTTTTTCCTAGTGGTCATATGTCCCGGACGGGCATTTACAAATTTATTAGCTTGTCGCCATATATCGGTAATCGACACACGATGTTTAAAGGTACTAGGGGCAACGGGAGTTTCCTTACCGTGAATATCCCTTGTGTCGTCCCAAAAAGAATACTCTTTTTCAAGACGGGACATTCCCTCTGTTACGACATCATCTACTTCTTTATTTTGGAGATTGAAACTATCAGTAGTTTCTTTAGTTTCTATGGAATCAAAGAGAGCTTCTTTGCTTTCTTTAGCCTTCAATATTTCTTGTTCAAGGTTCGTCACGTTGTCCGCAGGTTGCTTAGAGTGATGTACCTTGTTCTTCTTTTCGACATCCTTTTTTGGTGTCGTATTTAAAAATTCTGCATTGACAATCTTTTCAGCTTCTGGGATAGTCTTTTTCTCGTGTCGAATTAAGTATTCCCTACGAGCGAACTTAGCACCGTGAATTGCAGGAGCTAAAATATCAGCATCTCCTATAATACCCATAAACATAGCACGGATAGGATGGGCTTCTCTATATGCTTTGGCATCCGCATCGCCACTTAAGAGAGCATCATAGAAACCAGTACCCGGAGAGAGATTATAGGCAAGGTTCTTAGTAGCTTGGGTGACACCATTAGCTTCGGCATCCTCTACGGTACTATTGATAAGAAAAGGAACAGAAGCAGCTAAGCCAAGGGAAGAACCCATCATAGCTGCTCCTAAAGCCACGGGTTGAACTGTTTCGTTCTTAAAATTCTGAACGGCGACATCATATCTATGGGCTGCTGCTTGAGCTAGAGGGGATAATTCGGGTTTCTCAAGAGCCATTTCGTCTAAGTAGTCCGCAGGAACATTAGCACCCATATTAGCAGCGGAACGACCGATTTCCTCGATACCCTGCTTAGCACCTACAAGCCAATCATATAATGCGCCGCCCATCTCATCGTGTCGGAAGTCCTCAGCATATTTTTCAGCATCCTTAATCTGCTTGGTAGTAGAGGACTGACCAAGGATGTCACTAGTAAATTTATCTACGTTACTCAATCAATACCTCCACCTTTCTCAGCATCTAACATATTAATAATTTCGACACCATCTAAACCATTAGCTCTAGCAGCTTTGATAATCTTTTCTTCCCATTCATCCTCCGGGAGTTGCCCACGAGTTCGTCTAGCAGCTTCCAAGAAGTCTTTCTCTTTGGTGTCTAGGTCAGCATCGTTGGAGGTGTCGACATCAATTCCTTTTTCTTCTTCTTTTTTAGGGATGTCACTATATTGTTGTTTATAGACATCTTTAGCGAACCTCATAATTCTACGAGTTGCTTTAGCAGCCTTTTCTTCCAAAGCAGGACTTACAAAACCATTGGGGTCGTCAAGGGCTGCACGATATTCGTCTAAAGTGTCCATATCAGTAAATAAAGCACCTTTCATATATTTATTGATACGTTGTTGTTCAATAGTTAGCTCTCCAGAAGCTTCTGCTTCCCATAAAGATTTAAAAGACTTCCTAAGCTTCTGACGGGAAGCAGGAGGTAAAGAAGTGTCAGAATCGATGACCTTTAAAGCTCCCTCAAGGGAATTAGCTTGACAAGCATTTCTATAGACTGCTTGGTATGCAGCATCAGCTTTTTCTTTAGCTATTCTTTGGTTGTCGGAATCAATAGCGAATAATCTATCGATAATCTTTTCACGAGCGTTAGAATCGTAAGCTAAAGCTTTATTACCATCAGCTCTGTTGTCAAGTCCACCTTTATATCCCGCAAGGTGTAAGTGATACCCATTACCACCGTTACCATTACCGTGATAAAGAACCTCACGGAAATAGGGTTTAAATTTATCCCTAACAATATTAGCATCCTCTTGTGTCAAAGAGCCTAGATAGATGTCGACACCCTCGCCTTTGGTGTGGTAGCTATTAATAGCACCACCGACCGCAGCATTTCTTTCTGGGTCACGATAACCACTAGTTATCTGTGCGACATCACCATAGCCAAGCATAGAAATAATACCACCGATTGAGGGTAGTACGTTTTTCATTTCGGCAGAGAGGTGATTAAGGTCTGGGTTGTCACCTTGGGATATAGGGAGGTTTACCTGCGGAATACCATTATTGGTGTCGTATTCACTAAGACCTCCAAGCATCTTTTCAGCTTTAGACCAATCTAAAGTACCGTCTGGCAAACGACACATATTGTAGATAGTATCAGCATCCGCATTAATTTTGTTATTGGCAACCTTGTTATAAAGCTTAAACATCGGTATCTCTTCACCGATAGTTCTTTCGCCCCAGTAGGGGGTGTCCTTTAGAGAATTAAGAAGTTCTGTAGAGGTTTCGTTATCTGCAAGTAAAGCAAGGTTGATACTAATGATATTCGCAGCTTGTTCAGAGGTTTTGCAGTATAACTGCAGCTCTCTTAAGGTTGCCCCAAAGTTTTCCTTAAAAGCTTCCGGGGTAAAACTTGCACGGTCATTAATTAACTCTTGTAATCTTACGTTAACAATATTCTGACCACGGTGTTCAGCTTCTGTAGCGATACGCTGGTTGGCTTCGTGGGCGACACGCAGTACATCTCTTTGGTAGCCCTCATAGAAACCTTGGTCATAGGCGTGTTTGTTTCGTATATCGCCTTTCATTTCCTCATAGGTGTTCTTGAGGTGTTCGTTGTAATCGTTGATAGCATCATTGATTGTCTTGTGTTTCTTTGTGTTAGCTTCCGCAGCCCATTGTTCCTTAGCGTACGCAGAAGCTAATTGTCCGACACCCCTATCCAGATTAGCAATGGCGTAGGGGTTGTCGGTAAGATTGAAACCTTTATCGGAGTGCTGCAGCATATTGATAGCATCATAGTCTTGTAAGTCCTCAAGGGTCTTACCTGCTAACATACGCTCTGCATCCTCCATAGTAAACTGTTCTTGTTGTCGTCTATCCATAGCGATAGATTCTTCCATAATACCAGAACTAAGGACACCTAAAGAACGAGCTAAAGATTCCGCACCTAAATCAGCACCAACTGCAATACCACGACCGAAGTTAGGGTTATGTAGTTGCTTCTGATAAGGGCGTTCTGTTTGTTTTGCAAATTGTTTTTGAGTGCCTAAAGCGGACTTAATAGCATTTGTCATATTTTAATCTCCTTTACTTAAACATATCGACCGCTACCTGCTCCAGTTTTCTTGTGTACGGAATGAGGAATATTACCTACCCAAGTTTTACCACCAGAGCTTTTACCTACTTTAGCACCACCAGTCCACCAATTATACTTTTGACCTTTAGATTTAACAGAATTCTTCTGATTCTGTGCCATTGTGTATGCTCCTAAAGCACTCCCTGCGGTAGACAAGAAGTTCTCAAAGCGACTAGGCATCTTAGGAGCAGAAGCATTAAGGTTCTGTATAAAATCTCTAGTGGACTTGTATTTCATTTCTTTATTGAGGTCGATTTCATTAGATTTACGAGCGTAGTTATCCTTTACAGAACCTACCGCTCTTGCGGTGTCACCTTCGACACTGCGGACAAGCAGGTTTGCAGTACGACCACTCATACCTTCGCTGACCGCAGCTTTCACATCGCTATTTAATTGGAGAGCGTTAATACGTGCCTTAGATATTTCTGCTACCGCAGCATCAAAAGCATCTGTACGCTCTTGCTCAAAATTTTGAAATGCGTAGTTCATTTCAGTTATCGCAGCTTTAGCTTGTGCATCCATAGCTGCTTGAGCTGCTGCTGCTTGTGCTTTCTGCCCAGAAAAGTTACTAAAAGTATCCAAGGCAACACTAGCTAATGCAGGAAAAGAACACATATGTTACTCCTTTCTAAACTCGAATCTTTGAAATTTTTCACCGTTGATTTTTACGACATTATCTAAGAACTTAGCTCCCATCCATTTCAACCATCGAATATGCAGGTCATTACCGAGCCACGCAATGTTCCAAGTGAGGTTATATTTAGTAGTAAGGGTGTCGTTATATTTCTTAATAAATCGCAGGAACTTGACGGGATGTTCTTCGACCTTGTGGGTGCATAAGAGCCACACACCATTCATACCTTCAAGCTCCTCAACACCGCCGACTCCATACACTTCATTAGTAATATCGTCAATAATGATGTCGCACTTGCCAAAATCACTAAGGCGAATCTTTTTCAAACCCGACACGATTTTGACTTCCTGCAGGTCTTTAGGACGAGCGTTTTTCAAGAACTCGTTTAAGAGTTTTCTGTTATATGGAACTACCTTTAAAATAATCGTGACCTCCTAACGTAATTACCGAGCCAACCAGCACCAATCAAAGAGATAGGTAAGGGGGAATCGGTTTCTAAAGATATTTGACAGTTTGTATTAAGGGACTGTATAGGGAACTTAAATGTACCCGTAGTAAATGGCATAGAGCCTAAGACGTTACTAAGAGTACCTAAGAGCCTTGAGGTAAATTCATAGGTATACTTATCTTTATCTGATAATTTAACGACAACCTTAAAATAGCCACTATCGCTATAATTAAACCATCCTTGTCGTAGTTGCAGTCGTCCTTCATTTAAAGAAGTGATACCACTATCAGTATCCCTCTTGACCATAATAGTGGACAACGTAATTCTAAACATATAGTTGATACCAACAGTCAGTAATGTTTCCGCATAATTACCTTGCAGCTTTACGACACCCTTGTCAGCTACCTCATACACACCATCGTTAGTCACAATGCTATATTGAGAATTGGTGTCGTAGGTGTCACCGTAAATAGTATGCAGGTCTATCGTAGTTTCTTCTGTTAAAGGGTCATAAGCAGCAGTAGGAACTTTGTAACTGAGCTTACTATCTAATAGAACACGATAAGGTTCGCCTTCAATATCTGTAGTATTAAATGTGAACGACATACGTTCTAAACAAAGATGACCATTACGTTCAATAACAATGTAAAGGTAGTTATCGACAAACGCAGCTCCATAAATCTTAGAACCAAAGTCCCATTTAGACCACGCAGCTTGTTGTCGTTGTCCATCTATAAAGAGGTATTTATAGACATACATTGCATCCTCTTCGCCTTCGGTCAGACACAAAAGGATATTTTCGATAGAGCTGCCGATGAGCTTATATACACCATTAGGAATATAAGAAGGCACGTGGGAGGTGATGTCTTGAGCATCCTTGCTTTCTGTGTTGTCGGTAGCGGTGAAATATTCACGCACGGTAGTGTACTGTGAGCGTTCAGCAGTGAAGTAAATATTTCGACCAGAGTTCACGGGTTGAGCTTTAAGAGAAGCTCCGAAGTGGGTCAATGGTGGTGTCAAGTAAGCATCTTTAGGACTTAAGACACTAGAGGTCTGTAAAGAGAACTGCGCATCCTCACCGAAAACTATCAATTCTGCATCAAATGGCACGGCACTATAAAGGGTAGTAATACTATTGTCGGAAGAAGCAAGGTCGATAGGGTCGGTGTCTTGTACTTCGATTGCAGACGACATCCAAAAATTGAAGAAGTCCGCAGAACGAGATAAGATAACATTTTCACCACTCAAGAAACCTAAACGATTACGGAAGTAGAAAACATCATTGATTGTTTGGTCGACAAAAGATGGCAGGGGGTTACTATCATCATCACCAATTTCTCTAAAGTCCCATTCACCTTCTCTGAAAGTAAAAGTACCATCAGCTTCACGTACAAGAACGTGGGGAAGAGTGTTAAGACTAAAATTGTCAGAAAGACCGGGACGAACTGTTTCTTTCCATATTTTATCCTTGTCATCATACTCAACATAGTAATCGTCAGTCTGACTACCCTGTTCACCTGCAATTTTAACGACAAACCCATTAGGTGCAGTGGATGGGAGGTTGGTAAACTTTTGTACAGTCCGCATAATACCAAAAGCAGCTTGGTTGTTATAGCCATCGTAGACAGAAAAAGATTTAATGTCTGTTTTGTCGATTGTTTCTACATTAGGTTTAGAGGTAGTAGTATAGGTAAGAGTGAATCTTTTAGTCTTATAAGTGTTATGCACCCATTGAGAATTGAATTCTTCTTCCTTGATAGTCCAATTATCAGCTCTACATCTTTCTATCTCATCCATCATAGCTTGTCCACTTCCTTCAAAATGTCCAGAATCATAAGCCCCTTTGCCTATGATTCCTTCGATGATTATTGAGGACCCTTTAATGGAAACACGTTGTTGTCCTTCTTTAAGATTATAGAAAGGGACAGAAATATAATCATTCCTAAGTCCCATAAACCTATCATATTGTTGCTTAGGGGTGGTTGAAGGGCGCAGTGTGACATCCTCATCCCTAGAAGTCACCTTAGAAACCTTATTAACATACAACCAACTAGAACCTTTAGTAACTGTATATCCTTTTTCTTCACACTTGGTAGCCAATTGATTAACAATGTTATCAGTAGCAATCTGCTTAGTGTGAGATTTATCGCTTCCGTCTGGGGTTTCGAAAGAAGCAATAATTTCTCCGTTGACATCAATGCGATAGGTTCTACCGTATTGACCACTTTTGATATTCACTAGCAAACCTTGACTATCCCAAACATTAGGAGATTTTTTCTGCGACATACTTACTTCTTGGTTAGTATTAACTACAAAAGTATAGTCAGCTATTGTGATAACCTTTAGTTTCCTACGGGGACTTTGGGTAAATAAGTAAGGCTTTGAATTGTTTTTATAATTAACAGTGTACTTCTTACCTTGCAGGTCGTATATTTCGACATCAGAACCAGTAAAAATAACTGCATACTTTTCGTTCTCATCCCTATTAATAAAATGTATCAAGGGTTTATTATGTGTATTATTCTTTTGAGTTAGCATAGCAGAGAACAAGGTAGGAGGTCGTTTCTGTAGACCTGCAGCTTCGGAACTAAAGCCGTTTAACTGTTCCTCTAATTGCTCTGGGTGTCTTAATATCGGCGGTTGTTGACTGATACCCGACACCAAGTTTTTTATATCTTGATTTATCAGACCCATATCATCACCTACTCAACAGTTCTTGAATGTGTTGGTTATCGAACCAAGTATAATCGTTATTGTCGACCTCAAATTCCATAAGCTGCTGCCAAGCATCCGCAATTTGAGCTTGAGTTACCTTAATCAGTGTGTCGTCACCAAAGTAACGACTTTGGAAAAGGTAGCAGGACTTAGCGATAATATAGCTGCGCATTGCTTCTGGTAGTTCGTCAAAGGGAATAAGAAGAACTGCTTCTGCGACAACATAGGAAGTGAAATAAATAGAACCGTTAGTAAGGTTCTTAATATATTTACCGTCACGAACCAATTTTTCACCATTAGTACCCTTAAGGGATAAGTAGTGGTCGTTCCATAAAATACGGTTAGTGTAATAGTCGGGAGTTAAATGATGTTCTTTAATGATATTAAAAGACCATCCTCTCGCTTGTTCTTGTCGACTTACTTCACGTAAGATACGCAGAGCATTGATAGCATCTACATTCGCAAGGTTCTCAAGAGAGTTAATAGGGCTTTCGCCAATAGTGCCTATAATATTATTAACGGCATCTAATTCGGTAAGAGCAGTAATTTCCACAATATTTGCTCCTTTCTAAAAAAAAAAAAAATAGGGAGAGACCGCAGTCCCTCCCGTACAAGTATTGCCCGTAGGCGTTACTTGAAATCCTTCTTAGCCTTGAGTGATTACACCCATAAAAGCAGCTTCGGGGCGAAGACCACCGTAGCCTTTAGCATATTTAGCGATAATTTGGTCAGCCTGCAGGTTAGCACGACGGGCGTGTTCCAAAGCTAAACCTTTCAAAGTCAGAGTACCAACCGCAGTACGATGAGCTACCAAGAATTGGCAGGTGTCTTTGTATGTGGTTGGGAATACGTGACCTTGACCTTGGATAACACCATCGTTAACCGCAGCACCACCTGCGTTCAGATTGGGGGTTTCGATGAGGTCGAAGCCAATCAGTTTCGGAGGGTTGCCACCTTCGATAGTAATGGAAGCACCATACAGTTTGTTCAGTACATCTTTGTTAGCGATGAGGGCGTTCAGAGCCATAGGTTTAATATAGCAGTAGCGTTCACCTTCGGGAACATTGTTGTTAGCCATAGCAGTTTTGATTTTCAACAGTTGTTTGAAAATAGCGACACCCATAGCTTCGGTTTCGCCAATATCACCTTCGGACAGAGTGGTGGTCAGAATTGCACCTTTGCCAGTACCCGGAACAGAGCCTTTAGTCGGAATGTTTTCGGTATCAGCGACAACCATTTTAGCAATTTCTGCTAAAACCGCACCATCATTAGCACGAGCCAAAGCTTCACCAAGTTGCTTGGAGTATTCACCACGCAGGTCGTAGTGAGCCATTGCTTCGTCAAGGTCGAAAATCAGACAATCAGAAGTCAACAGACCATCAATTTCGATGACTTTCTCTGCGTGTTCAATGTTTACACGCAGGTCATCCAAGTTACCGCCAGCTTTCAGATAAGCTGCAGCAGCACGACCGAATACGGGGAATTGTGCAGATTTACCGCTAGAAATATTTCGTTCAATGTGTTTACCCATAGTCACGGACTTTTGGGAGAATGCAGTCAGAACTTCACCTGCAAATTGTTTCAAAAAGAGGGCAAGTTTGTCACCTGCGGACTTCACTTGACCGGGGGCAGCAATAATTACATCAGCCATTAATTTAATCATCCTTTCTTAATTAAAAAAAAAATAAGACCCTCGACGGGTCTTTTAAATAACAAATATTAACCGAAAATGTTGTCGGAAGCAGCAACACGGCGTTCTACTTCTTTAGTATATTTTTCGTCACGACCATATCTCTTGTCGGACATAGCCTTAATCATTTCAGCTTGATTAGCAAACCCACTTACGGCTTTAGCGACACCACGACCAGTCAAGGTAGGGTTATTAGAGCCATACTTAGCTACCATTTGAGCCTTTACACCTGCAAGGTAAGAAGTGATAGTATTGATGTCACCACTCATTGCAATGTTGTTAAAAGCTTCAACCGCTTGTTGACCTTGACTTTCTACGAATTTAGTAAGACGAGAATACTCCTGCTCGCCACCTGCGGATGCGACAACCGCATCATAAAAAGCATCGGCTTTAGCTTGCCACCCTGCAATAACGGCATCTACGATTTCACGGTCGTAACCTGCTTTCTTGAGGGCTTTATAGCTTTCTTCGGAAAGCTCACCATTCTCGTTATATTCTTCTTCCAATTTGGAATAATCGACACCCTTGTTGGAGAGTTCTTCTGCGGTCTTATTCATACTCTCTTTTGCTTCTGCATACTCCTTTTGAGGGGTAGAGATTTCGCTTTCTTGTTCAGAAGTAGATTCCGCAGTGGTTTCCTCTTGGTTGGTATCGTTTTCCTCATCGGAGAGGTCTACAACATTGCCGTTACTCACAACTTCCACTTCGCTTAAGTCGGGGGTGGTGTCAGCTACCTCGGTTTCTTGAGGTGCAGCAACGGGTTCTTGGTTGATAATATCTTGTTCCATCTAATTTCCTCCTATTGTTGTGCTTGTTGGTTCTGGGCATCCATTACGCCCTTAACCATATTAGGTGTCGCTGCTTGTGCCATTTGCATCATAGCAGCTTGTTGTTGTTCTTGTTGAATTTCTTCGGGGGTCTTAATGATACCCGTAGTATCAATATTGCAAGCAGAGCCAATCGCACGAGTGAAGTTTGCCCAGTTCACAACAGTGGCAGCATCGGGAATGGTGGCGATGGCTTGCATAAAGGTTGTCAGCTTGTTAAAGTCGTGACCACGACCTAAAGCTTCGACACCCGTAGTAACCGCAGGTTGCACGACATCGGGAGGTAGGTTAGCTACCATACCCATAGATTGCAGTTGTACAATTAGACGGTTAACTAAAGGAAGCTGCAGTTCTTGAGTAAGTATAGAGTAGATACCGCCTAGAGTGTCCTCTAGTTCACCTGCGACATAACGAATTTCTTCCGCAGTGACCCTTTCAGCTTGTCGTTGAACCGCAGAGTTCAGCATAAAAGCGTAGGACAGACGGGTTTCCAATACATCACAAGTAGCCTTAGCAATCTGTAAGTCTTGGGACTTCTCAAGTTGCAAGGTGGTGATGTCGTCCGCACGACCGGGTACGAATCCACCATTCTTACAGTTAACTAGCTTGCGGACTTGAGTAATACCATTAGGGTTCACAAGGTTAATAACAGTAGCAGCAATAGCAGAAGCTTCCGCAATAGCCTTTTGCAAGCCCTCAAGGGTCTTGAGGTCGCCGATGTATTCTTCGACATAACTACGACCATAGCTTTCACCGTCCATCTTAACTAGACGGAGGGGAATCCACGGGCAAGCATTGGCAGGATAGTTTCCCTCATAACCGGGGATAGGTTTTTCTTCTACCTCTTGATAACTATAATAGCGTTGGTCGATAGAACTATAGTACACATGGGTGTAAATGGACACTTCTTCGTGAGGTTCTTTGTCCTCAAGATTCGCAGCACTTAAGACTTCCTTAGGAATGGTTGCGATAGCAAGTTTGTCGACAGTAATCATCTGAATAATGTTACCCATAGCATCACGCTGAATAACGTAATCGTTCAGACGATACAGTTTTACACCGCCCTCTTTTGGGGGCAGAAAAATAAGACAGTTACCTGCGACAACCAATTGTTTTAGAGCTTCGTGCAGGGTAACACGAATTTGGTTGCTCTCAATATACTTAAGAATCACCTGCTCCTGCTGCACAAGCTTTTGTTCAATTTCTTGTTTGGCATCTGGGGTAGATTCTAAGTATTTCATTACATCCTCTCTAACATCCAATCGGAAGAAAGGGGAGTTAGGAGGGAATAATGCTAACAACAGTTTACTTGAGAGGTTATTTACACCTCTAGCTCCGACACTCTGAAATGGTGTGTCGTAATCAGTAGAGCCATTGTCGGTATCCCTAGGAAACAAAGCAGGAATGGTGTATTTAGCACATTCTTCTGCTCTGGTCACGTAAGGTTTACGGTCATTTTCAAGGCGATTGTATGTCGCCTTAGCAGATTCTGTGAGTTGAATAGGTGACTTATTAGACATCAGATATTAACTCCAGTTCCACTACCTTTTTTGGTCGGAATGGTCAGCTTGCGTTTACCCTTAGCTCTTGTTTGGCGTTGGGTACGTTCACTTTCAAGACCATTGCTGACAGTTTCGGTCGGAGCTGCAACCGCTGCAGCAGGTGGGGGAGCTTGCTTGACAATCTCTTGACCACCACCGAAAACTTTCTTAAACAGTTTTTTCGGAGAACCGCACATACAGTCTTACTCCTTTCTTAGTAGTTAGTAGGGTTGTAAGACCCATTACGTTTAATAGTGAGTTGTTGTCGTCCTTTACGCTTATTAAAGGTATCCTCACTTCCTCCATACATAGGACTTTCGGGTTCTGGGGCATCAGTTTGGGGGACAAGCTGACTAGCAGGAACTTGAGGTGCTTGTACAGAGGGGGTCTTAACTTTAAAGAAGCACATTAAATCACTCCTTTTCAATATTTGCTAAAGTAGCGACACGAGATAGCACATCACGGACACCTCTAATATATCCAATTTTTTCATCATTCGTTTTTAGGTCGGATGAGCTAAGCACATAGTCGATACTAAAGTTTTTAACAAGTTCCTCATAGATAACTTGAGGAATAATAGGGAGATTTTTGTCGTTATCGTGGTCGACAAAAACATTACTTGAAATTTCCATTTCTTCTCCAATCTGTGGCACATTCGTAGTTTTGCTATTTATGTCACAATTAGTTAGGACACCATAAGATTGGCTTATGGTTTTTAAAGTCATAGTCCTCATAACGGAGGATACGGGCGACACGAGCTTGGGTAAGTGCTTCTCCTTCGCTAATATTCTTCTTAGCAAAAGCGTTGACTACAGTTTCCCAAGTCGGTGCAGGGTCTAAAAGTTTCTTTGCTCCTACCGCTCCACAACCGGGGCAACCTTTGTAGTTATCAGCAGTATCACCGACTAAAGTTTGAAAAAGGTGGTAATAGTCTGCTTCTTTGGTTGTCGTTTCATAATAGGTGTCGGATAGGAAGTTATAGAAACGAGCAGGGATAGTCTTAAAGTCTTTATCACCACTTACGACAACCGCTTTGGTATTAGGTGTTGTCGCTAGAATACCTACACAGTCGTCAGCTTCTAAAGTCGGAATTTGGCAGGTGGTGAAATTTTCCTCTACCCATTCCTTGACACTCGGATAACAAATAGGTTTCCTTTTGCTCGCACGGTTTAATTTGTATGTTGGCAGAATAGTCTTGCGGAAATTCTCAGTATCAGAAAGACACATAACAATCTCATATTCGCCTTTGTAGTCATAATGATTAAGAACCTTGTCTACAATGGTTTGAACCATATCGTCTACCGCACCCTTAGCTTCCGCAGCATCAGCGTGAAGAGTCCATAAGTCACCACCCCAGTTAATAGGGGTTTCCGCAGCGGAGCAAGCACGGAAAATCAACATATCAGCATCAAACAGAATTTTTAACAAATTACATCTACCTCCATTTTATCGTGTCGAATACCTTTGAATCTCGGTTCTCTCAAGACACCCTTAGAACTAACTGCCATCGCATCAATCTGAACGATTTTCCCAACAACCTCATCGTAGCCCCAAGGCGACCACCAAGTCTTTCGTTGCTCATCAGTCAGTCCAGAACCAACCTTGACAACCTTGCCGTTGCGGTCGTGGCAGATAAGCTTACCGACACAACCGACATACTTACCTTTACCTTCTTCGACCGCTGCGACCTTAAGGTCATAACTGACACCTTTCTTAATCTTGACCATAGTAGAATTTCTCTTACCGGGCATATAACCAGCAAAAAACTCACGGTAGACGACACCCTCGCCACCTCTGCTCCATATTTCTTCTGCCATCTGCATTAAGGCAGTTTTACTATTCAACAATCGTTGCTCGACAAGGTGAACGTACTTGAGGTCACTAACACAATTAAAGATAAATCGCAGGTAGTCGTACCTATCAGCATATCCACTATCAGTGTCGCAGGTGTAAAATTCGGTAAACATAAGAGCATCGTGTACATAAGCTTCTATCTCGGTGTGTTGTCGTTTGGTATCACGACACCAACCGCTGATTGTCGGTTGGGGAACACCCTCGGTGTAAGCTTCAAAGATAATGATTTCGCATTGGGTTTCCTTAGCGACCTTAATAAGTTCGGGACGAAGATGTCGTAAGGACGTATATTCTTCACCAGTACGACTATAGATATAGCAGTCGTTGTTGGAAACATAAGCAAAACAAAAGACACCGTCTAACTTCTCGCTTGCAACAACGGGAAATTTGATAGTGCCTTTAAGTTTTTCTATAGGTAAGCAGAGTTGAACAAGGTGGCGTTTATCTCTGCCTACGAGTTCACATATATTGGGAGCTTTAGTCAAAATAAACCTCCGCATCTGTCACTTCTACATTATCAAGACCTATATCCTTAACTCCTTTAATAAGGGCTGCTAATGCTTCAAGTTCCAATTCTTCCATATTTAAAATGATATGGAGTGCTTGTTTATCGGTGATAGCTCCACGGACGGAAGCATTTATAGTGTATTTTACATTCAGATTAGGCATCTTTTTCACCTGCTTGCTCGTACAGACCGCAACGGCACGCTCCGTAATTTCTCATATATCTGCAAGGGCAGATAGTGTCAACAGTGCGGTCGAGTTGGCAAGGACAATACATCTCACCAAATTGTTCCTTTTGATACTTAAATTTCTCAGCAAGGACTTCAAGACGTTTTTCATCTTTAATCTTATAGCCATATTTTTGGGCATCCATTACAAGGATGTCTTTATATTTTTTACTCATTTAAATTCGCAGCTCCTTTCCTTACAGTTTCCACAGTTCATTAAATTGATGTCGAAAATCTCTGGGCAAGTTTTACCTAACTCCTGCTTAATCAGTTCCGCAAGTTCTCTATGCTCTGGCATAGCTCTACGACACAAACGCTTAGGGAGATACTCATACCACGCACGGAAATTGCCAGTTACCACAAGTTTAGTGTTGACACCTTGAGGAAGGAGGTAACGAGCTTCTTCAAAAGATGCACCAGTTTCAAGAGCTATTTGATAGGGGAGTAAACAAAGAGAAGTAAAGTTATCTAGTTCTTCTTGCGTATGTTCTTTATCTGGGGAGGGCTTGGGTATGACAAGTTCGTTAAATTTACTACCTCTTGCGCTTTGGCAAGTAAAGGATAAATGGCGGTGTCTTGTGAGCTGACCGAGAACCGCTACGGAACATTCAACCTCAAAAGAAGCATAGCAATGCTCAAGAACGGAGAGGTGTCCAGAAGCGATAATATGGTCAACAATGGTTTTCATACTTACATCTTTTCCATAAGGTTTGCTGCAAGCAGCCTTGAGGACTTCCTCGTAATTTGGGGTGATGGAAATAAGTTTTACTGTTGGCATTTATCTAACTCCTTAGATGCTTTAATAATTTTATCAATAAGAATATCTACCGCTTTTTCAGTAGTATCTCCTACAAGTTCAATGTTCCTCGGAGTAACCATACTTGCTGCTAACATCTGATAGCAGATTGAAGCAGAGGGAGTAAAGACACCTAACAACAATAGAACAACACCCATAATCACGTTTTTAAAACTGCCATTCTCAAATTTATAAAGGATAGCACAAACAGTTGTTATAATCAGACCAAAAAACAAGCACATAATCTTAACACCATTGACTGTACCTGCAATATAAAAAAACCATGGGTTAATAATAGGTGTTTCCATTTATTCGTTCTCCCTTTCGTATTCTTCCTTAGCCCACATTAAGTCCTTACCCTCACGGATAACCTCGTGGTCAATCTCGACACGAATACGGGTAATTCTGCCCTCATAGAGTTGGTTACCTTTCGCATAAGTTACAAGGTCGCCAATGTCTAAATACAATCCTTTTCTATCTCTTAAATCAATCATTGTGATTAGTCCTCCTTAATAATCTCAACTATCTTGGGTTGTCTACCGAACTTCCAAGCTTCTTCTTTATTTTCCATATAGATGTCGATTTTGTTGTCATAGCCACCACCGAAGCGGTCTTCAACAACATAAATATGACCATCAATTTTAACCTTTGTTCCAAAAGGCAGGTGGTCACACGCAATGGTACGCCCTTGGATAGCAGGGCGACCACTAGCAGTAATAGCATCCGTCTTACCACATTCCTCAAAGGAAGCAGTGTAGGCGGTGCAGATAACTACCATAAGTAAATTAAACATTGTAAAGGTTCTTAAAAATACCCATTAAAACATCTACAACAATGGAGTTTCCTGCCATTTTGTAAAGTTGGGTATCGGAAATTCCTTTCTCTCTTAATAACAGAGCATCTTGTTTGTCGAATCCCATAAGACAGAAGCACTCTGGGGGGGTAAGTTTACGAATGAGTTCTTTGTTTTCTGTGATATATAAACCAGTCTTAGCACCTAGTCCTCCTCCTTCTGCCTTAAGGCAGCGTGCAAGTCCATTGGTACTTTCATACACACGGTAAGCATCTGGTTGGTTAGAAGTTACTTCACGTAGTTTAATACAAGAATTAATAGGGACTTTAATACATTTAGGGTCTTTAAAATCTCTAGCACACAAAGTATCACATACCTTTTTTTCTTGTATTCTTCGTTGTGCTGTGATAAAAGATGCTTCGTATATACGTTTGACTTGAGGTTCGTTTAGGAAAAACTTCTTGTCAACTTGTTGCTCTAAAATATCCCTCAAGCAAATAATTAAAGGTTGCTTTTCCGGGAAAACAAAAGAGCCTTTATCGACATCCTTTCTAATGGATACGATAAAGACCCTTTCTCTATTTTGTGGAACACCATAGTCCTTAGCATTCATAACTTGCCAATAACTGTTATAACCCATACGTTCAAGATTCTGTAAGATTGTTAGGAAATCTTTTTGAAATTTTTTCCCTACAAGATTCTTGACATTCTCGCAGATAGCGATTTTAGGTCTGATGTCATCAATAATACGGTGTGCTTCCCATACAAGACCACTACGTGTAGTTTCACCTTCGTGCTCTAAACCACGTTGTTTACCTGCGGTAGAAATATCTTGACAAGGGAAACCATAAGTAACCAAGTCAATATCTTTAGGCAGTTTAGAACAATCAACAGTAGTTACATCGTGCAAGTTTAAACTCTCATCTACATTGTGAAGAATGGAGTACGCTTTAGATGCGTACTTATCAATCTCGCAGTAGGCTACAATTTCGTGAGGGATATTAAGGTTCTCTAGTGCTCTTTCGAAAGCACCGATACCACTAAATAAACTCAATATTTTCATTACTTTAGCACCATATCCTTTTTCTTCATTGCATAACCACAAGGACACACAACAATAGCACAGTCTACATTGATACTAAAATCCTTGAATAATCTACGGTTACATTTAGGGCAATAAATACCCTTAGCATCTTTCTTTTTTCGTTTAATGACAATCACACCAGTTCCTCCCGATTTTTCCTTCTGTGTCTAATTGCACACGGAAACCAAAATATTCTTGGGTTTCCCTCATAGCTTCTTGACCTACCTCTACGGCAGCCTTAGCAATTTCTTCGGTTCGACACGCACACTGGTACTCATCGTGTACCCACGCCATAAACCGAAAGTCTTTTCCGTGGTCGTAGCCACGTTCTATTAATCGTTCCTCGACAAGACATATCCACTTCTTACATATCAAAGCACCTGCGGACTGCAAAAGTAGATTAAGGGCAGAGTGAAGACTTCTTACGTGGAGTGGTCGTCCATCAAGACCGAATAAATACTTGCGTTTCCACTTGGTAACCTTACCGTGATATGTGGTGTCGACAAGAGCGTTTTCGATTGCTTGGCGAAGTTGAGCGATAGCAGGGGTTTTCTCAAGAAATTCTTTCTTCAATCTCTTGCCGTCCTTAGCATCACCGTGTACAATCTTGCCAATTTTGGCATCTCCTGCACCATAAAGAAACGCATATATAAAAGTCTTTGCTTGACTTCTCTCTGGAAGTCCTGCAGCTTTTTGATTGGTGGTATGAATATCACCGTTTAAAATCTCGTGAGCGTAAGCACCATGGTCGTATGGGTACATAAAGTGAGCCAAGCAACGTAGCTCAAGACCACTTGCATCGACACCCACCTGCCACCATCCATTAGGAACAGTAAACAACTCACGGCACTCTTTACCATATGGAGAGTTCACCGCAGGTACTTGGGCAACATTAGGGTTAGCGTGTGTCGCTCTACCAGTCACCGCACCACAAGGGTTCACACTTCCGTGGATACAACCATCAGCCTTAACGTGTTTAAGCCACGCTTGAGAGCCGTTAGAAAGCTGACCAAGGCGTTTAGTAACCATCAGATACTCACTAAAGATACCTGCTAGTTCCCTAAGCTCACTCGGAGCATTGATGTCGTCTTTAATAAAATCAAAGGTAACGTCGTCCATTTTCAGACGGTCTGCTTCGTCGAAAAGGTCGGGGTTGTCGGGAGTATAACCATACTTTGTAGTTACAACCCACTCAATTTGTTGTCGTGAACCGGGGTTAAAATCTTTATATCTTTGAATAGGGACACCCTTAATATATCCTTTGGTCTTGTTATCTCTTTTAGGAATAAAGACTTTATCGGGAATCTGAGGAATCCTCATCTTGAGTTCAGTGTCCAGAACTGCGTGTCGACACTCAAGAATCCTTTCAAGTTCCTTTGCTTTTTCTACATCAAAAGGGAAGCCGTTGCGTTCCTGCTTAGCCATAAGCCAAGCTGCTTGATGTTCCAATTGAATAGCCTTTTCGGGGTAGGGGGTGCGTGTAAGATACTCATAGAGCTTTTTAGTAACCACAACGTCCTGCACACAGTAAGTCAGCATATCCTCGTTAAATTCAGCCCAAGCATCCTCGTGTTCTTCGGCATAAGTACCCTTAAGTTCGCCCAAGCGATAGCCCCAAGCCTTAAGACTTTGAGAGCCATAAAGTTTACTGGGTAACTTACCGACACGCATACGACCTGCATCGGAATCTTTGATATTTCCATAAATCAGTCTTGCCAATACAAGGGTGTCGACAACTAGATGTCGATATTTGCGGTCGACAACAAAGTCACTGAAAAGCTTCTCCAAAACGGGGATGTCGTAATCAATAACGTTATGCCCACAAATAAAATGACCCTCACGGAGAGCCTTTAAGAGCCTTGCAGCTCCTTTAGCACACTCGTGAGGGCGGTAGGTTGTAACATTATCCGCTTCGTCTATGATAACCATACAGTGGGCTTTGGTTACGTTATCGTATAAACCGTTGGTTTCAATATCGAAGTAAAGCATAATTACGCCTTGTTTCTTTCGATAAAGTCACGCAGACGGTCGCCTTGGTTCTGGTATTCAATACGGGTTTCGTCCATTTGTTGCAATTTCTTTTCTACTTTATCTAAGTCCTTCTTGGCTTGTTTAACAAGCTTGTCACGGAAGTAGAAAACTAAAGTCAAACAAATGGTAGCCATTTTACGATAGAATTTAAACAATTTTAAGTCCTCCTTTAGCGTAGTGTCGTCTTGCAGCTTCTTCTTGACGACCTTTAGAGAAATTAGAGATAAGCTTAAGATAGCCAATAACTCTAGTTCCGTAGTCGATTTCCTTAGAGCCACATTTGACACAATGGTCATTAGTGTTGGGGTCGATATAACCACAATCACGACATACAGTGCAAAGCACGTTAGTAGTCCAATAAGGAACGCCGTGCTTAGCGTTAAGTTTAATTAAGGTCTTGGCTTCCTCAAAAGAGGGGATACGCTCAAGGTTCAAATGGAGAGCTGCACCACCATCAAGGTATTGTGCTACATCCTTGCCGTGAAGCTTAATCTTATCCAGAACGGTCAAAGAGGTATCCTCAACGGGGTAGAAATAGCTATTATAACAATCTCTAGGGCTAAATAAGCCATCCTCTTTATCCCATTTTGCGTTCTTGACACCGAGATTTTCCGCAGGAACAAATTCAGTATTGAAGCGGACACCATAGTCTCTTAGAGCCTTTTTGTTAGCATCAGAAATCACCTCAAGAATAGTAGCAAGGTAATCTTTGTATTCTAAGGTATCGTCAAGGCGGTCTTTTAAGTATTCATAACTTTCAAGCACACCATTGACACCAATAGTACAGAATTGCTTGTCAAGGGCAATGAAACCTGCGGTATAGGCAGGGAGCATTTTTGCTTCAACCATCATTTTATGATAGTTGCGGTGTGCTAAAAGGTATTTGTGGATACGCTCTACAATATCATCAAGGCATACTCCTTTTTGTACCATACGGTTAAAGTTAATAGTGATTACCTGCATAGAACCAGTAGAGACTCCACCTGCACCAAGGGTGTAAGAGAAGGTGTTGTCTGCTAACTCGTTGCGGAGTCGACAACAAGAAGCAAGGGAATCTGCGGAATCACTCTCATAATGGAAGAAGCTATGACCTTTGCTCATTTGGTCAGCCAAAAGGTCAATAAATTCACCATCAATCGGTTGTCGTGTTTCCTTGTCCACAAGGTACGCTGCGGTAATCACGGGGAAGGTCAGCAGTTCTTTCTTTCTCTCAAGTCTGAACCATTCCATAAAGAATGCTTGGAGCTTGTTAAGGGTGTCGTAACGTGGAGCAGTGCCATCTGGGAAGTAAAATTCACCAAAAAGACTATTAAAGTAATTCTCATCAAAGATGGAGATATTCCAGAAAATACTTTGGAAACCACGTGCTGCTGCAGGTTGATTAAGGGAATAAACGACACCCTGCAGTTCCTGCTCGACATCCTTTCGGTGGGTAATCAGATAGTCGTCACCATAGGTTTTACGGGCAAAGTAATCAAAGTACATCAGAAATTCTACGGTAGCAGTTGCGCCAGCAAAACCGCCTGCAATCTGATACAGAAGGTTTACTAAAGAACCACAGAAAGAATGGAGGTTCTTAGGAGCGTGAGAAGTACCTCCAACACATTTACTACCCTCGAATAAGAAGGGGTAAAGGGTGATTGAAGCACAATAGGGCTTCAAAGAGGTTTCATCGTGTACATAGATTAAATGGTCGTGGATATCGGCAATATATTGCTCTGCTAATTCTTTATCGAAGAGCTTTTCAAGAATATCACAGACAATGGCACGGTTAACTTGAATAGTCTCGAATTTATATAGCTCAGCTTCCATAGTGCTGATGTTCTTTCCAGTTACATTAGAGTTGGGGTCGACAATACTGCCCTCAGCAGCATTATCAGCATTGATATAATTCTCAATAAAATCAATTTTAGATTGAATTTGTTGAGGGGTTAATTTGTTTAACAACAATATCCTCCTTTCTAGTGAATAATTTTGTGTTATCCTCCCAAAAATGAGAGGTGTAATCATAGACACCATAGGCATCAAAATGAAAAGTAGGCTGCTTAATATAGAAGCGTTGGTTTGTGGTAGGGCTTTCAAGTCCACCAAAACACTCATCATACTTACCAACCTTAAGCCATTCAAGGTTTTTCCATTCCGACATCACATCTAGGTCTTCTTCTTGACCGCTATAGATACCACAAGGTACTTTAATACGCTCAATAAGGAGTCTTAAAGCTTCTTTGTCTACCAAAGAGTTATGCAAGCCACCCATAAAGACAACCGCATCGATGTCGGGTTCGGTCTTGAGGTAACAGTCAATCAGCATTTCTACTTGTTTGTCGGTGTAG
>ULPW01045424.1_pt1 | contig 39434 bp, 34 predicted proteins | sample 1953871 | NCBI WGS metagenome assembly ULPW01 (sample SAMEA4835639, study PRJEB28245) | human gut metagenome | biome: gut microbiome; material: fecal sample | place: Denmark | collected 2008 | reverse complement strand
AACAAAAGAAAGTAGGGCAGGTAGGCCTGTCCGAAACGGCATGATATAGGCATCTTAAAAATGGAAGTGCCACTGCGTTATAACACTTCCATTGATGTATGATTAAGTAGTCGTACCTTAATCATTTATTTTTCTTCTATTAAGTAGTCTATTGACCATTAGTTTTATACTTGCTTACAGAAAAATCTAAGGCTTCTTTTTAGTTAAATGTGAAGTAGGGAGCCAATCGTTCAAAATCCTTGTCAGTAAACTCTTTGTACAAGCGTAGATCTTTCCAACTATGTAGAGGACCATAGCGCCTTATATGATTTACTATAACTTTTGTTTGTTCATACGATAAGTAGGGATGTCTTACAAGTTCCTTGAAACTACTTTCATTTATTTTTATTTTATGTATTGGTGGATTTTGTTCAAGGAAGAACCATCGTGTTATTCCTGGCGGTAAGCCCTCAATTTCTTCTAATTGTCCAATATTGTTAAATCCACCAAGCCTGTTCCTGTATTTTACGATTTTACTAGCATAATAACTGCCAATTCCTGGAATGCCTTTCAATGCAGTGGTATCCGCTTGACTAAGTGATATTTGGGTACCTTCTGCGTATTTTTCAACTCGTTGATAGGGCATCTCTTTTATTTCAGAGATTTCTTGTGTGTAGTCCTTGTAATTGTTGTTGGTTTTAGGTCTGTCTTCCGGAGCAATGCGAATGTATGGTTTCAATCTTTCATATTCTTCAGAAGTTAAACCATATAATCGCTTAAAGTCTTCAGCAGATCGCCATATACCCCCTTTGCTCCTATATTTCATCATGTTCTTTATTTGCCAACTTTTTAACCCTACAGCTTTTAATGTAATAGAGTCTGCATGATTAGGGTCAAAAGGAAAAGGCTGAGATGTAGCATGGTTTGCTTCATCTTCGTCATCCATATTTTTAGCCATATTCTCATTGAAAATACGGGCTTGTTTAGCATCTTCTTTGTTGAGTGTATGCTCATTACTTTGATGCTGGCTACATTTATTCATGCTAAATGTAATACCAGTAATGGAGGCTATGATTAAAGCAGATACAACCATAGCTCTTGATTCTTCTTTTGACAGGTGCATTTTTTATTGTTTTAATCGGTTAACTTCAAGCTTTGTATCATAGCAGCTTTGTTAAAGTATGATATTAAAAAATCAGCAAACTAAAGTGTTGAATCTCTAGTTTACTGATTTGTTTTACGAATTTGTCAGCAATAATTTGTTTGTTGGCAAATTATTATTTTTTAGGACCACGTTTAGTGGTACTTTTTCTATTTGTTGCCTTGCCCTCGCTTTGTGCATCCTCATTTTCGGCTGCTACTTGATTCTCTAAACGAGCAAGCATGTTCTGCAACTTTGATATTTCTTTGTTTTTAAGTTCCAATTCATCGCCTTGGTTCTTAATGGTTGTAAGCAAAGAATTGAGTTCTTCATTGTCAATATCAAGCGGATAGCGTTCGTTAACACGGGTAATGAAGTCGCCTAAGATGTTCATATAGTTAGTAAAGGCATCGTAGGGAGTATCGTAAATACCGCGATAGCTTCCATAGCTATTAGGCTTGGTACTCATGAAGCGCAAGTTATTTGATGCTTGCAGATAGTCGAAATCCTGCATCAATCGCTTATCCCGGCAAATACGTACACGATCTGCAATAGAGTATAATTTATCAAAAGCTTCACGTTGCATTACATTACCGAGCCAAGGTGAAAGGTCGCGTTCCTCATCAACCCATGATGTTGGATACGATACTGTCAGTTCGCCAACAGATTTTATTTTGCTGCAAATTTCTGAAGGAGTGCTGAAGGTAATACCTCTTTCCTTGAATTTAGCAGGAAGTGCTTTCAAGAATTCAAGGATGTTTGAAGACAGCGGCTGGAAAATACCGATAGCGCACAGTTCCATGAAGATATTGATTACTTGATCTTCTTCAGGAAGGTTGCTTATCCAGTTGGCATAGGTGTCTGCAAAGAGTGGATATTCGCTCCAAGATGAGTCATTGAAGCGATATGAAATGTCTTCAGAAAGGGAATAATCACGCAACAAGAGTTTCAAGCGCGGATCTCTGCTACAGCTATAAACGAAGTGAGGACTCTTCCATCCCAGCACGTGCTTAGCACCTTCTGCCAGCATGCCCTTGAATCCCATAGAAGCAACCATTTCGCCAATGTCGTCAGAGTAGACTAAGCAAGAGTTTCTGAAGATTTTAGGTTCTTGGTTGAATAATGTCTTTACCTTTTTGCACAAACGGGTAACTTCATCGCGGAATGTTTCCTCGTTTTTCAATGAAGAGAATCCATGCGAGTAAGGTTCGGCAAGAAATTCAACACAGCCGGTTTTATTGAGCATTTGGAGTAATTCAATGACTTGCGGAGCATGATTTTCCAACTGTTCAATGGCACAACCTGAAAGTGAAATGGCACATTTGAATTCGCCCGGATTGGCTTTAGCCATTTCGATGAGCGTTTCAAGTGCAGGAACGTATGAGCGTTCGGCTGTTTCAGTAATTGAGCGTGCATTTTCGTAGTCATCGTAATAATAATGGTCGGTACCGATGTCGAAAAAGCGATAACGCTTCAGGTGAATGTTTTGATGTATTTCGAAATATAGACAGACTGTTTTCATGATGATAGAATAATTATCTGGTATCCTATTGTGTGATGCCTTGATTAGTGAATGAACTGATTGTACACATCGTAGATGCGTTTACCCACTTTCTCCCAAGTGATTTGGTCAACTTCGTTTTTACCTTCTATTTTTAAGTATTCGTGGAGTGAATCATTAGTGCAGAGCGAGTACATGGCATCGGCCATGGCATAAATATCCCAGTAGTCGGTTTTGATACACTTGTCAAGAATTTCTGCGCAACCACTTTGTTTGGATATAATTGAAGGAACACCGCATTGCATAGCCTCAAGAGGTGAAATACCAAAAGGCTCACTTACAGATGGCATTACATATACATCAGAGTCTGCAAAAGCTTCATACACCTGCTTGCCACGCATGAAACCGGGGAAGTGGAATCTGTCTGCAATACCACGTGCTGCAACCATATTAATCATGTCGTTCATCATGTCGCCCGAACCTGCCATGCAGAAGCGGATATTGCGTGTACGCTGTAATACGAGTGCAGCAGCTTCAACAAAGTATTCCGGTCCTTTTTGCATTGTGATTCGACCAAGGAATGTAACTACCTTTTCTTTTCGGTGTCCATGTTCCTTACGGCGTTCAGCAACCATGTCAAGTATTTCTTGCGACAAGGGATATACAGCATTGTGCATGGTAATGCACTTGTTCGGATCTTGATGGTAGTGATTGATTACGGTTTGGCGGGTAAGTTCAGACACACACATAATGCAGTCTGCATGGTCCATTCCATCTTTTTCAATGCCATAAACCGTAGGATTAACGTGTCCGCGTGAACGGTCGAAGTCTGTGGCATGAACATGGATTATAAGAGGTTTGCCACTAACATTTTTTGCATGTATACCAGCCGGATATGTAAGCCAGTCATGTGCATGAATAATGTCATATTCCTGCTGGCGTGCAATCACGCCGGCAACAATAGAGTAGTTGTTGATTTCGTCTTGTAGATTTTCAGGATAACGGCCAGAAAACTCGATACAGCCTAAGTCATCAGTCAGTCGATAGTTAAAATCGGCATAGATGTGATCTCTTAAGTCAAAGTAAAGTTGAGGATCCATTTTATTACCCAATCTTTCTTTGACATAATCGTAATTTACGTCGCGCCATACGATGGGAGTTTCGCTTAGGCCGATGATGTTCATAAAACTTTTGTCTTCATCGCCCCAAGGCTTAGGCAGACAGAAAGTGATATGCGTATCCGGCTGTGCGGCTAATCCCTTCGTAATGCCGTAACTTGCAGTTCCTAATCCTCCAAGAATATGAGGCGGAAACTCCCATCCGAACATTAAAACTTTCATAGCGAGGTTATATTTGCAGCTTTGCTTGTAGGAACTTGCTCGATTTTAAAAGCAAGTATCCATACAAGTAAAACCTTTAATTTTTATTCCATAGCATTATTATATTTTTCGAGCATGCGGAGAGCTCGGAGAATACCGCTGACATTGGGAGCAAATGATATAGCACCACGACCATGGAAGGGAGGGTTGCCATCAAATAGTTCTGGAATAGTTCCAATGCAGTGGTAGAACAATTCTTCTTCGAAGCCAATAAGCTGACGTTCAATATAGTTGACGCCACTCATCTTGTATACGCGCAAGTAGGCTTCGAGATAGAATCCTGTCAGTACCGGCCATGCAGTACCTTGATGATAAGCATAGTCGCGCTGTGTTTGCGGACCTACATACATGGGGTTGTATCCGCCGCTCTTAGGCGACAGCGAACGAATGCCCTTTGGCGTAACTAATTCTTTTGTACAGATGTCGAGAACAGACTTACGCTCTTTCATATTGAGCGGTGAGAAGTCTAATGCAATGGCAAATAATTGGTTCGGACGTACGCTCCAATCCATCATCTGACCATCTACATAGTCGAGCAGATAGCCATATTCGTTAAGGAAGACTTCTTTAAACGACTCTGCAGCCTTTTCTGCATACTCTGTAGCTTTTTGAGCGAGAACGGCATTGTCTTCTCCTTCGTTTTCAGAAAGAATCTGTTCAAAGAATTTAAGTGCGTTATACCATAAAGCGTTGAACTCAACAATGTATCCCGAACGCGGAATGATGGGACGTCCGTTTTTTGAAGAGTTCATCCATGTGATAGCATGGTCGCGGCCGTTAGAATAAACCAAACCATTGTCGTGAATAAACAAGTTGGGATGTTTACCACTCCAAATGTAGTTCATTATGTCTTTAAGTAGTTGACCATACTTGTTATAGCAGATGCTTCGTGAAGAATATTTCGCGTATTGTTGGATATTCCAAACAGCCCAGAAGAGCGTATCTGGTTGTTCCATTTCGTAAATATCAACAGACATCGGCTCTTTATTGATAAAGTTATAAATGGCCTTGATGGCTGTGTTCATGTATAACTCATATCGTTCAGGCTCTCCGATAGAAAGAGTCAAACCTGGCATGGACGCAAACGTATCTCTTGCTCTGACTTTAAACCAAGGGTAACCAGTGATGATATAATTTTCATCGCCTTTCTTTACGCGGAATTGGTGCGCAGCATTGACAAGGCAGTGGTAGAAACTGTCGCGGTGGTCAAGATTTTCGATTTCTTTTTCCAGATAAACGTCAATTTCATTGGGTTTGATTGGAGCAATACCGGCACTGAATGTAATGCTTTCGCCTTTTTTGATGGGCATTTCGAAGTAACCAGGAACCAACAAATCTTCGGTCGCATTGTAGCCGCGTTCCCGTTCTTTCGGGTAGTCAAGTCCTCTGTACCAGTCAGGGCAATATATCCAATCAGCCTTTTTGCTGGTTTGCATATAAAGGTCAGGATATCCTTGATAAAGGCACATACTAACACCATTGTCAACTTCGTTGTAGCTACGATTAGCGACTCCATTTTCGTGTGTCCACTGTCGAACGCTGCGGAATGCAAGGAAAGGACGTAAACGTAAGGTTGTTGCAGAATGAGCATCGAGAAGTGTGTAACGAATGTAGAGTCGGTGGATACTAGTGTCGAATGCGATTTCTTTTTTGAGCAAAACACCACCTACGCGATAAATCCAGGTAGGTACTTGTTCCCATTCAAAGCTAATGATGTATTTATGGCCTTTAGGGCTGTAATTTTCACCTTGATATTTATGGAGCCCTAAGTTGAATTCAGCTCCGTGTTGTATAACAGTTTCATCAAGCGAAGATAAAAGGACGTGGTTTTCATCATCCAGTTCCGGAACGGGGATTACGAGCAAACCATCGTACTTGCGAATGTTGCAACCAACCAAAGTTGTAGAGCAATATGCTCCCGACCTATTGGTAATCAGCATCTCTTTATAAAGAGATTCCTGAAGGTTGGTCATCTGCGCTTTGTCAAATCTTAAATAGCACATGGTGATATATGATTATAAGGTTTATGTTTATGGTTAATCGCATTTCGAATGTTGTGCTATATTCTATTCATCACTCTTGAAAAATGAATGAACAACGCCTTGATTTAAAGTATTGCAACATTTTAATCTGTAGCAGTAGTGAAGATTTAGATTACTGAAAAGACATCCATTACGAAACGGCACTCAAAAGTAATAAAAAAACATGTTGGGTGAAAGTTTTTTTTTAAAAAAATGGACAGGTTGGTCTAAATTATGCTTTGCAACATAAAAATAACGTTGCATTTTTGGGTTATTCTTGTTAATTTACTAATTTCGCATTTATATTCGCTACTTCCAAAGAGCATTTGTGAACATAGTTTTAGACTTTTTTAAAAGAAGAGGTTTTTGCTTGCAATGTTCTTTTTGCAGGTTAGTTGATAAATGCGTGATTTGTGTTAATGAATTTCTATAATTATTAACGACAAGAATCATGTGATTCCTTACCATGAAAATAGATTAAACGAAATGACTAGGTTAGACAACTACGATCCTGTTGCTGCAGCCCGCAATATGAAAAACGTGTGGGAACTATTAGAGGAGCGCGATAGGGAACTTTTTATTTCTACATTAAAAGTAGAAAGGTACAAGAAAAATGAATTGATTTATCATGAAGGTGATTTACCAGAACGTTTGCTTTGTCTTCATAGCGGTAAAGTCAAGATTTTTCGTGATGGAGTAGGAGGGCGCTTCTTAATCAATCGCGTTTTGCGACCGATTCAGTATTTTGGTTACAGAGCTTCAATGGCAAATGAACCTTATGTTACGGCAGCTGCTGCTTTTGAGGAGTCGACAATTATATCTGTGCCGATGAAAGTTGTGTATGACGTGTTAAATACCAACGCGCGTTTAGCCATGTTCTTTATTCGTGAATTGGCTACTGATTTGGGAACTGCCGATAAACGAATCGTTAGTATAACCCAAAAACATGTGCGTGGTCGTCTTGCTGAAGCTCTCTTGTCTCTTTTGGATATTTATGGTGTCGATTCCGACGGCCAAACGCTTGATTTGCATATATCGCGTGAAGATTTGGCTAATTTGTCGAATATGACAACAAGTAATGCCATACGTACGCTTTCTATTTTTGCAGATGAAGGTTTGCTTGAGGTGCGAGGACGTTATATTAAATTTCTCGATGTTAAAGCCCTTCAGCGAATATCTGAAAATGGTTGATTTTTCATGACTGTTTTTTTGCAGACATCGTTCACATACCTCCTGTTTTACCAAAAGCAGGAGGTTCTTTTATGGACATTATTGTGATATTTTAGTGTGTCAGAGATGGTATGGTGCGGACGTGTTAGAGGTATACAATGGCGTACGCTACTTTAGTGGGGGTATTTTATCTACAGCTGTACGAGCGAAAAGGATACAGTCCGTAATCCATGTACGATAGTAAGGCTTCGTTAGGTTGCTTGATGGATCAGTAGCAAAAAGGGGTGGGTAGTAGTATTTGGGTGAGGTAAGACGTTGCTGCTTCGCACGTTTTGAGAATTGGCATGAGATAAAATGTTATATCCCGATTTTATTTTATTAGCGTGCGAAAAATGCGTCTGAAAGTCCGTAGATAAAGGGTTGAATGCCCATTCGGAGGTGTGGAAAATTTTCGAGGTGCGATATCAGGTGCCGAAAAATATGGATTTCGGGTTGTGCATGTTGTATCTTTGCATTCGCGAAGTCAGGCTGCGCCTCAGCATAGCTTTTGAGATTCAGCTCTCATCGCTCTGCGTTCGGTTTGCACTGGACATTGCCTACGGCGAAGTCAGGCTGCACCTCAGCAAAATTTTCGAAAACGAGTTTTCAAGTTCTGCATTCGGTTTGCACTGACATTGCCCCCACAATAAAGGCTGCACTACAGTATTAATAAACTGTGTTTAGTCTAAACGAATGAAAAAACAGTATTCCTTATTGATTTCAGCGTTCTTTGACATAATGTTACAACAGAAAGTAAGGCAGGTAGGCCTGTCTGAAACCCTTGATGCGTCGTTGAGTTTTATCGCACGTTTTTGCGACTGAGTCTGCTTTATGTAGTATGTCTAAAGTTTATGTGGTTGGCAAAGACGAAAAAGTAGGTGCTTAAAATTATTTATGCGCTTGGGTGCGGCATAAGAATGCCATACAAACGATTGTCGCTTCGGTAAAGCTATAAAATAATTTTGGGCACCTACTTATTATAAGTATTGCAAAAAGAAGATGTTGAATACTGATATATTTTGAATATGAATAATTTTCAACATCTACTTAAAATCAAGGTTTTATTCCCAACCTAAAGCACTGGCTCCAAGCACAGCAGCTTCGCTTCCATTGAGTGCAGAGATGAGAAGTTTGGTTTTGCCCTTGAAAATGCTTAGGGTGTTTTCTTCGTAGGCCTTGCAGAGCGGCTTCATCAAATAATCACCAGCCTTGGTAAGACCACCAAAGAATACGAAAGCTTCGGGAGTATTGAAAGTAGTGAAATCTGCACAAGCTGTACCTAAGATTTTGCCGGTGAAATTGAATACTTCCAAGGCAATTTCATCGCCTTTTTCTGCAGCTTTGAACACATCGTATGAAGTGATGTCTTGAGGATTCATTTCGCGCAACAAGCTGGGAGTAGAACGCTTTTCAAGCATTTCGCGTGCAGTGCGAGCAACACCTGTTGCCGAAGTGTAGGTTTCCAGACATCCTTTGCGACCGCAACCACATGAGCGTCCGTTTTCGCTGTGGTCAATCACAAAGTGGCCTAGTTCGCCGGCGAATCCGTCGCTGCCATACACAATTTTGCCGTCGACAACGATTCCTGAACCAACACCGGTTCCAAGTGTAATCATGATGAAGTTTTTCATACCACGTGCCACACCATAGGTCATTTCGCCCATAGCAGCGGCATTCGCATCGTTTGTGATTCGGCAGGGAATGCCCAATGCGTCTTCAAACATTTGAGCGGCTGGTATTACGCCGGGCCATGCCAAATTTGCTGCATATTCGATAGTTCCACTATAATAGTTTCCATTAGGGGCACCAATACCCATGGCACGTACATTCTGCAGTCCGCCAACAGTGTCTAATGCAGGCTGAAGAGCCTCAATAGATGCTTTTACGTAGTCGGCAAAGTCGGGGTAGGCTTTAGTTGAAATAACGGTTTGCGATTTAATAGAACCTCTTTGGTCAACAATTCCAAATACAGAGTTGGTTCCACCCATATCCAAACCAATAACATAAGGTTTTTCTACTTCATATTCCATGGTTGTATATTTTATTTAAATTAAAATCTATCGCAAAAGTACAATAAAAATTGAAAACTATACTTTGCACTCTGTTTTTTTTATGGACATTTTTTTATTCTGCGCTAACTGATAACTTATTGTTTATAGAATAATATGCTGACAATGCGTTGCTTGGTCAAGTAGTTAGGAGATACGGCAAGTGTTTGGCAGTTTACTTTTTTGCAGCGTATCGCGTATTTCTCGTAGTAATTTTACTTCTTCTGAAGGTTCGGGCGATTTTACAGCAGGTGTTTCCTCTGCCTGCTTTTTTGTGGACAGTCGCATGAATAATCGTAGCAACAAGAAAATGCAAAGGGCAATAATGAGAAAGTCGAAACAGGTCTGCAAAAAATTACCATAAGCAATGATGACAGGTTCGCCATCTTTTTGCAAAGCATTTGCCGGAAGTTCAATTTTAAGGTCCTTGAAATTTACTCCTCCGATAATCCAACCTAATGGAGGCATTATCAAATCGTTTACAAAAGAAGTGACGATTTTCCCAAAGGCGCTACCGATAATTACACCAACAGCCATATCAACGACATTACCTTTTATGGCAAAATCCTTAAAATCTTGAATAAATCTACTTTTCTTCATTTTTCAAAAATAAATTGATTAATCATGCTGCAAAAATAAAAATGTTTTCGTACTTTTGCGGTGGAAAGATGATGAAAGTGGTGCTTTTTATCATAGTAACACTGATCTTCTATCCTCAACAGAGTTTATTCACCCGAATTATTAACCACTAATAGTTAATTCATAACTTAAACATCATGATTAAAGTAGGTATTAACGGTTTCGGTCGTATTGGCCGTTTCGTATTCCGCGCCGCTCAAACTCGCAGCGACATTCAGATTGTAGGTATCAATGACCTTTGCCCCGTAGATTACTTGGCTTACATGCTCAAGTATGACACTATGCACGGTGCATTCAACGGCACGATTGAAGCTGACGTAGAAAAGAGCGAACTCATCGTTAACGGTAACCACATCCGTGTTACTGCAGAGCGTAACCCGGCTGACCTCAAATGGAACGAGGTAGGTGCTGAATACGTAGTTGAATCTACGGGTCTCTTCCTCACCAAGGAAAAAGCTCAGGCTCACCTCGAAGCTGGTGCTAAGTACGTGGTTATGTCAGCTCCTTCAAAGGACGACACTCCTATGTTCGTATGCGGTGTAAACTTCGACAAGTACGAAAAGGGTACTCAGTTCGTATCTAACGCTTCTTGCACCACTAACTGCTTGGCTCCCGTTGCTAAGGTTCTGCACGATAAGTTCGGTATCACCGACGGTTTGATGACCACCGTTCACTCTACTACTGCTACTCAGAAGACTGTTGACGGTCCTTCTTTGAAAGACTGGCGTGGTGGCCGTGCTGCTAGCGGTAACATCATCCCTTCTTCTACCGGTGCTGCTAAGGCTGTAGGTAAGGTTATTCCTGAACTCAACGGCAAATTGACTGGTATGTCTATGCGCGTTCCTACTTTGGACGTTTCTGTAGTTGACCTCACTGTAAATCTCGCTAAGCCTGCTACTTACGCTGAGATCTGCGCTGCAATGAAGGAAGCTTCTGAAGGCGAATTGAAGGGTGTTCTGGGTTACACTGAAGATGCAGTTGTTTCTTCTGACTTCTTGGGTGACACTCGCACTTCTATCTTCGACGCTAAGGCTGGTATCGCCTTGACCGACACTTTCGTTAAGGTAGTTTCTTGGTATGACAATGAAATTGGCTACTCTAACAAGGTGCTTGAACTTATCGCTCACATGGCCAAAGTAAATGGCTAATCTGTAGCGTAAATAAAAATTAAAAAGAATTTCCGCTGCAATGCCCCTGTGTATTGCAGCGGTTTCTTTTATTTTGAAGTCTGAGCAATTTCTATGGATAATATTCTGACAATTTTAGGCCCTACTGCGTCTGGAAAAACAAAAGTAGCTGTCAACCTGGCACATAGAATGAATGCAGAAATCATTAGTGCAGACAGTAGACAGGTATATAGACGAATGGATTTAGGAACGGGTAAGGACTTGAATGACTATGTTCTTGATGGACATCATATTCCTTATCATTTGATTGACATTCTTGAACCTGGAACAAAGTACAATATATTTGAATATCAACGTGATTTTTTAAATGCATATAACGATATTAAATCACGAGGTAAAAACATTATATTGTGCGGTGGTAGCGGTTTGTATCTTGAAAGTATTTTACGTAGTTACAGGTTGTCGCCGGTTCCGCAGAATCCAGCACTTCGCGAAAAGTTGAAAGATTGTAGTATGCAGGAACTGACCGACATTTTGAGTAAATATAAGACGCTGCATAATACAACCGATGTCGATTCTGTACAGCGCGCCATTCGGGCTATAGAAATTGCTGATTATTATGCACATACTCCGGTTGACGAACGTCCGTTTCCTCAAATTTCGTCTTTTACGATTGGTCTGAAAATTGACCGGGAAACCAGACGTTTATTGATTACTAAACGCTTAAAACAGCGTTTGGAGGATGGAATGATTGATGAGATTAGAGGGCTTTTAAAGGAAGGCATAAAGCCGGAAGATTTGATTTATTACGGATTGGAGTATAAGTTCCTCACTCTTTACGCTATTGGTGAAATCAGTTACGATGAAATGTTTACACGCTTGGAAATTGCTATCCATCAGTTTGCAAAACGTCAGATGACGTGGTTTAGAGGTATGGAGAATCGAGGGGTAAAAATTCATTGGATGACACCTGATGAAGCTTTGAATATGAGTCTTGATTTATTTAACACTTAAAAAGATACAATCGTGCCATCAAAATCTTGGGGCGTTATTTATTGCCCGAAAGAAGGTTCGTCGAAAACCCACAAACGGTGGAAAAATATTTGCCGTTACCTTACTTCTAAAGGAGTTCCTTTCGATTACGTACAAAGTGAAGGACCGGGTTCTGTCGAGAGATTAGCTTCAATGATGACGCGTGCAGGTTATCGCACCATTATCATTGTAGGGGGAGATGCTGCGCTTAATCATGCACTTTGTGGTATTATGAATACCGAGTCTCCTTATGGCAGGTATCCGGCATTAGGCGTTATACCCAATGGTTTTGGCAATGATTTTGCGAAGTATTGGGGCTTTGATTCAGAAAATTACAAGTCAACAATCGATAGCCTGATTTATCGAAAAATTCGTAGAGTCGATGTAGGAACTGTTCGTGCGCATTTTGAGTCGGGAAACGATGAATGTTTCTATTTTCTGAATTGCGTGAATTTAGGTGTTGCTTCTTCCATCACTAATTTGAAGCGAAAAACTAATAGCCTTTTTGGAATAAAAACGCTTTCCTATTTGTTTTCATCATTGCTGCTTTTATTTCAGCGTATCAATTTTAATTTTTCCTTTGAATTAAATGGCGAAAACATTAAGCAGCATGCGATGGCGCTGTGTATAGGTTCGGCTCATGGCTATGGTCAAACGCCAAGTGCGGTTCCTTATAATGGACTGTTGGATGTAACTATGGTTTCGAAACCGCAGATATTTCAAATTTTTCATGGAATATGGTTGCTTTATACGGGGAGGTTCTTGAGTCATCGAGGGGTTAATGTGTGGCGTTCGAACCGCATACATATTTCATCGTTAGGCCATTCTTTGTTGAGTATTGACGGAAGAGTTATACATAAAAAGATATCAGACATTGAAATTGGCATTAAACAAGAGGAAATAGAGTTTCTCATTCCATAGAAGGTGCTTCCTTAAAATCTCACTTAGTGACTTTTTAAGGAAGCATTTTATATGTATTGGTCAAGTGTGCTGATACAATATGTATGAACATTCATTATATATTTCCGATTCAGCTACTTTTTTTGTAAATTCGCAGAACATAATCCAAGTTTTTCATAACTATTATCACGAAGCATGACTCCATTACTCGATATACAGCACTTAACTAAACGGTTTGGTGCACTTGAATTGTTCACAGACATTAGTTTTAGTGTAGCAGAGGGCCAGAAAGTTGGCTTAATAGCACACAATGGTGCCGGAAAAAGTACCTTATTAAGTATTTTGGCCGGGCACGAGGATTACGAAGAAGGTAATATTGTGATGCGGCGTGATGCACATATCGCTATATTGGAACAGCAGCCGGTCTTCGATCCGGAAACGACAGTTATAGATGCTTGTTTCAATCGTGCGGGAGAATTGTCTGCTCTTATCAGTAAATATGAACAGTGTTTGGCTACTCCCGGTAATCCTGGACTGAATGAACTGATTGAAGAGATGGAGCGGCACCAGGCTTGGGACTTTGAGTTGCGTGCCAAACAAATTTTGTCGAAATTACAAATTCCCGATTATACCCAGCGCGTGTCAGAATTGTCTGGAGGTCAGCTCAAGCGTGTAGCCTTGGCAAATGTGTTGTTAGCAGACGCTGATTTGTTGGTGCTGGATGAGCCTACTAACCATTTGGATTTAGATATGATTGAGTGGCTCGAGAGTTATTTGCAACGTACGACAAAGGCTTTGCTCATGGTTACGCACGACCGCTATTTCCTGGATAATGTATGCGAGAACATTTTGGAACTCGATGATATGGGCTTGTATACTTATACTGGAAACTATGAGTATTACCTTGAAAAACGCGAACAGCGAATTTCTGCAACGAATGCTAATATTGCGCGTGCCAATAATTTATACCGCAAGGAGTTAGATTGGATGCGCAGAATGCCCTGTGCTCGTGGTACTAAGGCGCGTTATAGAAAAGAAGCCTTTTATGAATTGGAAAAGCGAGCTAAGCAGCGGCGCGAAGAACGTGTGGCACGTTTGGAAGTAAAAAGTGGATATATAGGTAGCAAAATATTTGAGGCCGAATATGTTTCTAAGTCATTCAGTGCTCGTGACAATAAAGGAAACCAAACCGAAAAGGTTATATTGAAGGATTTTTATTATAACTTTTCGCGTTATGAAAAAATGGGTATTGTTGGTGCGAATGGTACCGGCAAAAGTACGTTTATTAAGTTGCTCCTTGGATTACAGAAACCGGATAGTGGACGTTTTGTGGTAGGCGAAACTGTAAGGTTTGGTTATTTCTCGCAAGATGGCATTCAATTTGATGAACAAGATAAGGTAATTGATGCAGTTCGGAAACATGCTGAATTCATTGATTTAGGAGGAGGACGTCATCTTACCGCAATGCAATTTCTAGGGCATTTTCTGTTTCCACCATCACGTCAGCAAGATTACATTTATAAACTGTCGGGTGGTGAGAAACGTCGTTTGCAGTTATGCACCGTCTTGATGAAGAATCCTAACTTTCTTGTTTTGGATGAGCCCACCAATGATCTTGATATTGCAACTCTTCAAATTCTTGAGGAATACTTACAGGATTTCAAAGGTTGCGTAATCGTAGTGAGTCACGACCGATATTTCATGGATAAGGTTGTTGACCATCTTCTTGTATTTAAAGGAGAGGGAGAAATTGATGATTTCCCTGGTAATTATTCGGAATACCGAGAATGGAAATCACTTCGAGAACAAGAAGAACAGCAAGAGCGTGAACTGCACAAGAAGGAAAGTGCAACCACAAAGCAAAATACCTGGGGTGGCGAAAAGAAACGTAAACTTTCGTTTAAGGAAAAACAGGAAATGCAGCAACTTGAAGCAGATATAGAAAAACTTGAAGCAGAGAAGGCTGAGATTGAGTCAGCACTTTGCTCTGGTACTTTAAGTGTGGATGATTTGACTGAAAAGAGCAAAAGATTGCCTGTTTTATCAGAAGAGCTTGACACGAAGTCTATGCGCTGGCTTGAATTGAGCGAAATCGAAGGGTAGGGCAGAATAATCCCTCTACTATTCTTCTTGATTTATTGCATCTTTTTCTGTCCTTTGAGCGATACAGTTCGCTTAATTATCTGAAAACAAGGTGATTTCGGAATCGGTTATTTTAAATAAGTAATTTTATGAAGCCATTAGCTGAACGCTTACGTCCAACGACGCTAGATGAATATATAGGCCAGCAGCATTTAGTTGGCCAAGGAGCTGTGCTCCGACAAATGATTGATTCCGGGCATATAGCCTCTTTCATATTGTGGGGACCTCCGGGTGTGGGTAAAACTACGCTTGCAAAAATTATTGCTTATCAGCTCGATACAGCATTTTATACACTTTCTGCTGTAAGCAGTGGAGTGAAGGAAGTGCGTGAAGTGATTGAGTTAGCATCAAAAGACCGACTGTTTAACAAGCAGAGTCCTATTCTTTTTATTGACGAAATTCACCGTTTCTCAAAGTCGCAGCAAGATTCTTTGTTGTCTGCAGTTGAAACAGGTGCAATAACTTTGATAGGTGCAACAACCGAAAATCCTTCGTTCGAGGTAATTAGGCCTTTGTTATCTCGTTGTCAGGTGTATGTGCTTAAGAGTCTTGAAAAAGCAGATTTGACAAAACTCTTAGAGCGGGCTTTGACTACAGATGTTGTATTAAAAGAACGTCAAATTGAGTTGCGCGAAACAGAGGCATTGTTGCGTTACAGCGGAGGCGATGCGCGCAAACTATTAGGCATCCTGGATTTAGTGACTTCAGCTCAACCTGACGGAAAACTGGTAATTGATAATGCAACAATAACGGAACGCTTGCAACAGAATCCTGTAGCTTACGACAAAGAGGGCGAAATGCATTATGATATCATATCAGCCTTTATTAAAAGTATTCGTGGTAGCGATCCGGATGCGGCACTATATTGGTTAGCTAGGATGATTGAAGGCGGTGAAGACCCTAAGTTTATAGCTCGCCGTTTAGTTATATCAGCAGCAGAAGATATAGGATTAGCCAATCCTAATGCATTGTTATTAGCCAATGCAGCTTTTGATGCAGTCGCAAAAATAGGTTGGCCCGAAGGACGTATTCCATTAGCTGAAGCAACAGTGTATTTGGCAACAAGCCCGAAAAGTAATTCAGCTTATATGGCAATAAATTCGGCTATCGATCTGGTTCGACGTACCGGAAACTTGCCGGTTCCGCTTCCGATTCGAAATGCACCCACTAAATTGATGGCAGATTTAGGTTATCATGATGGTTATAAGTATCCGCATGATTATCCCGACAACTTTACCCCTCAACAGTATTTACCTGATGAAATTCAGAACGAAATATTATGGCATCCTTGTTCCAATGCTGCTGAAAATCGTTCTCATGAAAGAATGAATGCATTTTGGCCTGAAAGAAAACGTTGAGGCTATCAAACCATGATGTGATAGTCAGTTTGAATATTTCATCAGTAGATTGCATCAACTAATGTTCTTTATAGTCAAAAAGAGACTGTATCATTACTGGATTTTACATCCGGTTGATACAGTCTCTTTTTGTATATGATTAACTCAGCAATAGCTTGTTAATCTTAGGCATTATGCGAATCGTTCCAATTCGTGAGCCATTTGTTCTTGTAATTCTTTTGCCTTTTGAGCAGCTACTTCAGCAAAGCGTTCTGTTTGGTCTGCATAGATGATACCGCGTGAAGAGTTTACCAACAGTCCGCAATCCTTAGTCATACCATATTTGCAAACCTCTTCAAGAGAGCCACCCTGTGCACCTACTCCAGGCACAAGCAAGAAGTGGTTAGGAACAATCTTACGAATGTCTTCGAATAAGCGACCTTGTGTTGCACCTACCACATACATCATTTTTTCGTCTGATGCCCATTCTTGTGAGCGGCGTAACACTTTTTCGAACAAACGTTCTCCTTCTTTGTCTTCAGATAGCTGGAAATCGTGTGAGCCTTTATTGCTTGTTAAAGCCAGGAGAATGACCCATTTGTTTTCATATTGCAAGAAGGGAGTTACGCTGTCCTCGCCCATGTAGGGAGCAACAGTCAGCGAATCAATGTCCATTTCTTCGAAAAATGAACGTGCATACATTGCAGAAGTATTGCCAATATCACCGCGTTTTGCGTCAGCAATGATGAACTGGTCAGGATAGTTCTCCTTAATATAACGAACGGTTTTTTCAAAGGCAATCCATCCTTTCAGACCAAAGCATTCGTAGAAAGCCAGATTGGGTTTGTATGCTACACAATAAGGGGCAGTCGCATCAATAATTGCCTTGTTGAAGGCAAAGATGGGATCCTCTGTTTGGAGCAGGTGTGCAGGAATCTTTTTAAGGTCAGTATCAAGACCAACGCAAAGGAACGATTTTTTAGCACGAATGTTGCTAATTAATTGCTGTTTATTCATAACTGAGCATTTTTTATGGCTGTAGCTGTATGCTTTGGCCAATATGTGTTTGAATGTATATTGATTTTATGATTATGCCAATTCTACGATAGTAATGCCGGCTCCTCCGAACTGAACATGTTCATCGCGAAAATGTTTAACTCCGGCAACAGTCCTGACATAGTTTCGTACTAATTCGCGCAAGGCACCAGTGCCGGTACCATGTAGAATTCTGACTTGTGCTTGTTCTAACTGGATCGCATCATCAATAAAGTAGGAAACCGCGTTAAGTGCTTCATCAACATGCATGCCTCGGATATCGATTTCGGGTTTGAAGTGTAGCTTCTTTTCGTACATGGCATCACGCGTTTCTTTACTGATGAATGTGGCAACCTGTCCTAAGTTTGAGGTTTGCTTCGGTTTGTCTGTAAGTTCAAGTCGTTTCAGAGGAACCTGCATATACATCATGCCGAACAGAACTTTGGCAGAAGAACCTGTAATATTCTCGATTTTGCCAATGGAGTTTTGTCCTTTAATTTTAACATAATCTCCCACAGCGAAGCCACATCCTGTTTGTTGAATGGTTGACGGAGTTTCAATTCTAGAAGCTGAACGCAAGGCCGCAGCTGCTGCAGCTTGATTTGCAGCAAATTTTTGTCTGCCATTCATTTCACCTTCATCCTTCCGCTTTTGTCTGCGCTGAATTTTGGCAATTTTTCGAGCAATACGATCTTCTTCGTCCGAGTTTTGCTCTAATTGCTCTTTGAACGAAGCTAATTCTGTTCTAGCCAATTTGGTCTTGTCCTTTTCAGCTTGCGCTTCTTTGATGCTTCGAATCGTATTTTCGATTTTTGCATTCGATTCATCAAGAAGGCGTTTAGCATCAGCTTTGGCTTGAGCCAAGACACTCCTGCGTTCTTGCTGGAAATCGGTCATTTCGCGTTCGTATTTGGCAATGGTATCTTCCAGTTGCTTTTCCCGTGACCGAATGTTTCGTCGTTTGGTTTCCCAATACATTTTGTCGCGAACGATGTCTTGTAGATATTTATCGCTCATGACATAGTCTTGACCGACAATATCCGATGCATATTTAATTACATCATCAGGAATACCAATTTTTCGTGCAATTTCAATGGCAAAAGAACTACCGGGATTTCCAACTTGAAGTTTGAAGAGCGGTTGCATTTTAGCTCTGTCATACAACATGGCCCCATTAACGACGCTTTTTGTACTTTCGGCAAAATGCTTTAAGTTTTGGTAGTGTGTGGTGATGACCCCATACGTACCAATCTGTACAAAGCGGTTCATGATTGCTTCGGCCAGTGCACCACCTATTTGAGGTTCTGTGCCACCGCCAAACTCATCAATCAACAACAGACTCTTACCACTAGCATTACGCATCATTTCTTTCATATTGAGCAAATGCGACGAGTAGGTCGACAAGTCGTCTTCAATGCTTTGTTCATCACCGATATCTATGAAAATATCGTAGAACACACCAGGTCGTGAACGTTCATCGGCAGGCACAGGCATACCGCATTGCAGCATGTATTGTAGTAAGCCTATGGTTTTCAGACAAACCGACTTACCGCCCGCGTTCGGACCAGATATAAGCAGTATGTGCTGGTTATTGCGAAGCGTAACGTCCAGTGGAACTATCTTTCCCCCATGGCGTGCCAAAGATTGTTGGAGTAAGGGGTGTTTGGCCTGATACCAATCAATTTGGCATTTATTCTGCACAGTAGGCACTATTGCTTGATAGCTTTCACTGAATTGCGCCAACGCACGGAGATAATCGACATGTGCCAAAAAATGCAGGGAGTTCAAAATCTCATTGATGTGTGGACGTATGAAAGAGGTGAGTTCCTGCAGTATGCGTATAACCTCACGTCGCTCTGCCGCACGAAATTCACGAATTTTGTTATTGGCATCCACCACGACTTCGGGCTCAATAAAAACCGTTTTGCCCGTAGCACTTTCGTCGTGAACTATACCTTTGATTTTCCGTTTTAGGGCTGGAGCAACCGGAATAACTAAACGACCGTCGCGCAATGTCGGAGTAACATCTCGTTCGATATAGCCAGAACTTTGAGCCTCGTTAATAATTGCGCGTAAGCTGTGTGATATACTGCGTAAGGTTACTTCTATTTTATGGCGTAAAGATAGTAATTCCGGAGAAGCCGTATCCTTAATTTTACCGTATTTATTCAGTATGGCATCAATGCGTTGCACTATTTGTGGGAAGGTTGCCACATCAGTACACATTTTGGCCAATGCCGGGTATTGATAATTATGACAGACCGCATCAGAATTTTCATTCGAAGTAATATCTTCAGTATTGTTTGCGTCATCAAGTCTGTCAGTATGATTGCTGTTTAACTGAAATCCGCTTATGTTGTCCTCATCAATATCTAATGTGAAAGCACGGACATAAGCAATGACCGTACTTATAGATCTTTTTAGATTAAACAGGTCAACCTCTTCCAAATACGTTCTTTCAGGACGCACATGAAGCAAAGCCTCTCGTACATCGAAAATTTCATTTTCAATATCATCGTCAGACTCTGTCAGAAAACGTATGAACTCAGCAGACTCAGAAAGGGCTTGCGTAATGTCTTCGAACGATGTCATAAATCGAAGCTTGCGGTCAATCCACTCTGTTCCGAGAGAAGAAATACACCGCCCCTTGAGGAGTGTACGTATGTCTGAAAAACCTATTTTTCGTTCAAAATTTTCGGGATAAATCATTTTATATGTTCTATTTACGTGCAAAGTTACTAAATTGATGAAATTTCTATGAGTGTGATTTCATGGAATTTCGTATTTTTGCGTGCAAAATCACAACATTACCCTATTACAACCCTTATTCTTTATGGATAAAATTAAAGTTCGCGACCGCGAATTTACGGTCTCCATACCCGAAGCAAAGATTTTGCAGCGCGTAGCCGAAGTGGCAGCGCAAATCAATAACGACTTGAAAAATGAGAATCCTCTTTTTTTGGCGGTTCTGAATGGTTCATTCGTTTTTGCCGCAGACCTGATGCGTTGTATGGAAATGCCTTGCGAAATTTCATTTGTCAGAATGGCATCGTATGAAGGAACTTCTTCAACAGGAAAGGTTAAGCAACTAATAGGTTTAAAAGAAGAAATCAAGGGACGTACAGTTGTCATAGTTGAAGATATTATAGACTCTGGTTTGACTATGAAGAATCTGCTGGCCACACTTGAGGAAAAACAGCCTAAGGACATTCGCATTGCTGCTTTACTGGTAAAGCCCGGTAACTTGCAGGTAGATCTTGATATTCCTTACTGCTGTTTTGATATTCCCAATGATTTCATTGTCGGTTATGGTTTGGACTACGATGGTGAAGGCCGTAACTTGCGCAGTATTTACACTGTAGTTGAGTAGATTCAAAAAATAAAGAACCACATTTAAACTAAACAATATATTAAAAAATGAAGAATATCGTAATATTCGGTGCTCCGGGTTCAGGTAAAGGAACTCAAAGTGACTTACTCGTACAGAAGTATGGTTTCAAGCACATCTCAACTGGTGATGTTTTGCGTGCAGAAATCAAAAATGGTACGGAACTCGGCAACACTGCCAAAAGTTTTATCGATAAGGGTCAGTTGATTCCCGATTCATTGATGATCGATATCCTCGCTGCCACCTACGATGCACTTTGTCCCTGCGAAGGTGTTATCTTCGATGGCTTCCCCCGCACAATTCCTCAAGCAGAAGCTTTGAAGCAGATGTTGGCAGAACGCGGTTCAGAAGTAGCAGCCATGTTGGAGTTGGACGTTCCTGAAGAAATGTTGATGGAGCGTTTAATCAATCGCGGAAAAACTTCAGGTCGTGCCGACGACAATGCAGAAACCATTAAAAAGCGTCTCGACGTTTACAATTCACAAACAGCTCCGCTCATTGAGTGGTATGACAAAGAAGGACTTCGCAATGCCGTTAAGGGCTATGGTCCTCTTGAAGAAATCAATGCTGCTCTCTGTGCTGTAATTGATAAACTCTAAGCGCGCATAAACCCATAGACCAAACAGCTGCGATGGTGGTGACTGCAAACACTTCCATCGCAGCCTCTTCGTTTTTATTAAAATCCCTCGTATTTGTATGTTTGGCAGATACGGATTATGAATTAAATATCTTTCCCCATTATGGCTGAATCAAATTTTGTAGATTATGTAAAAGTGTATTGCCGCTCAGGTAAGGGTGGCCGAGGTTCTATGCACTTACATAGAGCTAAATATCAACCCAATGGTGGTCCGGATGGTGGAGATGGCGGTCGAGGTGGCAATGTTTACCTTCGAGGCAACCATAATTACTGGACACTTCTTCACTTGCGTTACGAACGTCACGTCTTTGCAGGTAACGGAGGTAATGGTTCAAAATGCTGTTCACATGGCTCAGATGGGGAAGATCGTTATATTGATGTACCTCCTGGTACCGTTGCTTACGATGCAGAAACAGGTAAGTACATTTGTGATGTTACCGAAGACGGACAAGTAGTCATGTTGCTCAAAGGTGGTCGAGGCGGATTAGGCAACTGGCAATTCCGAACTGCTACCAATCAGGCTCCACGTTATGCACAACCGGGTGAACCCATGCAGGAAATGATGGTTATTTTGGAGTTAAAGCTCTTGGCAGACGTCGGTCTTGTCGGATTCCCTAACGCCGGAAAGTCAACTCTAGTTTCGGCATTGTCGTCAGCAAGACCCAAAATTGCGAACTATCCGTTTACAACCATGGAACCCAGTTTAGGCGTGGTTGAATATCGCGACCATAAATCATTTGTAATGGCTGATATTCCTGGTATCATTGAAGGTGCCAGCGAAGGTCGCGGATTGGGTTTGCGATTTTTGCGTCATATTGAGCGAAACTCCTTATTGCTTTTCATGGTGCCCGGTGATACTGACAACATCGGTCGTGAATATGAAATTTTGCTGAACGAACTGAAACAGTTCAATCCCGGTATGCTCGATAAACATCGCGTATTGGCTGTGACTAAAAGCGATTTGCTCGATGAAGAATTGATGGAAATGCTGCGTGCTGATTTGCCCAAGGATCTGCCGGTAGTTTACATTTCTGCTGTGACAGGTTATGGCCTGCAAGAATTGAAAGACATTCTTTGGGAAGAACTGAACAGCGAAAGCAATAAATTGCAGTCGGTAAGTGAAGGTGGTTCGATTATCCATCGTGATCGTGAAGTAAATATGTTTAATCACGACTTTACAGATTGGGAAATCGACTACGATGACGAAGCAGACATCGACGACTTTGACGAGGAAATTGAAGTGTATGATATGGAAGATCTTGAAGATTAAATACAATGAAATCTTTATTTGAATATACACTTTCGCCCTCAGTTCGTGCTTTTTCAACGACACGAGTATCGCCGTTTGATACCGAACTATCTGATGGGCTTCAGCGGAATAGCAATTATGCCGCATTTAATGTCACACACTATTGTGGAGATAATGAAGCACACGTTGCGAAAAATCGAAAATGGTTGTGTGAAGAGTTGGGTATTCAAGAAGCACATTTGATTGTTCCACATCAAACTCATACAGCCAATGTCTTTTGTGTAACCACCGATTTCTTGTTGCTTTCAGATGCAGAAAAGCAGAGTAAGTTAGAGAATGTCGATGCTGTAATAACCGATTTACACCATGTATGTATAGGCGTAAGTACAGCCGATTGTGTGCCTATTCTTATTTGCGACGACGAACACGAAGCCGTGGCTGCCATTCATGCCGGTTGGCGTGGTACGGTAAATCGCATTGTCTGTTCAACGATTGAGGCTATGAATCGACATTTTGGAACTCAGCCAGCGCAAGTTAAAGTTGTTATGGGGCCCTGTATCAGTTGGCAGGCCTTCGAAGTAGGCGATGAGGTTGTACAGCAATTCCTTGATAACGGATTTCCGCAATCAGTGCTAGGTGTGTTACGACATGCAGGTGCAAACGACGTTTCTGCCAAACCGCATATTGATTTATGTGCAGCCAATGCCTGGCTGTTTGAAACGCTGGGAGTTCCTTTGGAGCATATTCAAATTAGCGGCATTTGCACTTATGCAAATTACGATACATTTTTCTCTGCTCGTCGATTAGGAATTCAATCTGGTCGGATTTTTACGGGCATTTGCAGAAAGTAAATCATGGCATAGCATAAAGTTGATGATGGGATTCCTTTCTCAAGGAGTGTGGAATCCTATTTACTCTGATAAAAGTGCAGGGTGTATCACAATTATTGATTGTATTGTGATACACCCTGCTTGTTATTAGGTGAACTGGCAAGCTCTGTTTAAAAGGAGTGCTGTGAAGTAAGGATTGGTCAAGAAATATTCAAGGCTTATTCGGCATGTTCTTGTTTTAACATACGACGCTAATACTTGTGTTTGTCAGATAAATACTGTAAATTTCAGAATAGCCTGTTTTCTTCGATTTTAGCATGAAACAACTGTTCGTAAGTCAAAGGCTCTTGAATTTTTGAAAGCATTGGTTTTCAGTAGCTTCAAGATTCTTGAAATTAGCTCGGAACTAATTCGAACTAGCTCGGAACTAATTTCAACTAGCTTGGAACTAATTTCAACTAGCTTGGAGATAATTCGTACAAACGCGGAGTAAATTTTTTCAATAAACCGCTTTGTGCCCAAACCAGCTTGTAACCTGTAGAAAATACAGGACGGAATTTAATGTTATTTTAGTTTTTGATGGGAACCGATTTTAACATTTCTCGTAGAGAATATTCTGACTGACCTATGCGAATACTATGTAGTTGCTTTTTGTAACCTTTAGGTATTTCCGTTTGTATGATTCGTTTCTTTACACCATAAGGTCGCTAATAATGTCATCACTTACGAATATTCCCTGCTTGGTTAAGCACAGGTTTTTACCTCTGAATTCCATTCGTTTGTTTGCCAAATGCGATTGGGCTGCAGTTTTTAAATTATCGACCCATAATGCAGGGAAGTCCTCCTGTAATTTGTTGATATCTAATCCGCAGCTGGTTCTAAGCGAGGTAAACAGTCGCTCATTAAATTTATTTTCTGCTGTTAGTTCTTCAGTTTCGTAAGCAGGTTCTCCGGGCTGTTCATTATATGTTATTACGTTTGGCAGATTAAATCTGCGAGATTTACCATCGAACGAGTGAGCTCCCGGACCACAGCCTAAGTAAGGCGTTTCATTCCAGTAAGCAGAATTATGTTTCGATTCAAATCCGGGAAGTGCGAAGTTCGAAATCTCATAATGTGTGAATCCGGCACTTTCGGCAGCAGTCATGAGCAGGTTATATTCTTCGATAAAAATGTCTTCATCTACGGGCTTGAGTTCTTTGCTTTCAATCATGCGGTGTAGGGCCGTTCCTTCTTCTACACTTAAAGCATAGGACGATAAATGCTGAATAGGAAGTGAAAATGCAATTTCTAAATCATGTTTGAACATCTCAACCGACTGATTGGGTAAACCGTAAATCAAGTCAATGCTTATGTTTCTGATACCTTCTTTTTGTAAAACACTGACCGCATTTTGTGCTTGTTCGGCAGAATGTCTGCGTCGTAAGATGGTAAGTAACTGATTATTGAAGGTTTGCACCCCCAGACTTACTCTGTTAATACCAATGCGTCGCAGTTCAGATGCAAATTTTTCGTTGATGTCATCCGGATTGGCTTCGAAGGTGATTTCTGCGTCCTGAATGACGTCGTAGTGGGTGCGTATGCAATGCAGAATTTTTTCAATTTCTTCAATGGTTAATTGCGACGGTGTGCCGCCACCAAAGTAAATAGTCCGTATTGTTTTGGATGAAAGATACGATTGTCGATTGACTAATTCACAGCAAAGCGATTCGACGTATTTTTGGCGTATATGGGTGCTGTATGTGGTAGAGTAGAAGTCGCAATAGATGCAACGACGCAAACAAAAAGGTACATGAATGTAAATCACGTCGGTAATATTTTTATGTAGAACAAAGAAAAGAGCGCTGTAGGTGGTTTTTCCTACTGCGCTCTTTACCGTTTTGATTAACCAAATTGTGAATGTTGAAAAAGCAGTTACAGACAACTTGTGCTGTTATTAGTTTTCACGTTTCAACACCGGAAGTTGCAGTTTGTATTTCACAGCAAGGAAGCGAGCTAATATGACGAATGCACCACAAATAAGTCCAGCTGAAATGTTGCTCATGTGCATTTTGTCGCATATATAATAGGCTAATCCACCAACCACGCAGGCTAATGCGTAGATTTCCTTGCGGAAAATAAGGGGAACTTCGTTAATAAATACATCGCGCAAAACACCACCACCTGCACCAGTGAGTGTGCCCATAATAATGGCGGTCCAGAATGGGAAACCAGCGGCTAATGTTTTCTCAACACCAGTGACCGTGAAAAGTGCCAAACCAATGGTGTCGAATAAAAACCAAGTGTTGTTTTGTCGAACCAACCATTTGCGGAAGACAATAACCCAGACAAGTGCCAGTGCTGAGCAAATGAGGTAAAAAGGATTTGTCATCCAAAAGGGAGGCTGGCTAAGGAGCAAATCGCGCATGGTTCCACCACCTATAGCAGTTGTTACACCTACAACGTAGGCTCCGAAAAGGTCGAAACGTTTGGCTGAGGCCAGTCTGATACCTGAGATAGCAAAGGCTAGAGTCCCGATGAAGTCGAGTACTTGTACGAATGATACCATTTTTAGATTGAATGAAGCGGTGTAGTTGAATGTTATTAGTTTACAACGTTTTTAGGTTTCCCTGTCTTAAATGATTCAATATTGTCGTTTAAAATATGTAAGATGCGTTGACGCGCTTCAGGCGTATTCCAGGCAATATGAGGTGTTATGAAAGTACGCGGTGCAAGAAGCAGTTCATTGTCTGGTGCAGGCGGTTCCTGAGTCATAACGTCTGCGCAATACGCCAGTAATTGGTTGTTATGTAGGGCATTGGCCACATCTTTTTCGTTTATCAAGCCACCTCGTGCAGTATTTACCAATATTAAGTTCGGATTGGATTTAGCCAAGAGTGAAGCGTTAACAAATTCCTTGTTTTCTGCATTCAGAGGACAGTTTAAGCTGATGATGTCGCATTGCGCAAAAGCCTCAGCAAGTGAAACTTTGGTGACACCTTGTGGTAATTGGTCTGCACTTTTGCTGCTTACGGCAACAATGTGCATGCCCATAGCTTGCATGATGCGGGCAATAGCTTCACCTATATTTCCGAAACCTACTATACCCAAAGTTTTTCCGGCCAATTCCAAACGGGGTTTGGTAGTGTAGCAGAAATCTGTCGATCTACTCCAATCACCTTCACGGTTACGCCATGAGTAATTTCCGACGCTGTCGGCAACCTCTAAAATCAGAGCTACTGCCATTTGGGCTACAGCCTGACTGGAATATCCTGCGCAATTACAAACGTGTATGCCATGTTGACGGGCTGCGGCAATGTCGATTTTATCATAACCTGTTGCTGCCACACATACAAGTTTGAGGTTAGGAAGTGCTTCGAAGTGTTCGCGTGTAAGTGGTGTTTTGTTTACGATAAGGATGTCTGCGTCTACTGCTCGTTCCATTACTTCGTGGGGTGCAGTACGGTCGTAAACTGTTAAATCACCGCAACAATCCAGCAAATCCCAACTTAAGTCACCGGGATTGATGGTGTATCCGTCTAAAAAAATAATTTTCATTGGTTGAGTATGTCGTTCGTTTGTTTTTGCAATTAAGTAGCTTTCGCCTTGGCGAGTAAAGTTAACTTATTCCTTGTATATAGGTGTTACAACACCCACTAACTGCCAGTATCTTCCACCGGTTGGACAATGGTATACCAAAATTTCGTATTCGTTTTCTGTTTGGTAAAAATTCCCCTCAGTATATTGGGTGTGTCCAATATGCGGTTCAGTGTGAGTTGTGTAAAGATATTGGTAATTGTAGTAGCCTAATTTCAGTAAAATATCAGCTTCGTAAGCTTCGGAATCATGATTGTATGTCATCTTGTATTCAGATGAAAAGTTATCATAACTCCATCGGCCATTGACATAGAAATTTTTATCCATATCCGGAAGCATGGATAATGAAAAATGGGCTATTACATAATCAGCTTCAGTGTCTGCATTACCGCCTTCTGCACATCGAGTAAGATAAAGTCCGTTTTGGTCCTCGTCGTACAGGTAGTTCTTACGTGGTGTGTCCTGCAATAATGTGTAATGGTAGTAGGGGTCGAACCAACGTATATTGTCGCCATGCATACCGGGGTAGCGGGTTGAAACAATTTCCATTTTCCGGTATTCATTGCCAGCCTTGAAGAGTAGTTGCTTGGTATGTTCCCAAATGATAGTGTTACCATTAACGGCAGTTGGTGAGGGGTTGAATGCTGCATTGTCGAAACGACGATTTTGTATCACTAAAGTTTTGATTTCTTTTGCAGCATCGCGTAGCGTAAGTGCTGATGCGTCAACTTGCATGGAGAGTTGCTGGTGTTTGCTGTTCCAGTCAACATCCGTGTTTGTGGTGCATTCCGGCCGAATAACTACTTTTTGATCAACCACTCCGAAATAGGTTTTGACAACAGGCACTTCGTTACCTTCCTCATCTTCGGTGCTGATTGTCAACAGGTAATTGCCTGATAACAAAGGGCGCATTTGTGCGTTAGGTAATGAAAAGGAGTAGTGTGTATAGAGTACCGTTGTATTTTGGCTAGGTTCGTACTGATCGATGACCTCGGAGTCGGAAACTGCATTGACATAATCGCTTTCGAACAAATCGGTCGATGGATTTCCTTCAAAGTCGCAGTGCTGAATTTTGTAGGTATATCGCCTGTATTCATGTGTAAGGTCGTCAAACGAGATTTGAAGCTGTTCGCTGCTATTCAGTTTGATAACAGGCATTTTCTCATCGTCGCCATCTACCTTCAACTGAAGCGTCTTGATGTGAGGCGACATTAAAATTGTACGTCCAGGTTGGGCATACGATGTTATGGGAAGTAACAATAGGGTGATGAGAAATTTTTGCATACTCATGAATTATAGGGGAATAGATGATATTAAATCAACCGTACCATCTCTTTGGATGCAAAGAAATAGATACGATTGATTTAATTTTTTATGTGCCAAAACTCCAAAGTAGGTTGTTTATTCAATTTTCAGAATGTAGTCTACTTCGTTCTTTTGCATTTGCGGCAAAGTAAAGGTGACTGTTCCATCCTTTTTATGGCGCTTGTATGTAATTTTCGCATTTTTATCAGTCAGTGAGCTGACACTGCGAATTTTTTTAGCATAGGGGATGGTTACTGTTGTTTGTGGGTTTTGCGTGAGAATGTGCAGATAAAGTGCACCATTCTTTCTTCCGCGAGTGCTGACGATGCTGTCGCCCAATGCAACTTCGCCTGCAACGGTTGTGTAAATACTTTCACCGGCAGGACCGTTCAGCCATTGTCCCATTTCGTGTAGTCGGTTCAGTGCAGTTGCGGGAAGTTCTCCATTAGGCTGGGGACCAATATTGAGCAGCAGGTTTGCACCTTTCGCAGCAGTTCGCACTAGTAGCCTTAAAAGTGTTGATGTTGATTTGTATTCTTGATCAACTACTTTATAACCCCACATACCATTCATGGTTTGGCAAGTTTCCAAAGGAAGCTGGCTGATGCTTTGCCCTGAATAACCGGCTGTGTTCTCACCGGGAATATCCCGTTCGAACATTTGCATATCTTCACCATCATTGGGTGTTTGGTGATGGTTGTTGCCAATTATACAAGCTGGTTGTAGCTTGTGAATGAGTGCGTATTGTTCTGGTAGTTCCCAGTTAAAAGGTATTGAATCGTTATCATGATCCCACCATCCGTCAAACCAGATACCATTTACTTTACCATAATTAGTGAGCAATTCAGTAAGTTGCCCATTCATGAAACGGTAATAGCTTTTCCAATTTTCTTTTTTGGCATCTTTTCCGGTATGAAGACCGGTGCGACCTGTGGGATAATCATCGCGTGTCCAGTCAATATGTGAATAGTAGAGATGTAACCCTATTCCTTGTTTGTGGCATTCATCGGCCAATTGCTTTACAATGTCTTTACCGTAAGGTGTATTCATGATGTTGTAGTCAGACAGTTTGCTGTCGAACATAGAAAAACCATCATGATGTCTTGTTGTAAAACAGATGTACTTTGCACCGGCGGCTTTGATGTCGGCTATCCATTTTTTTGCATCAAACCGATGAGGGTAGAAAGCATCTGCGGCTTTTGCATATTCATCGCGGTGTATATTTGCATTCTGCATATACCATTCTCCTTGGGCAAACATGCTATAGATGCCCCAATGCAGGAATATACCAAAGCGTTGGTCAGAGAAAGTTCGTCGGGCTTCAAGGTTCTCAGGAGTAGGTACATATTTGTTAGTTGTTTCCTGAGCAGCAGCGGGGGCTGAATGTAAAGCGATAAGAATAGGTAAAATGATACGTTTCATTAATTATAGATTGTTTTCAAGGTGTTAAGCGTTGAATTTCTGCATTACATAATATTATAGGGCTAAGGGGTAATCTCGCTGGAAATAACAAATGCAAAGCAGGTTGTGAGCTATTTTACTCAATGAACGAGCAAAAATACTGTTTTTTTTAGTAAGAATAGGTGTATGTAGGGCTTTTTTTGTACTTTTGCCGCTGCTAAGGCTTACAGAAAAAGTTGAACGGCTTGTCGCGTGTATTCACAGGCCTGTTAAGGGTTTGTGTGGTGCAGGAGGAAAGTCCGGGCAGCATAGGGCATTCCGCTTCTTAATGGGAAGTCGTCCGTGAGGGTGAATTAGTGCAGAAGAAAATAACCGCTTGTCTGCCGAATTAAGCGTTTCTCCTTTTAGGTTTGAAACCTTACATTCGTTGTAGTTATGAGTAAGGGTGAGAAGGTGAGGTAAGAGCTCACCAGTCGTGTGGTGACACACGGGCTGTGTACATCGGAAGCTGAAAGTTCATGTATACCAACGTCAGAGGGCTGCTCGTCCGAGTTCCCGATTTTAATCGAGTGAGCACGTTGGAGGGTAGAACGATAGAGCGTATTGGCAACAATGCGCGCGGATAAATGACAGGCACGACTTTTAGTCGTACAGAACCCGGCTTATAGTTTGGCTTTTTCTTTTAAATAAAGGCGCAACTTTTATAAAGGTTGCGCCTTATTTTTTATTAGTTGCTTTTTGATAAAGTTCCTTCGTTTTCTTGGGGTAGTAGTAAAAAGGTGTGGGGTAGTAGCATTTAGGTGAGGCAAAACGCTGCTGCTTCGTACGTTTTGATAATCAGCATGAGATAAAATGTTATATCCCGATTTTATTTTTTTCGCGTGTGGAAAATGCGCAGGAATACCTGTAAATAAAGGGCTGAATGCCGATTTTAGGGTGTGGAAAACTTTCGAGGTGCGATATTAGACAGTCAAAAAATTTGGATTTCGGGTTGTGTATGTTGTATCTTTGCTATTGGCAATAAAGGCAGCACAGTAGTATGGATAAGCTGCACATGAGCCTAAACGGATGAAAAAAACAGTATTCCTTATTGATTCATTCAGCGTTCTTTGATATTTTGTTACAACAGAAAGTAAGGCAGGTAGGCCTGTCTGAAACCCGAGATGCGTTGTTGGGTTTTACCACACGATTTCGCGACTGAGTCTTTTTTTTCTGAAAAAAAGAAAGGGATAAACTTATTTGTTGTTTTATCCCTTTCTTGTAGTAGCTTGCTGAGTATAATAGTTGTGTGTATTTTGCACGTATACTTGAATATGGAAAACATGATATAGTTCGTCTGATTCAAGTTTGGATATGATGTTTTGCTTAAGTCAACTCTTGGTTTTTTCGCTTTATCCTTTCTTTTTCTGTTTTTTTCCGAATATGCCGACAAAATGGTTGAATTTGCGGAATAACTTATACCCGAGCATAACGCCATCATATATAGCGTACGCTTTTTCAGCTTGATTTACCCACATTTGCACTTTGGTATCAGCCGGTGCAGGTGTGACAAGAGATGCCCAATGGTTGACGATTGCAGTTTTGTTGGCTTCTAATTGTTTGCGAATTTTTGCTCTTTCTTGTTGCAGTGATTCAACGGTATATTTAGTTGTTTCAGTCATAATTGATTGCTCTGTTATTAAAGGAAGAAAGTTGTGCGTTTTTATTTATGGTATTTACTTCATGCTGCTTTATACTCCGTGTGTCCGACGTAGGGTAGTGGCGAGTAAAAGTATTTACCATGTGGGATGTAGAAGTATTCCTAATCGTTTCCGAGACAGATTAGGCATTACGCCCTGAATGTTCTCTGTTGGTGTTGTTAGAATTATTGCAGTCGTTTAGGAATAAGTTTCCTAAGAAGTTGACAATTGGAGCTTCAATCCATGTTTTTCTGTTAACATAGACGAGTAACCCAATCAAGGCGTAGATGCAAAAGATAATGGCATTGCCATAGGTTGCACCGCCTACGAAGGGTGCAATGGCATCTGACAGTGCCATAGAAGCGAAAACTAAAGCGATGACACCAATCAGAAAAATTACAGCACCCATTACGATAGCAGCCATTAACTTGCTAAGTTTGTCAACAAAGTCAATTTGTAGGCTTCGCTTTTGAAGCTCAACGTATTTTTTAAGTTCAATGACCAGTTGGCTAATTGTTTCAATGTTATTATCTGATGAGAACATGGTAGAGATTTTTTATAGTAAAAAATTTTAAGGTTATAAGAGTGCATATCGCAGGGTTAAGCCTGTGTATGCACTCTTATAACCTTAAACATGGGTTTAATGAGATGGATAATTAGTCGTTGGCAGGCTGAAGTTCATCTGCGATGTCGTCAACGAGACTTTCCATTTCTTTACGATTGAGCTTGATACCGCGTTTGCGGATAGCTTCTGCAATTTTATCGCGAGTGTCAGTTCCTTTTTCAGGTGCGAAGAGAATTCCACATGCTGCGCCTACTGCTGCGCCGCCCAAGAAAGCTGCTAAAATGCTAAGTCCTTTCATAATGGTATTTTGTTTAATGGGTTAATAATCATCGCAAACTTAAACAATCTGTTTCTAATGACCATGTTTTTGGTGTACTTTTTTCAAGAATTAGGATAAAATTTCATCTTTAATTATGTTTAACTATTATTTCTGTATTTAAGATAAAAGACTTTTGTATTTTTGCTTTTAAATCGTGCACATAGGTGTCGATAGCCTTATAACCCTGGTATAAAAGGCATTTTTGCCTGTCTTTTGCAATGTTGAAAGGGTTGTGTATCAGTACTTAGGGCATAATTAAGTTGAATATATAATTGTAAAGCAATGAAGAAAAATTTGATTTTGGCGCTTGGCTTGTGTTCGTTTGTACTTTTTACAAGCTGTAAGTCTCGTGAAAGTGCATATAAGCAGGCTTATGAGCAAGCTATGGCTCAAAGCGATAATAAAACCAACGAACAGCAGGTGGTAATTGAGGAGGCTGAAACTCAAACAACTACTGTAACACCTGTGCAACCTACAACTACCACGACAGTGACTGAGGATCATAGCGATGTGCGCGAAATCCAAGGCGAAATGTCTGTAATTAGTGGTAATCCTTTGAAGTTGTATAGTGTGGTAGTGGGTAGTTTCGTAACTCAAGCTAATGCTGAGGGTGAAAAATCTCGCCTGCTTAATAAGGGTTATGATGCTCGCGTGGTAAAAACAAATGAAACGATTAACGGAACAACTGGATGGTTCCGTGTAATTGCTTCTTCATTTGATGATAAGGCTTCGGCTGTTCAGTCGCGCAATGCTCTGAAAGCTTCATATCCCGGAGCTTGGTTGCTTTACAGAAAATAAATATGATAAGTATGTTTAGGTGCTTAATGTTTTATGCACTGATAAACATATTATAGAATAACGAGTTGACAAGTGAAGTTGGAGTGCATTCATAATAATGTGCTTCCAGACTTGTCAACTCGTTGCTGTGTAAGGAGTATGGTCTCCTTCTGATATTTTTCTTTAAAAATCGCACATTTTCTTAGCTTTGAATACTCTGAAACCTCTTTTAGGCTTAAGCCTTGATGAACTTAAAAGTGTGGCTGTTGGTTTGGGACTTCCTGCTTTTGTAGGAAAGCAAATGGCAGATTGGATATATTGTAAACATGTGAAAACGGTGGATGATATGACAAATCTGTCAAAAAAAGCGCGCGAAGCCTTGAATCAAGGTTATACTATTGGCTGCTCTGCTCCTGTGGATGTGCAACGTTCTGTTGACGGTACGGCTAAATATCTGTATCAAACGGCTGAAGGTCATTATATAGAAACCGTATATATACCAGAATCCGATCGTGCCACACTTTGTGTTAGCTCACAAGTGGGATGCAAAATGGGATGTGCTTTTTGTATGACAGGTCGTCAGGGTTTTGCAGCATCTTTGAGTGCTACAGAAATTCTGAATCAGATTTACTCCTTGCCCGAGGCGTCAAAACTGACCAATATTGTTTTCATGGGACAAGGTGAACCTTTTGACAATTTGGATGCTGTGCTTAAGTCAACTCAGGCTCTCACGGCTGAATGGGGATATGCCTGGAGTCCTAAACGTATTACAGTTTCTTCTGTAGGTTTGGCAAAGGGTTTGGTTCGTTTCCTTGATGAAAGCCGCTGCCATTTGGCTATCAGTTTGCATCATCCTGTTCCGTCAGAACGTGCAAAACTTATGCCTGCAGAACGTGCGTTGAGTATTGTGGATGTGGTAAATGTTTTGAAGCAGTATGACTTCTGTCGAAAAAGCAAGAATCCTGAAACGACTCATCAGCGTCGCGTATCATTTGAATACATAGTTTTTGCTGGAATTAATGACAGTTTGCGTCATGCAGATGCTCTCATCTCATTATTGAAGGATTTGGATTGTCGTGTAAATCTGATTAGATTCCATAGTATCCCGGATACTCCTCTGAACGGAGTTGATGACACGCAGATGTTGCGTTTTCGTGATTACTTGACATCTCATGGTTTATTCACTACGATTCGTGCATCGCGAGGACAGGATATATTTGCAGCATGTGGTTTGCTCAGTACTGCCAAGCAGGAAGCTGAACGACAAAATTTAGTTTGATATTAAGCTGGGTAAGTGCGTTTATTGCCAACATTTTTAATGAAATCCGATTATGCAAGATAAAATCCAAGATATCGATAAGTTGATTCCGGCAAAGGCTGAACGTCCGATTCGCGTGGGCATTACTCAGGGCGATACAAATGGTGTAGGTTATGAATTGATATTCAAAACCTTTGCAGACAGTGAATTGCTAGAACTGTTTACGCCTATTGTTTATGGTCATGTAAAAGTGGCGACATATCATCGTAAAGCATTGGGATTGAACACACCGTTTACTGTCATAAAATCTGTTGATGAGGCTGTTGACGGTCAGTTGAATTTTGTCAATGTATCAGATGACGAAATTAAAGTTGAGTTTGGAAAACTCAGTCCTGAAGCTGGTCATGCTGCTTACATGGCTTTGGAACAAGTTGTTTCTGATGTAAAGGATGGCAAAATCGATGTTGTCGTAACGGCTCCTATTAATAAAGCAAGTATACAGAGTTCGAATTTTCACTTTTTAGGTCATACGGAATATCTATATGACAGATTAGGTAAGTCAGTAAGTGAGCCTCTGATGATTCTTTGCAATGATTTTATGCGAGTAGCTTTGACGACTACGCATTTGCCAGTGTCAGAAATTGCTTACTCTATTACCTCAGATCGTGTAGAGCATAAAATTCGTGCTTTGTATGAATCTTTAGTATCCGATTTCAATGTATCGGCACCTAGAGTAGCCGTATTGGCATTAAATCCGCATGCAGGTGATAATGGAGTTCTGGGTCATGAAGAAAAGGATGTAATTATTCCGGTTATAAAATCGCTTTCAGCTGCGGGCTTGAATTGCTATGGTCCATTTGCTGCCGATGGATTCTTCGGAGCTGGATTATATCGTCATTTTGATGGTGTATTAGCTATGTATCATGATCAGGCTTTGGCGCCGTTCAAGGCTTTGAGCATGGGAAATGGCGTGAATTTTACATCCGGATTGACTGTTATTCGCACGTCGCCGGATCATGGCACAGCTTATGATATAGCAGGCAAGGGTGTAGCAAATCCTGATTCGTTCAGAAAGGCCATATACTGCGCTATTGATCTTTTCAGAAATCGGAAAGCCTATGATGAAGCCCATGCGAATCCTCTGCCGAAAATCTATCAAGATAGAAAAGAAAAATAATTTTTAAATCTTAGTTCCTGCCCTCTAAAGTATTTAAGGGGCAGGAACGATAGTATATAATCGAACTTGCAAGCATTATGAAATTTGCCATTATTGCGGCCGGAGAGGGGTCGCGACTTCAGCAAGAGGGAATAGAATTACCTAAGCCTTTGGTAAAAATAGGAGGAGAGGCCATGATTGATCGCCTCATCAGAATATTCAGAGCTAATGGTGCAGACGAAATTTGCATTATCGTGAATACTTTGAATCCGCTTACAGAACAGCATATCCGAGAATTGCGGCAAAAAGGTTTGGCTGATGATATCAGATTAGTTGTAAAAAGTACGCCGAGTTCCATGCATAGCTTTGCAGAGTTGGCAGTTTATTTAAGTGATTCTCCTTTTTGCCTGACTACGGTTGATACTATTTTCCGTGAGCGAGAATTCGCAGATTTTATATCCTATTTTAAGCATTCGTCCTATGATGGATGTATGGCTGTGACCGATTATATTGATGATGAAAAGCCTTTATATGTAGGTACAGATGCTATGTTGCGTATAACTGGTTTTCATGATAAAAATATGGGAGATCGTTATATTTCGGGCGGTATTTACTGTTTGCGCCCCTCGGCTTTACAGACCTTGCATCGTTGTATGAACGAGGGACAAAGTCGAATGCGTAACTTTCAGCGTGGATTGATTGCAGACGGACTACAGCTGGAAGCATGTCCATTTTCGAAAATCTTGGATGTAGATCATGCAGAGGATATAGCCAAGGCCGAGAATTTCCTACAGTCTGAATCATAAAGTTTTCTATCTTGCATTTTTTTCATTTCTAAAAGATTAGTTGAACAGATATTTCTATGTTATCGAGTTTTGGTTTTCAAGATTCGGTACGTTTATATACATATGAATGTTTTAGGCATCAGTCGTTCGCCTCGTTTTAGTCCCAATTCGGTAGATCGTGACATGGCTATATTTACTGCAGTTGCAAGCAGAATGCAACGAGGAGGTAACGATGTTTCCATAATAAGTGAAGATTTATTTATTGCTGTTGATTTAAGTGAGTTTGATTTGGTTTTTTCAATGGCCAGAGGTCGTGATGTATTGACTGCATTGGCAGAGGCAGAACAACAATTAAATCTGCGGGTGGTAAATTCCGCGCATGGTTTATTGCAAGCAAACCGCGCACAACTTGTAACCACATTGAAAGATACGGCCGTTCCGCAACCTAAGCTTCAGATATTAAATATAGAATCTTCTGAAGAACATTCCTTGCAGGAGTTGTTTGAAGAGTTGATTCTGACTTATCCTTTGTGGTTGAAGCGGGGAGATGCTTGTGCTCAGCGTCCTGGTGATGTTTGTTTTGTCAGCAATCAGTCAGAATTGCATCAAGCTCTGATTTCATACGCAGCTAATGGTGTTCATGCAGTGATTGCCGAGGAACATGTTCCTGGCGATTTGGTAAAGTTTTATGGTGTGGAGGGTTCTGATTTCTTTTTCATTACATATCCCACCGAAACGAATAATTTTTCAAAGTTTGGATTAGAGCAGCACAACGGAAAACCATTACACATTCCATTTGATGCCAATATGCTGAAATCGGCTGCCGACAGAGCAGCTAAATCTATAGGCTGTATTGTGTATGGTGGTGATGCAATTATTTCTGCTGACGGAAAGTTTGTTGTTATTGATTTTAATGATTGGCCAAGTTTTTCAGCGTGTCGTAAAGAGGCAGCAAAGGCAATAGCCAACCGACTAAAAAATCTAGATTAAAATATGAGTTCTAAAAATCTTATTAAAGCAACTTTTAAATCACAGGATACTGAAGAATGGCTTGATATACACTTTACACGGCCATTGGGTTACCTGTGGGCACGTTTTTTTGATTACTTTGATATTCATCCCAACGTGGTAACTATACTAAGCATTATCTTAGGTGCTGCTGCGGGAGTGATGTTTTATTTTGAGAATATAACTTATACTGTAATAGGTATTTTGTTATTAGTTTGGGCCAACCTTTATGATAGTGCAGATGGGCAGTTGGCCAGAATGACTGGTAAAAAGACAAGATGGGGACGTATCCTAGATGGTTTTGCCGGTGACGTTTGGTTCTTTACCATTTATGCCGCAATCTGTTTGCGCTTGCAGAGCAATTTTATTCCAGGAACTGATATAAAATGGGGTATTTGGATTTGGTTGCTTGCAGCATTTTCTGGATTTATCTGTCATGGGAAGCAATGTCAACTTGCAGATTATTATCGCAATATACATCTTTACATGATAAAGGGAGAGCAAGGCAGTGAACTCGATAATTTTCAGAATTTACGTGCCGAATTAAAAACTCTGAGCTGGAAAAAAGATGGTATGTGGATGGTGTTTTTATACTTCTATGGTAATTATACACGTTCGCAAGAGCAAATGACTCCTTGCTTTCAGAAACTTCGTACAAGCATTGTAAATCGCTGGAATCGTTCTGCGCTACCTGAAGCCTTACGCAATGACTTCCGTGCTGGCAGTCTGCCTTTGATGAAGTACGCCAATATTTTGACATTCAATACCCGAGCTATTGTGTTGTATATTGTGTTGCTCATTGGAATGCCTTGGCTATATCTAGTGTTTGAAATCGTTGTAATGAATTTTTTGTTTTTTTATATGCGTGCAAAACACGAGAAGCTTTGTCAGCGAATATTAAACAATTTATCGTCTTACTCTTAATATTATAGTACATTTGAAACCGCTTTATAGAAACCTGTTTTTATTATTCGGCTGTGTCGCAATCATAGTCATGCTTTGTACTTTCGATGTAGACTATGAACAAATTGTCGATAATTTAGGGCGAGCTGGTCTTTATCTGCCGGCTGTTATAGGTGTTTGGGTGTTTGTATATGCATTTAACGCGTTTGCTTTTCAGATAATAGTGAATAATGGATCGCATTCAAAGCATCTGTCATTTCGCCATGCTTACAAACTGACAGTTTCGGGTTTTGCATTTAGTTATACAACACCCTTTGGATTTGGAGGTGGCCCCTACCGCGTAATGGAGTTGAGTTCATATATTGGTGTTCCAAGAGCCATGTCCTCAGTCGTGCTTTATTCCATGATGCATATTCTTTCCCATATATGTTTGTGGAGTACTGCAGCAGTTCTTTTTGCAGTAATTTATACCGAGAAAATGACTCCATTTTTATGGGGCCTTTTCAGTGTGTTTGCTGCAGTGTTAATGGTTGTCCTGTTAGTGTTTCGTTTATGTTATAAGCGTGGTGTTATTGTTAAGTTATTTCAACCGTTGCTTTACATTCCCTATTTCAACCGTTGGGCCAAAAAATTTTATGAGTCTCATTCGGCTGATATGCAAAAAGTAGACGATAACATAGCAATTTTGTATTCGCAGCCGCGAGCTTTTTGGCTTTCATTGGTTTCTGAATATATAGCACGCGTTATCAATGCTCTTGAGTATTATTTCATACTTCAATCGCTAGGTGTTTCGCTCAGTTTTTGGGATGCGATTTTGGTTTTGGCATTTTCTTCATTAGTCGGCAATATCCTATTCTTCTTGCCTATGCAATTAGGTGCCCGTGAAGGCGGCTTGTCACTGATTGTCAAGATTTTAGGATTGAGTGCTCCCGGTATCGGCATTTTCACAAGTTTGTATACACGCATCCGAGAATTGGTTTGGATATTTATTGGCGTATCGCTGGTAAAAGTTGGCAATAAACGCATAATGCACGATTAATCGCTGAGTAAAATACATTGATTTCAAATAAGCAATACTTCGGTAAATTTTTACCGAAAAATTAAAAGT
>ULPW01001690.1_pt1 | contig 51052 bp, 50 predicted proteins | sample 1953871 | NCBI WGS metagenome assembly ULPW01 (sample SAMEA4835639, study PRJEB28245) | human gut metagenome | biome: gut microbiome; material: fecal sample | place: Denmark | collected 2008 | reverse complement strand
CCTAAACATATAGTGATAAAATATTTCTATCAAATATAATTTACAAAAAAGGGGGTTCACTATGGAAACTATACCTAATACTGAATCTGTTTATCCAACTGAACTATGTTGGAAAACAGGAAATTTTACAGATAATTGTGAATGTGAATTCTGTGAACATAAAGAAGAATGTAGCGGATATGAAGAAGATGATGATTAGTAAAAGAGCAGGAGATTAATCCTGCTCTTTACTTTTATTTGATTTCTTTATCATAGAACAAATTTTCCAATATTTTTCATAAGCTAAATCTGATAAATCATTTGTACAAATAGACATAGATAAAGCGATTATAGATATTACATCGTTTAAATCAGAAGTTTTAATTTTAACAACATATATAATACCCAATAACAAATATAACCCTACTATTACACGCAACCTCCATACAATACTCCAGGAATGGGGTAGGATGCGAATAAAGCTGTGGAGAGGAATAACCCATAATAGTGTGACGTTATGTTATTAACATTGACATAATATTATTGCATTGCAATAACCAGGTGATATATCTGACGGTGTAAGTCCGTTCTATGTTACAACCCTAGCTGTTTCAAGATTACTTTGTCTTAGTGGGGAAGCATAGAAGAAAGAGTTGACGATGAAAACACCATTACTCTGTTTATACAAAAAATGGGATAATAACGGCAGCATTTACATAGGACATAGCATGTCATAAAGTACGCAAATTGCGTGACATATTATGCCGTGGATATTTGAGGAAAAAAGACTTTACTCTAACAAAGTAAAGGTTGTGAATTAAGCACATTTACTTATGTTGGTTCGATTCCAACCATATCCATTTTGCTTTATGCAAAAATATAAAAAAGGAGGTGTAATACTATGCAAATAGAAAAATTGGTATATAGAGAATATATACATGGAAAACAGTTTCCAGTTGGCACAATAATTTTGCGGCTTAAAAATAAAATGGAAATTGCATGTTCTAATTTTCATTTTACAAAGGGAAAACTTGAGATATTTATATATAAGCCATTTAGCAAATGGAAAAGAGAATTTGCAAGAAATCAATACACCCAAATTATGTATAAATATTTTTGTAAAGGCAAATGTAAATCTACAACGGTAGATTGTTCAAAACTGATGAAACATGACAGAACGCATAAAAAAGGTGGTGGAGGGAAAATATCACCAACTTATATTGTAACTGATTATGAATGCAGAAAAGTACCATTGCACGATTTTCAAAGATATTATTAGAAGGCAGTGGTCGGTGGAGATAGTATCAAGAGCCAATGGAGAAAATAATATGCAAAAATATATTGTATGGTACAAAACAAGAAGTGGAAACTATTCAAGAGAAATCCCTTTTAAATCTCTTGAAAAAGCAAAGTCTTTATTTAATGCACTTGAAAGAGATTTCAAATATCTCATAGGTGTAGACGAAAACGGAATTCATCACACACTAGCATCTGCTGAAAAGTAGGTGCTATTTTTATACCCAAATTAAGGAGGCAAACCAAAATGAAACGAACGGTAAAACATGGGTACACCGTATCAACGTACCCGTCAAATAATGGCTACGCAACAGAAGTCATAGGCAAATACGGAGAATTAATCCGTTCGACCTATGACTTTTCTTTACTATCTGCGATGAAATCACATAACAAATTTCTTGCAGACATTTAGAGAATATAAATAAGAGAAAATAGAAAAGGAGGAATAAAACAATGAAAAATAAGAATGTTGTTTATTATTTTATAACAAAAGGTAATAGAACATATCAGTTTAAAGATGGCAAACTGCAATGGGTTATCAAATGGGAACTCTAATATTAAAGGAACAAATTTATTATATAAAAAGGAGGACATTGCATATGCCAAAAGAAACATACGACTACAAAAGGAAAGCAATCACGGCAGCCAAAGACCTTGGCTATAAGCCGTATGTAATTGAGAGGTTAAAGGCAGCCACAAAGGAGTCCGACATTGAACGGATTATGGCAACTGCCAGAAAGGAAACATTATGACAACAAAACAGAAAATAATACAGAGACTGGTGGGTGTCATATTTGTACTTGCCGGCATAGCTTCAATAATACCGACAAGGGCAATTACATTTGCCATATTCAGCGTTCCAGTCGGAATATACTTGTTTACATCAAAAGAAAGGTGGGTGGAATAAGATGAACTTAAACATTTCAAAGGAGGATTTCCGCAACATTGCGGAATACGCAAACGTAAATTGGAGGGGTAAATTTACCCCAAAAGAGACAAAAGAAGAGGCAGAAGATCTCTACCACGATTACATAGAATCAAGGGAAAACTCAATTCTGCCGTCTATATATTCCCTTATGCACAATCTCATAGAAGATTGGAGTGAGGGAAACGATGAAGTCATCAAGTGGCTAAAGCCGCTTGTGATTGAATTGGTTCTTGACCTTGATTGGGAGGACTACACCGATACAGATCCATTGTTTATCAAGTTCATAGAGGAAGTGATATTATGTCAGTAAAATATCCATAAGGCAAATAGACAAAAAACAAGGCGACTGCAAAATAATGTAGTCGCTATTTTATTACAACAAATTATTATAAGGAGGCACAGATATGTGTAAGAGAGTTTATTTAACAGCAAAAGAGGCAGAAAGGGAAATGCAGGAATCACGGAATGTAGATGGTTTTACAGGGAAAATGGAAACTGATTATATTTCCAGAATGATTAAGGATGCAAAAAGAAATAGCATGGTTGGAGATAAACTTCAGCTTGTAGTTGATCCAATGTACATTCATATTCCTGAATGGCAAAGAAGATTAAAGGAGACTGATATTATGGTTAGTAAAAATGTAATTGAAAACATGATGATGATATACATTGATCATAAGAAAATTCTTAATGAATATAAAAGTAACGCTAATACAGACTCAGCATTGGTAGCAACAAAAAGAAGTCTTATTTATAATGAATTAAGTGGAGAATTATATAAGAAGTTCTTTTTAACTCACGATGAGAAACAAGCTGCAAAAGATGGATAGGAATTGGAATGAAACTGCCGAAAGGTTATGAAGCAAACATTGTACCACGCAGCAGTACATATAAAAACTTTAAGATACTTCAGACCAATTGTTTTGCGGTAATTGACAATTCTTATTCTGGCAATGAGGATCAGTGGATGATGCCCATTGTTGCTATGGAAGATACAGTAATTCATAAGAATGATCGTATCTGTCAATTCCGTATTAATAAGATTCAGCCAACAATTAAATTAGAAGAAGTTGAAAATCTTGATGATACATCAAGAGGAGGAATCGGAAGTTCGGGAACAAAATAAAATACTATATAGAAAGAGTGATTGTTATAGAAAATAAAATTTTGTTATCAATAAAAGAAGCTTCAAGCTTATTTGGTATTGGACAACATAGATTGCGAGCAATAATTTCTGAAGATTATGGTTGTAAATATCATTTAATGATGGGGCGAACAATCAAAATAAAAAGAAAAGCATTTGAGGTTTTTTTGAACGAGGCTGAACAGATATAATAGACAGGGTGTTTTGAGTGTGTTATAATTTCTTTGTACGCATTCGAGGCACCTTTTTAAATGGAGGCTAAGAATATGGCAAATAAGACAACAAAAAACAAGCCTGCGAGAAAAACACTAAGAGCTAACGAATATTACAATCCTAAAACAAAGAGGTATGAATACCACTATAAGGATTGTCTTGGGAAAGAAAGAGTTATTAGTTCATATAGGCTTGAAATGACAGACCAATTACCCAAGGGTAAGAGGTCAACAAAGAGTTTGCGTGAAAAGGAGGCAGAAATTAACGCATATCTCAAAAACAGCATTGATATTAATGGAACAAAACTTACTCTGTTAGAGGTTGTAGACAGATATCTCAATTCTTTATATAACAGAAAGAAATTAACACATAATACCAAAGTTGGTTATAATGTTACGGTAAATACGCTGAAACAATATAAACTGGGTTATATGGAGATTGGAAAAATTAGACCAGAACATTGTGAAGAGTGGCTTGCTGATATGAAGAAAAAGTATAGAGGTTCATCTATCCAGACACAAATTAGTCTTATTAAAAGAACTTTTGAATATGCTTTAGACTATGATTATGTAGCAAAGAATCCATTCAGACGCATTACAACAGACAGGAGCGACAGTAAGAAGATGGAAGCTCTTTCTGTAGAAGATATGAACAGGTTTCTTGATTTTTGTTTAAATGACACTCATAGTTCACATTGCTATGATATGTTATATGTATTGTTTTGGAGTGGATTAAGAGCATCAGAATTATGCGGACTTACTCTTGACAATATTGATATGGACAATCGAATGATAACCGTTGATAAACAATTACAATGCATTAATCACACTCACGTTGTGCTGCCTACAAAAACAACGAATGGTGTAAGAACCATCCCTATGACAGATGGTGTGTATGAAAGTTTCCAGCGTATTATTGAGAATCGCTATTTAAAAGGCGATATAGAACCTGTATGTTATGATGAACAAGGAAATGTATATGAAGGATTTGTATTTCTTGCAACAAGAAGCAGAAGAACTATTACAAGAAGTCATGTAGAGGAATATCTACAAAATTGTATTAAAAGATTTAATAATGCGAATCCAGAAAATCCTATTCGTAAATTTGAACCTCATATTTGCAGACATACATTTGCCACGAATATGCAATATTTACCACCAAAGACATTACAATATATATTGGGGCATGGCAATATATCTACAACAATGGATAATTATGTGGATGTTAAGCCGGGGATTGAACAGCTTGCACAAATCAATGAGATAGCAAAACAACTAAATGCTAATTAGTATGAATTTTAGTATACTAAATATTTACTAATTATGATGTATAATGAAATGTAACGAAACATAATAAAATGTAACAAATTGAGATTTAGTAAATGCGAGAATAAACGATAAGTAGGCGAAAACGCCCTATTTAAAGGAGAAAAATAAGAATGATAGCAATTATAGATTATGATGCCGGAAATATAAAGAGCGTTGAGAAGGCGCTTGAGTATCTTGGACAGGAGACGGTTGTCACGAATGACAGCAAGCTGATTAAGAGTGCAGACAAAGTTGTGCTTCCGGGTGTCGGATCGTTTGGTGATGCTATGGAGAGACTGAATAAGTATGGCTTGACAGATACGATACGCGAGGTTGCTGATATGGGAAAGCCTTTTCTGGGAATATGCCTGGGATTGCAGCTGTTATTTGACAGCAGCGAGGAATCACCGGGAGTCGAAGGTCTTGGGATATTGCCGGGAAAGATAATCAGGTTCCCGGAAGACAAAGGCTTCAAGATACCGCAGATAGGATGGAATTCACTGGATATTAAGCCGGGTGCAAGGCTATTTAAGGGCGTGCCGGATCAGTCATATGTGTATTTTGTACATTCGTATTACCTGAAGGCGGATGATGAGAATATTGTGGCTGCGACAAGCGAGTATGCGGCACATGTGCACGCATCGATTGAGAAAGATAATATTTTTGCATGTCAGTTTCATCCGGAAAAAAGTGGTGAGATTGGATTAAAGATACTTGAGAATTTTGCGAATCTGTAGGAGTTGTCATATGTATACCAAAAGAATAATACCATGCCTGGATTGTAATAACGGAAGGGTAGTTAAAGGAACTAATTTTGTTAATCTGAGAGATGCCGGAGATCCGGTTGAAGTGGCGGCGGCATATGATAAAGCCGGTGCGGATGAACTTATATTTCTTGATATAACGGCAACGTCTGACGGAAGAAATACGACAGTTGACCTTGTAAGGAGAGTTGCAGCCAAGGTTTTTATACCTTTTACGGTAGGAGGCGGAATCAGGAGCATTGAAGATTTTAAAGTACTCCTAAGGGAAGGCGCGGATAAAATATCGATAAATTCGGCGGCAATAGACAGACCGGAGCTGATAAGTGAGGCAGCATTAAAGTTTGGAAGCCAGTGTGTTGTGGTTGCGATAGATGCGAAACACAGAATCGATGGCGATGGCTGGGAAGTGTATAAGGCCGGAGGCCGGATTAATACAGGACTTGATGCTGTGGAGTGGGCGAAGAAAGCATATGAGCTTGGCGCCGGAGAAATACTTCTTACAAGTATGGATGGAGACGGGACAAAGGCAGGATATGATATAGAGCTTACGAGGACAATTGCGGACAGTGTGGGAATTCCGGTAATTGCATCCGGCGGAGCAGGAACGATGGAGCATTTTTATGATGCTTTTGCTAAAGGACATGCAGAAGCAGCACTTGCGGCATCACTTTTTCACTATAAGGAATTAGAGATAACGGATTTAAAGAAATATCTTAAAGATAAAGGTATTTCAGTGAGGATTTGATAATGGCAGCGATAAATAACGATTGGCTTAAAGCAATGTCGGAAGAATTTCATAAGCCGTATTACAGAGATTTATTTTATTTTGTTAAAGATGAATATTCCAAGGAGGTTATATACCCACCGGCAGATGATATTTTTAATGCATTCCATTTTACACCGCTTAACAAGGTAAAGGTTCTGTTGCTTGGACAGGATCCATATCATAATGTGAATCAGGCGCACGGACTCAGTTTTTCGGTTCCGCCGGATCAGAAAGAGATACCGCCATCATTGCAGAATATCTATAAAGAACTGCATGATGATCTGGGATGCTATATACCGAATAACGGATACCTCAAACATTGGGCGGACCAGGGTGTATTGTTGCTCAATACCGTGCTTACCGTAAGAGCACATCAGGCCAATTCACATCAGGGCAGAGGCTGGGAACAGTTCACTGACGCGGTCATTCAGGCGGTCAACGCGCAGGACAGACCGATTGTGTATCTGTTGTGGGGTGCGCCGGCAGGTAAGAAGGCGGCTATGCTCACGAATCCGAAGCACCTTGTACTCAAGGCACCGCATCCGAGCCCGCTTTCGGCGTACAGAGGCTTCTTTGGATGCAGGCATTTCAGTAAATGCAACGAATTTCTTAAGGCCAATGGGGTTGAACCGATTGACTGGCAGATACCTAATATTTAGTAGAATATGTTTTTTGGAAGCAGGGTGAAAATTCATCCTGCTTTTTTGAGACCAAAGGGGTGTAAATGCGTACATAATAGGTGAAAGCGCTTTTGAATTAGGCAAGGGAGGTGAACAGCATGAATGATTCAGAGATTATAGAGCTTTATTTTCAGAGAGATGAGCAGGCTATTAAGGAGACGGATTCAAGATACGGAGGACTTTGTCACCATATTGCATATAATATTTTAAACAACAAAGAAGATGCGGAGGAATGTGTCAGTGATGCTTATGTCGGTGTATGGAATGCAATACCCCCGGCGAGACCGGACAATTTTATGGCTTTTATAAGCAGGATAACCAGAAATTTATCGTTAAAAAAACTGGAATTTATCACCCGCGATAAGCGTTCAAGAGATATGTCGGTCTCGCTCGAAGAGCTTGAAGCGGTCCTTCCGGATGAAAGATGTGTGAAAGATATTACCGGGGAAGAGCTTGGAAGCGCCATAAGCAGATTTTTACGCGGACAGAAGGCGGAAGCCAGAAATGTTTTTATCAGGAAATACTATTTTTTTGACTCCGTTAAGGAAATTGCGGCAAGATACTCATTTACTGAAAGCAAAGTGAAAAATATGTTGTTGCATACCCGTAAGAAGTTAAGAGATTATCTGGTAAAGGAGGATATCTGGATATGAAAATAGTAAACGCAATAGGAAATATTGATGATAAGCTGATTGAATCAGCGGAAAAAAGCAGCCGGAAACCGCGGCGTTTGTGGGTAAAGTGGTGCAGTGCGGCTGCTGCGGCAGTTGTGTTGGTGCTTGCCGGTATTCTGATAGCGCCGCATCTGACGCATAATAACAATAGTGGTGGCGAACGCGTATACAAATACCATGTCGACGGAGATGAGAGCAATATTGTGTGGCCGTGGAAATACCTTACCGATGGTGAAAAATATCGTACCATAAGTCTGGACAACACGACATATAATATAAGAAATTGTCGCATAATCGGTGATGAATTTCTGGGAGAAACAATCGGCGATTCAGTGGCGTCCGGAACGGATGATACAACAGGTAAGAAATATACGGCAACATTTAAGGTACGAAAGATTAAAGGAATTGCGCCTGAATATATGGTGGCAGCCGGAAATGACAAAGATTTCTATGTATATATGGTGAGTGACTTCAAGGATCCGGCTACCGTCGGTGAACTGTTAGAAAACTATAACCTTAGACAGAATATGCGTTTGGACAATTTTACGGAATGTTACGGATATGATGAAAAAGGCAATTACAGCATAGAGAATGATTCGTATATTTGGGATGTATTAACGGGAAATTCGGACGCAAAACTGTGTTCAGATGATGCATTTAACAGGGATGGCATTGAGTATCTGACATTCTGCGTGAGTTCAGACGCACTTGGCGTGTATAAGAAAGTGATTTATATATCTGAAAGCGGGTATCTTGAAACCAATATTCTGGATTACGGTTACACATATTATATCGGGGAAAAAACAGCGCGTGAAATTATTGATTATGCCAGAAAGAACGGCAGAAAAGCAGAAAAAGTCGTATACGAGGCATCAATAGATGGTACGCTGACTGAAATAGGCGACGGATATGTTCTTATAGATGACAGCATTATTTGCGAAGATGCCGGAAAAGGCAGAGTGTACAAGGTTTACACTGATGACATAAGGATGAGAAGATGTATTGAACTCGGAAATATCCAAACCGGAGATATAGTGTCCGCAAAGTACGATGGCGATATTTCCGAAAATAATGAAGTGAGCGGGGCATACTCGATATATACCGGAGAGCTTGTCAGCGGCGGACTTATAATACCGGAGTAACTAATAATACAATATTAAAGGGATGTAAAAGCTTATGGCTTTTACATCCCTTTTGTTTTATATGTTTTTCATTGCTGTTGCAAGCATGAGTTTAATTCTGTTAAGCTGGTTGACTTCGCTTGCACCGGAATCATAATCGACGGCGATGATGTTGGCATCAGGGAATGCCTGACGGATTTCCTTGATGACACCCTTACCAACGATGTGGTTAGGCAGACAGCCGAACGGCTGACAGCATACGATATTCTTGGTGCCGCTGTTAATCAACTCTACCATTTCGCTTGTGAGCAGCCAGCCTTCACCGGTCTGGTTACCGCTTGATACATAAGGAACGGAAAGTTTCTGTAAATCCGAGATATGCATAGGTGCGTGGAAACGTTTGCTCTGTGCGAGAAGTCTGCCGGAACGCTTTCTTAAACCTTCAAGGAGTGTGATGACAGTTTTATTGATCATCAATGACTTACGGCTTGCTCCAAGATGCTCTGTCTTAAAGTAAGCATTCTGCGCACAGTACAGGAAAAATCCCATAAAATCAGGTACAACGGCTTCGCAGCCTTCCTTTTCCAGAAGTTCGACAATATTGTTATTAGCGGTAGGATGGAATTTGACAAGTATCTCACCGACAACGCCGACACGCGGTTTGGTTATGTCAAGAAGTGGGAGATTATCAAATTCATCTATTATCTGTTTAACAACTTTATTGAATTTGCGGACCGACAAATGCGGGTCATCAAAACTCTTCGCACATAAGTCGCGCATTTTATCTGCCAGTGCGTTGGCTGAACCCGGAACCTTTTCGTAAGGCCTTGTCCTGTAGAGGACGTTCATGATTACATCACCATATTGTAAAGCCATCATGGCTTTCTTGAGAAGAGTATAATTATATTTCAGTCCCGAATTATGTTCAATACCCTGTGCACTGAGTGAAATTACAGGGATGTGTTCAAGACCGGCTTTTATAAGAGCTCTTCTGATAAAACCGATGTAGTTGCTTGCACGGCATCCGCCTCCGGTCTGTGTGATTACGACCGCAGTACGGTTCAGATCATATTTGCCGGAAAGGAGAGCTTCCATAATCTGACCGGTAATTATGATTGAAGGATAGCATGCATCGTTATTAACGAATCTGAGTCCGGTGTCAACAGCCGATTTGTCCATGTTCTGCAGCATTACAAAACGGTACCCGCATGAATTGAGTGCTGGTTGTAAAATATTAAAATGCATTGGTGAGAGCTGAGGACAAAGTATTGTATATTTATCATCCTGCATTTCCTTGGTGTATTCAACACGCTGATATGCGGCCGGTTGGATTTTGCGTACATATTTGTTATGTTCGCGTACCTTAAGGGCAGCGATAAGCGAACGGATTCGGATTCTTGCCGCACCGAGGTTATTGACCTCATCAATCTTAAGGACTGTATATATTTTGCTTCCGGATGAGAGAATGTCATTAACACAGTCCGTTGTCACGGCATCAAGTCCGCATCCGAAGGAGTTAAGCTGGATCATATCGATGTCATCCCGTGTCTTTACGTAACTTGCGGCTGCGTAGAGACGGGAGTGGTAAGTCCACTGATCCATTACAATTATAGGACGTTCAACCTTGCCGAGATGACAGATGGAATCCTCTGAAAGTACGGCAATGCCGTAGGAGTTGATAAGCTCCGGTATTCCGTGGTTGATCTCCGGGTCAATGTGGTAAGGACGGCCTGCAAGGACAATGCCACGGCGTCCTGTTTCTTCAAGATATTTAAGGATTCTTTCACCCTCTGCGCGGATCTGCATACGGCAGGAAATCATTTCGTCCCAGCCTGCTTTACATGCGGCTGCGGTTTCGGATGCCGGAATACCGAATTCCTTCTCAAATACCTTGCAAAGCTCTTTGCTTGCAACTTCTTCATTGGCAAATGAGATGAACGGATTCATGAATCGGACATCATTATCCTTGAGTTCTTCCATATTGTTTTTGATGTTTTCACCATATGAGGTGACAATAGGACAGTTGAAATGATTATTGGTGGTCTCATCTTCACATCTCTCATATGGGATACATGGCATAAATATGAACTTGATGCCCTGATGTATCAGCCAAGATACATGTCCGTGGACAAGCTTGGCAGGATAACATTCCGATTCACTTGGAATGGATTCTATGCCGAGTTCATATATCTGTCTGCTCGATTTAGGTGAAAGCACAACCCTGAAACCAAGCTTTGTGAAAAATGTATGCCAGAACGGGTAGTTCTCATACATATTAAGGGCTCTTGCAAGACCTACGGTTCCGCGCGGAGCCTTATCAGGGTCAAGCGATTTGTACGAGAAAAGAAGCTTATTCTTAAATTCATACATATTAGGAAGGTGGTCCTTGTTACGTTCCTTTCCGAGACCACGTTCACAACGGTTTCCGGAGATGAACTGGCGGCCGCCGTTGAATTTATTAATTGTGAGAAGACAGTGGTTATTACATCCCTGACATCTTGTCATGCTTGTTTCATATTTAAGTGCCATTATCTGTTCAAGACCAAGCATGGAGCTTTCCTGGCCTTCATAACGCTCGCGCGCGATGAGTGCGGCACCGAAAGCACCCATAATTCCTGCGATATCAGGTCTAATGGCTTCGACTCCGGCTATTTTCTCAAAACTTCTGAGTACGGCGTTGTTATAGAAAGTACCGCCCTGGACTACGATATTTTTGCCAAGCTCTCTTGCATCTGAAAGCTTGATAACCTTGTAAAGGGCGTTCTTGATTACGGAATATGCAAGTCCGGCAGAGATGTCGGCGACGGTTGCGCCTTCCTTCTGTGCCTGCTTAACCTTGGAGTTCATAAATACGGTGCATCTGGTTCCGAGGTCTATAGGATGCTCCGCAAAAAGAGCGGCTTTGGCAAAATCCTGAACAGAATAGTTGAGGGATTTGGCAAATGTCTCGATGAACGAACCACAGCCTGAAGAACATGCTTCATTAAGCTGTACGCCGTCAACCGTGTGATCCTTAATCTTAATGCATTTCATGTCCTGACCGCCGATATCAAGTATGCAGTCTACTTCCGGGTCGAAGAAGGCAGCGGCATAATAATGCGAAACCGTCTCAACCTCGCCTTCATCAAGCATGAGTGCGGATTTGATAAGCGCTTCACCATATCCGGTAGAGCAGGAGCGGACGATATGTACATCCTCGGGAAGCTTATTATATATGTCGGTAATTGCCCTGATGGATGTGGCAAGAGGGCTTCCGTTATTGTTATCGTAGAACGAGTAAAGAAGAGTTCCGTCCTCGGCAACGAGGGCAACCTTGGTTGTTGTTGAACCGGCATCGATACCCATATAGCAGTTGCCCTTGTATGTGGCAAGATCACCTTTTTTAACGGTTGCTTTGTCATGACGTGCAATGAAATCGTCATATGCTTTCTTATCAGCAAAAAGCGGTTCCATACGTTCAACTTCAAAATCCATCTTAATGTTGGACGAGAGTCTTTCAATAAGTGCGTCAATGTCTGCTTCGGAATCTTCTTTGTAAGCCAGTGCTGAACCGATTGCAGCAAAGAGGTGCGAGTTATCCGGAGCAATTATGTACTCATCGGTAAGATGAAGTGTCCTGATAAATGCTTCTTTGAGTTCGGAAAGAAAGTGCAGTGGGCCGCCTAAGAATGCGACATGTCCGCGTATCGGCTTACCGCATGCGAGACCGCTTATGGTCTGGTTGACAACAGCCTGAAAAATAGAGGCGGATAAATCCTCTTTCGTGGCGCCTTCATTAATGAGCGGCTGGATATCGGTCTTGGCAAACACACCGCATCTGGCTGCGATAGGGTATATTGCTTTATAATTCTTGGCATACTCATTAAGACCGGCAGCATCAGTCTGAAGCAGTGACGCCATCTGGTCAATGAATGAGCCTGTACCGCCGGCACAGATTCCGTTCATTCTCTGATCGATACCGCCTGTAAAATATATAATCTTGGCATCCTCACCACCGAGCTCGATTGCGACATCGGTCTGCGGTGCATAGTGGCGCAGTGCGGTTGATACGGAAACAACCTCCTGGTTAAATGGAATTTCAAGATGGTTGGCGAGTGTAAGTCCGCCGGAACCGGTAATCACGGGATGTACCGAAATAGGACCCGTTATTTCGCGGGCCTTTCTTAAGAGATTTGCTAAAGTATCCTGAATATTGGCATAATGTCTCTCATAATCGGAAAAAATTATGTCATCATTATCATTCATCAATGCAACCTTTACGGTTGTGGAACCGATATCGATTCCAAGTTTGTATAAATTACTCATATTGTGCGGCGTAAAGTGCCGTACCTCCTTATAAAAATCAATTAAATTTAACAATTTCTTAACAAATCTTTATTATATATGAAAGAACTTCTTTTTTCAACTGTGATGATGCAAAAAAAATATTAAAAAAAACTAAAGTAAACGGAATTCTTGACAAAGCATTATGGGTAAAATATAATTAGTTGAATGAAAAAATTGAAACGGAAGGAAGTGGACATATGGAAAGCGGACCTGATAATTATCACAGTTGTACCTTGGGAAAATACTATTTTCATATGGCTGCGGACTGTATGCGTTAGATGGGCTTTCAGAAATCCAACCGTAGCCATAAGGAGGAACTATGGTTAAGATTTTTAAGACTGCCGAAAGCGGAGTCCTTCAGATTGAGAATTTTGAACCCGGATGCTGGGTGGCTATGACGAACCCGACAGCCGAGGAACTGCATGAGGTTGCGACCAGATATGATATCGATGCTACTGATATGAGGGCACCTCTTGATGAAGAAGAACGTTCAAGAATTGATGTCGAGGATAATTATACACTTATCCTTGTTGATATACCTACTATTGAGGAGAGAAATGAGAAGGACTGGTATGGTACAATACCATTATCGATTGTGTTATGCAATGACACAATAATTACTGTATGTCTTGAAGATACTCCGGTTCTCACGGCCTTTATGGACGGAAGAGTCAGGAATTTCTATACACATATGAAGACGAGATTTATTTTTCAGATACTTTACCGGAATGCGACGCTGTATCTGAATTACCTCAGAATTATTGACAGACGAAGCGACAGCATAGAACAGAAGCTTCATGAAGCTACGCGTAATAAAGAACTTATCGAACTTCTCGAATTGGAGAAATCCCTTGTGTTCTTCACAACATCGCTTAAGGCGAATGAGATAGTTCTTGAGAAACTGCTTAAGTTCAGTGCCATCAAGAAATACCCGGAGGACGAGGACCTTATAGAAGATGTAATTGTAGAGAATAAGCAGGCTATTGAGATGGCCAATATATACAGTGGAATTCTTAACGGAACGATGGATACTTTCGCATCGGTTATATCCAATAACCAGAACAGTGTTATGAAGTTTCTTACCACGATAACAATTGTGCTTTCAATCCCTACCATGATTGCCAGCTTTTACGGAATGAATGTCAAGTCGTTTTCAATGCCGTTTGCTGACAGCGAATGGGGATTCCCGATTGTAATAGGAATATCACTTATTATATCGTTGATAATAGCATTTATCTTCCGTAAAAAAGATTTGTTTTAGAAAGCAGGAGATGACATAATATGAATTTTATATATAAACTGGAACATAAATTCGGCAGGTTTGCCATACGTAATCTTTCACTTATACTGATCCTGTGTTATGTGGCGGGATATATTATCGAATTTGCGGCACCGGCATTTATGGGGTATCTCACACTTAATCCATACGCAATCGTACACGGACAGGTGTGGAGAATTGTAAGCTGGATCCTTGTTCCGCCGGGAGAGAATAATATATTCTTTGCGATAATCATGCTGGTGTTCTATTATTCAATAGGAACGTCGCTTGAGAGGACATGGGGAACATTCCAGTATAATCTTTATCTGTTTGCCGGTATGTTTTTTACATTAATCGGAAGCTTTCTTATGATGGGCTTCTGCTATTTGTTCAGACCGGAACTTTTGAACGGAATATACAGTGAATACACTGTTTTTGAGGCGCTTTCATATGTATTCAGCACATATTATGTCAATATGTCGATATTTCTGGCATATGCTGCGACATTTCCGGATAATCAGGTGCTGTTGATGTTTATTATACCGATCAAGGTTAAATGGCTTGGCGTTGTATATGGTGTCTTCCTTGTGTATGAGATGATTTCCGGCATGTTAATGAATGGGAACGTTGGATTTGTATATCCTTTTGTGATAGGTTCTTCGATGCTCAATTTTATTGTATTTTTCTTCACAACGCGCAATTATATCCGGATGAACCGCTCACAGCGGAAGATGCACCGCGATTTTGCCAGAAAGCAGAGAACTGATAAGGCGGCACGGAATGCAGGAATCACCAAGCACCGTTGTGCGGTCTGTGGAAGAACGGAGAAGGACGGGGATGACCTTGTATTCAGGTTCTGCTCCAAGTGTGCAGGCAATTATGAATATTGCCAGGATCATCTGTACACGCACATTCACAAGACTAACTAAGCAGAACAGGAATATTTATACCCGCTATGCCGGCTGACACGGTGTGGCGGGATTTTTTTCACGCAATTGTCACATTAAATACACAAATAAAACATTTTTTGGACTAATTTTAACCATAAATTTTCCATATAATATTTTGTAAATTGGCTGAATGTAAGGAGGAATCAGTTGTGATTGAAGTTAAGAATCTGGTCAAGAAATATGGCAGTCATACAGCCGTTGACAATCTGTCGTTTACACTTGAACCGGGAAGAATTTACGGTTTTCTGGGACCGAACGGTGCCGGTAAATCCACTACGATGAATATAATAACGGGATATCTTGGTGCGACAAGCGGTGATGTCATAATAGACGGACATAATGTGCTTGACGAACCGGAGGAAGCCAAGAAATGCATAGGATACCTGCCGGAGATACCGCCGCTTTATACGGATATGACTGTTAACGAATATCTGCATTTTGCCGCGAAGCTTAAGAAACTTCCGAAAGATAAATCAGAGGATTTCATCGAACAGGCGAAGGAGATGGCTCATGTCAAGGATGTGGGGGGCAGGCTTATAAAGAATCTGTCCAAAGGTTACAGACAGAGAGTCGGACTTGCATATGCGGTCCTTGGTTTTCCGGATATAATAATACTTGATGAGCCGACAGTAGGCCTTGACCCGAAGCAGATTATCGAGATAAGGGACCTTATTAAAGAACTTGCGAAGAATCATACGGTCATTTTAAGTTCGCATATTCTTTCGGAAGTCAGTGAAGTATGTGATTATGTATTGATAATATCCCATGGACGTCTGGTTGCCAGCGATACGATAGATAATTTGTATAAATATATGGGTGAGACCTGTGAACTTGAGATTCTGGCTAAAGCTGACGAAGGAAGCTTCAGAAATGCCATTGCAGAGGTGCCGGGAATAAATGAGACGGAATGTAAGACAGAAGATGATTTTGTCAAGGCAACGATTGATTATGACGGCAAGGATGATACACTTGAAGCTGTTTTCTATGCACTGGCACAGAGCCGCATACCGGTTTATGAAATGCATAAAATAACCAAGTCGCTTGAGGAACTCTTCATTGAGCTTACATCCGACACAAAGGAGGCCGAATAATGGGTGCAATATTTTCAAAAGAAATTAAATCCTTCTTTAATTCTATGTTGGGATATGTTTTCTGCGCGGTAATGATTATCCTGATAGGAATATATTTTTACATATATAATCTTTCATATGGATATCCGAGATTCTCATATTCACTTATGAGTGCGCTTTCGATAATGATGTTTGCAACGCCGCTTTTGACAATGCGTTCTTTTGCCGAGGAAAGAAAGAGCCGCACCGACCAGATGCTTCTTACGACACCGGTCAGGATATGGCAGATTGTGCTTGGCAAATTCCTGGCATATGCGGTTATATATGCAATACCGTTGCTTGTGTCATGTCTGTGCCCGCTTATCATTAATCTTAAGGGAAGCACATCATATCTTAAGGTTGACTATCTCACAATATTTACGGCGTTCTTCTTTGGACTTGTGTACATCAGCATTGGTGTGTTCATATCATCACTTACGGAGAGCCAGATCATAGCGGCAGTCGGTTCGTTTGCGGCTGTGTTCCTGCTGGTGTTCTGGAGCGGACTTACTGGATACATACCGAACACGGTAATGGCAGCACACATCGGTCTTATGGTTCTGCTTGTACTTGTGTTCCTTATAATATATGCTTTGACAAAGAACTGGATAATTGCCGGAGCAGTCGGCGGCGCAGGATTTATAGCATTACTGGCTGTTCGTCTTGCAAAGTCATCCTTACTCAGTACATGGCTCAATGCAGTTACCGATAAAATGGATTTATCCAAACCTATATCGAACATTGCGTATTACAATCTGTTTGATATAAGCGGAATAGTAATGTATATTTCCATTATTTTTGTCTTCCTTATGCTGACTGTTTCAAGTCTTAATAAGAGAAGATGGAGCTAGGAGGTCAGCCATGAAGAGAGAAAAACATAATTTAATCGGAACAAAGGCTTTTAGAAAAGGTTCTTATTCCACGGTGATTATGGTAGTAATAATTGCTATTGTAATAGCGGCCAACGTGATGTTTTCAAAGCTTCCGACGGCTGCCAGAAATATTGATGTCAGCAGTAACAATCTGTATTCAATAGGTGATACCACACATTCGGTTCTTGACGGATTGAAGAATGATGTTGAGATAATTGTAATTAAAGATAAAGAAAGCACGGATAAGAGAATTTCAACACTACTTGCTAAATATGCCGATTATTCGGACCATATCAAGGTTACATATAAGGATCCGGTCCTTTATCCTTCGGTTCTTACCACATATGATACAGAGGAAAACAATATCGTTATCAAATGTGATACCACAGATAAGACCACAAAAGTTGCATTCAGTGACATAATCGTTACATCAACCTCTTACTACGGAAGTACGTATGAGACTTCTTTTGACGGAGAGGGCCAGCTTACCAAAGCAATCGATTATGTATCCAATGAAAACAACAAGCTTATATATACAATAAGCGGACACGGTGAGAGCGATCTCGGTAAAAATATATCGGAACTTATATCCAAATCGAATTTCAATGTGAAATCCGTCAACCTTCTCGTAGATAACGGAATCCCGGATGATTGTGATATGCTTATATGCAACCAGCCGACGAAGGATCTTGCCGATGATGAGCTTAAGCTTCTCAGAGAGTATATGGAAAACGGCGGTAAAATGACAGTTGTATTAGCTGATACTACGACCGAAACACCGAATTTTGACGCGCTTATGGCAGATTACGGAATTTCAAAGGTAAACGGATATATAGCCGATACCGAGAGATATTACGGACAGAATGTATATCAGATTTTCCCTAATTACAGCTCGGGCGACATAACCGGCAAATTCGGTTCGGAAGAATATACACTTTTATTTGGTTCGCTTGGATTGAAAGTTGAGAAAACAGACGGAGTTACGGTTGATGAATTTCTTACAACATCCAATAAAGGCGCAGCCGTTGTCGGTGAGAATGATTATACCGAAGGCAAATATACACTTGCCGCAGCCGCAACAAAAGACGAATCAAGATTTACTGTTTTTGGCTCGGCTTCAATCATTGATGATGAATTTACGTCATATTACACGAATCTTATGGACCTGCAGGTGTTTATGAATTCGATAACATCTAATTTTGATGATGTCAGCAACATATCGATAGACAGCATAAGCCTTCAGACAACATATAACACGATAGCCAACGGAAGCGGAATCGGTGCCATATTTATAGGTATAATTCCGGTAGCGCTTCTTATCCTTGGATTCTTAAGATGGTTTGGCAGAAGAAAGCTTTAGAGGTGGTGCAGAATGAATAAACAGATTAAAATAATAATAATTCTTGCATCAATCCTTGTAGTGCTCGTTGCCGGAAATATCATTATTAAGAAAGTAACGAAGTTCAACTCTGAAAAAAGCCAGAAAGAAAGTGAAGCGGAATCGTTGGCTGCTGCAATTAAGGTTAATGATTACGATGAACTTTCAGCAATAAGCTTCGGAGATTTTACTTTTACATGTAAGGACGGTACGTGGAATTATGACGGAGACAGTGAATTTCCGCTGGACTCATCAATTATTAAGAAAATAGCTGATGAATTTGCAGGACTTTTGGCAAGCCGGGAAATCAGTAATGCGGATTCGATAGAAAGCTACGGGCTTAAGGATCCGGCATATACCGTGAAAATCACATCCCCTGACGGTGGCAGACAGACTATTTATATAGGTAAAAGCTATGACAGCGAATACTATGTAAAGGATGCAGAAAATGATACGGTATATACATGCAGCATTTCCTGTATGGATGATATCAAGGCGGATGAGATAGCGCATTTTGCCAGGATAGACAGTGTCAATACAGTCTGGAACAGCAAATATTACAGTTTCAGCCTTGCAAGTAAGGACGGCAGCAGCCTTGTACTTAATAAGGACAGAAGCGTGGATGTATATTCGGAAGATGAGACAGATGAGAATGGTGATAAAGTTCCAAATGTTGTGTGGAATGCATCCGTAAACGGAGGCGAAGCATATGAAGTCACGGATACGACAGATTTATCATCTGTGCGTAATGCACTTGACATAACATATGACGGATGTCTTGAATATAAATCGGATGATAAAACGCTTGCCGCATATGGTCTGGATGACCCGACGTGCACTATTAAGATAGGGTACACAGATGAGAATGATAAAGATTCCGTCATTACATTAACAATAGGAACACTTGATTCGGATAATAAAACATACAGCATCAAGTCAGACAAATCAGATGCGATATACTATATTACAAGCAGCAAGGCAGACGCAATCAAGAACTGTTTTTCGTATGATTTTAAATCCGATGAGACAGAAACAGATGCGGATACGGCAGCAGAATAAAAAGTACTTGCATTTTATTTGAGAGTATGATATTATTTTACAGTCAATGATGATTTTACTAGGAGTGAGCTTTTCGGAGCTCACTCTTTTGTATGGAAAACAAATGCCATAGAAAGGATGTGACAGTGTGGCAAAACGTGACGATTACGAAGCCATGGCAGAGAAGCTTATTATGCCGATAATCGAATCCAACGGATACGAGCTTGTGGATATTGAGTATGTCAAAGAAGGTCAGAATAATTACCTCAGGGCATATATTGATAAGCCGGGCGGAATTACCGTGGATGATTGCGAAGTGGTAAGCAGAGCATTCAGTGACAAGCTGGATGAGAAGGATTTTATTGCAGAGTCCTATATATTGGAGGTAAGCTCCCCGGGACTTGGCAGACCGTTCAGGAAAGACAAGGATTTCGAACGCAATATCGGTGAAGAAGTTGAACTTAAGTTATATAAGCCGGTTGAGCATAAGAAAGATTATGTCGGACTTCTGAACGCATATGATAAGGACACGGTCACTATCGGACTGGAAGATGGCAGTGAGAAGGTTTTTGAGAGGCGTGATATCGCCGTTATAAGACAGACTGTATATTTTTAGATAATTAGGAGGATAAATGAAAAAATGAACAGTGATTTAATGGAAGCACTCAGTGCTCTGGAAAAAGAAAAGAAAATCAGTAAAGACACCTTAATTGAGGCAATAGAAAATTCACTTCTTACGGCCTGCAAGAACCATTACGGTAAAGCGGACAATTTTATTGCCAAAGTTGATCCGGATACAGGAGATTTCTCAGTGGTTGCGGCTAAAGAAGTTGTTGAGAATGTAGAGGATGACGTTACGCAGATAAGTCTCGCAAAAGCAAAAGAGATTAATTCCAAATACGACATCGGAGATACCGTAAACATTGATGTCAAGTCGGCAGAACTCGGAAGAATCGCAATCCAGATTGCCAAGAATGTAATTCTTCAGAAAATCCGCGAGGAAGAGCGCAGGGTTCTTTATGATGATTATTACAGCAAAGAAAAAGATGTTATGACCGGTGTGGTACAAAGATATGCCGGACGTAATCTTATAATTAATCTCGGAAGAGCGGATGCCGTTCTTAATGAGAGTGAAATGGTCAAGGGCGAGCATTACAAACCTAACGACAGAATTAAGGTATACGTTGTAGAGGTTAAGGATGATAAGAAAGGACCGCGTATCCTTGTTTCAAGAACACATCCGGAACTGGTTAAGAGACTTTTTGAAGAAGAAGTTACAGAAGTGCGTGATGGCACAGTTGAGATTAAGAATGTTGCAAGAGAAGCCGGCTCAAGAACCAAGATGTCAGTCTGGTCCAAGGATCCTAACGTTGATGCGGTAGGTGCATGTGTCGGAGTTAACGGAGCCAGAGTTAATGCAGTAGTAGATGAACTCGGCGGAGAGAAAATAGATATTATCAACTGGAGCGAGAATCCGGCCAATCTTATTGAAAATGCCCTCAGCCCGGCGAAGGTTGTATCGGTAGTTGCTGATGATGAGGAGAAAACAGCGCAGGTTATAGTACCGGATTACCAGCTTTCACTTGCAATCGGACGTGAAGGACAGAACGCAAGACTTGCAGCCAAACTTACAGGATTTAAGATCGATATCAAGAGTGAAACACAGGCCAAAGAGCTTGGATTACTTGATATGTATTATCCGGAAGCTGAATATGATGAGGAATATTCAGATGAATATCCGGATGAGCAGTAAAAGGTAATATTATGGCAGCAGAAAGAAAAATACCGCTCAGACAGTGTGTGGGATGCGGTGAAGATAAAGAAAAAAAAGCAATGCTGCGTGTTATAAAGACAAGTGAAGGTGAAATACTTCTTGATGATACAGGCAAGAAAAACGGCAGAGGTGCATATATCTGTAAGACAATGCAATGTCTTGAAAAAGCAGTTAAGAATAAAGGCCTTGAGCGTTCGTTAAAAGTCCGTATCCCGCAGGAAGTATATGATGAGCTTAAGAAGGAGATGGCTGATTATGAAAAATGATAACGTTCTTTCCATGCTCGGACTTGCCAAACGTGGCGGAAATATTGTCAGCGGCGAATTCTCGGTAGAGAATGCGATAAGGGACGGAAGTGCGTACCTTGTTGTGATAGCGAAAGATGCCTCTGACAAGACCAAAAAGAAATTCAGTGATAAGTGCAGTTTCTATAATGTCCCGATAGCATTCTATGCTGACAAGGAGACACTCGGAAAGAGTATCGGATGTGAAATCCGTACATCGGCAGCGGTTACGGACGAGGGACTGGCGAAGTCGCTTATCGGCAAATTAGATTTATAAATTCCGGTTAATCGGAATGTGAATCCTTAAATATCAAGGAGGTTAGTTTTAACTAAATGAGAGTTTACGAATTATCAAAAGAAATAAATGTGCCCAACAAAGAACTTGTAGAGTACCTTTCAAAGAGCAACAGCGATATTAAAACACATTCAAGTTCTGTGTCTGATGCGGAAGCTGAAAGTGCAAGAAAGTATTTTGCAAAAGGCCGTAATACATCAGAGACCAAAGAACAGGCGCCTAAAACAGAGACACCTAAAACAGAGACACCTAAGACAGAGCCACCTAAGACAGAAACGGCAGCCGGAGCGGACGCATCTAAAGATGCAGCACCGAAGAAAAAGATTTTTGCTTCATATAATCCGCAGAACAGCGGACGCAAGGAAGTAAGAGACCAGAGAAGAACAGGCGACAGAAGGGATGGAAGACCTGGCGACAGAAGGGACAACAAAGTGCGCCCGGACGGAAGACCGGTAGAGAGAATCCGCCCAAGAGACAACGCTAAGCCGGGAGAACGTCCAAGCGACAGAGTGCGCCCGGATGGAACAATGGTAGACAGAAAGCCGAGACCGGATGCCAGACCGGCGGAGAGACGTCAGGATGGAAGACCTGATGACAACAGACGTCAGGATGGAAGACCTGATGACAACAGACGTCAGGACGGAAGACCTGGAGACAACAGACGTCAGGATGGAAGACCTGGAGATAACAGACGCCAGGATGGAAGGCCGGGAGACAACAGACGCCAGGATGGAAGACCTGGAGATAACAGACGCCAGGATGGAAGACCTGGAGACAACAGACGTCAGGACGGAAGACCTGGAGATAACAGACGTCAGGATGGAAGACCTGGAGATAACAGACGCCAGGATGGAAGATCTGGAGATAACAGACGTCAGGACGGAAGATTTGCAGACAGACGCCAGGATGGAAGAAACCAGGACAGAAATGCAGCACCGGATAACAGAAGAACCGGTGGCAATGACAGAAATAATTTCCGCAAGGATGACAGAAACAGCGGATTTGACGGCGGAGAAGCTATCAAGGAAAGAGAAGCTAAAGAGCAGAGAAACCGTGACAGGGAAAACCGTAAGAGAGATAACAGCAGCTACGATAAGACTGAGAGAATGGAGAACACCAAGGCTCTCGAGAAGAATATGAATAAAGTTAAACAGCAGCAGAAAAAGGCGGAAGAGGAGACAATCAGAACCCTTACGCTTCCGGATACGCTTACTGTTAAAGAACTTGCTGATATGATGAAGATAGCACCTGCAGCACTTGTTAAGAAACTTTTCCTGCAGGGAACGGTTGTGACGATCAATCAGGAAATCGATTTCGATACAGCTGAAGAAATTGCATTGGAATACAACTGTATCTGTGAACATGAGGTTAAAGTCGATGTTATCGAGGAACTTCTTAAGGAAGAGGAAGACGATCCGTCAACTCTTGTTCCGAGACCGCCTGTTGTCTGCGTTATGGGACACGTTGATCATGGTAAAACATCGCTTCTTGATGCCATCCGTTCGACACATGTAACATCAAGAGAGGCTGGAGGTATCACACAGCACATCGGTGCTTATACGGTAGAGGCACACGGACAGCAGATAACATTCCTTGATACACCGGGACACGAGGCATTTACGGCCATGAGAATGCGTGGTGCCAAGTCAACAGATATCGCCATTCTTGTAGTTGCAGCCGATGATGGTGTAATGCCACAGACTGTCGAAGCTATTAACCATGCAAAGGCAGCCGGAATTGAAATAGTAGTTGCAATCAACAAAATTGATAAGCCTAGTGCCAATATAGAAAGAGTAAAGCAGGAACTTGTGGAATACGAACTTATACCCGAAGACTGGGGCGGTTCCACTATTTTCTGTCCGGTATCGGCACATACTGGAGAAGGTATCGACAATCTCCTTGATATGCTTTTGCTTACGGCAGAAATTCTTGAACTTAAAGCTAATCCTAACAGAAGAGCCAGAGGACTTGTTCTTGAGGGAAGACTTGATAAAGGTAAAGGACCTGTTGCAACAATGCTTGTACAGAAGGGAACACTTCATGTCGGTGACCATATTGCGGTTGGTTCATGCCATGGCAAGATAAGAGCAATGGTTGACGATAAGGGAAAAAGAATACAGCAGGCGGGTCCGTCAATTCCGGTAGAGATACTCGGTCTTAATGATGTGCCTAATGCCGGTGATGTATTTGTATCTCCGGAGACAGAGAAGGAAGCAAGAAGCTTTGCCGAGACATTTATCAGGGAAGGAAGAGAGAAACTTCTCGAAGAGACGAAGTCCAAAATGTCGCTTGATGATCTGTTCTCGCAGATCCAGGCAGGTAATCTTAAGGAACTTCATATTATTGTTAAGGCCGATGTACAGGGTTCGGTTGAAGCAGTAAAGCAGAGTCTTATGAAATTATCCAATGATGAAGTTGTCGTCAAAGTTATTCATGCGGGTGTCGGCGCAATTAATGAATCAGATGTTATACTTGCATCAGCATCGAATGCAATTATAATCGGATTTAACGTCCGTCCTGATAATCAGGCTAAAGCAGTTGCCGATGCGGAGAATGTTGACCTGAGATTATACAGAGTAATTTATCAGGCTATAGAGGATGTCGAAGCTGCCATGAAGGGAATGCTTGATCCTAAGTATGAGGAGAAAGTAATCGGACACGCAGAAGTACGCCAGACATACAAAGCATCAGATGTAGGAACAATTGCCGGTTCTTATGTACTTGACGGAGTTCTTACAAGAGGATGTTCCGTAAGACTTATGAGAGGCGATGACATGATTTATGATGGACCTCTCGCCTCACTTAAGAGATTCAAGGATGACGCCAAGGAAGTCAAAGAAGGATATGAATGCGGATGTGTTCTTGAAAAATTCAATGACATCATGGAAGGCGATATACTTGAAGCTTATACTATGGTTGAAATACCGCGTTAGGAGGTTAAGCCATGCGTAAAAACAGCATCAAACTTACCAGAATAAATAATGAAGTCATGCGCGAATTAAGCAATATAATCCGCGCCGAAATAAAGGATCCGAGAATTAATCCGATGACTTCCGTGGTTGCCACGGAAGTTTCACCGGACCTTAAGATGTGCAAGGCATATATAAGTGTTCTCGGAGATGAACAGTCACAGAAAGATACAATTACCGGTTTGAGAAGTGCGGAAGGATATATAAGGAATCTTCTTGCCAAGACCGTTAATCTCAGGAATACACCTCAGATTATTTTTGTGCTTGACCAGTCAATAGAATACGGTGTTAATATGTCCAGACTTATTGATGAGGTAAGTGCCAAAGATGAGGGCAGGGAGGAATAATGGTATCTGTTGAAGAAGAGATTTTAAGTGCTGCAAGCATAGGAATTACAGGGCATATAAGGCCTGACGGGGACTGTGTCGGCTCGACTCTGGGTCTTTACAATTATATCAGGGAGAATATGCCGGACAAGACTGTTGATATATATCTTGATCCGATTGAAAAAAACTTTAAGTTCCTATCGGGTGCTTCGGATATAAGGCATTCGGCAAATAAAAATATCAAATACGATGTTTTTATCATACTGGACTGCGGCGACCTCGGACGTGTTGCGGAATTTACACTTGACTATATACGCAATGCTTCCAAGACGATATGTATCGATCATCATATGTCCACAAAAGGTATTGCTGATATCAATCATATATGTCCGCAGATAAGCTCTGCAAGCGAAGTGCTTTTTGAATTGCTCGATGAAAATCATATTTCAAAAAATACGGCAGAATGTCTGTATACGGGCATGGTTCATGATACAGGTGTTTTTAAATACCAGTCGACGACAAGCAGGACAATGCAGATTGCGGGCAAGCTTATGGACAAAGGAATTGATTTCACAAGTATTATTGATGATACGTTTTTCAGAAAAAGCTATAAGCAGAATCTCCTGCTCGGAAAAGCATTGCTTGATTCGGAGAGGCTTTTAGACGGCAGGCTTATATATTCTTATGTATCAGCGGATACATTGAAGGAATATGATGTTATCGGCCGCGATACGGGAGGAATTATTGATGAACTCAGATTTACTGAGGGAGTCGAAGTCGCTGTATTTATGTACGAACTTCCGGACGGAAAGATAAAGACAAGCCTGCGCTCCGTGCATGATGTTGATGTCAACAGCATTGCGGGAGAATTTGGCGGCGGCGGACATATAAGAGCTGCCGGATTCACAACGACACTGGATAAGAATGCGATTATTACCAAACTGGAGGAGCTCGTAAGAGCAGGACTTTGATAATGTATAACGGCATAATCAATATTTACAAAGAGAAAGGGTACACGTCACACGATGTTGTAGCCAGGTTAAGAGGAATATTGAAACAGAAGAAAATCGGACACACAGGAACACTTGACCCTGATGCAACGGGCGTGCTTCCTGTGTGCCTTGGCAATGGAACCAGATTATGTGATATGTTAACGGACAGAACCAAGGAATATAAAGTTACAATGCTCTTGGGAGTTACCACTGATACTGAAGATATATCCGGTACGGTATTGACAGAGAAAGAAGTCACGGCGGATGCCGGTGCGATAACAGATGCAATCATGTCTTTTGTGGGAAGCTATGATCAGATTCCACCCATGTATTCGGCAATTAAAGTTAACGGACATAAACTTTATGAACTTGCGAGAAAAGGTGTTGAAGTAGAGCGTAAGCCGCGCAACGTTGTCATAGATTATATTAAAATAGACACCGTAGGAACCGCAGAGTGTGTATTTACCGTCGGATGCAGCAAGGGAACTTATATCCGATCGCTTTGCAGGGACATAGGCACCAAACTGGGCTGCGGGGCATGCATGAAAGACCTTGTAAGAACCCGTTCGGGAATATGCCTTGCAGAGGATGCGCTCACGCTGGATGAAGTTGAACAGAGGAAGAACGCCGGAACATTGGAAAAGTGCATTAAACCTGTTGATTTTTTCTTCATGGATTATCCTGCAGCAGTGATTCCTGAAACATACTGGAAATATGTTAAAAACGGCAATATGTTCAAAGCGGATGAATGCAGTGCCGGTCGTCTTGAAGCAGATGATGTATATAAGGTGAGAATATATTTTGACCGTAAGGAAAGAGAACCGCTTTTTACGGCTTTGTATGAGTATGACAGACATACCGGCATTTACAGACCGTATAAAATGTTTCTGAACGGAGAGTGAATTAATGATTTGCATTGAAAACAAAGATTTTGTACTTGATGAGCACACGGTTGTGACGCTGGGCAAATTTGACGGAATACACAAAGGACACAGAAAACTCATTCATAAAGCGCTGGAGATTTCCCGCAAGACGGGAATGAAAAGCGCAGTTTTTACCTTCAAGGTAACAGAGGAAAATAAATTTCCGTATATGGAAAGCGAGAAAATAACCACACCGGGTGAAAGAAAAGCTATTCTTGAGGAACTCGGAGTCGATATTCTGGTTGAGTACCCTTTTGATACAGAAGTTGCGGACACAGAACCTGTTGATTTTCTTACAGATGTCCTGAAAAACAAAATGAAAGCCGCATATATTGTAGTTGGTGAAGACTGGACATTTGGCAAGGGCGGACGAGGAAATGCGCAGACATTAAGGTCAAACTGTGACAAACTCGGGTTTGAACCGGTAATTCTCAAAAAAGAGACATATGATGGCCGAAAAATCGGCAGCAGCTGGGTTCGCGAAGAAATTGCGGCAGGACATATGGAAACGGTTAACATTCTTCTGGATTACCCGTACAGCATAACGGGAGTTGTCGTACACGGCAACAGAATAGGACGCACAATAGGATTTCCGACAGCAAATATATTGCCGGGTGATGATAAAATTCTTCCGCCGTTCGGCGTATATGCGTCCAAAACATTAATAGATGGCAAAGAATATTACGGAATCAGTAATATTGGTGTCAAACCGACAATCTCCGATAACAATGCGGTCAATGTCGAAACCAACCTTATCGGATATGACGGCGATCTCTACGGCAGAAGCATTAAAGTGGAACTGATACATTTCCGGCGGCCTGAAATGAAATTTGAATCGGTCGACGCACTTAAGAACCAGCTTGTAAGGGATATAGAATTTTCAAAAACATATTTTATGATATAAAGAGCGAAAGAAAATCTTGATTTATATCCGATAATATGTTAATATCGTAAAGTATTAATGCTTAACCGATACTCAGATACAGGACACTCCGACCTGGTTCTTAGTATGCGGTGATTATAATTAAGGAGGAATATCGCAGATGATATCTAAAGAAAAAAAGACTCAGATTATCGCCGAGTACGGCAGAAAAGAAGGAGATACAGGTTCACCAGAAGTACAGGTAGCCCTTCTTACAGAGAGAATCAAGGAGCTCACAGAACATCTTAAAGTTAACCAGAAAGACCATCATTCAAGAAGAGGTCTTCTTAAAATGGTTGGTAAGAGAAGAGCATTACTTGAGTACCTCAAGAAGAATGATGTTGAAGGATATCGTGAATTGATTGCCCGTCTGGGAATCAGAAAATAGTTTATGGTATGGGCGGAGTTTTCCGCCCATTTTTACCGTGCAAAAGACGGATGGCAGGATGTGCGAGACCACTGACAAATGTACAGACAGCTGTGGATTTGTCAGTTGTTTCGATGTCTTGCCGCCGCACTATAACAAACATGCCGCAAAGGCAGAACAGGAGATACTATGTATAAAAGTTTTAGTATGGAACTTGCCGGAAGAACACTTACGGTAGACATCGACAGAGTTGCAAAGCAGGCTAACGGCGCTGCATTTATGCACTATGGCGATACTGTTGTACTTTCAACCGCAACAGTATCGGAGAAACCAAGGGACGGAATCGATTTCTTCCCACTCAGCGTTGAATATGAAGAAAAATTATATGCTGTAGGTAAAATACCGGGAGGATTTAATAAGAGAGAGGGAAAGGCTTCAGAGAATGCCATTCTTACATCGCGTGTTATCGACAGACCTATGAGACCTCTTTTCCCTAAGGATTACCGTAATGATGTAACACTCAACAACCTTGTTATGTCAGTTGATCCGGAGTGCAGCCCTGAGCTTACGGCAATGCTTGGCTCAGCTATCGCAGTTGCTATATCAGATATCCCGTTTGACGGACCTTGCGCAACAACACAGGTAGGACTTATTGACGGAGAATTCGTAATCAATCCTAACGGTGCACAGACAGCTGTTTCTGATCTCAAGCTTACTGTTGCATCAACAAGAGAGAAAGTTATCATGATTGAAGCAGGTGCCAATGAAGTACCTGAAGCCAAGATGATCGAAGCAATATACAAGGCTCATGAAGTTAACCAGCAGGTTATCGCTTTTATTGACAAGATTGTCGCTGAATGCGGTAAACCGAAGCATGAATATACAAGCTGTGCAATTCCTGAAGGATTGTTTGATGCGATTAAAGAAATTGTACCTCCTGCAGAGATGGAAGAGGTAATGTTTGCTCCTGAAAAGCAGGTTCGTGAAGAGAGAATCCGTAACCTTAAGGATTATCTTGCAGAGAATTTTGCAGAGAAGGAAGAATGGCTTCCGCTTATTGATGAAGCTGTATATCAGTATGAGAAGAAGACAGTTCGTAAGATGATTCTTAAAGATCACAGAAGACCTGACGGACGTGAGATTACACAGATACGTCCGCTTGCGGCTGAAGTAGATATAATTCCAAGAGTCCATGGTTCAGCAATGTTTACACGTGGACAGACACAGATCTGCAACGTATGTACTCTTGCACCTCTTTCAGATGCGCAGAAAATTGACGGACTTAATGAGCAGGAAACATCCAAGAGATATATGCACCATTATAATTTCCCGGCTTATTCGGTTGGAGAGACCAAGGTTTCAAGAGGACCTGGACGTCGTGAAATCGGACATGGCGCACTTGCTGAGAGAGCTCTTTTGCCTGTGCTTCCGTCAGAAGAGGAGTTCCCATATGCAATAAGAACCGTATCAGAGACATTTGAATCCAACGGTTCAACATCAATGGCTTCTACATGTGCATCATGCATGTCACTTATGGCAGCAGGTGTACCTATTAAGAAGATGGTTGCCGGTATTTCATGCGGACTTGTAACAGGTGAGACAGATGATGATTATGTTCTTCTCACGGATATCCAGGGCCTTGAAGATTTCTTCGGAGATATGGACTTTAAGGTAACAGGTACCGATGCAGGTATAACGGCAATCCAGATGGATATCAAGATTCACGGACTTACAAGACCTATCGTAGAAGGTGCCATAGCAAGATGCCGTGAGGCAAGAATGTACATTATGGAGAACTGCATGAAGAAAGCCATTGCGGAACCTCGTAAAGAAGTTGGCGCATATGCACCTAAGATTGTACAGATTCAGATTGACCCTGCTAAGATCGGTGATGTTGTCGGACAGAGAGGTAAGACGATTAATGCCATTATCGAGGAAACGGGCGTTAAGATTGATATAACAGATGACGGAGCAGTTTCGGTATGCGGAACAGACAAGGCTGCTATGGATAAGGCAATCAAGTATATCCAGACAATCGTAACCGATTATGAGGAAGGGCTTGTACTTGAAGGTAAAGTCATAAGCATCAAGGAATTCGGCGCATTTATCGAGTTTGCACCGGGCAAAGAGGGAATGGTTCACATTTCCAAGATTTGCAAGGAAAGAATAGATCATGTTGAAGATGTCCTTACACTTGGCGATAAGGTTAAGTGCGTATGTCTTGGCAAAGACAAGATGGGAAGATACAGCTTCAGCATCAAAGACGTTAAAGAAGACTAATGGAGGTGTCGTATGTCAGGACATTCAAAATTTGCCAACATCAAACATAAAAAAGAGAAAAATGATGCAGCAAAAGGTAAGGTTTTTACCAGATTAGGTAAGGAGCTTATGGTTGCGGTTAAAGAGGGCGGTCCGGATCCTAACAATAACAGTAAGTTAAGAGATGTTATAGCAAAGGCTAAATCAAACAATATGCCTAATGATACGATCGACAGAAGTATCAAGAAGGCTGCCGGAGATGCCAATGCAGCAAATTTCACTGCAATCACATATGAAGGATACGGTCCTAACGGAACTGCGATCATCGTTGAGACACTTACTGATAATAAGAACAGAACAGCGTCTAACGTAAGAAATGCATTCACAAAGGGCAATGGAAATGTAGGTACGCCGGGATGTGTATCATTTATGTTTGACAAGAAAGGTCAGATCCTTATCAACAAGGAAGATTGTAAGATGGATGCCGACGAGCTTATGATGCTTGCACTTGATGCGGGTGCAGAAGACGTCAATGACGAGGATGAGGATGAAATTGAAATCATCACAGCTCCGGATGACTGTGGCACCGTAAGAGAAGCTCTTGAAGCAGCAGGACTTGAGCTTGCACAGGCTGAAGTTACAATGATTCCTCAGACATGGGTTGAACTTACTTCGGAGAACGATATTAAGCAGATGAACAGAATTCTGGATCTGCTTGATGATGATGACGATGTTCAGGCTGTATATCATAACTGGGATATGCCTGATGATGACGAAGAGGATTAAATCATATTGAATTATGAGAATCGAAGAATTTAAAATGGAACGGGAGAATCTCGTAAAACCGGGAGATACCGTTAAGATAACAGAGGGAGTGCTTCCGTCGAGCTGGTATTATACCATTGTCCCGGCGGTGGCAATGTCCCGCAATTACAAATTCGCCGAACGCATCAAGTCTGCTGAGGGTAAAGTCCTTGAAATAGAGACGACCGAACGTGGTAATTATGTTAAGGTGGAATTTGATGAAGAATCGGTTTGAATAAAATAATACATCCTGATTTAACTGGGGCATGGAAAACGGTATGTTTTTTAGTGCCCCTTTATAAATAAGGAGTAAATCCCGTCCGCGTGGATACGGGTACGTTGATTGAGATATTCATGAGAGTGTCCGCAATATGCCGTGTTATTTCATCAATCCGGCAGTTTATGCTGCCAAACGGCATAATTCCCGGCTCCGTACATAAATCACAACCGCATCCGGTTATTCGGACATCCGGCATTGCAAGGGCGTTTGATGCCCCGAGTGCAAGCATATCGTTGGAACAGAATATGGCATCCGGTATTTTGCCCTGTTCTTTTAGCGATTTAATATAGTTATAAGAATCTGCGGTTCCGCCGGGGCACAGATGCATATATTCGACTGACGGTTCGATTCCGGCACCTGCGCAGGCAAGTTTGAAACCGTCAAGCATCTCAAGACAGAATTCCGACATTGACGAGAAGAGAAAAGCCGGAAAAACAGCACCTGATTTAAGCGTATTACTGACAAGTGTCATAAAAGTATCTTTGATGTCGCAGATGATATTGATGACTCCGGGCGTGTCTTTATATGAATTTATCATTATGACCGAAGGCAATGAGCCGCTTTTGAATCCGGCCAATGTATCCGCGGCAGAAGAGGGAAGGCATGTGTTATCACAGACAATAGCATAAACATGCTTTGAACACATGAAATCGACAGCAGGCTTAAGATCATTCTGGCTGCCGTCGGACACCCACAGATACGGTGTTATGTTACGATTGTTCAAAACACTTACAAGGGTATTTATCATATTGAAACCATTACGTTGAACAGAGCCGGAATATATAATCCCGACACTTTGTGATGACTGGCGCTTCTGCCGGCTGTATCCGGTAAGACGGATGGCGTCCATAACCTTCCGGCGTGTGGATTCGCTTACCTTTGGACTGTTGTTGAGTACACGGGATACGGTTGCAATTGATACACCCGTCATATCAGAAATATCATAAATATTCATTTGCGGCCTCCTTTATGCCGCTATTATATAATAAATACAAAAAATGCTCAAGAAAAATCATAAACAGGTATAATTTTTTGACGGACAAGTTCCGATACATAAGATAAAGCTGTAATTATGTCTTTTTGGAGGATAATATGAAATTCAGAAAATTCCTTAGAAATCATTGGAAGGCAGTAGCTGCTGTTTTCGCAATAATAGTTGCGACTACAATAGGAGTGGTTATGGTAAGGGCCGCAACGGTTATTTTATCCGTTGATACGCCGGCCATTAATTTTAAATCAGATTCAGAGGCGGTTACTGTAAATGCTACGGTCAGTATTTTGAATGCTTCGGCGACGAACGGTACTTTTACGTGGAGTTCAGCCGATAATCTCGTGGCAAGTGTCAGCAATATCGAGGGCGTAGGAACGGTTAAGGCTGTTGCAGCAGGCAAGACCAAGCTTACGGTAGGATATCTGCTGGATGAAGATTATGTATATAAAGAGATACCGGTGATGGTACCGCTTACGGTGGCTTATGATTCTGTTGCGGGAATCATGCAGCCGGGTAATGACGGCAATGTTACATGTAACGCTGCCACATCCAAATACGTTGAATGGTCGTCATCCAACAGTAATATTGCCACGGTAACAGGTAATGGCAATGCAGCCACAATTAAGGCTATAAGTGGTGGCACGGCTACAATCACTGCTGCGATACCTGCGGACGGACTTCAATATTCATTTAATGTAACGGTTGGAGTTACCATTGCTGAAGATACCGTTGAAGTTGGCCAGGGACAGAGTGTTGCACTTACCACTAACAGTAATTCAGTTTCGGATGTATATTGGTGGTCTGCGGATGAGAATGTTGCTACTGTAAGCAACGGAGTTGTGTACGGTGTGTACGCAGGATCTACTACGGTATATGCCAGCTGCCTTGATCATAATCCCAATAATAATGCCGGCGATTCGGTAACGGTAAAAGTACCGTATGTTGTCAATACACCGGAGACGACAGTTCTCGTCGGTGACAAGATTGCGATTTCAACAACAGCCAATCCATCAGAGGTTAATTATGCATCAAGCAATAATAATATAGTTTCGTATGACTCCAAGACAGGAATGTTTACGGCAAACAGCACCGGAACGGCAGATGTGACGGTGACATGGAACGGGCATGTTGAGACAATAACAATTACCGTTATTGACGGATTTTCACTTTCCAATACATCAATGTCCCTTAACATCGGAACAAAGGGAAGCGTTACAGCCATGGTTTCGAACACTGAGCAGCCGGTTCACTGGAAATTATCGGACAGTGACATGGCGTTGCTTGAAATTTCGGAAGACGGTCTTACAGCAACGGTAACAGCACTTAAGACCGGAGACAACGGATATGTAACACTTATAGCAACGCAGGAGATTGACGGTATTGTCAAGACTGCAGAATGTAAAGTTTATATACTTAATCCTGTAAATAATCTCACACTTATGTACAATGGTAAAGAGATTAAGGACATGATTTCCCTCCAGAAAGGGGCGGAATTATATATTACGGCGTATCTTAACTTCGGAGAGACGGTTGTTCCGGATAATACCAAGCTCAGCTGGGTATCCTCCGATCCGTCAATCATATCGGTTGTACCATATACCAATGAAGGCCAGCAGCAGCTTGGACTTGTAACTGGTCTTAACGGCGGCAAGGCTACGATAACTGTAGTTTCGGAAGACGGATTATATATCGCAACGGCGGATTTTTATGTAACTGAAGGAGTAACAAGCATAACTCTTGATAACACAAGCGTTACGGCACAGATGGCATTGCAGAAGTTCCAGCTTACAGCCACAGTTCTTCCGGCATCGGCCGGCGTTGATACATCCGTAACATGGGCATCCCTGGATCCTTCGGTCGTTACGGTTGACCAGAATGGTCTTGTAACATTTGTAGGACCTGGTGAGACATATGTAAGTGTAACTTCCAATGCGGACAATTCCAAAGTGGCATATTGTAAATTCCATATAACGCAGCAGGTTGAAGGAATTAAGATGGATTACGACAGGCTTACGCTTAATGTAGGCGAGCAGTCGAGACTTACAGCTTTGATTACTCCGGATAATGCAACCAATAAGAATGTTAAATGGTCATCATCCAATGAAGCGGTTGTGACCGTTGATTCAACAGGTATGCTCACTGCTGTGGGAAGCGGCAGTGCCACAATAATCGTCCAGACAGAGGATGGCGGATATATTGATATGACTAATGTTACGGTTCTTCAGCCTGTTACATCTATCAATCTTTCCGAAACTGAATTATCGGTCAAGAAAGGAACGGTACTCTGGCTCAGTGCGGAGGTACTTCCTGATACGGCTGACAATAAGAAGGTAACATGGAGTTCATCTGATACATCGCTTGCAACGGTTGACCAGACCGGTAAAGTTACCACACTTGCTGTAGGTACGGTAACGATTTCATGTGTAAGTGAAGATAACGGAACGGTTGCATACTGCATTATAGAGATAACGGAACCGGTAACGGGACTCACACTTAATACATATTATCAGGAAATGGTAACCGGAACAAAGTTTGTAATAGTTCCTACGGTACTTCCTAATGATGCACCTGATAAATCGGTAACATTTATGTCAAGTGACCCGACGATAGCGACTGTTGATGAGAACGGTGTTGTATCGGCACTTGTCGGAGGCGAATGTCAGATAGTCGTTACGACTAACGAGAGCGGACTCAAGGCTACATGTACAATTAAAGTTAAAGAGTATGTAGAGAGCATTAAGATTTCAGGTAACCCGAAGAATCTTAACGTGAATAATTCAGTAAATCTTAAAGTGACAGTTGGTAAAGAGACTGCTTCCAATAAAGCGGTTGTATGGCGAAGCAGCAATACGTCGATTGCGACCGTGGATCAGAGCGGTAAGGTTACAGGTGTTAAGCCGGGTAATGTTGTTATAACTGCGACAGCGGCTGATGGTGGCGGAGTAAGCGATTCGGTTGTAATAAGAGTCATTAATCCTGTTACATCGATATCATTAAGCAAGTCAAAGATTACTGTATATGTAGGAGATACATATAACTTACAGGCAACAATAACACCGCCTAATGCATCTATCAAGAATCTTGTCTGGACATCGGATGACGAGAGCGTGGCAAAGGTATATTCCGACGGTGATGTAGTGGGTGTAACTCCAGGAAGAACTGTGGTACATGCTACATCGACAGATGGCAATGAAGTTGTTGCCAACTGTACGGTTATTGTCAAGGAAATAATAAAGGCATCTTCGATTTCGGTTAATTCATCGGAAATCACGATGTTAAAGGGCAAGACAAGACAGCTTACTGCAAGGTTATATCCGACCAATACAAATGAACATGTTAAATGGGTATCCTCAGATACATCTATTGTGACGGTTGATGCATATGGCAATATCATTACGGTTGGGGCCGGAACATGTGAAGTTACGGCATACAGTTCATCCGGAACCGTTCAGGATACATGTATAATACATTCAATGGCAATGCATTATACGGATATCAGGATAGAACAATATGATACATTTAACCTGTATGTGGATGGTGCTCCGTCAGCAGTATCGTGGAGAACATCGAATCCAAGAATTGCTACAATAGACGGTAACGGACTGGTAACAGGACGTATGCCGGGTGAATGTGTGATAAGCGGAACGGTCGATGGTAAGACAGTTACATGTTATGTCAAAGTAATGGCTGTGGATCCGGGCAAGTTCATTAACAGGAAAAAATAATATAAGAATAACGAAAGGCATTGCGGCTGATTGACCACAATGCCTTTTTCGATTCCGAGAACAAAAACGAAGCACCAAAGAATTAACTTTGGTGCTTCCAGCTTTTAAATATGAGGGGGGAGATAGAAAGTTATACTTCACTATCCACTTATTAATTTAGTATACGAATGTGACGGCTGTGTGAAAAAACGAAAAAAGATTTAACATTTTTGTAACAATTTCATCCGGAGTGTATTTCGTAACAAAAACTTAATATTTGCATTTGTTGATTTTGAATGATGAATGTGGTATAGTGTGAGTGTATGCAAAATAAGGAGAGGTTACTATGAGAGATGATTTTGATTTAGAAGAGGAACTTGCCAAATCAATAGCAAGTATTGTGGATGAAGAGACAGCTGATGCACATGCATATGTTAATAAGAACACATCTGAAACAGATGATATACCGGATGAAGAAGAGAAGATATATGATGAGCCGGATGATGATTCTGATGATGATTCCGATAAGCCGGATAAGAAGAAGATCATTATTATCGTAGCATCTGTTGTAGCAGCGGTTCTTATAATAGGAATAACGGCATTTCTTGTGGTCAGGGCTGCTTTTAATAAGAGCAAAGATAATTACGGATATTATAATGAACTTGGATATAAGGCCTATGATGATAAAGATTACGATACCGCTATATCTGATTTTGAGAAAGCACTTACCTATGATGAAGGCAAGGGCGACAGTGATACCAATATCAATATGATGCTTTACCTGTTTGAATGTTATAAGAATACTTCCCAGGATGATAAGGCAGAAGAGATATTGCTTGATGTGATTGACCGTGACAGTGATAACAAGAATGCATATTATAATCTTATGTCAGTTTATCTGAATGGTAAAGATTATACCAAGCTCGGCGACCTGTATGAAAAGGCAGCTGCCACTGAAGATGATGATATTATTGCATTGTTTAAGAAATATGTGCCTCAGGATCCAGTGGCGACACCGGATGAAGGCAGTTACAGCGACGATCAGAAGGTATTCCTTTCAGCTGATAACGGATGTAAGATATATTACACAATAGACGGCTCAGATCCTAAGGACAATGCACAGGTTTTTTCTAACAGAATAGAACTTAAAGAGGGGCAGACCACTGTTAAATTCTATGCGGTTAACGATTACGGAATTAAGAGCGATGTTATAACCAAGACCTATAATATACAGTATTCAGGACCGGCGACACCTGAAATAACACCGTCAGACACGACAATTTCACAGTCGTCCAAAGTAATGGTTACGGTTACCGGAATTGCGTCAGGCAGTAAGGCATATTATACACTTGACGGAACGGCACCTACTACAGACAGCACAGAGTACAGCAAGCCTTTTGAACTTCCGGCAGGAACTACGGTTGTTACCGTGATGGTTGTTGACGGACATGGAAAGAGCACCATGGCATCCAAGACATATAAGGTAACGTATGAATCCAAATATACTCAGACAGAGGCAGAGGATTTCATATGGAGTGCATTGATAGACAAGAAAATTGTCAATAAGAAACATATTGACAAAGATGATAATGAATGTTCAATGGATTATTATTCATTAAAGACAGTCGATGATAAACAGATATATATGTTCTATTACAACATTGGACATGATGCACAGGATTATTGGTATGGTGCTGATGCCAATACCGGAGATGTATATAAGGTAACAGGCTCAAAGGGAAGTTATAAACTTTCATCAGTCAAATAATACAATCATAGCGTGGGACTTTTATCGGTTTCACGCTATTTTTTTACAATTTTCCAGTATATTTGTATTGCATTACTTGATTCTATTGTATAAAATGGTAATTAGATAAATATAGGAGGTGCTTTATGTACAAGATACTTAAGGCTGAGTTTCTGGCCAGCAATATTTTCCTTATGGAAATAGAAGCTCCGCGTGTGGCTAAATCATGCGAGCCGGGCCAGTTTATTATTGCTAAGATTGACGAGAATGGTGAGCGTATTCCACTTACGATTTCAGACTATGACAGAGAAAGAGGAATGGTTCAGATAGTTGTTCAGGTTATCGGAGCATCCACTAAGAAGATGTCAGAGCTTAAGACAGGAGATTATCTTGAAGATTTCGTAGGACCGCTTGGATGTCCTTCCGATCTTGTTACAGACGATATTGAAGATGTTAAGAAGAAAAAGATTCTTTTTGTTGCGGGCGGTCTTGGAACTGCTCCGGTTTACCCGCAGGTTAAATGGCTCCATGAACACGGTATTGCCGCTGATGTTATTGTTGGTGCCAAGACAAAGGATCTTGTTATTCTTGAGAAGGAGATGCAGGAAGTTGCCGGCAATCTCTATATAACAACAGATGACGGAAGTTACGGCAGAGGCGGAATGGTTACGGATACGATTAAATATCTCGTAAACGATCTTGGTAAAGAGTATGACCACTGTGTAGCTATAGGACCGATGATCATGATGAAGTTTGTATGCCTTCTTACCAAAGAACTCGGAATACATACGGTTGTCAGTGTCAACCCTATCATGGTTGACGGAACCGGTATGTGTGGAGCGTGCCGTGTGCAGGTTGGTAATGAAGTTAAGTTCGCGTGTGTTGACGGACCTGAATTTGACGGACATCTTGTTGATTTCGATCAGGCCATGAAGAGACAGCAGATGTATAAGACACAGGAAGGTCGTGCAATGCTGGCACTTACAGAGGGTGCAACTCACAAGAACGGCGGATGCGGCTGCGGAGGTGACAAATAATGGATGTTATGAAGAGAGTGCCTGTAAGAGAACAGGATCCGAAAGTAAGAGCAACCAATTTTGAAGAGGTTTGCCTTGGATATAATGAGAAAGAGGCTATGGAAGAGGCTTCCAGATGTCTTAACTGTAAGAATGCAATGTGTATGAAGGGATGTCCGGTATCTATCAATATTCCGGCATTTATACATGAAGTTAAGGAAGGTAATTTTGCTGAGGCTTATAAGATTATCAGCCAGTCATCAGCTCTTCCGGCTGTGTGCGGACGTGTATGTCCACAGGAATCACAGTGTGAAGGCAAATGTATCAGAGGAATCAAGGGTGAGCCTGTATCAATAGGTAAGCTTGAGAGATTTGTTGCTGACTGGGCAAGAGAGAACGGAATCACACCGGAACCGGCCAAAGAGAAAAAGAACAAGAAGGTTGCGGTAATCGGTTCAGGCCCGTCAGGACTTACATGTGCAGGAGACCTTGCCAAACTTGGTTATGATGTTACTATTTTTGAAGCATTACACAAGGCCGGCGGAGTTCTTGTTTACGGAATTCCTGAGTTCCGTCTTCCGAAGGACAAGGTAGTTCAGGCAGAAGTTGAGAACGTTAAGAAGCTTGGCGTTAAAATAGAGACGAATGTTGTTGTAGGTAAGGCTGTCAAGATTGATGACCTTAAAGAAGAGGGCTTTGAAGCCGTATTTATCGGTTCGGGTGCAGGTCTTCCTAGATTTATGGGAATACCGGGAGAGAATGCCAACGGAGTATTTTCAGCTAACGAGTATCTCACAAGAAATAACCTCATGAAGGCTTTTGAGGATGGTTATGATACCCCGATTGCAGCAGGAACAAAGGTTGCTGTTGTCGGCGGCGGTAACGTTGCGATGGATGCTGCGAGAACGGCATTGAGACTCGGAGCTGAGGTTCATATCATTTACAGAAGAAGTGAGGAAGAACTTCCTGCCAGAGTTGAAGAGGTACATCACGCTAAGGAAGAAGGAATTATTTTTGATCTTCTTACCAATCCTACAGAGATTCTTGTCGATGACAAGGGCTGGGTTAAGGGAATTAAGTGCGTGAGAATGGAACTTGGCGAGCCTGATGCATCAGGCAGAAGAAGCCCTGTGGAAATTCCAGGTTCTGAATTTGAAATGGATCTTGACACAGTTATTATGTCACTCGGAACATCACCGAACCCGCTTATATCATCGACCACTAAGGGTCTTGAGATCAATAAGCGTAAGTGTATCGTTGCTGATGAGACAACCGGACAGACATCCAAGATTGGTGTATTTGCCGGTGGCGATGCCGTAACGGGAGCTGCTACGGTTATTCTTGCAATGGGAGCCGGAAAAGCTGCAGCAAAAGGTATTGATGAGTACTTAAGCGCTAAGAATTAATCAGCGCATTATTATCCGGCGTGCCGTAAGGCATGCCGGAATGAATTATATTATTGGTTGAGTGAGGATTACACAATTGATTTTGCTTGAGATGGAGATAGATGCAGCCACTATTCAGGTCAACGTATATCTGCTTATAGTTCTTGTCGGACTTATATTAGTGCTTGTAGGCTATTCATTATGGATGGGAAAGAGGAATACCCAGAAGTTAATTGACGAACATATTAATATTGATCCGATATCAGGGTACGGTAATTTTGCAAGGTTTGTTGATGATGCCGAAATAATGCTTAAGTATAAGGACGTTAATTATGTTGTCGGTGTGATAGACATAAGTAATTTTAAAGCGATTAATGATTATTATGGATGTAACCAGGGTGATAGAATACTTAAATCTGTAGCGGACAGGATTCATGACATTATTATGCCGGATGGCATTTTTACAAGAATGTTTGCGGACAGATTTGTTTTTATGATTAATTTTCTTGATATTAACAGTCTTAAATACATTATTGAGACATATCTGGAAGATATTGAATTTGAAATCGAGGAACTTAGAGAAGTTATTAAAATAAATTGCAACTGTGGTATGTATATCATCGAGGATTATGGAGAAGATGTCAATATGATGATTGACAAGGCAGCAATAGCAAGTAAGCTTTCCAAGAAATCCATATCCAAGATGGTAACCATTCTGGATAATAATATCAATTATGATATTGCCAGAAAACAGAAACTTACATATAAGATGAGCAAGGCGCTGAACAATCATGAATTTGTTCCTTATATCCAGCCTAAGGTGAGTTTCAGGGACGGACATATTGTCGGTGGAGAGGCGCTTGTGCGTTGGATGTCACCGGAGGACGGAATGATCGCACCGAATGATTTTATCCCACTTTTTGAGCAGAACGGATTCGTCAATAAGGTCGATTTCTATATGCTTGAGCGTATCTGTGCCATGATCAAAAAGCGCAGCGAATGGGGCAGATATACTGTACCTATTTCGGTAAACCAGTCAAGAATGCATGTGTATGACACGGTTTATATTAATAAGCTTATCAATACTTTTGATAAATACGGCATCAATAAGAATAATATCGTATTCGAGTTGACGGAGAGTGCTTTCACGGAGAATACGGATGATATGATTGATTTAATAAGACGAATGTCAAAGCTTGGGTACAATATATCGATGGATGATTTCGGCTGTGGATATTCTTCACTTAACATGCTGAATCTGCTCCCGATTAGTGAACTTAAGCTGGACAAGCAGTTTCTGGATGACGAATCCGAGAAGAGCAGATATATTATTAAATCAATTGTAAATCTGGCGCACGGACTTGGCATAAAGATAGTGTGTGAGGGTGTAGAGACTGCAGAACAGGTCGAGTTTCTTACCAATATCGGATGCGATATTGCACAGGGTTATTATTATGCCAAACCTATGCCGATGAACGAGTTCGAGAAATTACTGGATGGAGATGTGTGTCTGCTGCGATGAAAATTTCAATTATCTGTGTTGGTAAAATCAAAGAGAAATTCTATTCACAGGCCGTGGATGAATATATGAAAAGGCTTACAAGATACTGTAAGCCTTTTGTTGTTGAACTGCCTGACGAAAAGACCCCGGAGGGCTGTTCGCAGACTGTGTGTGACCAGATTAAGGCCAAAGAGGGCGAGCGTATACTCGGTGCGCTTAAAGGTGACGAATATGTAATTTCGCTTGCAATAGAAGGTAAAAAATTAAATTCCGAGCAGCTGGCAGGAATGATAGATAAACTGGGTATCGGCGGTACAAGCCATATAGCTTTTATAATCGGAGGTTCGCTTGGACTTGACCCGCGTGTATTAAAGCAAAGCGATATGCTGCTCAGCTTTTCTGACATGACTTTTCCGCACCAGCTTATGAGGGTCATACTGCTTGAACAGGTGTACAGAAGTTACAGGATAATAAACGGAGAACCATATCATAAGTGAATATGTAATGTATAATAATAGTAGCAAAATAGCAATTAGCGGTTTATGTAATAAATGCTCAAAATATAGTACGATGATTGTGGAGGTGATATGCAATGATTTTTTCACAAAAACTACAATTAATTCGTAAGAATAAAGGTTTGACCCAAGAGGAACTGGCGAGAAAACTGGATGTATCCAGACAGACTGTAGCGAGGTGGGAGTCCGGGCTTTCCCTCAATTAAGGATACTTCTACAACAACCCAAACTCACGCTTACAGAACACTTTGCAGAAAATCATATCTGAAACAGGAAACCATACCCGCCCGCATGGGCTGGGTATGGTTTCTTTTTGCCTTTTCCGTGTGGTAGCTACGGACGTGCTTTCCCACGTTGGTTAATTGGGCTTTTCATGTGCTTGGACAGCTTAAGTATTTCAATTAATGTGACAAACTGCTCTTTCGAGAGCTTGTCATAATCAATGCCCGCACCAGCATGACCATGACCGAGGCGGTGGAGATGGCAGACGCGCTGGGGTATGACATTGTGTGGCAGAAAAGAGAGCGATAATCATGAAGATGAACGTATCCTAACAGCAATTTGCAATACCTCTGGATAACATTTGAATTTTTGTCTGACCGCGCCGTATAGTGAGAAACGGCGCAGGGCGGTAAGTGAATACGCAAGACAAAGCGGTTTTAAGTAAGTCACCAAGGATTTACAATTACACACTTGAGCATAGACGTACTTTGTGTTATACTAAATTCAGCGTTTGCAGAATTTTATTAAGCAAAATGTGAACACAAAGCTTTGATTTAATGTTTTAACAGAGGTGTAGTCTGTGACTGTTAGTTATAAAAAACTTTGGAAACTATTGATTGACCGTGATATGAGAAAAAAAGACTTATGTGCTGCGGCTGGAATCAGTCATGCGTCAATGGCAAAACTCGGAAAGAATGAAAATGTCACCACAGATGTGTTAGTAAAGATTTGCACAGCACTGCAATGTGATATTGGCGACATTATGGAGATTACGGATTGCTCTAATAACTGAAGTGTGGAGGCGAGCTGAGCGGTGGATACAAAGAAGCTGGATAAGTGGGCTGATTTGCTGCTGGATACGGGAAAGCGCAATAATCTAATCAATTTTAAGGATATGAGAGCTTCAACTGTGGAGGTTTTGCTCCCGTCTTCTGACGTGCTATTTGAGAAAGTAGATGGGACAGCATCTTTTGAGGTCTTTGATCCAAAAATTATCGAGGACGATGATCCGGAAGAATCATCTGCGACAGAGCAGCTGCAAATTGAGACGCTGGGAGAGTCATCTGAACCGGAGCAGTTGCATATTTCGCCACCAGAAGAGTACGACGCTTCCGGTGAAAAAAACGCGTTTTTGATACAATACTCCGGGAAAATCAAACGGCAGAATCAAATCCTGCTTTATAACGTTGCTACGAATCCACTTACTGCTGTAAAAAACATTGATAAGAAAGCACGGGAGTTCATCGAAGAAACCGGCGTCAATGTTGCGTACATGGTATTTGGTTTCGTCCACTGGAAGGAAAGCGCCTCCTCGAACTATGTTTTTTGTGCGCCTATTTTGCTTGTGCCGATTCAGCTGGAACAAGCATCCGCAGTAGAACCCTATTTTATCAAATCAGCAGAAGATGACATCATTGTTAATCCGACCTTTTCCTATAAAATGGACGCAGAACACGGGGTAAAGCTCCCTGAGTATAATGATGAGGGGCTGACTGCGTACCTTGAGAAAGTAAGGCGTCTTGTGGCAAAACTCCAATGGACGGTCACGACTGAATGCAAGATCGGTATTTTCTCATTTCTCAAAATCAATATGTACCGGGATTTGAAGGACAATGCGAAGGCGATTCTTGCAAATCGGAATGTTCGTCAGCTTTTAGGCGAGTCAACCAGCACAGAAAAATTATACGGCGATGAGGGAACTGCGGGTTCTGTTGCTGATCCATTGATTGAGCTGCATAGTGTGGTTGATGCAGACTCCAGCCAGATCGAAGCGATTGAGATGGCAAAGTCAGGAAAGAGCTTCGTTTTGCAAGGACCTCCTGGAACCGGAAAAAGCCAGACGATTACAAACATCATTGCAGAATGCCTCAGCGATGGTAAAAAAGTGCTGTTTGTTTCTGAAAAGCTGGCAGCCCTGAATGTGGTTTATGACAAGTTGAAACAAGCGGGACTTGCTGAGTTTTGCTTACAGCTCCACAGTCATAAGGCAAATAAAAAGGATGTCATCGCGGACATTTGTCATACTCTGCGTACAGGAAAAAGTACGGTTTCCTCAAAAGCGGACACTGAAATTGCTATGAAAGAAAAGGCTCAGCATCAGCTGGATGCCTATGCAGTTGAGCTTCACAAGCTGCGCCCGGTCATTGAAAAAAGCCTGTATCAGTTATATGAGTCTTATGCTGCATTTCGCTCCACACCAGATGTTGAGTATCCCATCCCACAGTTATCATCCAAAGGCGAAGCGTACTTAACAGAAACGGCTGCTCTTTTGGAGCAGTATGTAGACTATATCCCATCCATCGGGTATGATTATAGAAAGAATCCGTGGTACGGCTATATCAATCAGGACACATCTTACCAGTTAAAAAACGAAGTAAAGAGTGATCTTTCTACCGTTTCACAATTCTTGCAGACATTGATCTCCTTACAGCAGGAAATCTCTGAGAAGTATGAAATACAGTGTATCAGCGTAGAGGATGCACAGCTTTGGAACAGCTTCTTCGGTTTTGCAGTGGCATCCAAGCTGATTACACCGTCACTCTTGAATCGGGAGCATTTTGCCACGGTAAATTCTGTCCTTCGCACGTTGCAAGGGCAGAGCGCGGATATTCTTGCTGACCGCTCAGTTTTGAGTGCGGTGTTTGATGATGATATTTATAAACTGGATGGAGCAGCATATCATAAGAAGCTGACAAAGCAGTTTAGCGGGGCTTTCTCCAGACTTTTTAATGCCGAGTACAAACAGCTTATAACCGACCTGCGTTTGTGCAAGAAAGATGGGAAGAAGCTATCCTATAGTGAAGCTGTCGCCATGACAGAAAGACTTGCCTATTATCAGCAAAGGAATACGGAATTTTCCGAAGCAGAAGCGTCTATCAAAGTTTTTCTTGGCGAAGCCTATCATGGTGTCGAAACTGAATGGAATTATGTGACGGAACAAATGTCTGAGATGGAAGCAATATTCTCCAGCAGCATTGCGTTCGGCACTTTGGAACACTATGACGATTTCACCTCTGAACGAGGTATATTTGCAGATTATCACCAGAAATTTGACGAAACTTTCGCAGTTTGTAGTGCTGATACATTCAATCGAGCTGGTGGGTACTTTGACCAAGCGATTCTGAACATCCACTCTGCGCCGTGCGATTTGGTATTGGCGAGATTAACGGATTGCCTAAATGAAATGGACAAATTGGATAACTGGTGCCATTTTCGGAGACTTCTTTCCAAACTGGATGATAGGCAGGTCGTGCCTTATATAAATGCTGCTATTGGTCAGAATATAGAGCCAAAGCATATTGTCGGCGCGTTTCAGAAGCAATTCTACTATCAATGGATCGATTCGATTTTATCAGGGGATCCAACTTTGTCTGCATTCAATCGGATTTCTCAGGATAAAGCAATCCGCACTTTTGCCGAGAAAGATACTGAGCAATTTGAAATCAACAAGGCAAAGATTCGCGCTGAGCTTTCGTCTATGCGCCCATCGCTTGATATGATTGCATCCGGAAGCGCATTGGCAATCTTGCTTCGCGAAGGCGAGAAAAAGCGCAAACAAAAAAGCATCCGTTCTCTGCTTGCCGAAACAGGTGAACTTGTTCAGCGAGTCAAGCCGTGCTTTCTGATGTCTCCGTTGAGTGTCAGCACCTTTCTCGCTCCGGATTCTGTTCATTTTGATGTAGTTGTATTCGATGAGGCATCACAGATTTTCCCGCAGGATGCAATCGGCGCAATCTATCGGGCAGAGCAGTTGATTGTTGTGGGTGACTCTAAGCAGATGCCGCCCAGCAATTTCTTCAATGCAACCATTGAAGCGGAGGACAGCGATGAGGAAACCGGAGATGTAACAGATTTTGAATCCATTTTGGATTTGTGTTCGACATCCATGCAGCAGCTTAGGCTGCGCTGGCATTATCGCAGTCGTTACGAACAGCTTATTACTTTCTCCAACAAGAATTTCTATGACAGCGATCTTGTGACGTTCCCATCTTCTAAGGTCGACGCTCCGGGTATTGGTGTAGACTATTATCACGTGGATGGCGTATTTGACCGCAAAGTTCATACCAACCGTAAGGAAGCGGAGTTCATTGTTGACCTGATTTATCAGAATATTGAGAAATACCCGAACCGCAGTCTTGGTGTGGTTGCGTTCAGCGTAGCACAACAGGACTTGATTGATAAGCTGCTTTCTAAGCGGCGGCAAAGCACGCCAGAAAAAGAATATTTCTTCAAGAACGATGGGAACGAGCCGTTCTTTATAAAGAACCTTGAAACTGTGCAGGGTGACGAAAGAGATACGATCATTTTCAGTATTGCCTATGGCATTGATGCACAAGGCCGTTTGCTGCATAATTTCGGTCCTTTGAACCGTGTCGGCGGTGAACGAAGGCTGAATGTTGCCGTTACCCGTGCAAAATGCAATGTCCAACTGGTTTCTTCCATGCACTATACGGACATTGACTTGAAGCCTAGATCCGCAGAAGGGGCAAAGTTGCTTCGTGAATACCTCGATTATGCCGAGAATGGCAGCGTTGCGCTGGACCGGGCAATTTCCGTCAGTCCGTTTGAGCAATTCGATTCCGATTTTGAACTTGAGGTATGCGACTATCTGAGATCCAAAGGATTTGCAGTAGATACACAAGTCGGCTGTTCTGGATTTCGTATTGATCTCGGCTTGAAGCTACCGGATAGTTCTGATTATGTGCTTGCGATTGAGTGCGATGGTGCAACGTATCACTCATCCAAAAATGCTCGTGACCGCGACCGTCTACGGCAGGAGATTTTGGAGCGCATGGGTTGGAAATTCTATCGCATCTGGTCTACGGACTGGTTCAGAAACAAATCGGTTGAACAACTTCGGCTTTTGGAGGCGGCTGCGAATGCAGTCAAAAATCCAACAAAAGTAGAAGTAAAACAAATCGACAGTCAGCCAACAGAAACATTTGAAGAGGTTGCAGTTGAAAAGCATTTTGAATTTCCTGCGTATAAGGCGGCAGATTTTTTTGAGGTTTGTCAACGTCATCATTACAGCGATTTCAAGGCAATCGTTAAGGAAATTTTGGAAGTGGAGGCACCTCTATCAGAAGATTTGTTTTTAAGGCGCATCGTATGGTATTTTGACCGTGAAAAGGTTACGAATGTCGTACAGAGAGCCTACGAACAGCAGATGTACGGCTACCAGCGTTACGGTATTATCCGCAGAAATGGATTCTTGTATCTGGATAACGGAAAAGAGATTCGGTTCAGAGGTCCGGGCGATGTTGAGCGTGACATCAAACAAATTGCGCCAGAGGAATTAGCTGCCGGAATGTTTGAGATTCTGAAACAAAATGTAACTGCCGATAAAAGCGGGCTGTACCGTTCTTTGGCTGCTCAATGTGGAGTGACACGTGTTGGCAAAGCCATCAATGAGGCGATGGATGCTGCACTGAATGTGCTAAGTGATTGCATTATTGTTGATGGTGAGCAGATTTCCATCAAATAATCCCTTGGTAACAATGGCACGCGTTCTGGACGAGGTGGGCAATTATGTGTTCAACGCCGTTCCCATGACGGATTGGGGCAAGCCGGAAACGCTGGAATCGTGGCGGCAGGCATGCGCTGAGATGTGCAATGTCAAGTTTGCCGAGAAAGGCTTGTCATGCCGCATCGGCTACCGCAGCTTTGCCCGTCAAGGAATGGAGCAGATACCCACCCAGCACGAAGGTCCCACCATTCGGGCGATGGAGGCAAAGGGCATCCACACCGACAAGGGAGAGCTAAATCGCTGGGCATACTGAAACCGCCAGCAGCCTGAAATCCTCCCTTACGGATAAGAAACAGCGCATCAAGAAGCTTAAAAGCTGCTACGGAAGAACTGTTAAATGGAGAAGTGTTATGGAAATAAAGAAAGCTGAAATCAAGGATTTAGATATCGTAGTCAAAATGAAAATGGAAATGTTTACAGAAGTGGGTTCAGTATCTTTTTTACAAGATGATGCTGAAAAAAAGATATATGAAAAATATAAAGAATTATATCAGAATGGGAAAGGTTGTCATTATTTAATATATGAAAAAGATAAAGTTATTGCGTGTGGAGGCGCTGTGATAAAAGAGGATGTTCCATTTTGTTTTTTCAAGACTCCTATGTATGGCTACATAATTGATGTATATTGTGTCCCGGAAAAGAGGAGAAACGGTTATGCATCAAAGATAATGGATGAACTGATTAAATGGCTGCAAGATAAGGGAGTACACAATATTAAACTAAAGCCATCATCGGCAGGACGGCATTTATACGAAAAATTAGGATTTGGTGATTCTGGGGAGATGGAAGTATGGCTGTAATAGAGGGCATACAATGGTGTAAAAATATACAAAATAGTTTAGTATATGAAAATTTTGGATGAAGATTTAAAATCGTGTAAGAGCAGAACGGATGAAGGAGAACATAAGTAATATCATTAGTGAGAGAAAAATAATTCATATTATTGAAGAACGGGATAGGTAGATTTTAAACTGTCGAATATGGAGGTTTTAGAATGATAACGGATACATTTGATAATTTATCGGAAGAAATAATTAAGGTTGGCCGTAGCGAGAATGCGGTTAAGGTAGATGCCTGTATTCTCACTTTTTCTCATGTTATTTTAAAATATGTGCTGGAAAATTTTGAGTGCTATAAAATCGGAGATTTATTTTCTTCTAATGGTGTAAATCATGTTTATGGGTTCGAGTATGAGAACCGGCATTTTGCCGTATATATGTCTTATGTTGGGGCCCCTGCGTGTGTGGCAGACATAGAAGATACAATGTCCATTATTGATACAGATAAATATGTTGTTTTTGGTGGGGCGGGATGCTTGAATAAGGAGATTGCACGTGGAAAGGTTATGGTGCCTACTGAGGCCTATCGTGATGAAGGGACTTCATATCATTATGCACCTGCTTCAGATTATATTAAAATTCAAAATGCAGACGTAGTAGCGAAGTTTATGGAAAAAGTTGGTTTGCCGTATGTGAAGGGGAAAACATGGACAACGGATGCAGTGCATAGAGAAACAAGGGGGAATTTTGAAAAACGCAAAGCGGATGGCTGCATTTCTGTTGAAATGGAGTGTGCTGCTATTCAGGCTATGTGCGATTATAGAGAGCTCAATGCCTACTTCTTTTTTACTTGTGGTGATTTATTAGACGCACCTAAGTGGGATGAAAGGATGAAGAAAAACCAAGTTAAGCATACACAGCATGATTCGGGACATTTTGATATAGCTCTTGAATTGGCTCGTTATATTGTCGAATAGTGACATTGACAGATTCCTGCTTGTCCGTGTAATATCACCCAATCCTGCGCATGGAGTAGAATTTATGAAATTGAAGATAGCATTTTTGCAATTAATTCCCGGTGTAAACATAGAAGATAACATTGAAAAGGGAATAAAAGCGTGCCGCAAAGCCAAGGCGGAGGGCGCGGATATAGCGTTGTTTCCCGAAATGTGGAGCAGCGGGTATGTTTTTCCTCATAACAGAGAGTGGATGGAGCAAAACTCTGTTTCATTGGAAAGTGAGTATGTTAAGATGTTTTCGGAAATCGCCGTTGAACTTGATATGGCGATAGCGGTAACATTATTAGAAAAACATGAGCCAAAGCCCAGAAACACAGTTTGTCTGTTTGACAGACACGGAAAGCCGGTATATCGTTATTCAAAGGTACATATTATCCGACAGAGAAAGCTTTGCAAAAACATTTTAATGATGACGGAACATGTAGATAACTTTGGATTTGCAGGGATGATTGAAAAACAGAATACATGTTTGGGAGATGCGGTTAAATGCTATTATAATGATAAAGAAGGCGCTACCGATAGACGGTTAGCCTGATATATTGTTAGTTACAAAAATAACCGCCAAAGTTTACCAGACTGATAATATCAAGATATCCACCGGTCCAGAAACTTGGAAAAAGGATATCTTTAGGGCGACCACATTTGTAC
>ULPW01037467.1_pt1 | contig 73333 bp, 64 predicted proteins | sample 1953871 | NCBI WGS metagenome assembly ULPW01 (sample SAMEA4835639, study PRJEB28245) | human gut metagenome | biome: gut microbiome; material: fecal sample | place: Denmark | collected 2008 | reverse complement strand
ATTCGTAGAATCCCTGCCGCGGGTGTTTTTGACATCCCAATTATTTTTCACCAATTATTTTTTCTTAACAAATCTCTTTTCAAGCTTCCGTATATCATGCTATAATGTGCTTTAATATTAAGCAGCCGCCGTCCTAATTTTCTGCATGGTTTCATGCCGCATGAATCATAACACTATTTGCTCGTGTGCGCAGCGCCTGTGACATCGTGATCTCCACCTGTATGTAGTGACATCTACGGCACAATACATATGTGCAGTTTCCTGTTGGACATTTTCGCTATAAGCTGTTTTGGGGCTGTTTTAGTACAAAATTTCTTATATTTCTTCTTTTTTTGTATCAAATTTGCCTTTTTTATTAAATCTGATACAATTCCCCCTTTTTTCACTTGAAAATCCATTGTTTTTGTATTTTTTTCCGCTATTTCCCCCTATTTACACCAAAACATTTCGAAAGGAGTTTGCATGATCCAAAATTTAGACGCCCACCTTAACAAATTGCAGGCACAATGTGACTACCTGCGTCACAAGCTTTCTACTTTTCCGGAAGGAGAATTATCTATTCAAAAAAATGGTGCTTACCACCGCTGGGTTATTAAAAATAAGGAGCAGTCTGTATATTGCTCAAAGTCAAATCGTTCTCTCGCGGAAGTTATGGCTTTAAAGAAATATTACTCTCTTCTACTGTTTGAAGCCGAAGAAGAACTCTCCCTGCTCAATTTTTATATAAAATCCCATGAAAAAAAGAATTCAGCAGTCAATCGTTCCAAGCCTCTGACATCCTCTGACCTGTTGACAGATTCCTCCCCTTATTACCCATTACTGCAAGGCTATTTTGCAAAGGACAAGCTTCCGGTGTCTGCGCAGAAATGGTGTGCGGAGAGCTATGAAACCAATCCTTCTCATCCGGAAAATCTGATCCATACCACGCTGGCCGGGCATAAAGTCCGCTCAAAATCTGAAGTTATCATATCGAATCTGCTCTATACCAACCAAATCCCTTATCGCTATGAAGCGGCGCTGCCGTTAAAGGAGTTCACGGCTTATCCGGATTTTACGATTTTACATCCGGTTACGAATAAAATCTTCTACTGGGAGCATTTCGGTATGATGGATAATGCGCCTTATTGTGATACTGCCTGCAACAAGCTGAAAACCTACTGCTATAACGGAATCTTCCCATCCATGCAGCTGATCACCACTTATGAGACCAGTAAATGTCCCATTTCCACAGATCAGGTGCAGCAGATCATTACGCAATATTTCCTCTAAATCAATAATTCCCTACCTAAAAATTCTCTTGACAATGACTCTATTTCTTAATTAAAGGTAATCAATCCAATCATTTTCTATACAGCAAAAAGGACCGGTTCGTCCGGTCCTTCTGATAACCCACAATATGCTATTATGACGCATTTGCTCTGCGGCTCTCAATATACTGCTGTAAGACTTCCGTGACTTCCTCCGGTGCCAGACCGGCATCTTCGATGATGTCACTCACCGCTTCCAGTTCTTTACGCTTCTTCTGTTCAAACAATTCTTCTAACTCACGTTGTTCTGATTCCATGCGGATATTTAACGCATTGATCAACTCCTGTTTTGCCTGGATCTTTTCCTCCAGGGATTTTCTCTGTCCTCTTGGCATATACTGTGTGCTCCTTTCCTGATGGCAATCCTATGGATCTGCGGATCATGCTTCCTGCCGCGTGATCCGATAAAGCATGACCATTCATCAGGGATCACAGGTTCCGTAGGAACTATCATAATCTATCATGAATGGCCTGATATGTTACAGTATATGGACAAGAATGTAAAAATATACCATATTTCCGGCAATATTATCCTGTTCCGGAACGGTCTCGCGAATCTGTCAATGTATCTCATACCCCGGAGTGATCTGGTGAATCTGCCAATATATATCATTCTCCGCAACGGTCTCGTGAATCTGTCAATAAATATCATTCTCCAGAACGGTCTCGCGAAATCGATCAAATCCTCATTTCAAACCGTCTATTGCTGTCTTCAGCTTGTCCAGCGCCAGTTGTAACGTAGCCCTGGGGCAGGCGATGTTCACACGTTGAAAAGCGGCTCCGCTGGGTCCGAACATGGATCCTCCGTCCAGCCAAAGTCCTGCTTTGTCCACAATGAACTGATCCAGCTCCTTACCGGTGATTCCCAGTTCACTACAATCCAGCCATACCAGATAGGTGCCTTCCGGCTCTACCAGATGAATCTGTGGAATCTTCTCCTGTAAAAAATTCCGTAAGAAATTCAGATTCTTAAGCAAATAAGCTCTTAACTGATCCAGCCAGTCTTCTCCTGCACGATAGGCTGCTTCACACGCCACGATCCCCAATGCATTAGGTTCATCATAACCGGTCTTGTCAATCTCTGTCTGAAATGCTTTACGAAGCTTTTCATTGGGGATAAAAATATTGGATATCTGAAGTCCCGCCAGGTTAAAGGTCTTGCTGGGCGCCGTACAGGTTACGGTAAACTCCGCAAAACGAGGATCCACGGTGGCAAACACCGTATGCTCATATCCGGGATAGACAAAATCATTGTGTATCTCGTCACTTACCACGATCACATGATGCCGCAGGCAGATCTCTCCCAGTTGTTGCAATTCCTCTGCCGTCCACACTCTGCCCACCGGGTTGTGAGGGTTGCACAGAATAAACAGTTTTATATGTTCCTGCTCAAGCTTCCGCTCAAAATCTTCAAAATCAATCCGGTATCCGTTATCTCCACTCTGCCCGGCCGTTTTCTCATAGATCAATGTATTGTCAACTACTCTCCGGTCATTGTCACGGATAATATTAGTAAACGGATAATACACCGGATTCTGAATCAGTATAGCATCTCCCGGATCAGTAAATGCCTTAACCGCTGCACCGAGAGCAAATACCACACCCGGAGTCTTCACGATCCATTCCCGCTCCGTCTTCCAATTATGATTCCTCTCCATCCAGTTCATCACAGCATTGTAGTAAGCATCCTTTGGCTGGGTATAGCCGTAGATTCCATGTTCTACCGCAGCATGAAGACTCTTCGTGATCTCTTCGGATACCGGGAAATCCATATCCGCCACCCACAAGGGCAGCACATCTGCCGGCTTTCCTCTCTCCACCGCAAAATCATATTTCAGACAATTCGTTCCCTTCCGGTTCGTAATCTTATCAAAATTGTATCTAGTCATACGAATTCACTTACCTTTCGTCAATCTGCAAACTTTCTGCCTGTGGCTCCAGGCTGCAGATTAAATTTTATCGGTCGCATGCATTCTTCCAGACCTTCTGCACGCCCTGACACGTCGCATCGTTGCTCGCCCTCTGTGAAGCTCTCCACAGAGCTGGCTGAACTACTATGTATACCAGGTTACACCCACACTAAGCAAATGCCTGCTCTAAATCTGCCAGCAGATCGTCGATGTTCTCAATTCCCACTGACATTCTCAGAAGCTTCTCATCCACTCCCAATGCTTCACGTACCTCAACCGGTACATCTGCATGTGTCTGCTTCATTGGATAGGTCAGAAGACTTTCCACGCCGCCCAGACTCTCCGCAAAGCGGATCAGCTTAACACTCTCCAAGATTTTAACAGCTTTCTCCGGGGAATTCAACCGGAATGAGATCATTCCGCCGTATCCGCTGCACTGTCTGTCAATCAGCGCCTTATCCGGTCTCGAATCCAGACCGATATAATATACCTTCTCCACTTCCGGTCTCTGTTCCAGCCAGTGTGCGATCGCAAGAGCATTTTTCTGATGCTGTTCCATACGTACAGCCAGAGTCTTAATTCCTCGAAGCAATAGCCAACTATCAAACGCAGACAGACAGGCTCCTGTCGTCTTATAAATATTGTTCAGTTGCTGATACAGGGCATCATCCTTTACTACCAGGAATCCGGACAATGTATCGTTATGTCCTTCCAGATATTTCGTACCGCTGTGCACTACAATATCCGCACCTAAGGTAAGCGGCTTCTGAAAATACGGGGATAAAAAGGTATTATCAACGATCAGAAGGCAGTCATGCGCGTGTGCCAATTCTGCAATTGCCTGAATATCTGCGACCTTCATCATAGGGTTGGAAGGTGTCTCAAGATAAATCGCTTTCGTCTCCGGACGGATCGCCGCCTTCACAGTCTCCACATTTGAAGTATCCACACAATCTACCGATATTCCATTCTTATGGCTGATCGTGTTCCAAAGTCTTAATGTACCGCCGTACAGATCATCCGTAGCAATCAGATGGTCTCCGGGAGAAAAAATTTCCATCAATGCGGTGATCGCTGCCATACCGGTAGAAAATGCCAAAGCTTCCGTTCCCTGTTCCAACAGGGCAACCGTCTTCTGCACTTCATCTCTTGTAGGGTTACCGCAACGGGAATAATCATATCCTGTGCTCTTACCCAATCCCGGATGCGCATACGCCGCATTCTGATAAATCGGCATGCTGATGGCCCCAAACGGATCCCTTCTCTCATTACTTCCCTGGACACATATGGTCTCTGCTGCAAATGCCATCTTTTTCTCCTCCTATGCCTATGTATAATACTATATTTTATATTCCTACTGTTCCGGTAGGTATAGTATATTTTTAGCATAGTGAGAAATAAAAGTCAATATCTTTTTACCAATAAAGCTTCATCTGTTCTTCTGCTTCCTTTTCCGAAATTCCCCGTCTCGTATACTGGTCAAACAATTCACACATGCTGATCTCATCCTCCTCTGTAATATCTAATCCTTTTAATATTTCTTCGGTATCATCCACGTTTTTATCCCCGGACAATACCCATAGCATTTTGATAGTAGCTTCTTTATGAATTACTTTTCGGTCTGAACAATATGCGTTACCTTCTGCAAGATAATCTTCCATGGTATTTTGCTGCATCTTCCCGTTGATTGTGCAATGTATTCGTGCTGATTGCATATAGACTCTCCGTTGCAGCAGTAAATTTGAATATTTCCCTTATCAAATTCCACACTGAACAAACGGATATTTTTCTACCAATTCCGTGTCCATTTCCATCATATTCAAAATTCTGCTGGCTGCACCGGAAGGATGATTTGTCCCCGCTTCCCAAGCTTCCACTGTCTTCTTGGTCACACCAAGATAGCCTGCAAAAGTACTCTGTGACATTCCTACAGAATTTCTAATATTTCTAACCTGCTCCGCTCCATATTCCTTAACAGGGATAATCGTCACTGTTCTCCTGTTTAATTTCTTGCCTTCTGATTGTGCATCTTCTATAGCTTCATTTAAGCCAGTCATGATACTCTCATATACACTCTTCATAGTCACAACTCCTCGTATTATATATTGTCACGAAGTCTGTCAATATATATTTTAATGTTATTTCGTTCCTGTTTTGACAAATTATCCTTCTGTTTTTTTGAATATACCGTAATCAAGTATATGGTTTCTTCTATGACAAAATCGACATAGCACACTCTCACACCTCCACTTTTCCCATGGTGTTTAAATGCAAATCTTGCCTTTCTGAGCCCACCTGTACCCTGCACAACTGGATATTTGTGAGGGTTCATCATAATATCAAATTCCAATCTTCTCAAATCATCATCTGTAAATCCAAATTCATCCCAATTTCGAGAAAATTCATCTGTTTGTATAAATGTTCTAGTCATTTTCCTCCTTTATATTACCCTATATAATAGGGTACGTCAATAATTTGTCCTATTAACATTGTAAAAAGTGAATTTCACGGCGATATGCCTCGAACTGCACACAGGGTGCGATAAAATGATGCCCATATATGATGCTATCCTAATATATGGTATCTTCGAAATCTTATCTATACAGACTTTCTGTAGAATGTGATTACTATATCACAGAGGTATCCATTCTGCAAGGAAATCCGGTAAAACAAGTGCTGAAAAACTATACAAAAACAGAGCTGTGGAAATTGGTTATTTCTCACAGCTCTGCTTTTTGTGCAATATTACTTTTTTAAAGTTTAATCCAGTTCAAACAGTTCCTGGGCGCTGATGGATAACTCAGCTATTCCGCAAGGAGTTACTTTTGATCCACTATCATACACGGTATAGACTCTTGCGTAGATAGTAGATGCCTGCGCTCCTTCATTCAAAATCGTCCCGGAAGTGTCGGTACGAAACAGTCCCATCTCATCCGAAGAATATTTCAAGGTATAGGTTGCGCCGTTTGTAATCGGGTAACAATTCTTAACTCCATTGCGTTCTATCGGTAAAATTACATTTCCATTGCTATCCGTGATCTTGAGGCCATCCTCTCCATCCGTCTTTAACCGCAATACCTTTCCTGTAATTCCGTCCACACTGATGGCTCCGGACGTATCATCTGCACAGGATTTGTAAAATTCAACACATAACTGCTGTCCACCTGCCAGAATATTGTAGTCATCTGCCTGGAAGTTGACACTGATGGTTCCGTTATTCTTATCGTCCAATACAATATGGTTGACCGGATCATACAGCATATACACGGATTGGATCTTGCTGCCGCTTTTATCCTTAAATCTTACGGAAGGTGCAGTCACACCGGCATTATACGCTGCAATCATCGTATTAACAAACAGTTTGATCTCCGATTCCTTGCTGGGCGTGGAATGTCCCGCTCCGGAATATGTCACATTTCCCATGGTATAGATATAATAATTATTTACCACATCATTGGGTGTGATGTTATAAATATTAGTATTTTTATAGTTGCCGTCAGCCACACCGGAAATACAGTACCACACAACAATATCATTTTTACCGTCTCCGTTGCGGTCCAGCTCCATATTCGGCTGTAACCACTGGTAATGCGTATTACTGATCTCCAGCTGTTCATCTGCAGATATCTGATATGGATACTGCGTAATCTGGCCATCATTTACCTGTGTTGCGATCAGCGAGCTACCTGCGTAATCACCCATCAGCAAACTACTGGGATAATTCCATCTAGGATCTCCACCATCATATCCAGCCTGTTTCAGCAATGAATTCTTAACAGGAAACCATACTTCCGAACTGCCTGTTTTCCGCAGATCTTCCAGATAGCTTCTCAGGAAACGAACTACCGTATATTTAGTCACACCTTCCTTTTGCCAGAGCTCATTATCCGAATTCGGTTCCTTGATCTCGTCAAATGTATAGGACTCTAATGTTTTAAGATATTCCTGGTCCCTCTTCTGTTCCTCTCCCGTGGTGCTTGCTGCTCTCTGCTGATAATACTCTTTCAATGCTCCATAGCGATCCAGTCCTACGGATGCACGAATGGTCTTATTAAATTCATATCCCCAATACCAGTAATTCTTTTGGTCTTCCTTATATCCTTGGTCATTCCACTGAATCGCACTTTGGATATTATTGACATATGAAGTAGTATCATGGGTGAACAAAATACTCTTGCCGGATTCTATGTAGTCTCTGACAGCCCAGCCAACAGCCAGATTCCTCTTAACATTATCCAACTTATTATTGGAAATATCACTTGCGCTATAGGTATACCCAAACCGGTAGGCGTCACCAAAGCCGAGTATCAACATATCATATTGCTGGAACAGATTGTAGGATTCCTGGTATATCTTCTGTATATCAGTATCCGAAGTCCCGCCAATTTTCAGCTTTTCATTTACAAGATAGGTTACAGTCATACTGTCAATGCTTTTAGACGGAGTTACCGTTCCATCCCAATTGACTTGATCCAATCCTACTACATTCCAGTCAGTTAATCCATTAATGCACTTGGAAAAAGTAGAATTACTATTATTCTGTTCGTCATGAAGATTCCAGTTATTACGGTTATCATCAGACAACAACTGCAATACACGGATTGTCTTTTTCCCACTTTGCTGCGGCACAGATGTATAGCCTGACTTGGCAGTTCTCACCAGTCTGTCCGCATTATCGTAAAATACCAGCTTCCATGGAATAACTCCTACATATTCCTCCGGCAGAGCACGGATCACACGATAGGTCTCCCCGGTACGCAATTCATATCTGTTTCCGTTTGCCGTTGCAATCGGATCAACCTTATTCCACTCATCTCCCTTTCTTATATACACAGTAAGACCGCTGACTTCTTCCGATGACGTATATGTCTTACCTTCTACATAATCAGAGCCGGAGAAACGACCATCAGCATTTTTATCTACGAACAGTTTACAATCATAGGTAGTACCTGTCTGTGATATTGCAGCATCATTCTGCAGATTAAAAATATATTGCAGCTGATATTTTCCGTCTATCTTCTCCAGAGAGCCACCGTTGCTGGCACCGTTCTGATTAGAATTATATTTCAGTTCCTGCGGATATGCCGCTCCGTAAGTAGTTACCCAGTTGACGGAAAGCTTTGACAGATTCAGATAATTACAAAATACGGATCTACGTGCAGATAATGTGGTTCCTAATTGAGTATCTGCTGTATTATTTGTCAGCTGACTCTCTGTAAAAATATTTTTCTGCCAGTATAAGTACTGACCATTTTCATCTTTCGTCAGAGCGAACTGAACCAGCTTGTAAAAATAAGAATTTTTGTCCAGCGTAGCTGTTGATGCCACAGGTATTTTATCGTCCCCATATTTAATAAACGTATCCGCAATGACCACCGGATATCCCGCCTTAATGAACTGACAGAATTCCTCATATCGGGTAGAGTTCATATCATTGCCGGGACCACGATAGACATCTTCACTCTTATTCGTTGAATCATCATCGTTAGTCTTACTGTGATTCAGCGAAGAATCCTGCAGTCTGTGCCTTGCATTATACGTCTCCCTAGCCAGCGTAACATTCTCCGTTTTCGTTTCGGTGGCATAGTCATAGTAGTCTCCTACATGAGAATAAATCAACCCTTTCATCTGTGGATCATTATACACAGTCACACCATTTTCTGTGTTCATCTTGCTGACCCGGGCTCCGAGATAGATCATGTCGTACTTTTCATTCAAGTCCTCGATCTTACCTATAAATTCCGCAGATGACATTTGTGTAATATTGATCTTGGTTACAGATTCCTCATATTTTCCGGTCATCCCCGTCATTTCAAATACTTTTTGGGGGGTTAGCACTGTATTCTCATCATCAAAATCATAGCAGGGTTCCAGATCCAGTACACGGATGGAGGATTTCACCGTGACTCTGTGCATATACCAGTTCAGAATATATCTGGTAATAGACGCCTTACTGATCTCTTCATCCATCTGTGCTGCATTGCTGTTGTTTTTCTTAGCCAGGAAATTCTCGTACTGAATCTCTTTTAATACTGCTTTGAAGGTTGCCGCTTTCGCCGCATCCCCTTTCCAGTCAGTCAGGAAGTCAGAGGCAACATAAGGCGTCGCACTGTCATCATTCAGATAAACATTGTCATATAAAGCCTCTTTCACGGAATCGTCCAGGCTAAGCGAAGCTGCCGTCTGACCGTTCCAGTAAGCATCTCCCTGTGAAGCAACTTCTTTGGCAATATTATCATCGGAAACCTTCAAGATCGTCAGTGCCATCTGTGTCAGTATCTTATTATTCTGATTATTATTCGGTTCCTCAGCCAGCGTTTTATTTTTGCTGTAAAATCCGTAATCCATGACCACCGGTACTCTGTCTGCATTATTCCGCTCACCGGTAGTATCCTTAATACCGAATATCATCTTCGTCAGAGCGGTTGCTGCAGAAGTCATATTCACAGATTCCGCTGCATAACTTCCCCTGCCGGAGAGATAGATCAGATCCACGTTGTCCAGATCCACGCCATAATAAGCCTGTTCCTCCGGATTTACCAGTTTCGCCAGTTCCTCCACTGTTAAAGTTGTCACTTCAATCTTCAGTTGATCAATCTCTTCGCCAGCAGTGGAAGCACTGCCGCTCTCATACCGGCTAGTGCCAGACAGATTCAGGACCTGTTTCTTGAACCATTCTTTATTGTAGAAACCACCGTCATATGCTACAGTACCCAACGCATCCTTCGCATTATCACCTATAAAATCATAGCTGTTTGATGCATCGTAGCCTGATTCATCTCGAAGATGAACCTGCATAGTACCGCTGCTTTCCAGCACATATTTACCGTTATCATTTCTCTGATAAGAATCGATCAGTTTGTAGTCTCCATTAGTGCTGGATAATGTCACCTTAGACACATAATACTCACCGGTGGTGTTTTCCGTGAAATGCACAAAATAGCCATCCGCAGGAGTATTCAGTCTATAACTTCCTCCTGTTCCATCCGGATTTGCAGTCCAGGTTGCCCATAGATAAGGTGTGGTGTTGGCCATATTCAAAATATAGAGATTGTTGTACTGTTCGGATGAAGGATCAGAAGCTGTCATTATCCTTTGTTCGGAAGTCTCAATATCATTTCCGGATGTGCTTCGTACGCTGAAGGTCTGCATCCCATTACCGGACTCCGCTACTGCGTCATTCCCGGATGCAGATGCTGCCGTTATCATTCCCGAGTTCTCCGCTGTTGTCGCCTCTCCCAGGTTTTCTGACGCTTCGGAAGGATTTTCGGAAGTTATGGCAGTGCTCTGGATAGCATATCCCGCAGGCAGATTTCTGCCGTATACCACCTTACCAAAGTAAGTGTATACATCATCAGCAGTCTTGGTATACACTTCCCTACCGTCATAATCATCTGCCACAAAATCGGTGATTTTAATACCGTTCATATTGCCGTCGGAATTTTCATCGTCCGGAGTCAGTGCATATTTCGTCGCTGCAAGAGCCGTCTCCGCTGTATCTCCGATGGTCATTTCCAGATTTCCTCCGGTAACACGGGACACTTTAGAAAATACAGGAGATACACTCTGTTTGTTCTCATTGGCGCTTCCAGAAGCCTCGATCGCACTATGCCGGTCATAACGTTCATTATTGTCTCCCTCTACAAACAACCTATACACCGATTCTGTCTGTTTATAGGTATACTGACCGCTATTCTCCGTATTTTTCACAAAAGAGCCACGGATCTCCTCAGTGCGGCTTCCACCCTCACTGTATGCAGAGAAGCTTACCGGGCCATCGCTTCCTGCGAGATTCCCCAGACTGCTACTGGTAATGTTAGCCATGGCAGATGATCGCTCCGATGCTGCCGGAAGCTCCGAAAGCTTACGCCCTTCAGATATCGGTTCCTCGCCACCGATCAGGTATCCGATGGATGCGTCCGATTTAGAAGGTACGATCTCTAAAATGTGAAAGGTTCCGTCTGAAGATGCTACTGTATCCTGTACCAGCTTCTTGATGCCGGGCAGTGTCATCTCCTGTGCACTTACTTCCATAGAGCCATAGCTCTGGCAGACTCCGGCTGCCAAAGCTATGGTAAGGATTCCGGCTATGTACTTTTTTGTGTTGTGCTTCAAGTTACCCGTCATTGTGCATCCTTCCTGTTCCACTGTATTACTAATACACGGTCCAGCCTATAATCCTGTTCATTATAATGATCTTTATCATAGAACTGCAGATACAGGTCTTTATTCTGCTCCATGGCATCAATGGATATCTGTAAAACACCTTCGTCTGCCGTCCATGTAGTTGCAGAAATTCCTGTACCTCCAGCCAGCTTGCTATCTCCGTACATTTTACTGCCCAGATTCAGCCAATTACCGGAATCTTTCAATCCCAGATTTCCTGTGTAAAATCCATACAAAGTCACATAAATCCACTGGTTATACAATGCCGGACTGGGTTCCCATTTCCCGGTCACCTTATTTTGTGCAGTTTCGTTACCCCAATGATTATGATTAGGATCATTTTTGCAGGCATCACACTTACATCTCGGATAAATCGCCTGTCCTTGATTAACTGTCATATAACGACTTCCACTGGGGAACAGTACTTTACATTCCGGTATCAGAATATCTGTCTCTGCAATCACATTCCCCTCTTCATCCACTGCTTCCAGTGTCAATCGATATTCCTGATTCCATGGAAGTGAATATTTTGCCCAAATATATGCATGGTCATTTTTCGAATCATAAGTCATATTTGGAAATACCTGTCGTGTTCCATCTTCGTAAGCATCAGGGAGACTTCCTTTTTTATCTCTCTCCTTATATCTGCTGAATCCAACCATTCTTTGCGACAAAATATTTACGTATTCTTTATCCTTACTAGGATCAAGCTGATCTTCAATTTCCCTTGATGCCGCCAGACCTAATTCTGCATCATTAGCAAATCTCCAGGTTACTTTACCTGTGCCATCATAATTTTCCAACCAACACTCTATTTCACCGTTTCTGTTCAGTACAAACTGATCGCTGTTGATATACGGTTTATCCTCCGCCAGTGCCGTCTTCAGCTTGGGAATCTTAATATCTATTGTGGGATATACCGTCGTTGTAGCATCCAGTTGTACCGTAGCACGTACAGTCACGGGCGGCTCATATACATTTTCATGGTAACTACAATATAATATCTGTTCATAAACACTGCTAGAAGGACCAAATGTATATCCTTTAGAATCTCCTACTATTTCCCAAGAAATCTTCGGATAACCGTTCCGATAATCCGCCCAGGAAGGAAGACATTCAATATTAACACAATAGCCGATTCTCTTTTGGTTTCCCTCATCGAATTTATAGGTAGTCAGAGTTTCAGCAATCAGTTCCGCACTGTATTTTCCAGGAACATTAGATACTGTGATCAATGCCTCATCCTTCATAGAAGGATCTGCTACTGATGAGCAAGTCACCCTTAACACATGATATCCCTGTTTTTCCTCTGAATCCGCTACAAGATATGCAGTCATAGCTCCTGTCTTTGAAATTGCAGTTCTCGCTGCTCGAGTAGTGCCATCCACACGTTCCACAGTCCATTCTACGCCTTCTGCTTTTGCACTGTCCTTGCCATCTAAGGTACATGTGAAATTAATTCTTTTACCATCACCGACTGCGTTAGCCTCCTGTCCATTCTGCCAACTTTCCAAAGGAATCAGGCTGCCATCATGTGGCGTAATCGTCAGAGAGTCTATCAATCTCTCTTCCACTGTCACATATGCATATGCCACCATACTCGTATCTGCTTTTGCAGTACATTTTACCACCAGCACATCCGTGCCGATAGTTTCCTCATCATCTACTTTTAAAATACCATCCTGATTAATTGTACTCTTACAATTAGCCCCGGAAGCATAGGACACACTCCAGGTAACGCCCTCAGCTACTGCCTCTGCGTCACCGCTCAGATTATAGGTAAACTGCTGTATCTTGCACTGCGGTAATGTTGCACTGGGAGGATCAATAGTCAGAGCACTGATCCATGCGTATGCGGTTCCGGTCTTCTCCAGATCATTTCTAAGCTTAATGGTCTCTGCGATATCATAGCTTCTGTCCTGGTAAGTGAAGGTCATATTCAGGATAACTTTCCGCTTGTCCTCCACCTGGCTTAAGTCTACGCTGAAGCTTGTGACATGCTCTGCCATAAGTGCCGGGGTTGCCGTGGTGAGATCTCCTACGACGAGATTGCCGTCCGCATCCGTTGTATTTTTCACTTCATAGAGGTATACCTGGTTTGCAGTCGCATAGTCACCTGATGCGGTTCCCTGCCAGCGGATCATATAGGTATTCTCGTTATTGACCAGACGCAGTTCTCTGACATGGGCTGTGGTGATCTCATTGCCGGCTGCATCCCTGGCGGTACTGCCGTCCAGATCCACTGCTGTGCCGGTATGATCCGGTGTGAAATTAATATCCTTCTCCACATCAATGATCAGGTCAATCATCTGATTCGCTGCAAGCTGTGCTTCTTCCTGCAGGGTCAGCTCCTTATTCCCCCGCAGGTAGGAATTGTTGCCTGCGACGATAAAGGCGCCCACAGATCCTGCCACAATGGTCATGATTGCCAGGGACACTATCACTTCTACGAGAGTGAATCCTTTTTTTCCGATACGCATAGTCAACCTCCTTATTTCTTCAGGATTTTGCCGGTTCTGCCGACTGTTGTGATTGTTATCGTTCTTGTTCCGTTGCTGATCACAATTTTCTTGCAATAGTCCTTTACCGCATCTGCAGCAGCGCAGGTCTTCTCTTCAAAAGCTCCCGATGCTCTATTGAACACCAGGTGCAGTCCATCGGTTGCGGACGCATAAGGTAATGTACCTTTTAATTGTGACAGATTGTAGGGGGTGGAATCATCATCGAAATATACTTGTATTGTGATAGGCTCCTTCCCCACGATTCTATCCGAAACGATGGTTCCACCCTGATAGATCTGTGCCCGGTACTCGCCGGTGCTGCTATTTTGCAGCAGTACAAACTCCACCTGGTTCTGTTCTTTCCCAAGGGTCAGCACTCTTGCTCTCTCCAGGGTCGAAACGATCTCATCCGCACATTTTGCAGTTTTTCTTCCGGTGAGTGTTCCCACAGACAATCCGATGACTCCCACCACGATCGCCATGATGGCGACGACGATGATGAGCTCCACCAGGGAGAATCCACCGTTTTTATTGTTTCTGCCAGTTCTCATATACGATCAGGTCTCCTAAATTAATATCGCTGTTCAGGTAGGTCTTATTGTTATTCTGCAGGTAACCTTCGCCGCCGATCAGGAAATCTACTACATGATATTCCTTCTGACCGCCGCCGGAGCCCGTAACCTCCTTAGAATAGGTCAGTGCACGAAGCACTGCTTCCTTGTCCGGTGTCACTTTCACATTCTGTCCTAACAGGATATCGCCGCCTGCCAGGATCACACCGTTAAATTCCTCACCATCCTGTATCTTCACATCGCCCGTAGCGATGATGATACCCTTCTTGAAATCCGGATGTCCCGCTTCGGGATAGGTATAATCACCATATACGATGACTGCCTTGCAATCCGGATAAGCACTACTTTCAAAATACTTCTCTGTATCAACGACCAGTCCCGCGCCACGGACCACACCGGTAAAGCTTGTGATCGCGTCCGTATTTACCAGATTGCTATATACATTGGCAGTATCCGCTTTTTCGGAAGGCGTAAGCTGCTCATAGCCATCGATCAGCTTCTTGCAGAGCGCCTTGAATTTGGAATCATCCGCTGCCAGCTGCTGCTTGTAGCCTATATTGCTCTGATCACTGCCTAATGTGGCATTCTGCAGGTTGCTACTGTAACTGCCTGTGGTCTGATCCTTGTCGGACATCACCACATTACCTGCCAGGTGCATGATATAGGCACCGGCACTCTGATTCCTGATCTTGATGCCATCGGTGTAGATGCTGGCATAGGCATCCATGGTGCTCTTATTTACCTTATAATAATCCTGAAAATACCGGTTGGCAGCTTCTCTCCCCGCCTGAGTGGAGCTGTCAAAGGACACGTAATAATACACAATGGTGATCTTGCTGTTTAGTCTCTTATAAAAAGTACGTACACCCTGACTGTCGCTGCTACCGTTCGTAATAAACTTCGTAATACCATAGGAAGCAAGGCTGTTACCGCCAAGCATCCTGCTGGCAGCATTAAAATCAACTGCCGTATTTCCCATGGTATCTGCCTGCTCCCTGGTCACGGGATTGGTACCCTGTTTTACCAGATCTGCCGGTACCAGATATGCCAGCTGGTCACTTTTGACTGCAATAGACTGCCCCATCAGGATATCCTTGCGGTCAGAGGCGTTGCCATTGAGATTTCCATCCGCCTCGGTGAGATTATCCTTAGCAGTTTTCGTGGCGATATAGGTATTGCCTGCCAGAGTCAGATTGATCAGACCGCTTAAGTCAATATCCGTTCCGGTACCGTTGACTACGATGGCACTGCTGTCACCGTTCTCCCCGGTGCCGAAGCCTATATACTGTCCGGAGTAATTCTCATCCACCAGACTGCCTGCGGTAAAATTATTATTTGCGCCGTCTATGCGCAGATCTCCCGCTACATAGACATCATTTCCCTTGAAATTCATATTCGCGCTGCCGGTAGTTGTCGCTGCTCCGTGCATGGTGATCTTGCCTGCCCACAGTTCTCCATAGCTGTCGGATTCCAGTTTCGCGCCCTTCCCCAGATACAGTTCTGTAGCCGCTACCATACGCTTATCATCATTTTCCTTACCTGTCGGCTCTGCCAGGGTCAGAGTCACATTTGCACTGTTTGTATCATCCTCATTCCCCACCAGTACCTTGTCCGCATAGAAGCTTCCGGCGATCTTAGCGTCGCTTAATTTGCCACTCTCCGCTACCACCTGAATATTCTTCTGCGCCACCAGTGACATGCCGGTCAGTGAAGGCAGGCTTACTGCCTGTGCAAAGCTCATATCCGGCATTTTCACGCGGATATCCGTCTGGATCACAGAGACATAACCATTATCATTAGTATAAGTCACCTTTAATTTCTGAAAAGATAATCCGTCCGTGAACAGGGTAAGCTGTCCCTTAGGCAGATCGCTCACCGCATCTCCGGAGCTGTTTGTGCCCGTCATCTGCACGGCGCTGTCTACCATCTGTATTGTATAGGAATTGACTCCGTCACTGGTCTGCAACACTGTATTTTCCTTCACTTCCGGTGACAGACTGTCAAACAGTTTCCTCAGATCATAGTAATTTAAGCTTACGGTATCACTGCACTGATACGCCTTCTGCATACTGCTTAAGAACGCATAGCGGAGCTTACTCTCCTTCTCGGATACGGAAGTGTCATCATAGTTCACCAGAATCTGCGTGTAGGCATCTCCCAGGGACGCGGACACCTGCTCTTCCATATGGACACGGATCTCATCCAGCACTGTCTCTGCCGAATAGAAGTTGTCCTTCGCCTGCAGGTTATTCGCCTTCATCTGATAGTTCAATAAGGACATATACATCAAAACACTGGCTAAAATGCCGATAAAGGCCATAGCTATGATCACTACGACCATTGCCGAGCCCTTATCGTCTGTCTGTTTATGTAATTTGAAGTCTCTGCCACGTATGTTCATGGTTCTTACGCTTCCTTCCGGATTCTCCTGTTATTCCGTTACCGTTCCTGTCATAGTAATGATCGGGCTGCCGTCTGCTATCTTATCCTCTGCATAGACCTTCACTTCCATGTCGTAAATACGGTCCTGTGCCCTGGCCGGTGTCAGATTCGTCACTGACATGATGTTCTTCGCCAGTTCATAATTAAGTCCCGTTCCGGCTCCCGCGCCGGTCATGCTGGAATTCTCAAATACATATGCCGTAAGTCCGTCACTCTCGTCCAGCAGATTCGTACGAAGAGTTCCCGCAGACGTCTGTGTCGTGCCGGGAGCGGGCATCCAGCCGGGCCATGCTTCCCGCAGTTCCAGAGATATCCCATACTTACTGCGCATGGTATCATAATCTGTCGCTAAGACATCCCTCAACATATCTATTCGGTCCTGTCTCTCGGTCTGCTCCACTACCAGCAGATTCGTCTCCACATTGTCCGGATTGTTGAACACTATCCGGTCTATAATGGCAGGTCTTCCGGCATCGTAGTGCGCACTCTCCACACGAGGCTGTACACAGACAATGATATTCGCCAATTGATTTCCAAGCTCGCTGACATCATTTACCTGTGCTGCACGACTACGCACACTGTCTTCGTTGGAAAAAATCACATAATCCGCTCCCGTCTGCGGATAGTCCGCAGATCTACCCGTTGCCAGGATCGTGGGATCACAATGATATGTTGTGGATGCCGTTACCAGATATACATCTGTCTCCGCCGTAGCTCCCGTTGCCAGCGTTACGTTGATCTTACTGCTGTCAATATTGATCTCGGTCTTCCGTGTAGTATGCTGCATGATATCTGCTGTATAGAGTCCTCCGCCGAAATAAGAATAAGCTTCCTTAGCGCCGTCCGCTGCTTCGCTGTAGACAGCATTCAGATTACCCGCCAGGTTACTGATATCTACCTGTGCCACACTGTTCACCACACTGTATGCTGTGGGATCCACCTTCACCACTACATCATAAGTACCGGAAGTGGTAGAATCGTCCCGGATCGTGTAGGTCCAGATGCCGGTCGTGTCGTCTTTTACTGCGGTATTGGTAAATCCCGCAGGTGAAGCACCCGTGTAAATATCGGACATCTCCTCCAGAGAATGTGCCTCGAACATTTCCATGACGTCCTCAGCGATTGCCGTGGCATGCATGGTGCTGCGGGACTTGGCGTTCGTTCTGGCAGAGGTCACAAAGCTGTGCAGCAGGGGCACTACAATGATTGAGAGGATCACAATGGCGATCAGAAGCTCCACCAGGGAAAATCCTTCATTATTCAGTTGTCTTTTCTTCCTATGCTTCTGCATTACGACAACTCCCGATTAGCAAATCTATTAGTTCACGTTTCCAAATATCGTCTGTACCCCCATAGGCATATCGGGAATATAGGGTTCCCCATATACCTTATCCGTGCCCAGCAGATAATAAGTATTCAGGTTCATATTGCCGGACAATTTTCCGTCATCACCGTTATAGCTGATGTTCACGCCCTGGATGCTCTGACGCTCCTGCTGATTGTAAATATATCGAACCAGCCCCTTGAAATCATCATAAGTACATTCGATACTGATGCCCAAAGGCACCTCATACATATGAGTATCCCCATATGCAGTTCCTTCTGTTGAGACAGGGGATGTAGTAACCGTGGTCGTATCTGTGCCGGACACTGCGGCATCTGCTTCCGCTGCTGCGGTATCCGCCGGTGCATCTGCTGTTGCAGCCGCCAGGGCAGAATTGTCCGCGGAAGCCTGTGCATCATAAGCCACTTCTGCAGTCGTACCGAAAGAAATGTTAGCGACATAAGTCCTGGTCGCTGTCTCCATGTTCTTCACCATCATAATGCTGTCTTCCGGTAAAATATCTGCCGGGAAACGGCTCTCGAATCCGGTAATATATGTCTTCATTTTCTCGGTAGCAGCCAGATAATCTGCCTTACGCTGATCCAATACCTCCAGTGTAGACACCTGGGATCTTAATGACATATTCTGGCTTTCCATAGAATCCGACAACTCATTGAACTTCGTATATACCAGGAAATAAGTCACCACAGCGAGGAGTATCCCAAGTACTGCGATCAAAAGCTGAATTTCACTCTTTTTTACTTTCATCTCTTATCCGCCTCCTACTGTGCTGTGGTACCGGAGATCTCTCCGGTCTCTTCTGTCTCTTCTGTTTCTTCGTTCAGATCCGCATACGTACCTGTAATGGAGAAAGTAACCGCCGATTCTCCCAGTTCATTCTGCGTATCTGTAATATTGCTGATCTGTACATCGGAAATACTCTTCATATTCCTGATATTCAGGATCGTTCTCGCCGCTGCTTCTTTGCCAACGACAGACACGGACATGCTGATTCCTTCCAGATCCGAACTGAAGCTGTTGGTCCAAAAGCTACTGGGTAATATCTGCTCCAGCTCATTGATGAACTCCACGAGATTCTCATTGGGATTCTCGGTATACTCATACAGATATTTGTATTTATCATACTGTGCTGCCGCTGAGAGATATTCATTATATACTGTCTGCGCAGGCTGTAATTCTTCGACTCTCGCCTGCAATGCCACATTCTCTGCCACAGTGCCGAAGTATCTGGTCAGGGAAGTGACTGCCATGGCGATGGACAGGATCACGCCCAATACCAGGACCGCCACACTGACGAAGGTGTAGTTCGTGCCGCTGACTACGGTCATGCCCTTGCCCTTCTGCTGGCTCTTATCGATCAGTCCCACGGGGGCAAGTACTGCGCCCAGGCAGGAAATATAGGCTGCGGGTCTGGTGGAACGGATTGCCTTGCTCATACCGATCTTGTCATCCATATCGGACAGGGTATGTACCTTGCGCTCCAGGCAGTTGGTGAACAGCTTGCTCATGCCGCTGAAGCTGCCGCCGAGGCCGGTGACGTAAGTTCTCTCAATAGGTGTATTACTGTTTCTGGAATCATAGAAATCAATGACACGGCTGACGCCGACGATTAGGGGCTCCAGGGAAGAAGTGATCTTCTGTCTGGCTGCTGTGACTTCCACATTGCCGGCATCTTCGTCTTCCCAGCGTCCGGCATTTTCCTCCCAGAGCTTATCTCCCTGATGGAGTACTCTGTTCAGGCAGGTCTTCTTCTGGAAACGCTCTACCGCGCTCATGGGATCGTTCACGGCATAGGCACCGGAAGCGATCATAGTCTCGATGGCATCCTGCACGCCGTATGCCACGGTTCTCTGCAGCAGCACCTTGCCGGCGGAAAGCACGGTCACGATGGTGCTGTTCTCATCGATCTTGATCATCATGGTAACTTTTTCAGACTTCTCATCACGAAGGATCTGGTATAAGCTGTTACTGCTATAATCGAAGCACTCAACCTCCCAGCCGCACATCTGTGCCAGCTGGTAATAGCTGTCTAACAGTGCCTTGGGCACTGCCAGTGCCATGACACGCAACTTCCCTTCCTCGGTCAGTCCGCCTGCCAGATAATGTCCGATCTCATACTGGGTCAGATCCACGGGGAAATAATCGTTCGCGTTGGTCTTCACCAGTGCCTCGATCTTGTTCGCCTTCACGTTCGGGATCTGTACCTCACGGCTTGCCACTCTGGTAGAAGAAATGGTGAAGATCACTCTCCTCGTGTGGATGCCGTTCGTGCCCAGTGCGTTCACCAGGTGATCCGCATACTCCTGCGTCGGCTGCAGCATACCGTCCACCACGACGCCTTCCGGGGTCTCGACGGTCAATACCTTGTAGACCTTCGGTTTCTTCACCTTATAATCGATCTCGCAGATCTTCGTAAAGGAGTTACCGATCTCAATACTCAATACGCGATTGTTCATTGCCATGCTTCTACCCTTCCTCTTATCGGTTCTTTATCGTATTTGGGACAGAAAAGTATCCCAAGAACTTTCTAATCTCATATCAGATGTAAGTATCCGGTCTCAATGATACAGACCCAGATACCACTGCAAGAATTCATTGCCCCACAGGACAGCGACTGCCACCCCTGCGGAGAGATACGGTCCCATGGCGAGGACATGTCCTTCGCCGCTTACTTTCATACGGATCAGATGGATCACGGAACCAATGATACATCCCAGTAAAAATGCAAAAATGATCAATTTCCAGCCGAGCAACAATCCGCAGACCGCCATCAGCTTCACATCACCGCCGCCAATGGCTCTGCCACCGGTAGCGTAATACAGAATAAGTAAAAATACACTGACACACAGGAAGCCGATCAGGAAATCCAGCCACTGTGTATAGTGGAAAGCTCCATGGATCAGCCCCAGTGCCAGTATAAATAAGTTAAATCCCACAGGGATCTCATATGTTCTGAAATCAATCACACTTAAAGCAAGAAGTGCACTAAACAACAAGCAGTAGACTAGGGAATCCACGCTCATCCCAAATTTCCAGAATACGAGCAGGTACAGCACTCCGTTCAGTGCCTCAATGATGGGGTACTGAGCGGAGATATGTGCCTTGCATTTCCGACATCTGCCTCCCAGCGCCAGGTAGCTGAACAGCGGTACGAGGTCGTACCACCGCAGCTGATAACCGCAGTTCATGCAGTGAGACCTGGTCGTTACAATATTCTCTTTTTTCGGAATACGGTAGATCAACACATTGAGGAAGCTACCGATTACGATTCCGTAGAGAAATACGACTATGTAGAGAAGGATTGTTGGGAACATGTCAGGTGCCTTTCAAGATTAGTTTGCTTTCTTATAATTGCCAGCATCTGTTTCATCTGTCAAATCATATAATGTTTTGTTGGCATCAGTACCAATAAAGATTTGGCAAGTACCATCTGCCACATTTACATACGCATAAAACGTTGTAGCGGTTGCAAGTCTACCAGATACAGTAGGTGCTGCTGCTACGGTAGATGGCTTATTTGCATCAGTGATTGCAACAGGTGCTGCTGCTGTTCCAAGATCAGCGGCGATAGTAGCATCTGCAATATCAGTTAAATATGCTGTCTGTAAATTAGCGGCTGCCTGAATATCCTTGGATCTTCTGGACTGTTCTACATACTTGATGAACTGAGGTGCCAGTACACCAACCAGTACTGCCATAATAGCAATAACGATGATCAGCTCTACCAGGGAGAAACCTTTGTTTGTTAAGCTCTTCTGTTTCTTGTTCATAATTACATTCTCCTTTTTATGTGTTTTTTAATTTCAGGGTAGTAAGTTTTCCGCCCCATATATTAATTATCGTCCTGTCCCTACACAGAACGGATAATCCAAATAATTATAAGCTATCAAGTGCTGTGTACATCTGCATCATAGGCATCATACATGCAGCGATCAGTCCACCGACCACGACTGCCAGTACAATGATGATCATAGGCTCCATAGCTGCCATCAGAGACTGTACGGACATTTCCACTTCTTCATCATAATAATCCGCCAGCTTATCCAACATTTCCTCTGTATTACCGGATTCCTCACCAATACGGATCATCTGGTATACCATAGGAGGAAATAGTCCACTCTCCTGCAAAGGTCTGGACAGCGGCATACCAATGGTAATCTCTTCCTTGGCATCTTCCATTGCTTCTTTAAAGTAAACATTGTTCATAACTCCAGACACAATCTCCACTGCCTCGATCAATGGTACACCTGCACCCAGCAGGGTACTCATGGTACGTGCCATCATAGAGGATGCTGACTTTGTGGTCAGTTTCCCGAATAAAGGTGCCTTCAAGGCAATCTTTCCAAAGAAATGCTTTCCGACATCGGTTTTGGCAAATGCCCGGATAGCAAATACCAGTGCTATAATTACCGGAATAATAATGAACCAGTAATTGATAATTCCATGGCTCAGATTTACATAAAATTGGGTAATCCATGGTAATTCTGTACCCAAATCTTCGAACATTGTCTCATAGTTTGGAATGACCATCACCAACATTACAATAGTTACAATAATAGCCACAACGCACACCGCTATAGGGTAGATCATTGCTTTCTTTACCATAGCCTGCGTCTTGTGGGAGCGTTCCAACTGGGTTGCCACACGTTCCAGTGCGATTTCCAGACTACCGGATGCCTCACCCGCAGCCACCATGTTCACCATGATTGCCGGGAACACCTTCGGATGTTCCGCCATGGAATCCGCAAGGGTCTCACCCTTTTCCACGCTGATGCGGACTTCCTTCAGTGCATCCTGTAATCTCTTGTTCTCTGTCTGTTCGCAGAGCATTTTCAGGGATTCGAGGATGCTGACGCCCGCCTTGGTCATGCTGACGAACTGGCGGCACATGACGCTTAGATCCCTGGCCTTGGGCCATCCGCCGATCTGGATGTCGATGTCTTTCGTCAGGAAGCTCTGTTCTCCCAGATCGATAACGGTCAGCTCCTGCCTTCTCAGTTCTGCCATTGCCAGATCTTTGTTATCCGCTTCCAAACTTCCTTTTACTTCTTTTCCAGCCTTTGTGATGGCCTTGTAGCCATAGGTCGCCATGTGCCTTCCCTCCAATTACGTCTCTATCTTTAACTGTCTCCCCAACTAGGTAAGACGGACCCCGGTCCTGAAAAGGTCCAGTTTTTTGAAAAATTTTTATAAATTTTGATAAATTTCTATAAAATATTGCTGTTTTTATAGAATTATACGTCAAATGATACCTTTACCATCTCGGAGAAGGAGGTGGTGCCATCCAGTACGTAATCCGTGGCACTCATACGCAGGGTATGCATTCCTTCTTTTAATGCTTCTTCCTTTAATATATCGGCACCCTCCCGCTTGCTGATAATGGTCTTCAGCTTCGGAGTGATCTGCATGATCTCGTAGACACCGATACGACCCTTGAAGCCGGTATTGTCGCATTTGCTGCAGCCGCAGGGTTCGTAGATGGTCACGTTTTCCTCTTCCTTCAGACCCATGAATTCTTTTTCATCCCTGGTGGCCTGCTTCGGCTTCTTACAGAAGGGGCAGAGTCTGCGGACCAGTCGCTGTGCGATAACGCCGATGACGGAATCTGCGATCAGGTAGGGTTCGATCCCCATATCCTCCAGTCGGGTAATGGTGCTGGCGGAGGAGTTGGTATGCAGGGTACTTACGACCAGGTGTCCGGTGATGGATGCCTGTACGGCGATGCTGGCGGTCTCCTGGTCACGGATCTCACCGATCATGATGATATCCGGGTCCTGTCGCAGAATGGAACGCAGTGCCGTCGCGAAGGTGAGGTCTGCCTTGGTGTTGACCTGTACCTGGTTGATACCGTCGATGTTCGCTTCGACAGGATCTTCGACGGTGATGATGTTCACGTCTTCTTTGTTCAGCTCGCTCAGTGCGGTATACAGGGTGGTGGACTTACCACTTCCGGTAGGTCCGGTTACCAGGATGATACCGTGAGGATTTTTCAGAATGTAGTCAAACTGTTCTAATTCGTAGGGTTTGAAGCCTAACTGGCTCTTGTCGCGGTTCAGGGCACTCTTCGCGGCAAGACGCATTACGACTTTTTCCCCGTATACGGTAGGCAGGACGGATACACGGATATCGTATTCCACGCGGTCTACGATCTGGGTGATACGTCCGTCCTGGGGTTTTCTCTTCTCGGAGATATCCATGCCGCCGATGATCTTGATACGGGCGATGATGGCGGACAGTACGTTGACACCGTATCTCGCTCTCTCATAGAGGGCACCGTCGATACGGTAACGGACACGGATGATATTTTCCATAGGTTCGATATGGATATCGGATGCACGCTGGCGGACGGCTTTTTCGATCATGTCCTTGACCAGCATTACGATGGGGGAGCTGTTGATGTTCTCCTCCGTGGCGATATCTTCCACCACATCCAGCTTTTTCTCTTTGGCGTAGGCAGCCAGTGCCTCGGTTACTTCTTCCTGACCAAAATATTTATCGATCGCCAGCATGATGCTGCGGGTGGTAGCTACTACGGGCTCTACCTGGAAGTTGGTGATGATATTGATGTCATCGATGGCATTGTAATCCAGGGGATCCGCCATGGCGACCATGAGAACGTTGAAGTTATTTTCTTTGTAAGCGAAGGGGAAGATCTTGTTCTTCTTCAGAACGTTGACCGGTACCAGATTCAGCACTTCCTTGTCCACATTGATGCTCTGGAGATCGATCATATCCAGATCCAGCTGTTTGCTCAGTGCCTTCGCCAGGTCATCCTCCGATACGATGCCTTCATCTACGAGGAATTCTCCCAGCTTCTTACCCTGACGGGCGGGATTGTCCAACGCCTGCTGCAGCTGTTCATTCGAGAGAACACCGCTGTTTACCAGCAATTCACCTAAACGGACCTTTTTTCTGCCTAATTCCATGATCATTCACCTGTTACTTTTACATATTTGGGTTTTCTGTATAATTGTAGCATTTTTCGTTACAACTTACAATTTTTTTGATTCAATACTAAAATAGTATAGCATATTTTAGATTTATGTAAATTGTTTTTAGTACTTTTGTTTCAATTTCTGCGAAAAACATTTTTGTTGCTTTATTTTCCATTTACCTTTAAAATAGAAATGTCTTTAAAAATTTCTTAATATGCCACTATCTTGGCACCCTTTTCCCAAAACAGAACTATATTTTTATATCTTTTTTAAAAGGAGTGATTTTATGAATTATATATATCCGGCTATTTTTTATCCGGAGGGAGACGGAAAATACTCTGTCATTTTCCCAGATCTTAATGATCTTGCCACTTACGGCGATAATCTTGCCGATGCTTTTGCAATGGCTCAGGAGGCATGCGGGCAATACTTATTCACCTCTCTAAAAGACGGTGAATCACTTCCCAACCCTACAACAATTAATGCAGTGAAATCGGATGATCCCACTGCATTCATAAATCTTATCTGTGTAAATTTAGATAATTATGCCCGCGCCTATGATGATAGGGCTGTTAAAAAGACCTTAACTATTCCGGCGTGGTTAAATACTGCCTGTGAAAACTACGGCATCAATTATTCTAAAGTTCTCAAAGACGCCTTAATTGCTAAATTGCAGCAAGTACAAATGTAATCTTACAACAGTGTCACCGCGTATTCACTGTCGTACATTTTCTTCAGATTTTCTACGCTGTTATATTTTTCACCAATGCAGAATTCCTTGGACCAGGTCATGTAGTAGGCCCAGGGGATTCTGCTTTTTTGTAGGAGATCCACATCGGGAAGGTAGCCCACTTCTGCCAGGGCAGCCACTTTGTCACGGGAGGTGGCTGCCACCAGTTTCTCATAGACATCTGCATAGTCTGTGGACTGATACTCCGGGAGGTAGACATCCATGGATACTACATCCACGTATTCGTCTCCGGGATAGGCTTCCTCTATATCGCAGTTCCAGACCCAGAGCAGGTTATGCAGGTTCTTTTCTCCGGTATAATAATCGAACATCAATCGGTATAAGTCTCTTGCGACTTTCGCGCCCTTTGCTCCCCACCAGAACCATGTGCCGTAGGATTCGTGGAAGGGGCGCCAGAGGATGGGGATATGTTCCTGCTGAAACTGCTGTAGGATCCCGGCGATCGCGTCCATGTCATGATAGAAGGCGGCTCTCTCCGGAGTTCCTTCCTGCAGTATTTTAGCCGCATCGAAATCGGTATGCTCGGTGTAGAAGCTTTTGTCTCTGCCGCCTAAGGGCGAGAACCAGTGGAAGGTGAATGTGAGGATACCGCCGTCGGCATACCCTGTGCCGTTCTCACTATGCGGGCGGTTCGCTCTTGCCCACTGCAGGGCGGTCTCTACCGTGCCTTTATTCTCTTCCACTTCCGTCAGGCATTCCGGGGAAGCGTCTGCATAATTGATATTCGGAGAATACCCCAGTAGTTCAAAGCCACGCAGCTTGGGCTCTTTTCCTGTGGTCTGCCGGATATAGGCAATCTCCTCACAGGAGATGGTCTGGGTGTGCTGACCGGTGATGATCTGCTGTCCCGCTGTATTTTTGAGGTATTCCAATAATTCTTTTGCTTCTAGTGTAGCTTTTGCATCCGCTGTTGTCATATATTTTGCGTTCCTTTCATTTTCTGTAGGCATTATATCTGTTTATCCGGAGCTAATAGCAATTTATCTATTACCGGATGAATCATACTTGTTTCTAATATTATATTTATCGCACAAAGCTTTTTGCCTGCGTCCTTACTGGATGCACCACAATGGTATGCCTGTTCGGTAGGTTCACCATAATCTAAAACTATCAATCTATCATGGCAATCTGCATTCGGTTTTATTCTGAGCGGAGGATATTGTTGTAAAAAATCATTTACTACCGCTGTTGACAAAAAACCTTTTTTACCATGACCATTTTCTGTAAATAAAACAATTTCTACCCCCTCTTGTTTCTGCGATAAAAGTTGTAAAGTCTTTGTATTCACATAATTATCTACCACATAAATGCTCTTTTTAGCCTGCTGATATATATCTATGTACGCTGCATCTGCCTCAAACTTTTGTCCTTTGTAAATAACAAAATTTTTAAAATCCTTCTCTAAAACAAAGTTTTCACTGAGAGCGTCTATACTTCTTTGAATATTATCAAACCTGTCTTCAGATTTGTTTTTCCAATCTACAACACCCGCAACCTGCACGGATATTTCCGAAACTTTTGCCGTAACAAGTCGTAACTCCGATGGTGTAACAAATTGTTGATTTTGCTTTATATAATGACGCATCTCACGAAATGCACGCATAATAAAAATACTCTGCTGTTCTGCCAGTTGTCCTTTCAAAACAGTTGCGAGCATGTATATTCCCTGCTCAGTAAAAGCATACGGCATTTTCTTGATATTAGTGCCCCTTTTATCTCCCTTTTCATTCAAAGTCACAATTTGTGACTTTGAAAACTCTTTTGGCACTTCTTCTTTTTTTAGTTGAAACATAAAATCTTCTGGAAATCTGTCAATATTTCTTTTTACCTGCTGATTTAGTGCCTTGACTTCATAGCCATAGAATTCAGCCAAATCATAATCCAACATCACTTGCTGACCTCTTATGACATAAACTCGATTACATATATCATCTATTGTCATTAATTCTGTATTATCTGCCATAGCATTCCTCCTACAAATTGTACAATAAATTGTGGCACAATTATCGACAAATCATTTATCGCTTACGTTGTCTTCCTTATCATCCTTATTTCTTTTATCGGCCAGCTTCTCTATTTTAATCTTATATGCCATCAACCGCAGAAGATACTGTGGCATCTTTCTGTTCCCCAATTCCCAATCTGTTTCCGTCATATATGGAATTTCAAAATACTCGCAAAATTCTTTTCGGTTCATTCCAGTGCTCTCTCTTAATTTTCTTAATTCTTCTCTTGCTTCCATAAGTTCTCCTTTTTATGCATTGCATAAATTTATTTTATATCCTTTAATTCATATGGTCAACAATTTATTACAAAAAAGAAGGTATAGAGACTAATTTTCCATCTCTATACCCTCAGTTTATAACAAGTTGTCAATCATTATAAGCCACACGCCGGCTTTATACTTCCTGATAATCGTTACCGGTGTCGTTCTTCTCTACATTCTCTACAGGCTTTGCATCTTCTGCCTTTTCTTTGGCGAAGCCCTTTGCCAGCATCTCGTTGATATCGAGTCCGGTGGACTCTTTGATGCCGTCGGTGACCTGGGTCACGGTGGTCATGATATCACCTGCCAGCTTGCTGGAATCGCCGCCGAACATCTTGATGGAATCTACGTTCATGTAGCCCTTGGCCACAGCCTCGGCGATCTTGGGCAGCTGCTCGAAGTATACCTTCAGAGTATCCAACTCCATCTGCTGTCTTGCTGCGTCGCCGTACTGTTTCATAGCTTCTGCTTTTTTCAGGATACCGGCTGCCTCTGCCTCTGCCTTCGCCTGGATGGCTTCTGCTTCCGCTTTACCTTTGGCTGCTACAGCGGCTGCCTCTGCCAGACCGGCCGCCTTGACTGCCTCTGCCGCCTGCTCCTTGGCGAATCTCTCTGCCTCGGATTTTGCTTTCTCAGCTTCTGCCTGTCTCTGGATCTCGAAGAGTTCTGCCTCCGCTCTCTTCTGTCTCTCGTACTGCTCGGCATCTGCCTTCTGCTGTGCTGCGTATTTATTCGCTTCTGCGGTCTTCTTGACCTCAGCTTCCAGAGCTTTCTCCTTGATGGATACTTCTCTCTCCTTTAATTCCAGTTCCTTCTCCTGACGGGCCAGGTTCGCGTTCGCTGTGGTGATCTCCACGGTCTTACGCTGTTCCTCTTCCTGAATCTTATATGCTGCGTCGGCTTCTGCCTTCTTGATATCAGATTCTTTCTTCAGTTCAGCCTTCTTGATCGCCAGTTCGGTCTGCTTCTGGGCGATCTCGGTCTCTGCGATGACCTGTGCATCATTGGCATCCTTCTGCGCCTGTGCTCTGGCGATGGCCACATCTCTGTCTGCCTGTGCCTTTGCTACGGAAGCGTCCTTCTGGATCTGGGACATGTTATCCTGTCCCAAAGCAGTGATCAGGTTGTTCTCATCCTCGATCTTCTGGATGTTGCAGGACTCGATCCAGATACCCAGGGCATTCATATCCTTCTGTGCCTTCGCCTGAACCTCGTCACCGAAGGTCTTACGATCATTACACAGCTCCTTCAGGCACTGGGTACCGATGATCTCACGCATGTTACCCTGTAAGGAATCGGTCAGCGCATCGCGGATCTGATCTTCATTCATATTCAGGAAGTTCTTCATGGCTGCGTTAGCCATCTCGGTGGTGATCCTCTTATTAGAATCGGCACCTGCCACTACTTCCCCTTTGGCATTCACGGTAACATCTCTCTGGGTCAGGACTCTGACCTTAGCCACGGCGTCAATATCTACACCGATGAAATCCTTGGTGGGGATATAGCCGTTGGTCTTGATGTCGATACTGATCTGCTTCAGGATCAGTTCATCCTTTTTCTCCAGGAAGGGGATCTTGATGCCGGCACGTCCGATCAGGACCTTGGGCTCTCTCTTGATACCGGAGATGATGTAGGCTTTGTTCGGTGATGCCTTCACATAACCGGATGCCAGGATGGCCAGAATGGCAATGGCCAATACGACGATTGCGATAATACCAATGTTAATTTCCATATGTACTCCCTCATTCTTTCTGCTTTCGTAATATATGAAAAGCTGCTTGTATGATATGTATTTTACCATACAGGCAGCTTGACGAACAGTGATATCTATTATTTTTTTATCAATTTATTGTATCAAAATGCGCACGATATTCCACGTGTGTTACCGGATCTGAGCCAGGTCATACGGTGTTGCCTGATATACATAATAGTTCAGCCAGTTGCTGTAAAGGTTATTGCAATGGGATCTCCACTGTAACAGTGGTCTCTGCTCCGGATCATCATCCGGATAATAATTATAGGGAACCTGGATCGGCAGTCCCTTGTCCAGGTCTCTGTGATACTCATTGTTCAACGTATAACGGTCATATTCCGGGTGTCCCGCCACGAAGATTTTCTTGCCTTCCTCTGCGATAGCCAGGAATACACCGGCTTTCTCAGATTCCGCCAGGATCGTCAGATCCTTACAGGCATGAATGGCTTCGGAAGGAGTCTCGGTATGGCGGCTGTGCGGTGCCAGGAAAATATCATCAAAGCCACGCACTAACGGTATTTTCCGGTTGGATACTTTATGTTCGTAGACACCGAACAGCTTCTGCGGCAGCTGTCTCTTGTTAATACCGTAATAATGGTAGAATCCGGCCTGCGCCGCCCAGCAGATATGCAAGGTGGAAGTCACATGGGTCTCCGCCCAGTCTAAGATCTTACAGGTCTCCTCCCAGTAATCCACCTCTTCAAAGGTGATATCTTCCACCGGTGCTCCGGTGACGATCAGTCCATCGAAGGTGCGGTCTTTGATCTCATCAAAGGTGGTGTAGAATTTATTGAGATGGCTTGCAGGGGTATTCAGTGACACATGGGTCTTGGTATTCATGAAGGTCACATCCACCTGCAAAGGGGTATTGGACAAGGCACGCAGCAGCTGCAGCTCCGTGTCCTGCTTTACCGGCATATTGTTTAAGATCAATACCTGCAGTGGACGCATGTCCTGATGCAGAGCACGGAATTCGTCCATGACGAATATATTTTCGTTCTCCAGTATCTCTTTGGCAGGCAGATCGTTTTGTGTCTTAATAGGCATTTCATTTTCCTCCAGGTCTACTTATTCCTCGTAAGGAATATTATAAGTCTTCAGGAAATCCTCCTCTGTCAGGATCGGGACCTGAAGCTCCTTCGCTTTTTTATTCTTGGAAGAAGTCGAGGTAATGTCATTGTTGATCAGGCAGGTGGTCTTCCCCGTCACACTGCCGGTGACTTTACCGCCTCTCTCCTCGATGACTTCTTTCAAGTCATTACGACTGGCATAATGGTTCAGACTTCCGGTTACGACGAAACTCATACCGGATAGTGTCTGTGCATTTTCATCCACCTGAGGCACCTCAATGATCAGGAACTGTTTCAGATGTTCGATCTGTTCCAGGTTCTCCGCATCGGACATATACTCCGTAAATGCCCCGGCAAGCACTTCTCCCACACCGGGGATAGCACTTAAGGTCTCTGTGTCTGCTGACTGCATTTTCTCCAGATCATAATCAAAATATCTGCAGAGCACCTTGGCATTGGCCACACCGATCCCAGCGATTCCCAGTCCGTAGATCAGGCGGGGCAGCGTCGTATGGCGCGCAGCTTCAATGCTGTCTATCATATTCTGATAAGACTTCTCTCCGAAGCCCTCCATCTGTGTGATTACTTCCTTATAACGATCCAGCCGGAACAGGTCAGCATATTCGTGGATGAAGCCCTGATCGATCATTTTCTCCAATGTAGCTTCGGAGAGCCCGTCGATATTCAGGGCATCACGGCTGACGAATAAGGTGTATGCCTTGATCTCTTTCGCCGGGCATTTCTCGTTGGTGCAATACAAGGTCTGTACTTCATTCATCTGACGGATCTCGGTGGGTTGTCCGCAGACAGGGCAGACCTTCGGGATCTCCACGTTGTCACTGCCGGTCAGATTCTCTGCGATCTGGGGGATGATCATATTCGCCTTATAGACTGTAATGTGATCTCCGATCCCCAGTCGAAGGGAACGTAATATGCTGATATTGTGCACCGAGGCACGGCTGACTGTGGTACCCTCCAGCTCTACCGGCTCGAAGATGGCTACCGGATTGATCAGGCCGGTGCGGCTGGCACTCCATTCGATCTCTTTTAAAGTGGTCTCGCGAAGTTCATCCGCCCATTTAAAAGCAATGGAATCTCTGGGAAATTTTGCAGTTCTGCCCAGGGACTGTCCATAGCTAATGCTTTCATAGGTAAGTACCAGTCCGTCGGAGGGAATGTCATAATGCTCGATCTTGTGTTCAAAGTCTTCGATGACTGACAGGATATTTTCCTCGGTCACCGCCACATGTTCTACCACCGCAAATCCCTGCTCCTGTAAAAAGGCAAACTGTGCTTCCTTGGAATCGTGGAAGTCCACATCGTCCGCTTTTACGAGGGTAAACGCATAAAATCTCACGTTGCGTTTTGCCGTGATCTCATTATTCAGCTGTCGAACGGATCCACTACACAGATTTCTGGGATTCTTATATTTTGCCTCTGCATCTGCGATCTCACCGTTGATCTTCTCGAAATCACTGTAAGTGATAACCGCCTCGCCCCGCAGGATCAGTTCCCCGGTATAAGAAATATTTAACGGAAGATTCTTAAAAGTACGAGCGTTATTCGTGATAACTTCCCCGATCTCACCGTTTCCCCGGGTAACCGCTTTTGCAAGTTTTCCTTCACGATAAGTCAACACAATGGTCAATCCGTCCAGTTTCCAGCTTAAAATTGCAGGGTTGCCCTGCAGCCACTCCCGCAGTTCTTCCCGGCTTTTGGTCTTGCCCAGAGACAGCATGGGGCTCTCGTGACGCTCCTTGGGAAGCTCATCCACCGCTTCGTAGCCCACATTCACCGTGGGGCTGTTCGCCAGGGTAACACCTGTCTCTTTTTCCAGTTCCACCAGTTCATCATAGAGCTTATCATATTCATAATTGCTCATGATCTCCCGGTCTTTGGCATAATAGCTCTCCGAAGCCGCATTCAGTTGTTCTACCAGATATTTGATCCGGTCTATCTTGGAAGACTGCATATTGTGTTCCTGCCTTTAAAAGATTATTTACGATTTAACATTCCGGTGTCTGTCAGAAGCGTTTCCAGTTCTTCCCCTGTGACCTCACGCCACTCTCCGGGCTTCAGATCTCCCAGGCGGATATTCATGACGCGGATCCTTTTTAAGGATCTCACTTTCGCTCCGCAGGCTTCGCACATCCGGCGGATCTGTCTGTTGACTCCCTGAGTCAGTATGATCCGGAATGTATATTTTCCTATTTTTTCTATCTTACATTCTCTGGTAGTGATATCAAGATCCTTCAGATAGATGCCTTTTCTCATTATCTCCAAAAAATCGGGTGTTATTTCCCGGTCGATCTTTACAATGTACTCTTTTTCATGGCGGTTTGCTCCCCGCATCATGGCATTGATGAGGTCTCCGTCGTTGGTCAGAAGGATCAGCCCTTCGGAATCTTTGTCCAGGCGTCCGGCATAGGTCAATCTCTCCGGGCAGCGGATCATGTCCATGATCTTTTTCTCCGCATGTGGATCCCGCTCTGTGCAGACGACGCCCACCGGCTTGTAGAAAGCCAGGACTTTACAGGTCTGTTTCCCCTGTAAAATCTTCTTTCCCACCTGTACGGTATCCGTCTCTAACACCTGCTGTCCCATTCCTGCGACCTGACCGTTGACTAAGACTTTTCCCTGTTCGATGAGTTTGTCCGCATCTCTCCTGGAGCATACACCGCACTGTGCCAGATATTTATTCAGCCGCATCCTGCATCCTCTCTGCGGCATCCGCCGCCTCGAAATCGCTAAGACTCTTCACCTTGGGAATTCCGTTACCGTTCGCCACGCCGAGTTTTGCTGTCTCGTCCGCGAGTTCATTGTATTTTACCTTGGAATGCGCCGGTACTTTCGTGAAGCGGATCTGTATCTTCTGTCCCCAGCCTCTCATGGTCTGTGCGTATTTCTGTGTCAGTTCATTTTTGCTCTTCCACGCACCGGTGACCCATTTTTCGATCCCCTCGTAATCGTAGCGGATCTCAATGGCTCGAAATCCACTGTTTAAGGCAAATCGTACCGCATACATGGCTCCCAGCATCTCTCCGGAGACATTTCGCTGTTTCAGGGAGTCCGGGTTATCGCCATTGCCATATTCTGTATAGATCCGTCCGTCGGGAAGGATGAAAATACAGCCAAAACCGTATTTTTTCAGTGCATCCTGATAGCTTCCGTCCACGTAAGCCAACAGTTCTCCCGCTGCGGGGCAGTCCTTTGGATCTGCATTTTCCGGATATCTTCCCAATCCCTGCCACTGTGCCATAGTTTCGTCTGTCTCCTTTTCCTGTCCGGTCTGTCATATTTATCGGATAAAGTTGGTCTTCTGCGCCGGTTCTCTCTCCGGGAAACTCACACCGGCAGCTTTGCCTGCTTCTATACATTTTAACAGCCACGCCATATTATTGCCCAATGTGCGCATGGTCTGCATACCTTCCAGATCCTGTTTCACTTCTTCCGGTGTATTGCCGTGGACCTGGTTCCAGTACTGGCTGGATACCACCGGCATACAGTTAATGGTAAAATATTTGTTCAACTGATCAAAAGCCGCGGAGGCTCCGCCACGTCTGCAGCTGACAACGCAGGCACCGGGTTTGCCCTGGAAAAGTGCACTCTTACCATAAAAAGCCCGATCTAAGAAAGAAGTGATCATACCGGATGCCGATGCATAATGCACGGGAGATCCGAACACGAATCCATCTGCGGTCTTCGCTTTTTCTACGAATTCATTGACGCCGTCCTCACGGAAGCATTTTCCGGTCTTTAAGCAGGCACCGCAGCCGATGCATCCGGCGATGGGTTCTACGCCTACCTGAATGATCTCTGTCTCGATACCGTTCTTCTCCAACGCACCCGCTACCTCTTCCAGTGCAGTATAGGTGCATCCCTTCGCATGTCCGCTTCCGTTCACCAGTAATACTTTCATATGTTATCCCTCTTTTTCATCATTTATAATATGTTCTGTTCTTGCATGATCTGTTTTCGCATGCTACTATATCCGTAAATTAAGCAGTTTTAAGAAAGGAGTCCTTATGCCGTCTAAAATCTCTCACTATTTACTGTCCATACTGTGTATCGGATGCCTTATTTTTCTGATCAGTCATTACGGCGTACAGCTTTATCAGGTCTCCGGGAAATCCATGGAGCCCACCTGCCATTCCGGATCTTTTTTACTGGTACAAAAATTTGGCATTCCCGAACAGATTTCCCGTTTTGATATTATCACCATCCGCTCAGAAGCTCTTGACAACCGAATGATTCTAAAACGTGTGATCGGTCTTCCCGGTGAGACTGTTCAGATCATGGACGGAACTGTCTATATCAACGGTTCACCTCTCTACGAGCCCTATTTTTCAGATGCTCCGGCTATAACTGATCCGGGAAACGCCTCTGCTCCCATAGTTTTGGGTAACAATGAGTATTTCGTATTGGGAGACAATCGTCCGGAAAGTATAGACAGCCGTTCCGATAAGATAGGACTCATTTCTGCGGATTCCATCACCGGAAAAGTAATTAATTTAACTTCTTTTTAAGAGCCGCTACCAGTTTTTCATTGTCCTTTTCATCTCTGATCGCGATCCGGATATAATTTCTGCCTTCAAATCCTTTTTTGGTGGACAAATCTTTAATCAAAATATTATCTTCATCCAAAAGATCTTCTGCCAGCTTTGTTGCAGATTCTCCATTTGTTAATTCACAGAGCAGATAATTAGCCTGAGAAGGGATCACGCGTAATCCCCGCACTTCTGCCAATGCATTTACGAAAGCTCTTCTTTCCTGTCGGAACTTATCCATAGCTGCTTTATAATCTTTGGCATATTTTTCGTAGATCTGAAGGTAGAATTCTCCAAAGGAATTAATATTCCATATAGAGACATCCTTTTTCAATTTTGCAATCATTTCTTTATTATCTCCTGCTAAAATTCCCAGACGGATGCCCGGTACTCCATAGCTCTTGGAGATACTCTTCATTACGAACAGATGAGGATATTGTGTCAGAACTGCCTGTTCCAGAAGAGAACTGTCAGTCTCATCCGCAAAGTCCACAAAAGATTCATCCACAATGAGGCAGATTTCTCTTTCTTCTGCCCACGCTGCCAGCAACAGCACATCTTTTTTCGGTATATAATTGCCGGAAGGATTATCGGGATTGATCAACAGCAATGTTTTAATATCTTTATCTGCATAGTAGTTCATCAGATCCTCTGCTGAATAAGAATAGTCTTCATTCGATGGCAGAAAAGCAATGACATCCTCTGCATTTTTGCGATTCGGATATTCTTCAAATGTAGGCTTTACCACACCTATTTTCCCCGGCAGCTGCTCCATAAGAGACTTGATCAGTTCGCTTGCCCCGTTTCCGACAACCATCTGATCCTTATGTAATCCGAAATCCTTTGCAGCGATCAGGCTGTTTACACTCATTCCGGAAGGATACTCCGTCAAAAGTGTCTCAAAATTGCTCTTCATTTCATCAATAAGCTTACGGCAGGGGAAGTACGGATTCACAAGATAACAGAAGTCCAACAATTAGGATATCTCCAATATCCGCCATAGCGGCTCTGCATTCTCTTCAGCCGTTCTTCCTTCGTGGCAAACAAGGTCTCTGCGATGTCCAGATCCTGCACATCATCTATTTCATACCATTTTTCTCCATTCAGCTTAACAGCCTTGATCTGAGGATCATCCAGGAATGTAATGACCTTCAGCACCTGTTCGTAATATTCATTTGTTCCAAGTGCCTTACAATATGCTTCCAAAAACGGAACATAATGCTTCTGGGAGAATTCTTTACTGAACTTATATAAATTTACCGTTTTATAGTATTCATCTGTCTTGCTAAAATCAAATTCTCTCTTACTCAAAAAAGCTGTAATATTGTCATCTTCATCCAGCGTAACACAGGTTCCGTCCATCCAACTCTCAAACTTATCCACCAGTGTCAGAGACGGATACGGATGATCTACCAGTTTACGGATCACGGCTTCTTCATAGACAAGATCAGATTCCAACAACAGGGTGTCATCCTCTACAAGTTTTTCCTTGGCAAGATATAAGGAATAGATATTGTTGGTCTTATAATAGACATCATTATCAATAAACTCTAACGGTGTTTTGATATTTAAGCTTTCGACATAACTTTTCAGTTTCTGCCCTTCATAGCCGATGACAAACACAATGCGCTTAAGCCCAAGCTTTTCTAAATGTCCCAGTGTCTTTTCTATCATGGTGACACCGTTTACTTCGACCATACATTTGGTGGCATTGCTTGTTAATTCCTTTAACCTTTTTCCCATTCCCGCTGCTAAAATAATAGCCTGCATACTCATTCTTTCCTTCTTTTCATTTGCTTGTTTTATTTATCTGTCTCCCCTTGTATTCTTATCGATTAAATTCTCTTCCGGTAAGAACCATTGTGTCTCTGTTGAACGCATGTCCTGTCTGCAGGTATTCCGTTATATGATCTTCGTCCAGGAAAGAATACTTCAGGAAACGGCGTTCTCTCACATCTCCTTCTTTCCAGTCAAATGCAGCTTCACTCTGCTGTCCGTCCAACAGGCGCAAATATGCCTCCTGCAGATCTGCAAAGCTGACCGGTGCCTGTGATATCTGCATCGTGTCGTGGCTTTCACTGCGACCCTTTATCATTAACAGCGGGCACTGTCTCATCCAGGCTTCGTCTCCGGATTCTTCCAGGCTGCCGTTATATCCATGGTCTGCCATGATAATAAGTACTGTATTATCATAAGCTCCACTTTCGCGTAGCTTTTCCACATAATCTGCTGCCTCCAGCATTACAGCTTCCACGCTCATTTCAAAGGTTCCCTCATGTTCATCAATGATATTCATATTCTTATCATAGATGAAGGGAACATGCGCTCCATCCAGATGGAAAAATTTGAATTTAGGATTTGAATTCTCGGTTGTAATTCCTACGGTGTCCAAATGCCCCTTAAACTGATAATCCGATGTGGTGAAGCTATAATTTTCACCTGTATTTTCCACTCTGACCAATTCATCAAAAGCCGCGGGTTTGAAAATACACTTTTTCTTCAATTCAAACGGTGCATACCTGAAGCCTATCAGTTTTAATAAAGGTTTGGCAAATTTCGTATAAGAGCTCATTTTAAAATCAACTCTGTACACATTGCTGAACATCTTGGCAATATCGTCATTCATGTACAACTCAGTATCGCAGAGTTCCATGTTGTAGCCCTTCTCCTGTAAAGCATTAAATAACGGTGATACCTCATACATATTGCGCATGTAATCATCGAACGGCTCATCGTTTTCATACCAGTCTCCGGATAAGATAAAGGGAATTGAGCGTTTTGTACAGGAATAAGCTCCAACAGTATTTTCAAAATAAGTAAAGTCCTGAAAGTCTTTGTTGTATTCCGGATGATCTTCCAGCAACTTTGAAAATGTTCTGGCATCTACTGTATCCAATAATAAGATCACAAAATTCTGATCGTCCGACATTACAAACTCTTTGTCCGCGCCGATCTGATAATGCGCTTTTTCCTGCAATACGCCACTGGTAAGTGTAACACTCACCGATGTCACAAGCAGCATCAGAGTAAGGCATGTGCTAAGATACATGACTGCCTTCGTAAACAATTCCTTTTTCAGGAATATGCACATAGCAGCCGTAATAACCGCCACGACTGTCCAAAGGATAATCCCTTCTGTTCTCAAAGCAGTATAGTTACCCCAATCGATCGTAGATCCATCCAGCGGCGGAAGATTTTTGACCATAAAGTTACCCTGGACATAGGTACAGATCAATGCAATAAATCCACCTGCCAGTCCTATCCGGTATGCGACAGGATGTATCAGCCATAACACAATATATGCCAGACTCATAACAGCCACGCAGACTGCAAATAACCCCAATGCCGCAGTAAACAATATTCCAAAGTCAAACCAAAATTCATCCGCATTGCTACAATACAAATCTATCGGTGCATATAAAAACACTAAAAAGCCAACAGCAACTGACAAAACAATGCCCGGCAGTAATTGTTTCTTATCCCGTTTTTTCATTTCTGAATATTTCTCCTGCTTACTTGTCCTGCTTGTCCTCTGTCTGATCCAGCATGATATCGTCGGACTCTACTTCTTTATTTCTGTTCTCATCAATACCAAGGCTCTTGTCGATCTTCTTTTTTGCCTTTCTCCAGTAAATACCGGCTGCTGCGCCCACTGCGATCACTACTCCGGCTACTGCCTGAATCGCATAGTTCATAACCGAAGGATCGATATAAGCATCGGCTGTTCCGGAGAACAGTACTGCGAATGCTGCTGCAAAAAATGTTACCTGTGCGATCTTGCTTAATTTCTTCATAATTTTACTTACCTCTTTCTTTTACTTTTTATTTATTTGTAATTTCTGTTTTACAGCTTATTGTTCTTTTGCTTTTTGATCTGTTCCTGCACTGCCTGTACGATGTATTTCGCACCTACCTCGGCACTGTTGCCCAGGTTGTATACATACTCTTCTACAATTTTTTCAATTTTATCATGATAAGCATCTTTTTGCTCCAGCAGATTTCTGACCTTACTTTCGGTCTCCTCTGTCTTCGCAGGATCCAGGCGGTCTCCGATGACATCACGCATCCAGATATTGATAGGTACAGTGTCGATCTTCTGATACTCCGGATTCATGACCTTCATGGGAGTATCCACGAATAATACCGGCTTGTTCGTCGTAAAAGCATACTCATAAGCGATACCGGACCAGTCGGTCACCAGCAGGTCTGCCTCAAATACCGTGCTGTTGGATGAAAAATCGGTCTGGATCTCAATATCCGGATTATTCGCATAACGCTCTTTCAGGCGGTCCATCTTGTCCTGCTGTAAGCGTACCTGCTGGGGATGAGGACGCACTACCACTTCATAGCCCTTACCTGCCAGATCATCCAGCATACCTTCGAGACAGCTGTCCACAATGTTGTCCTTCTGCCAGGAGGGCGCGATGAGAATATGCTTTTTCTCATGAGGTGTCTTGTCTGCCTTCTTGTAATCTTCGATCATGCGGTCTAACAGACAATATCCCCAATCAATCAGCTTCTTGGGTGGCAGACCGTAGGCTTCCTCTGTTTTGCGGATCTCCTCGGTATGATGTTTACCGACACAATATACTGTATCGTAATGATCCATGGATCCGGTACGCATGGTCATATTCAGGCTGTCCATGCCATGTGGGATGTAGATATATTCAATATCTTTTCTCACATAGCTGCGCTTGATATGAAAATTCTCAATATCCGGCATGGTCATAACAACCACATCCGCATCCATCTTCATCATCAGAGTGATCAGCTTCTTCTCCCCGATATAATAGGCACGGATCTTGTTCTCTTTTTCTGCCAGTGCGAAGATCTGATCCTCAGGGTCACTGGTAATATAATGAATGGTCAGATTCGTATGGGCTAACAGCCATTCAATGATTCCCTGATAATATTTATAGAAGCCACTGCTCTCGGAATAAAATACCAGATGCTTATTCACCACCGAGAAGAAACGCTTGAAGTCCTTCTTCTCTCTCTTGGCATAAGGATTTCTCGCAAAAGGCTTTTTCCTGCCACCGATAGACTGTAATTCATCCAGTTCCTGTTTGCTGGCCTCCAGTGCTTCGTAATCCACATAGTCTTTTGGATTAATGGCCCAGTTTAACAGATACTGCTGTAAGATTGCAAACAGATTGCTGGCGATCCAGTACAATGCCACACCTGCAGGAACAAACCAGCCCAGATATAGGGAAAGTCCTACGGAAAATGCCATCATACCGTATTTGTTCAGTTTGGACTGTTCTGCCTGAATGACATTGGCCGCATTCTGCGCCACACATAACAACCATGCGGATACTCCCGCTGCGATGGGCACAATAATATCAATGCCACCCACTTCGGATGGTACCCAGCTCAAGTTAATACCGCAGAAATCCAAAGATATGCTCTCTACCTGCTGTAATACAGAAGCGATATCCACACCGGCAAGACTGCTCTGTAATGCTGCAAACTGCTCTGCGTAGTTGCCACTCTTGATCATTTCCACCACCGTAAGCTGAACGGAAGAGCTCTCCGGATGCACCCCTGCCAGACTGATCGCCAGCCCATTAAATGCAGTGATCACATCCTGAGACATATGCAGCAGATAATCCAGGGGATGATAGATAACCTCCACCAGTCCCATCAGCAGAATGATCTGAACCGCCAAGGGAATTAAAGATGCCAAAGGATTGTACTTCTCTCTCTTGAATATTTGGGACTGTTCGTCTGCGATCCGGTCCGCATCACCGAAATGTTTTGCTTTGATCCGGTTGATCTCGGGCTGCATTTTTACCATTTTAATGGAATTCTTCTGTACCCATACTGACACCGGTAAAAGAACGATCTTACTGATCAGAGTGAACAGAATAATAGCAAGGCCGTAATTATGTAGCAGATAATAGCAAAAGTACATAACGTATCCTAACGCATCTGAAAGTATTCGCATGAGATCTTTCTCCTTTTAGTCAATAGTACTAATTATAAACATAATCCTGTTTTTTTTCAACCTTATGTTCAAAACAGGCAGAAAAAAACAGGCAGTATCTGCTGTTCGTAGAACAGAAATAACCGCCTGTCTGATATTTTATTCCTCTGTGGGTTTCTCATAATATGCGAAATCGTTCTTGCCGTTCTTTTTCACCTTATACATGGCATCATCCGCGCATACGATCAGCTGTTCCAGATTATCGGTGTCCTTGGGATAGCTTGCAATACCGATGCTGCCGCCGATCTGCCGTTTCGTTCCGCAGAGTGTCACATCTTTGGCAAATACCTGACGACACTGGTACGCCGTCTTCTCCACCAGCATGCTCTGACTGCTGCGAAGGATCAGGATGAATTCATCTCCAGCGAACCGATAAGAGGTAAGTATCTGGGACTGCATGTCCTTCAGCCGGTTGGCTACCTGCTGCAGTGCCTCATCTCCCGCTGTGTGTCCGTAAGTATCGTTGATCTTCTTAAAATTATCGATATCCAGCATCATGACCGTACAGGGAATCTGGGCTCCGATCAGCTGTTCCAGATCCTTCATGAACTTGCTACGGTTCGGAAGTCCCGTCAGGAAGTCATGCTGGGATGCCGATTCCATGATCGCACGTGCCTGCTCCAGTTCCTGTAACAGCTTTCGTCTGCGGTAATTATCGAAGCACACCCAGCAGATAATAACATTAAGTGCAGCGATAAGGATAAGTGCCGGGATCAAAGCCTCACGGTTCCTGGCAAAAAAACCCTCCCGATGATTTACAAATTCGGTATCTTTCGGAAACTGTGATGCCTCCAGTCCGAACTTCCGCATGACGTCTTCATCCACGCAATAAATATTGGGGCTGTCCTTTACCACATTGATCTCTGCACTGTCGGTACCATTCGCGATATCCATGGCCATCTGTGCTGCGATCTCTCCGGACTTATACATGGATACTACATTACCACCCAGCAATCCGTCACCGATCCCGGCCTCCACCATACGGTACACCGGCACCTTGGAATAAGTCACGAGCATACGGATCGCCTGCGCATTGGTATACTGCTTGCCACTGCCATCATTTGACATTACAATGTAGATGAGTATGGTATTCTCATCCACCTTGCTGACTGCCTGCTGCAGCTTAGCGGTTGTCAGTTCGGAAGAATTGATCTCAGAGAATTCCAGTTCCGGATATTTTGCTTCGGCACTGTAAAAATTCTTACGCTCTGCCTCACCGGTCACAGAATCATCCAATATGGCCACTACTTTGTCTGCTGACGGATTTACCTTTAATGCCATATCGATATTTTTTTCCACTGACAGCTTCTCCAGGATCCCGGTTACCAGAGGATTCTTCGCTGCTTCCAGGGCATATTCCTCATCATTGACACCTTCAAAGACAATGGGGATACCATCAAACAGTTCCTCCCTGAATGCCATTGCATAACGGAGTGCGGCATCATCTCCCACGATCACGACATCATAGGGATCTGAATGATCCAGATGGTACTTCAGCATTTCGTCAAACATTGCTGCTGACTCTTTCGTCCGGAATCGCTTCGTATCCATGAATTCATAATCCACGGTGGTATTCTCGTCCACCCCCGCCTTGATTCCTTCGATCTGTGTCTGGACTGTATCCCATCCATAAGAATACGAGCTGATAAACAGTACCCGCTTTCCCTGATTCAGATTCTGTGCTTCTGCCTTCATTGACACCGTCCCAATAGTCCCAATGCCTATGAGAACAGCCAATGCAAACAGCCATGCTTTCCACTTTCTCATATTCCTTCCCCCTAATTCCAACAGGTATGCTACCGGGGTCAAAAGTCCGAACCCAATACCACGATATGAGGAATTACATCGCTGGTACTATTGTACCACATTGTCTGTTGAAAGCAAAGAGCTTAATTTAATCTTGCGATAATACCTTCTTCTTTTTTCTCTTTCATTTTTCCGATAACGGTAGGGATTGCTCCGAGCGCCACAAACAGATACTGTAGAACCAGATTGCCTATGTAGCTTCCCATATCAATAATTTCTGCGGAAAGTGCCGCAGGGATCAGTCGATAACACTCGAACAGACTATAACCTGCTTCCGCACCGCCGCCCTGATTGAACAGAATGATCGCCCAGTCCACACGGTCTGCAAAATACGTCATAAGGATCATGATCACAGCGCTGATGACTACTGCCTTTTTGGTCAGTTTTCCGCCCAGCATCTCATATCCCTTCAGAACGCACACCGCCATGATCACACCGGATAATGCTGCTACATATCCCAACTGGCTTAAGATCAGAACACTGAGCATTCCCAACAGGGATCCTAACAGGGCACCTACAATACCGCCTACGATGTTTTCTTTCTTCTGCGCCTTCTGCTGTGCCTTCATTGCGATGTCACTGCGCATCTTCATCTCGCAGTCCGGACATAAATGATAGTATTCACTGCCCATTCTGAACGCTCCGGTCTCTACATTCTGACCGCACAGATCACAGCATGGACTGTAACTGTTTGTACGCAGGAATGTCGTTGTAGCTGCAAGTGCTTCGTTCAATGTATCCTTACATTTTTCCGCATTGGACTGTGCCTTCAGTGATACTCTGATATCCAGATTCTTCTGACCAAAACTCGCGATCTTCTTGCTGCTTTTCTGAAACCCTTTCACTGCCTGCTTGTCAAATGTCGACCCGTCAGCGCTTTTTGCCGCCGTATGCAGCACCATCATATATGGATATCTTGCATCGGGTGCATAGACGATAAAGTCAAACCCATCCCGTTCCCCATGAAACAGGCCACCCACTTCATCATAACGCAATCCGGTTCCCATGGCAATCTGCTGATAATTTTCAATCTTCTTTTTCTGATTCATTTTTCTCCCATCCTTTGTAATAGAAAATTAGTAATCGCTCTGAAGCGTTACGAAAATCACACTTTTCCATTTTACACTTTACCGTGTTAACATGCAACCCTATTTAGGAGTTTTTTCGCCGATTAACCTATTTGCTATAAAAAAACTGTAGGCACATCTGTGTAACCTACAGTTTTTGAACTTCCTTATAAATAGAACAAGGTAATCGAAATCACGCAAATACGGAATTTGCATTCCATCAGCACTTGATCTCAAGGTAACCTAACAGCTTGCTCATATCGTACTCTTCCAGTACGCCCAGATTGGAATCGTAGAATTTGCCATCGTAATGTACCAGGTAATGACAGAAACGTCCCATCTTTTCCATCATGATACAGCACTTCGGCAGTACAGCGGGTCTACCCTCGGTATATACGATGATGTCGGTATGGTCAATGCCGTAATAGTTCAGTGCAGAGATCACGCGACCCATGGTAGCCTGCCACTCTCTGCAGTCCATCACACTGATCACCTCTGCAATGGTAACACCGGCTAACATTGCCACACATGCCTGGCCGCACAGACCGTCCTCAGGCTGGATGATCACATTCATGCTGTCGATCTTGCGGATCGGGTTCTCGAAGCTGTAAGGGCTGTTCTGGTCCATACGGATCAGGGAGCCGTTAATATGTAACAGGATCTTGTGGAGCACACCCAGCTCTACCTTTACAGCAGCTTCATCGGTGATCACGATCTCGTAATTGCCCTTCTCCTTGGGATGAAGCTCGCACTCAATGATATTGTTATCCAGAACGATATCTCCCTTGATGCCTTCTCTCTGATGGCATACTTCCCATACATTAAAAGGAATCTGAATGGTGTATCCTGCATCCTTTTTCTCTACTTTAGATTCAAAAAAATATCTCATGATTCATTCCTCCGTTGCTTTTGCTGTTCCCGAATATTCTCTTAAGAAAAAGATTTACGAAAGCGGTTACATTTTCTAATTTCCTTGATTCTAGCAAAAATTTCCGCCCTTGCAAAGAGCTTGTGGAAAAGTACTTAAAAAAAAACATCCTGTCAAAAAAATATCAAAAAAGCGCCCGTTTTAAAACAGACGCTTTTTATAAATCCAGTGCATTTAAAGCCCTAAAATTGCAGATGCAACGCGGAAATATACTAACAGTGACATTGCATCCACGATGGTGGTGATAAACGGACTTGCCATTACCGCCGGATCAAAGCCGAGACGCTTTGCCAGGATCGGCAGAAGGCATCCAATGATCATTGCGATCACTACCGCTGCTACCAGAGTCAGGCACACGGATGCTGCCACCAGCACCCCTACTTTATCCAATAACAGTAATTTTACAAAGTTCGCTGCGGAAAGTGTGATACCGCAGATCAGTGCCACGCGGATCTCCTTGAATACGACCTTCGGCACATCCCGGTACTCGATCTCATTCAGGGACAATCCACGGATGACCGTAACGCTCGCCTGGCTTCCGGCATTACCGCCGGTATCCATCAGCATGGGGATATATGCCACCAGTACCGCACACACACTCAGAGCATCTTCAAAAGAAGAAATGATAGCTCCGGTAAAGGTAGCTGACACCATCAGAAGCAGCAGCCAGGGAATACGCTTTTTGAAGGTCTCAAATACCCCGGTCTTCATATAGGGCTTATCGCTGGGCACGATAGCCGCCATTTTTTCCATATCCTCCGTGGTCTCTTCTTCGATGATATCCACGATATCGTCCACGGTGATAATACCTACCAGTCGGTTCTCATTGTCCACTACCGGCATGGCTGTAAAGTCGTATTTTTTGAACTGTCTGGCAACTTCTTCCTGGTCCATCAGCGTATTGATGGAGATGACATTTTCATGCATGATGTCACCGATGATCTCGTCGCCGTCCATGAGCAGCAGATACCTCAGAGCCACCGTTCCCACCAGTCTTCTCTGGGCATCTAAGACATAACAGATATTGATGGTCTCACTGTCGAGACCCACCTTACGGATCCGCTCGATGGCCTGATTCACCGTCAGATTCTCCTTCAGGTCTACATATTCGACCGTCATGATACTTCCGGCGGAATCTTCCGGATAGCGCAGCAGATGATTGATATCTCTGCGCACATCGGGGCTTGCGTTGGTCAGAAGCTTTTTGACAATGTTGGCAGGCATCTCCTCCAGCAGATCGGCCGCATCGTCCGCCATCAGATTGTTGATGATGTTCGTTGCTTCCTTATCCGACAGGGACGTGATGATCTTCTGCTGATTGTCCATATCTAAATAGGAAAAAACGTCTGCCGCCAGGTCCTTGGGAAGGATACGGAAGACCTTTAACATCTCTTCCTCTTCCAGTTCTTCCAAAAGTCCCGCAATATCGGCATCGTTGAGTTCAGCCAGGTACTGGCGCAGCTTGGTGTACTGCTTGGTGTTAAGAAGCTCTAATACCTCTTCCAGTTCTTTGATCTGTTCCATGATGATCCTCCTTATGATGTTTTCTATGGGTGTAACTTACATGGCAACTTCGCCCCGGAAGTGGGTTGTCAGAGCTCTTCTGTGTACACTTCATAAAAACCACCACCTTTCCTCATGGAATCATTAAACCGCTATTTTTATTTTATTTCATTGGTTATTCTTTGTCAACGAAATAAGTCTCTTTCAATTTCTCAATTTTTACCTTTCCACAGGTGGTTTCTGTCAGGTTTTTCCTGACTTTTTCTTCATTTTCCATCGGGATAAGTAAAATAAATTTTACGTTTTCGGCATAGATACTGTCCATAGGAACGATGCCCTGCTGTCCGAAATAGTATTGCAGCTTTCCTACGTCATTATAATCTGTCGTCACTTCCAGTTCACAGCCTTTTCGCAGGATCCCCGTCTCGCAGTGGGCAAGACCTTCTTTCACCGCCTGGGTGTATGCCCGCACCAGCCCGCCGGTACCCAATAGGGTGCCGCCGAAGTACCTCGTCACCACCACCGCGATGTTGCGGATCCCGGAGCCTGTCAGCACCTCTAACATCGGTCTGCCCGCAGTGCCGGAGGGTTCTCCGTCATCACTGCACCTGGTCAGTTCGCCTCTGCTTCCTATTATAAATGCAGAACAGTTATGTCTGGCATCCCAGTACTTTTTCTTCATTTCTTCTATAAAAGCTACGGCCTCTTCCTCAGTTTCACACTTACGGATCGTTGCGATGAAACGGGATTTTTTCTCCACGATCTCTCCTTCGCCGCCGGATAATAATACTCTGTAGCTGTCTGTTGCTGCCGTATCGCCCATGTTAACCTCACTTATTTTTGTTTTCCTTCGGATTCTTTTCCAGTGTAGCATAACTTTTCCAAAATGTGAAACCCTTATAACAGTTCCGCCATCATTTTCATAAAAGTGCCTGCTACGCAGTCAACGCCGCTGTGCGGCTCATCTTTTTATTCACCTGATGGCGCTTCGCTCATAGAACGATCAAAACAGTGCATTGTGTGCAAGCACCCAAGCCCTGTTTTTACCGTTCTATGGCGGAACTGTTATTAAGGAATTCTAAAGACTGGAAAGAAAACCTTTATTTACATAGCATTATTTGGTATAATATTTTCGTCTGTATCTCAGACAGAAAGGACTTGTTTTATGAATTATGGTAAAAAAGGTGTCCGAGCGAAGCAGAAGGCACTCAACTCTAAATCACAAAAATGGGGAAGGAAGCTCGCACTGACCTGTGTCAAGATCATGCTGGCCGCTGTCGTAGGCATCGGCATCTGCGGTGTAGCTGCCGGTATCGGTGTCTTCCGCGGCATCCTCTCTTCCACTCCCACGATCCGGCTGTCCGATGTCGTGGCAGTAGGCGAGGCTACTATCGTATATGATAAGGAAGGCAATGAGATCGACCAATATGTCAGCACCAACTCCAACCGTCTCTCCGTAGGCATGGATGAAATTCCCGACTATCTGGGCAAAGCCTTCGTGGCGATCGAGGACGAGCGTTTCTATCAGCACAACGGTATTGATGTCAAGAGTATCCTGCGTGCCGGTTATCAGTTCATAAAGACCGGTGGCGAAGAAGCCCAGGGTGCAAGTACCATCACCCAGCAGCTGTTGAAGAACACCGTCTTCACCGACTGGACTTCCGAGGGGAATAACAAGATCAAAAAGATCAAACGTAAGATCCAGGAGCAGTATCTGGCACTGGAGATTACAAAATACTACTCCAAGGATGAGATCCTGCTGCGTTACATGAACGCCATCAACTTAGGACAGAATACTCTGGGTGTGGAATCCGCTTCCCTGCGTTACTTCGGTAAGCACTGCAGTGACCTGACGATTTCCGAGTGTGCTGTGATCGCTAGTATTACGCAGAACCCTTCCAAAAACAATCCGATCCGGCATCCGGAAGAAAATGCAAAACGTCGTAAGACCTGTCTGAATAAAATGCTGGAGCTTGGCTTTATCAGTCAGGCACAATACGATGAAGCCATGGCAGATACCGATGCGGTATACGAGCGCATCGGGCTGTATGATATCGACTATCAGGAAGCCAATGCTACTACCGGCTCTTACTTCTCCGATGCCGTGTATGAGCAGGTAAAGCAGGATCTGATCCTGTCCGGTTATAACGAAGCCATGGCAGAGACGCTGCTTACTTCCGGCGGATTGCGTGTGGAATCCACTCTGGATCCCAAGATTCAGGCAATTCTGAACGAAGAATATGCAGATCCCTCCAATTATCCGGAGAACGTGAAATGGTATCTGAACTATGCACTTACCATTATCTCTCCTGATGGCACCAAAAATAACTTCAGTAAAGAAAACATGATGACCTGGTTCAAGGAAAATCAGAATAAAAAGTTCAATCTGATCTTCTCCTCCCAGGATGATGCTTATGCGGCTATAGATACGTACCGTTCCGCCATGTTAGCCCAGTTGGGTGTGGAAGACAATGCGGATAACTACGAAGAGACGATCACCATGACACCTCAGCCGCAGTCTGCTATGGTCATCGAAGAACAGAGTACCGGTCATATTGTAGCCATGATCGGCGGCCGTGGCTCCAAGGAAGGCCGTAGGACCCTGAACCGTGCTACCAGTGCAAAGCGTCTGCCCGGATCTACCTTCAAGGTAGTGGCCTCCTACGCTCCCGCTTTGGACAGTGCCGGGAAGACTCTGGCAACCGTTTATAACGATGCACCGTTTAATTACGCAGACGGTACTCCTGTACGTAACTGGTACAAGTCCGGCTACCGTGGCATCCAGAATATCCGCAGTGCGATCCGTGACTCCCTGAATATCATCGCTGTAAAAAATATCACGGTGATCACCCCGAGACTCGGATACGATTATCTGTTAAACTTTGGATTTACCACGCTGACCGACGGTGTCCAGGTCGGCAATGAGATCAAGTCCGATGTGAACCAGTCCCTGGCTCTGGGTGGTCTGACCTACGGTGTTACTCCTTATGAGCTGACAGCTGCTTACGCAGCCATTGCAAACGGCGGTACTTATGTAACGCCAAAGCTGTACACCAGAGTCACTGATTCCGACGGCAATGTAATCCTGGACAATACGAATCCTCCCACCAGACAGGTGATCAAGGAAACTACTGCTTTCCTGCTGACCAGTGCCATGCAGGATGTTGTTACTTCCGGTACCGGTGGAAAGGTTAACTTCGGTGGCATGGCCATTGCCGGTAAGACAGGTACCACAACAGGACCTACCGACGCATGGTTTGCAGGATATACCCCTTATTACACTGCTGCTACCTGGACCGGTTACGATAACAACGTAGACTTAAACAATGCGGAAGACGGTGTCTCCAAGACTTTATGGCGCAAGGTGATGAAACGGGTTCATGAGGATCTGCCGAACACCCAGTTCCCGGTTCCTTCCGGAATCGTACAGGTTGCGGTATGTTCTCAGTCCGGAAAACTGCCGATCCCCGGTCTGTGTGATGGATCTGTTTATACCGAATACTTTGCAGAAGGTACCGAACCTACCGAGAGCTGTGACGTGCATTATCAGGGCGAGATCTGTGCTTACGACGGACTTCCCGCAAGTCCTGACTGCCCGTTCAAGTACACCGGTGTGGCTACCATGCCTCTGGTAGAGGATCCCGCATTACAGCAGGGTTCTACCGTCATCATCAACAATCCGGACGGTACACAGACAGTCAGCACACCGAACACCAGAACTCAGTGTCAGCATGACGCTACCTTCTTCGCGAACCCGGATTACGAAGCAGTCATCAATCAGCAGCAGGCTGAGATCAACGCACGGAATGCCGCTGCACAGCAGCCACAGGAATAGAACAAAAAGGTGCGCCGCATGGCGCACCACTAAAAAAGTCCCCGGAACTTCAGATTCCGGGGACTTTTTTATGCCTACGGATTGCTTCGTGCTATGCACTCTCGCTTCTACGCTCCGCTTCGGTCCGTGCTAAACATGTGCCACTGGCACATAGCACCCTACCCTCTATTCGCATATCGTGGGATTATCATCCCGCTTTTATGCTCATATCGGGGCGGGTCAAAAAGTCTTTCTCCCACATATGAGCAAGCTCATGTGGGTTTAGACCTTTTGACCCTGGCATCATATACTACACAATACCCTGAGCGGTCATGGCATCTGCAACCTTCAGGAAGCCTGCGATATTCGCACCTGCTACGTAGTTGCCTTCCATACCGTACTTTTTAGCTGCATCATCCAGATTATGGAAGATGTTCACCATGATGTTCTTCAGCTTGGCATCTACTTCTTCGAAGGTCCAGGAAAGTCTCTCACTGTTCTGGCTCATCTCCAGAGCGGAGGTAGCAACACCGCCTGCGTTGGATGCCTTGCCAGGGCAGAACAGAACACCGTTCTTCTGGAAGTACTCGGTAGCTTCCATGGTGGTAGGCATGTTAGCGCCCTCTGCTACAGCGAATACGCCGTTAGCTACGAGCTGCTTTGCATCCTCCAGATCCAGCTCGTTCTGGGTTGCGCAGGGAAGAGCTACATCACACTTAACAGTCCATACACCGTGCTCACCGTTCTTCTTCTCATGATACTGTGCACTGGGTCTTGCTGCTGCATACTCAGTCAGTCTTGCACGCTTAACTTCCTTCACTTCGCGTAACAGAGCTACATCGATTCCTTCGGGATCATAGATCCATCCGGTAGAATCGGAACAGGTAACTACCTTTGCACCTAACTGCTCTGCTTTCTGGATAGCGTAGATTGCTACATTGCCGGCACCGGATACAGTAACTGTCTTGCCTGCGATATCCTTGCCATTGCACTTTAACATCTCCTCTGTCAGATACAGCAGACCGTAACCGGTTGCTTCGGTTCTTGCCAGGGATCCGCCGTAGCTTAAGCCCTTACCGGTCAGAACGCCTTCATACAGACCGGTCAGTCTCTTGTACTGTCCATACATATAACCGATCTCTCTTGCGCCGGTACCGATATCACCGGCAGGAACATCGGTGTCTGCTCCGATATATTTGTAAAGTTCTGTGATGAAGCTCTGGCAGAAAGCCATGATCTCTCTGTCGGATTTGCCCTTGGGATCGAAATCGGATCCACCCTTACCACCGCCGATCGGCAGTCCGGTCAGGGAGTTCTTGAAGGTTTGCTCAAAACCAAGGAACTTGATGATACCTAAGTTTACAGAAGGATGTAAACGTAAACCGCCCTTGTAAGGTCCGATCGCGGAATTGAACTGTACACGGAATCCGTTGTTTACCTGTACCTGACCCTTGTCATCCACCCAGGGTACGCGGAACAGGATCTGTCTCTCGGGAGTTACGATTCTCTCCAGCAGAGCGTCCTTACGATATTTTTCCTCATTTGCCTCGATCACAACACGAAGAGATTCCAGAACCTCTTTGACTGCCTGATGGAACTCGGGCTGTGCGGGATTTTTGGTCACTACCATATCAAATACTTCATCAACATATGACATCTGAATGTCCTCCTTCAATTGGTATACAGATTCATGACAACCTGGTTGCCATATGTTTTATTATAAAACGACTTTTTTAATTGTACAATAAACTTTATCCCACTAAATCATAAAAGTTTTGACCGTTTTTCTGTATAATTTGCACAATAAATTATACAAGTATACAATCTGTGCGTTATACTGTTCGTCATTTTACCAAAAGTGTGCTATAGATATTCTTTCAGGGCCCGGATGTTACTGGTTTCCATGGCGATAAGTTCCCTTGCCAATGCTCTGCTGGAAGTATCCGCCATCTCTTCGTTATGCGCCAGCACTTTCTCCATCTCCAGCACTCCGTTGTTGCTTCCCTTTATGATCATTTCCGCTATATGTCCCGTGCCGGTATTTAGAAGTGTATTGTATCCGATGCCCATCTTAAGCATCATATTCTCTATAGCATTCGTGCGATAAATCTGTGTTTTGCCTTCTACCAGTTTCTGCACTGCTCTGTCATGCAGTCTGGAATATTGCAGCTCCTGGTCTGCCACTGTCGCAGCCAGACGATCATCGTAGATTTTATCCGTAACAGCATCCAGTGCTTTCATCGCCATTTCCGTATTACGCTGTATTTCCCGATAGATGTTAATTTCCTGTTTGTTCATCAAAAAAGCTCCTTACCGTTTTTGGTAAGAAGCTTTCCCTGAAATGACATGTTTTATTCGAAGTCCGCAGTGCAAGCTCAAAAACGCTTCGCGTTTCTTCGCTGTCGGGCATTCGCCCTATCAAAATTGAATCATCAAAAATCGTGCCTGCGAGCAGTCAGATTTTTGCCAATTCATTTTTGGCACTGCTCATTTATTGCACATACTCGCTCTTCACATATCCGATCTGTCCGTTGTATTTGATCTTGCTCCAGTCGCCTTCTGTGCCTACCAGCTCTGCGGAATCACCGCCGGAGAGAACTCCCAGTCTGTCTGCTGTCTCGCTGGCCGATGCACGCACGTTAATATTGGTGGTGGCCGTAACTGTTCCGATGGTCTCAGTTTCCGCTGCACTCTCCGCCAGCTGCAGGAACTCTGTCTTGATGTAGCCTTCCTTGCCTTCGTAATCCACCTTGGTCCAGCCGTTAGGACGCTGTTCCAGAACCTGCAGCTTCGTACCACCGGACACCTTGCCCAGTTTATCTGCCTGCTCACTGTCAGAGCTTCTGACATTCACGGTTGTGGTGGTGGTTACATATTGAGGTCCCTGATCCTCTGCCTCCTGCTGTTCGCCGTTTTCCGTCTGGGTATCCTGTCCGTCCGTGCTGCCTTCCTCTGTTCCGGCTTCTGCGACCTGAGTCTCTGCGGCCACCTGATTGGCAAGCTTCTCGCCTACCGCAATACTTACCTGAGAATCCAGTTCACTGATATACTGCAGCACCTCCGGATGGTCCACCATAAGTTCATTATATTCCACGGTAATCTTATTATTGAATTCCACAACATCATCCTGCGTGCTGACAGTCTTGATATATTCATTTACTTCTTCACTGTTCTCACCACGCTTAATATACAGTCCGCCCTGATCGTTGGTACAGATATAGAGTGCCTGATATCCGGGAACCTCTTCTTCGTGACCCACAAAAGAGATCTTGTAATACACATAGGCGATCACAGACCCTTCCTCCGGTCCCGTCTTGGTATATATTTCCAAAGTAGGATAATAGTCAATATACTGAGACAGTTCTACATAACGATACATATCCTTATCCGAGATTTCATCGCATACGGAACGAAGTGTCTCTTCATCACCTGTCGCCATGGCATTATAATACGTTGCGATCAGTGTATAAATCGCACCTTCTTCGTTGGCCACCAACGGCACTTCCTCCGTCGCCGTCTCTGTTGCCGTCTCACTGGCTGCGGATGCGATCTCTGCCTCCTGCTGTGCCTCTTTATGCCGGTTACTCAGGCTCAGGCTTACGGATACGGTAATAGCCACCGCCACTACAACTACTGCCGGAAGCACGACCTTATTATGTTTTATGATATAATTGCCGATGGAATGTATTTTCTCTTTCCACATATATAGTCCTTTCCGAATTCTGAAATATTCCTTGAATTGCAAAAAGCCGCAAGCGGCTTCTCTCATCTCTCTCCCTATAATCAAGGTGATGTAAATGCATCCGACAGGAATCGAACCTGCATTAAAGGCGTCGGAGGCCTCCGTTCTATCCATTAGACTACGGATGCAAATATTACAAATTTGTTACATCACCTCGACTATAATATCATAAAACCCTACACATGTCCAGTTAAAATTAAAGTATTTTTACACAGCGCTCCTGCCTGCTGTATAAATAAAGTTGATCCGACAAAATCTCTTCCGGAGTCAGCTCCGTGCTGTTTACCTCGACGATCATCTCCTTCAGCTCCTCCGCACTCCGTCCCTGATCTACCGGAAGCAGAATAAATTCATGAACCGAACTGGGAATCAGATAATAATCCCCATCCACCCGTTTAGCCAGCTGCTCCAGCACTTTCGGGTATAAAATGCAGCAGGCACCGTATGTTTTCCCGGCATTTGTCAGGATCAGCATGGGAATCTCCCGTGCCAGATGTTGTCTTACATCTGCCTGAAGCTCCTCCAGCAGTTCCTCCAATGCACTTTCCATCGGCATAATGTCGCAGGGAAAAAGTCTGGGAGTATTTTTCACAGCGCAGGCAAACAATTCTCTGTCCGTCACATTCCATGCGGACATATGGTTGTTGTAAATAGGGATCATTCCGTTCTGCACTCCATTGCCATCGTATGCATAGTAAAAACAGGCAGCCAGATCCAGAACGGGAATATATGGCACCTTTTCCAGGAAGCTTCGGTTTTTATCACGATTGATCAGCCGGAAGCATATCCTGTCTTTTACTTTTTCAAAATCCGTGAAAAATGAGATATCGATCTGTTTTCCCACGGCATCTTCTCTGTACACCGTAACGATCTTCCGGATAATATCCGCAAATGTCGCACCTTCCTCATAGGCCTTTAGAAAAGAATTCAGGTATATGGTGGGCATCATGTTTTCCTGCGCCCTGCGAATCATAAGTCCCTGCAGGATCACTCCATTATTCTTCTGTACTTCTCTTAATTCTACGCTGTATTCCTCTCCAAGCGCCTCACTGACTGCACGCTGTACTTTTGTTCTGAAAACGGTCATTTCCATATAAATACCTCCATGTATCTCCGAAAGCGCTGTCTCCCCAGACCGGCTTTTACCCATGTGGTATTTCAAATTGCAACAAAAAAGGCAACAAGTACACCTTCGAAAAAAAGGTCACTCATTGCCTTACAGGTCTTATGCTCGGATATCAGTGATTATGCACGAGACAGATACTCACCGGTTCTGGTGTCGATCTTGATCTTGTCACCCTGGTTAACGAACAGAGGTACAGCTACGGTAGCTCCGGTCTCAACGGTAGCAGGCTTGCTGGCACCGGTAGCGGTATCGCCCTTGAATCCGGGCTCAGTCTCTGTAATCTCCAGTTCTACGAACAGAGGAGGCTCAACGGAGAATACGCTGCCATTGTGAGAGCAGATCTTGCACATCTCGTTCTCTTTTACGAACTTCAGTGCATCGCCTACGGTCTCAGAATTCAGTGCAACCTGATCGTAAGTCTCGGTATCCATGAAGTAGTACAGATCACCATCTTCATACAGATACTGCATATCCTTTCTATCAATACGCGCCTGAGGGCACTTCTCAGTAGGACGGAAGGTCTTCTCAACTACACCGCCACTCTTGATGTTCTTCAGCTTGGTTCTAACGAATGCTGCGCCCTTTCCCGGCTTAACATGCTGGAATTCGATAATCTGGTAAACATTGTTATCATACTCAATGGTAATACCATTTCTGAAATCACCTGCAGAAATCATAATGTATTCCTCCTAATATTTTCACGTCATAATTCTTTAATATTTTAATATAAAAGCATACATATTTCAACTACTTTTGAATATTTTTTTCAAATTTCTCTTAAGAAATCAATTGCCTGCAGATATCCGTCCAGTCCCTGGCCGTAGATCTGCTTATTACATACCGGTGCCGTCACGGAAATCTTGCGAAATTCTTCTCTGCTTGTAATATCGGAAATATGGACTTCCACTTTCGGAATATCCACGCTTGCCAGTGCGTCCCGGATAGCATAACTGTAATGAGTATAAGCTCCCGGATTAATCACAATACCGGTTGTTCCATCAAAATAGGCTTCCTGGATCCTGTCGATAATGGCTCCTTCATGATTGCTCTGGAACGTCTGGATCTCATCCCCGGTCTCCTTTGCCTTTTTATCGATCAGATCCAACAGATACTGATAATCCTGCGTGCCATAGATTTTTTTCTCCCGGATTCCCAGGAAATTCAGGTTAGGGCCGTTGATCACTAATATTTTCATTTTCTTCCCACGCTCCTTTTTCTTCGGTGCTTCTTTCATCTTACGAAGCTGCAGCTGCAGTTCCTCTGCCAGTTCATCAGAGTATCCCCTATTTGCATCCAGGATGATATCTGCACATTCCGTATAGATTTTATCCCGTACTGCTAACAGTTCCCGGATTCTTCCAAGCGGATCCTCACATTGCAACAGCGGTCTTGTGGTATCATTTTTGAGTCTCTCATAGACTACTTCCGGTGACACTCTTAAGTATACCACCGTTCCACATTGATGCAACAGGGGACGGTTCACCGGATTGACCGGGGTTCCTCCGCCTACGGACAGAATGTACTCGTATTTTCTACTGCCGCATTTGCGTAAGACTTCCGTCTCCAGTTCCCGGAAATAGGCTTCCCCATCATCCGCAAAAATCTCCGAAATGCTCCTGCCTTCCTGTCTCTCAATCATTTTATCCGTATCTTCCACCGGCATCCGCAGCAGATAGGACAGCTTTAATCCCAGTGTGGTTTTCCCCGATCCCATAAAACCGATCAGGACGATATTCCTGCGCTTGTGCTTCATTTTATTTTCCGTCCTCTGTCTTTTTTGCTTCCTGCATCCGTTCATAGACTTTGTCTGCCAGCCACGATTCGACCTTGCAGCCTGTCCACAGTTCAAACGCAATAATTCCCTGGTACAGCAGCATCTTCGCTCCGTTGTAGGCCTTACCGCCCTGTGCCTCCACCAGCTCCATAAACCGGGTCTTCGGCGGATTGAAGATCAGATCGTAACCGGTATGTACTTTTTCATAAAATGCAGGATCCTCGATCACGGCCGCATCACAGTGGGGATACATGCCCACACTGGTGGCCTGTATTGCAAGATATTGTTTTCCTGCCGGAAGTGTGTCATACGCATCCACAGACATTGCTTTCGCAAATTTCCTGCCGGCGATACGATTGACTTCGTCCGCCACCTCCTGTGCTTTCTGCACCGTACGGTTGAGAAGGATTGCTTCCCTTGCTCCCTTATCCAACAGCAGCATGGCTACGGCTCTCGCCACACCGCCGGCACCCAGGATCAGGACTTTTTCGCCCTTCACCTTCACACCATCTTCACACATGGCGCGGTACAATCCGGGCATATCGGTGTTATATCCCTTATAGCCTGTCTCGGTCCGTACCAGAGTATTCACCGCTCCGATATTCTCTGCCAGCGGATCGATGTCCGTCAGATACGGGATCACATCACTTTTATAAGGAACCGTCACATTTAAACCCAGCAGATTCAGCGCAAAGGCTCCCTTTACAGCATCCTCCAGTCTTCCGTTCTCCACATGGAACGGGACATATGCCAGATTCTCTCCAAGCACCATGGACAGAGTATTATGGATCACCGGTGACAGCGTGTGCTCCACCGGGTTGCCGATCAGTCCACAGGTTCTGGTATAACCATTGATATCATTCAGCATTTTACTTTCCTTTCCGGCGGCATTCTCTATGGTAGAAAAACAGCACAATTTTTTCTAAATATCTCTTCAGTACGATCTGGATCTCTTCCTTAGGATGGATGGGGCGCGTCAGATAGGTCACGATGCCACATTTTTTGGCTCCCCACACATCCGTGAACAGCTGGTCTCCCACAAAAAGTGTAGTATCTTTCGTAGTATGCATCTGCTCCATGGCGCGCAGATAGCCGTCTCTTCCCGGCTTGCCTGCCTTATAAATATAAGAAGCCCCTACCGCGTCCGCAAAGCTTTTCACCCGGGGTTCCTTATTGTTCGATAATAGAAGCGTCTGAAATCCCAGCTCCCGCAGTCTGCCGAAAAATGCGATCGCCTGCGGTGTCGCCGGTGCCCCATGGGGTACCAGGGTATTATCAATATCAAAAATGATCCCGCGATAACCCTTCCTATATAATGTCTTGTAATCTATGCCATAGGCGGAATCCGCCTCATGATCCGGGTAAAACTGCTGCAGCATATGTCCCGCCTTTCGTTTATTTCCTCTATAATAAAATGTAATCTGCTTTTTCCCACACAGAGAATGTCTGAAAGTATGCCTCTTCCAGAGGGATCCACAGCTGTAAAAAGTCCTGTAATCTGTCCTCGCCGTTCCGTTTGCGGATCCGCTCTTCCTGGGTCTTCCCATCAATATCCAGAAATACCCGACGGTCCATATAGTCACCAAATACCGGGTGGCAGCTGTAGGCTCCCTCCACGAATACATAACCGTTATTTTCTACCGGAATCTCTTCTCCCAGGGTCATCCGGGAGCAATCAAATCTCCGATAGGAAAAAGGTCTGCCGGATCTCAGATTCGGGAGCACTTCCGTTAAAAAGCGTTCATAGTGCACATTTCCTCCGGGCTCGCTTCTGCGTTCCGGTGTCCGAAGTGCAGGCGGCAGGAAAAAATCATCCATATGGATCACATCCCCACCCAGTTCCTTTACCAGTCTTGCAGCCAGTGTCGTCTTCCCGGCCGCGCATCTTCCGTCAATGGCAATGATGCGTACCTCTTTAGAGAGTTCCCTTAATTCCTCTGCCAGATCATTAAAAAATCTTCGCGATCTCATCCACAGCCTCCGCAATGTATTCTCCCAGCCGTCTGCTCTCTACTCCCACGATCGTCGCATGGCATTTGTTCATGGGGATCAGGACCAGCTTCGCATCACCAGAAGCCACTGCCGTCGCCATCGTGGGTGTGATCTCTCCTAACATAGCATCTGCCATAACGATTCCCATGGGTCCCATGATCACGTCCGCTCTCTTACTGTTATATACCACAGCGTTCTCTCCGGTGGCTCCGCTTGTCACGCCGCTTTTCATCATATTCGCCGTAGCCGTGGCGTTGGTTCCCACAGCGATCAGTTCCGCCTCAGGGAAACGTTCCTTTAATGCCTCCAGCAGGCTTCTGCCTACGCCTCCGCCCTGGCCATCCATTACCATAATACGCATAACCTTACTCCTGTAAAAATAATACTTGTTTCATGATAGCATGGCAGATGCTTTTTTGCAATTTATCTTGACAAAAAAATGCTTACCCTTTATTATAAGTTGTGCTTCACGAAGGAGCCTGACGCCAGAAGGCATATTACCCCAGAAGGGGGAACTATGCCGTTCTGGCTTTTTTATTACTGTTCAGGAGGTTTCATTCCATGAAAAAATTAACCGTTTTAAACAAGAGCATTATCACCGCTCTGTGTGTTGCCTTATGCGTGGTACTGCCTATGGCTCTGCATGCGATCCCTAAGGGTGGCGTCCTGTTCTCTCCCATGCATCTGCCCGTACTGCTGTGCGGTCTGGTCTGCGGAGCTCCTTCCGGTCTCATCTGTGGTATTTTAGGGCCCTTTGTATCCAGTATGCTCACCGGCATGCCCGCTTTCGGCTATATGCCCATCATGATGATCGAGCTGGGACTCTATGGTCTGATCAGTGGTCTGGTCATGCAGCTTCTCCGCAGCGGCAAGCTGGTCATTGATCTGTATGCGGCTTTGATCATCGCCATGCTGGGCGGCCGCGTGATCACCGGAATCCTGCGTGCCCTGATCTTCGCCGGCGGTTCTTACAGCTGGTCTGCCTGGGCTGCCGGATATTTCGTATCCTGTCTCCCCGGCATCATCCTTCAGCTGATCTTACTTCCTACCATTTATGTGGCATTGGAACGCGCTCATCTCCTGCCGGTTCGTTACGCTGCCGTTTCTGCTACTGCAGAGGCCGAAGCTGCATAAATCCATACACCATCGAGCCGGCCGGCTCCTCGTACTCACAGAAAAATGGCTCCTCTGTCTTACGACAGGAGAGCCATTTTTTGTCTGTAGATCCGTATGAAATACAGGATCTCCGCCACTGCGGTAATGCTCCAGGAAAACATATACAGCAGGTACAGGGACGGAATCGTATGAAAATACGCAAATACCGTATAAACCCAGATCACACGGAATACGCAGGAGCCCATGATGACAATGAACATCGGTACAATACTTTTGCCCAGGGCTCTGGCCGCCGCAATGGTACAGTCCATAAATGCCGAGATGCAATAGGAAAAGCCCATAATCGTCAGACGATACATTCCGGCATCCATAACTGCCGCATCTCTGGTAAACAAAGACAAAAACGGTCTTCCGAAAACTACCAGTGACACTCCCAGGAGCAGACCGATGCCGAAGGAATACGTTAGGCTGATGAGGTAACTGTTCCGCACTCTTTTCTTTTTACCGGCGCCGTAATTCTGCCCCATAAAGCTGCCGCAGGCAGTATAGAATGCTGCCATGACATCATACACCAGTGCATCCGCATTGGAAGCTGCGGAATTGCCCGCCACCATCGTGGCATCAAAGGAGTTCACGCCCATCTGGACAAAGCTGTTGGCGAACTGGAAGATCACGTTCTGTAATCCGGAGGGCATTCCCAGCTTCAGAATATCCCTCGTAAGTTCCCGATCCATCCGTAGTTTTCCGGGATGCAGTGCATAGATGTCTTTGCTTCGAAGCAGTGCCTGTAAGATCAGCACAGCGGACACGTATTGGGAAATGATACTTGCTAATGCCACTCCCGCTACATCCATCCGACAGACAATGACGAAGAAAAGATTTAAGATTATATTCAGCACTCCGGAAAATCCCAGATAATACAACGGCTTTTTCGTATTGCCCACCGCACTGTACACCGCGTTACCGAAATTGTAAATTGCCAGTGCCGGCATTCCCAGGTAATAGATCCGCAGGTACAATACCGCTTTGTCCAACAGCTCTTTCTTCGTCTTCAATGCCGTCAGCATCCACTCAGACAAGCCTACCCCCAGCACTAATAACAATACGCCCATGATCAGGCTGACCAGTGCTGCGGAATGGATGGTCTTCGACAGGCTGTCCTTATCTTTTGCTCCGTAATATAATGCCGTTAATACATTGATACCACCGGACAGACCAATGAGGAACCCGGTAAACATGGTGACCAGTGTCGCCGTGGAGCCAACCGCGCCCAGAGACAGAGATCCCGCGAACTGTCCGATCACTGCAATATCCGCCATATTGAAAAGCACCTGTAGCAGATTGGATAGCATCAGCGGCACACTGAAGATCAGTATTTTCTTCCCTAAGGATCCTTCCGTCAGATCCTGCATATTCTGTTTCATCTTGCTTTTATCCTTTTCCCTGTTACTTACTTGATTCCCATTACAATCCTCCCCGCCAGCTTCCACTCTGACGAAAAGAACGGCCAAAAAGCTTTTTTGCTCTCTGACCGTTCCCTATTCTAGCATATCTTTTCTTTGTATGCCATATTTCTTTTCTATATTTTTCTGCTATATTTATCTGCTATTTTTCTGCTGTATTACGCTGCCTCTTTGTCTGAATTTTTCCCGGCACCGAACAGCTTGCGGATGCAGCTGTAAGCGACCATAACGCCCAGTACCATAAGCAGCACGGCAACGATCAGCTGTAAACCGTCCACCAGGAAGGTTGCCTGTCCGGCAGCCACATTTTTCACCAACGCGATCGTCTTCTGGATCAATGCAGTGAAGGTTACGACTAACATCATTCCCATAGGGAAGTACAGCGTCCAGCCGGTACGGCCGGTAGTTTTTAAGAACACTGCCAATGCGATCAGTACCAGTGCAGCCAACAGCTGGTTTGCAGAACCGAACAGCGGCCATACATTGTTGTATCCGCCCAGAGTCAGCAGATAGCCGAAGAACAGGGTGATCACGGTTGCAAAATATTTATTGGTCAGAACCTTCTGCATGGGAGTCATCTTTGCAGTGTCTGTGGTATCCCCTAAGAACAGCTCCTGGAAGGACATCCGTCCGATTCTTGCTACGGAATCCAGGGAAGTCAGTGCCAGTGCGGATACACACATGGTCATGAATACGGTTGCCACGGTTACGGGAACACCCATTTTCTCCAGGAATCCTGCAACACCGGAGGAGAAAATGGAGAAAGGAGTTCCATCGGGTTTCGTACCATTCACAGCTACTGCTCCGACTACTACCAGTGCTACCACACCAAGCAGGCTCTCTACGATCATGGCACCGTAGCCTACCATGGGCATATCTTTTTCATTGCTGATTGTCTTGGAGGAAGTACCGGAGGATACCAGGCTGTGGAATCCGGATACCGCACCGCAGGCGATCGTGACAAACAGCGTCGGGAACAGGCTACTGTTGCCCACCTGAAAACCGTTAAATGCATTCAGCTCCATATCGGGATGTGCTACGACCACACCGAGTACAGCGCCGATGATCATGCCCAGTAACATAAAGGTGGTCATGTAATCTCTGGGCTGCATCAGAAGCCACATGGGCATTACGGATGCCAGGAACAGGTATGCCATGATGATGTAGATCCATGTGGTCTTGGAAGCATAGATCGGAAGCTTCATGCCTACCGCAAACATCACTACCAGCAGACCGATGGCTACGACTGCCTTGACCCACTCGTTCATTTTTCCAACCTTTTTCTGGATCAGACCGAAGATCACAGCGACCAGGATGAACAACATGGAGATGGATGCTGCACTGCCGTTAGCATATGCCACACCTGCATCTTCCAGTCCGGTACCTACGAAAGTACCTGCCACCATATCGGTAAAGGCTGCGATAACTAACAGAGTGAACAGCCAGCAGAACAGCATGAACAATTTTCTGCCGGTCTTACCGATGTATTTTTCAATGATCATTCCCATAGATTTTCCTTCGTTCTTCACAGAAGCATACAGGGCACCGAAGTCCTGCACCGCACCGAAGAACAAGCCGCCGATCAGAAGCCACAGAAGCACAGGCACCCATCCGAATACCGATGCGAGGATGGGACCCGTCACAGGGCCTGCTCCTGCGATAGAGGAAAACTGATGAGAAAATACGGTGAATTTGGAGGAAGGCACGAAGTCCTCTCCATCTTCATGGGTAAATGCAGGCGTCTTCGCCTTCTCATCGATTCCCCACTTTTTTGCAAGCCATCTTCCATAGAAGACATAGCCTGCTACCAGCACTGCCATTGCGATCAGAATGATTACCAAACTGTTCATTTTTGTTTCCTTCTTTCTTATGTCTTGTTATTTTGTCGTGACAGAAAGAAAAATTCTGATTGCCCGTAAAACAAAAAAGCCTTCCGTCTCCGGTGCCCTTAAGCACCCAAAGACGAAAAGCTCTAAGCTCTCCGCGTTACCACTTTGCTTGCCATGTTTTATCACATGACCTCTTGTTCCCATCTCCATGAAATACAAATATCTCATTTCCAACAGGCTTCTAAATAACGGTAGAATACCGGTGACACCTACTTAAAATCTTCAGTGCACTTCTCACAGAGGATAGTCTGTCATACTCACATACCGTCTCACACCAGCCGACGGCTCTCTGAAATGCTTCCGTATGCAGATCTTGTTCTGCTCATCGAATTTCACTTTCTGTTCGATAGCAACAATACCACTCTACTTTTATATTGTCAATAACTTTCTTTTCACATTTTCTTGATCTCTTTTATCATTTTCCCTTTTTGTCGGCAATCAGAGGTTTGATGGCAGAATAAATCTCACTGGTGCGCTTGCTGTCCTTGAACTCCTTATTCAGGGCATTGTTGATACCCTGCTTGGTCTTGTACTGGCGGATGAATTTTACCACCTGCGGGACGATGGTCTGATCTGTAAGGACTTTTTCTACGGCTAAAGTCAGTTCATCCGGTTCCTCCGCAGGCTTCTTTTCTGCAGGTTTCTTCTCTGCGGGTTTCTTCTCAGTAGGCTTCTTCTCTGCAGCTTTCTTTTCCGCGGTCTTATCATCTGTCTTTGCAACACTCTTCTTTCTCGTGTTGCTCTTTTTCCTTGAAGGCTTCTTCACGGGTTGTGCAGGCTCGTCCACCGTCTCAGGCTCCGGCTGTGCAGGCTCCTCGGGTACATCCGCCTTCTCAGGCTCCGGCTGTACGGGTTCTTGGGTCTCTTTCACCGGCTCCGGCTGTGTGGGCTCTTCGGGTGCATCTGCCTTCTCCGGCTCCGGCTGTGCGGGCTCTTTGGTCTCTTCCGCCGGCTCTGGCTGTGTGGGCTGCGGCTGCTCTGCCACATCCTCTGCAGTGGTAACGACTGTTTCTGCCTCATTTTCCTCTTCTGTCAAAAGATTCTGCTCTGCCACAGGATTCTTCCCCCATAAGAGGTTACGGATGATCCGCACGGGAACTCCCTGCGCCTTCCAGTACACCATGAGGCTGGTGAAGCCATTGTCCTTGGTCACGATAAAATAATTCGGGTGTATCCCCTCCCTCTGCTGTTCGCAGATCAGATATCCCAGATAGGTTGCCAGCTGGAAATCCAGTGCATTCTTGGTCCCCACCGCTACCTTGTGGTAAATGATGTTTGCCTTCGTCTCATTTAATTTCCGATGCAGGTCAAAGGTCATGCTGTCAGCATTATCGCTGTAGAAAATACAGACAGTATCTTCCTCCGTCAAAAGCTCCACGCCTTCCATGCCACGGCTTTTTACATTTTCGAAATCAATCAGATAATATGCCATTACGCTTCCTCCATGCTCGTTGTCCCACTGCCTTCTGTATCCACGGACTTCTCTGTCTGTTCCCCTTCTGTCACCGTCATCTCCACAGCATCCGTCTGTTCTGTCTGTTCAGAAGTCTCTGTATCTCCCATGGGATCTGCCGCTGTTGATGTCTTAGTATCCTCAAGAATTTCCGGCGGCTCCTGCTTTTTCTTCGGAAGCTTTTCGCGGATACTCTCTTTCCAGCCGGAGAAGATCTCCTTTATCTGCTTTTTCCGTTCTCTTCGCTTTGCCGCACGCTTCTGTCTGGCTTCTTCCTTTAATTCCAGCTTTTCCTGCTTTTTCGCCTGCTTCGCCAGTGCTTTTTCTTCCAGTTCCACTTCCTTGATGGCAGCCTTTTCGATATCACGGATGTAGCGATTAGCCTTTTTATGATTCTTACGATCCAGTCGATAAGGGTCATACAGGAAATAGGACACCGCTCCCAGCAGCAGAAGCACCACTCCGGCTATCGTAAGCGCCGGTACGATAAGAGCATACTCTGTAAATCCCAGTTCATAGCACACAAACACGATCAGCATCGACGGGAACAAGAGCAGATACAGAATCCTCGTCAGGACATCCAATATTGCATGCTGTCTCTTCCCATTGTTCAGCAGCGTTCCCTCGATGGCTGTATAAAAAGCCATGAAAATACATAATTCCGAGCCGAAACCATGGAGATATCCACAGATTCCGGTCAAGATCAGCGACAGAAAAAACATGCCGAACGCTGTTCCCCGATACAGGGCATAGCGGTATTCCGTCATTCCCTGCAACTTGTCCTCACTGATGCCGTGCATCTGGTAGACATCCTTGCGGATCAGGCGTTCAAACTCTTCGTTATACCGCTGCTCCTCTTTGGTATTGCGCAGGTGGTCTTCCACCGCCTTGCTCATCTGCTCAATATATTCCTGCTCCTTACGGATGCGCCTGGTCCGAAGCTGCTCCAACTCATTCTGACGTTTTACTTCCTCTTCCAGCTTACGTACTTTGCCGATCCTGGGATTTTTCACCGTGATCTCCGTAGGCTCCGGGAGCACTGTGCTTTCTTTTTTTCCCTGTTCTTCCTGTTCTTCCATTTTGGGGTCCTCTTTCTGTGTGTGATCCGTTAGTCCTATTATAATTTTTCCCACGCAGAAAAACAACCTTTAGTTCACTATTTAATGCCTTTTTCATTGCTTTGAAGCCCAGATTTGTCACTTGCAAAAACTGCTGCAATTACCGGAAGTATTACCATAATGGGAAACAGATAACGCACTTGCACTACCGGTCCCAGTAACATGGTTCCAAAATACAGAAATGGTAATAAGCTCATCTGGAAGCACTGATATTTCTTCAGGTATAGGCAGAATGCCATCAAAAGGAACAGACTCCAGCTGTATAAAGAACCATGGAAAAAAATGGAAAGTACCGGCCATTCATTAAAACAGTTCCCGCTAACGATCTTTTCCAACACTTTTTCAAGCACCGGAAATTTTGACTGATGTTCAATGCTGCCGTAGCCTTCAATTTCCGAAGAATTGTAGGTAAAGAGTACACCGTATCTTTTCTCCGTACCATAGCCAAGGTTTTCCGCCCAAGAGAAATCATCCAAAAACCAATATCCTCTCGTCAGTTCCAAAAAAGCATCCAGAAATTCATTCGGATATTGTCTGCCCATTCGCATCCAATCCCGCAGGAATTGTCCATGATCATCGGTATATGAGCCGGCATTTACCGTACTTTTAATTGTATCCGCCAAAGGAGCATAATACGCATCCCAACGATCTCTGGCTACATATTTTTCCAGCACCTCCGCCAATTCCGGGTTTTGTGTTTCCAGCTCCTCACCATGGTAATAGGCTACTCTTGCAAACTGTTGAATGGGAACGCTGTAAGCCTCAATCTTAGGTGCACCCAATTGAGTCCCAATGGCTGTATGGATCACATTTCGTGTTCCAACCTCACCAAGCACCAGGCAAATTCCAAGAATCAATATACCAAGTTTTTCCTTTTTCGGCTGCAGAATAAGTAACAGCAGCATGAATACTGCCACCGCATATACCGCATTATTCCGGAACTGCATCATCAGGCACCCCTCAACCATCAGAAGAACATTCATAATAATGCTTTTTTTCCCACTACTATAATATTTTTTCTCCAGAAATAACAGAAAAAATAAAGTAAACATTATGGTGAATAATGTATCCTTTGTGGTACACACCACTAAAACCGTGTTATATGGGAAAACAGACAAAAAGAGAGTCGTCAGCACCACCGCCCATTTTTTAGTGGTCATTCTCCAGATCATTGCTATCGCATACCCCATGACCAACGAATATAACAACATCTGGAATAACGCCATACAAGCCATGCCTTCCTCATAAGACCCAAGTGCCATTCCGACCTGTAAAAACAGCCAGATCAACCAAGTATGTACAATAGGTTGCAAAGGATAGAACCACGCAAATCCCTTATACGCTTCGTTAACCTGTCTGTGAAAATCATAAGACATAATGATTGGATAATAGGCCAGCCACACCGGAATCAGGCATAAAAAAATAACTATTGCCGTTACTGCGAATACAACGCCTGTCTTCCATTGTCTCCCCAAAGCCGGTACCTCACCTTTTGAAGAGAACATCTCTATTCCTTCAAACAACAGGTTTACAAATGGAAATGCCGCAACGCTGAGGCACAGCGAACGGATTAGAATCATGACCTTACCATGAACTCCACAATCCGTCATTCCCAAATTCTGCAGCTGGTATCCCATAACCATCGAAAGTGAAAACAGGAAGCTGATCACTGCCACATAGTAGATTCTACGCTTCCTGCCTCTTTTCATTTCTATATTTTTAAGTTTCCTCTCCGTCTGCTGCAAAAGGCAATAGATTCCCACTGCCAACAGCACATTCAGAACACTATAATAAATTCGGTTCGCCGGTTGTAAGCTGAACAGATATGCTACACCATAAACGCCACACATCGTCAAGAGTGTCCTTCGTAAAATAGCTTTATATTTCGTCATTTTATCTTTTGCAATAAACAATTGTCAGGTGCCTCCCCTTTTATTTTCATCTCCTTTACTATATTGAATTTGTCATTTACTGTCAATTACTGTAATCCATTTTTCCCAATTATTTCCATTCTGCCACAAAATTTAGTTCTATTGGCTGGCTATAATCCGGCTCACCGCCTTTTTCAGCAAAAAAGCGGGATGCCGGCAGGGTCTCCACCCGTATGTCTCCCTCATCCGTCGTGAGATACCAGCCTGCGAAATGATACCCTTCCCGTTCCGGAGTCGGATATCCACACAGATACACTGTTCCACCGGAATATTTCGGTGTCAGTGCATTATACATCTGCGATGGTTGTCCTTCCATCGTTCCTCCATTGGCATCCAATACCATTATCATCTGCCATGCAGCAGGATCCTGCGAGTTCCAAACCGCGTGAATATCCACACTGCGATTGCCTTCCTCATCCGGTTGGATCCTAAGCGCATCCTCTGCGGTAAAGCTTTCTGTAAGCAGACTCCACTTCGGATAGGTATCCTTATCGCCTGAAAAATGTGCCGCCCATCCCAGGAATGCAAAGCCTTCCGGTGTCTCCGGCTGCGGCAGAGTGATCACTTCTCCGGCAAGAAGCTGTTCTATGGAGATTTCTCCTTCTTCCAGGATTCTCTCCCAGGCATCAGCAGTGGGATTGGCCAGGTGCGTCTCATTATAGATCTTGTAATATAAGATGCCGCCTTCCAGAGGATATTGTCCGTCGACAGGTTCTGACGTTTCTGCTATTGCAACGTCTGTTTCTGTCTCTGTTGTCACGGACTGTACATGGTCATTTTCCCTGCCATCCCGATTCTCTCCGTTTTCATCAAGTACCTGCACCTCCTCCGTTGTCTGTGCCGGTATTTTCGTCTGATCTGCCTCAGTTCCATACACGCTGCAGCCAAGCAGTACACAAGCTGTCAGCATACAGAGTATGCGCATTGCTTTTCGCTTCCGGCTTTCACTGCGTTCCGGTACCCCTTTTTCCACAGGTTGTTTACTCTGCAGATATTCGTCCGGCAACGGCGGATATTCCGGGGCTATGGAATCCGTCGGGAGTGTCTGGTATTCCGGTAGTATATTGTTTTCCTGTTTCTGCATTTTATTATTCCTATGATCTTTATGATCTTCTTTGATCTTCATTTTCTCTTTTATTACCGGATCCACCCATTATTTGTTATGTACATCCAGCTGCGGGAAAGGGCACTCCACGCCCAGTTTCCGGAAGCCCAGCAGCAGATCGTGATTCAGAATACGCATGCCGGAATAGATATTTTTCTCCGAGACTTCCACTACGAACCGGAGCAATATTCCGGAATCCTGCAATGCCTGCACTCCCACGTACACAGGAACTTTTTTCATAGTATCTTCATGTGCCTTGTAGATTGACTCAAGGAGTTTCGGCAGTTCACTTTCCAGCTTTTCAAGATCCGTTTCATAAGGGATGCTGATATCGCAGACAGCCTTGGAATAATTGTCGGAGCGGTTCAGGATATTTTTCATTTCGGAATTATTGATGATCTTCACATTGTCACCGGTATCCGTGATACAGGTGGTGCGGATGCCGATGCTCGTCACAGTTCCACGGAAACCGTTCACCTCCACGATGTCTCCCACATTATACTGATTCTCCAGCAGCATAAAAGTTCCTGTCACCACATCCGCGATCAGACTCTCCGCGCTGAAGCCGACGATCAGAGCCAATACTCCGACACTGGCAATGATGGTAGTCATGTTAACTCCAAGGATCGTCAGTCCTGCGCACAGGATCACCAGAAACGCAATATATTTTGTCAGACTGGATAACAGAGAGAGCACAGACCTGGCTCTGTGATTCGCCGGTTTGATCAGCCCCAGGATCCATACGATCAGACTTTTTAAGAACAATACCCCGAAGATCAAAAGCAATAATTTACAGACTGCAACTGCATTGACCGTAAATATCCTCCCCAATTCCTCTGTCTGAATCTGTCCGGTTCCCAGCGCGATTCCCATAATAAGTACTAAAAGCACTGCATACACGATTATTTTTTTCACATTTTTCTTCTTATCTTTGTCTTCCATTTTTCCTTTGTTTTCCTCCTTTGCAAACTGCTTTTTGATGGTTCATTTTATCATTTTTGCGGAGCAAAACACAGTTGACAAATGTCTCATTATGGTAATATGTGACTATTTCACAAACATAGTAATGATTCCTATTATTATATTTGTTACTTTATTCCATTTTCTTTTTTCAGGAAAAGAGATATACTATATACAGAAACAAGGAACTGTTTCCATTAACCACAACGTAAAAGAAAGGATGATAGATTATGGCAAAATTATATACAATTACTTTAAACGGTGTTACAGAAGATACTTACAACAAGGCAACGGATTACATTCAGGCAAATGCCCTGCGCCTGAACTATCGCCCGGCTGCTTCCACCATTGATGCGGAATTTCCGGATGATATTGATCCCGCCAAAGCTCCGGAGCTTGCTGATGCTGTGATCCGCGAAGTGCATCAGACTCTGTAATTTTTTGATTTTCTTGATTTTTTTGTTGTGCCCGCTAACTTGCGGGCACTTTTCGCATGAAGACCCTTAAGGTTCAAGCGTTTTCCGGTATTCCTCATATAAGATATCCATGTGTAGCCAGTCATAGTGGTTCCGCATATAGTAACAATGCCCCGGTATCTGCCACTTATTCTGAATCCTGCCTTCTCGTAACACTTAATGGCAGGGGTGTTTGTTTCCAGTACATCCAGATGGACGCTATACACTCCCAGTACCATAAAGCAGTACCGCAAGAGTATCTGCACGACTTCGCTTCCAATGCCTTTTCCACGTGCCGACTTTTCTCCGATGTTAATGGATAACTAGGCTGACATGTCCTCAGTTCGATGTTCAATATGACAATATCCAATCAATGTGTCTGTCTCTTTCAGGACAATTCCCATCCGCATGACAGAATGGTCGCTTACCCAACCGGGCATCCGGGTGATGTCCACCACAGAATGCGCATGCTCTATAAAGACACAGGTGGTTTCATCCGACATCCACTTCGCGTATAAGTCAACTGCCTCATCATCATCTCTCAGTACGGATAAAAAAATTTGTTTTCCATCTAATCTGCATATATTTTTACTCATCATGCCACCTTACATTTTCAGCACTCCTATTTCAAGAATTTATTTCTTTTTCCCAACGCAATATAAACTCCTGTATTATATTTTCATAATCATCCGACTGTTTGAACAACTGGTAAGGACTGTATCTCAATTTCCCAGCTCCCCGTCTCAGTTCCATGACAATGTCTTTCCAATAATCTCCGCCATTGATTATATAACGCTGCGTTCCCGGAAATCTTTCGTCTATGATACTATTTAATATCTCTGTAAATTCTGCCTGGGACACTACTGCTGCCTTATTCACTTCTGTTTTCTTTTCTTTCTCCAAATTTTTTGCCCTTTTTCATTTTCAGGATATGTTTGACATCCGTTTCTGTAAGGCCATATTTACAGTCCGTCACAAACAGGTTCATCTCCTTCGGTCTTGAAAACAACTGTGCATCGTCAGTAAGCACACAGTCTCATTTTGTGTATCATTGTCCAAACTTAGTGTAAACTCTTTTTCTATAATTGGCAACTTAAATTCTATAGATTTCAGCCACTGACCATTCTCTTTGCGTTCTTCGTAAATCTGCACATTATCCACTAACTGCGACAGGAACTCTCGTTTCTCAGCTTCGTTCATTTGGGCATACAGCTTATCAAAGAAAATGAGTGCCTTGTAGATATTGTCTCCGGTAATCTTGTCTGCCAGCAGAGCGCGTTTCTTAGTTTTTGCAGATATAAGCAATTCCTCTGCTTCATCTATTTTATCATAAGTCTTGTACAAACGGTTCTCTAAATCTGTTTTTCTTCGTTGATAATGCTTATCCTCATAATCAAGAGAATTTATATTTGTTTATCCGGCAACAAAAGTAATCTATCTATTACCGGATGAATAATTGCGGTTTCTGTAATCTGATTAATTGCACAAAGTTTCTTCCCTGCATCTTTACTGGATGCTCCGCAGTGATAAACCAGTTCTGTCTCCTCACCATAATCAAGTACAATTAACCTATCATGACAATCGGAATTAGGCTTAATTTGAAGAGAAGGATATTCATTTTGAAAATCTGTCACTAAAGATTTTGTAAGAAATCCCTTCCCACCTTTTCCATTTTCTGTGAACAAAACAACCTCCACACCATCAGCCTTCTGAGAAAGATGTTGTAATGACTTTGCATTCATATAATCATCTACAACATAGATTGATTTCTTTGCTTGCTGATAGATTTCTATGTAAGCAATGTCAGCCTCTAACTTCTGTCCTTTATAAATCACAAAATTCTTCTTGTCTTTATCGGTAATAAAATTATCTGCTAAGATATTCACATCTTTTTGAATTGAATCTACCTTATTCTCCATTCGGTTCTGCCTCTCCGTTATCGTTCCAACCTTTGCTGTTAAAAGATCCATTTCATTTCTGGTAACAAACTGCTGATTCTGCCTAATATAGTGACGCATCTCCCTAAAAGTACGCATAATAAATATACTCTGTTGTTCCGCTAATTTTCCACGAAGAACTGTTGCAAGCATATAAATTCCTTGCTCTGTAAATGCGTATGGTAAATATCTACGTCCGCCTTCCTGTCCAGCAAAAAAATCCTTTTTCCGTGAGGTCACAATTTGTGACCTCACGGAATCAATTTCACTATTAGATAGTCGAAACATAAAATCTTCCGGAAATCTTTCTATATTTCTTTTTACTTGTTGATTTAACTTTTTTACTTCATAGCCATAAATTTCTGCCAAATCTTTATCCAGCATTACCTGCTGTCCACGAATTATATACACTTTACTACGTATATCATCTGTAGTAATCAATTCTTTTGTTTCTTCCATTCTTCCTCCAAACAAATCGGTTGCAATTTCTACAAGCTACATATATCGTTCCATTATCGTAAAGCCACAAATTGTGATTTCACAGGTTAATCCTCCACTATACTCTCCATCTGTTCCAACTTCTGCAAGGCTTTCATATACGCC